>Ga0209382_10008905_pt1 | contig 12602 bp, 10 predicted proteins | sample SoiMetdeltSBSDD5_FD_187599 | JGI IMG/M metagenome (GOLD analysis project Ga0209382, IMG submission 187599) | Bulk soil microbial communities from a Populus tree surrounding site in Tennessee, USA - Soil MetaG P. deltoides SBSDD5 (SPAdes) (version 2) | ecosystem: Environmental > Terrestrial >... | reverse complement strand
CGGGTCATCTGTGGATATCGAACAGAGCGCGCCCGCGGCGACCAGGCGAGGCAGCGGGTGCTCCTCCAGCGACGGCACCACCCGGGTGCGCAGATTGGACGTGGGACAGACGTCGAGCACCACACCACGGTCCGCAATCTCCTGGAGCAGGACTGAGTCCTCAACCGCCCGGATGCCGTGCCGGATCCGGTGCGCACCGAACTCCAGAGCCTCCCGGATGGACTCCGGCCCGGCGGCCTCCCCGGCGTGCGGTACCAGCCCCAGGCCGCCATCGGCCGCGATCGCGAAAGCGTCGGCGTACAACCCGGGGGGCCAGTCCGCCTCGGGCCCCCCGAGACCCAGGCCGACGACGCCACGGTCCCGGTACCGCACCGCGTACCGGGCGGTCTCCTGAGCCAGATCGGCGCTGAAGCTGCGAGTGATGTCCGGCGTGAACCGGACTGTCACGCCGTGGCGTTCCCATGCCTCGTCCGCGCCGTCGCAGTAGCCGGTGAAGATCTCATTCCAGTCGACTCCGCGGATCGCCCGTTCGGCTGGCGAGAAGATGCCCTCCAGGTACACCGCGCCGAAGCTGGCGGCTTCGGCGGCGTAGTCGACCACCACCTGTCGAAAGTCATCGCCGGTACGCAAGCAGTTCGTGGTCATCACCCAGACCTCGAGGAACCGCTGGAAATCTTGGAACTCGTACAGTGCCGCGAGTTCTGCCTCGGTGTCCGCGGGTAGCGCCACGTCGTTGCGACGGGCGATCCGCAGCAGGGTGGCGGGGCGTACGGTGCCCTCCAAGTGCACGTGCAGTTCGATTTTTGGCGTGGGTAGTCCGGCGGGGTGAGCTGTGGACGATTCCGGGGTCACGACAAGGATCCTGGCAGACAGGGCACGGCCCCGGCGCGAAGCGCCGGGGCCGCTCTGTTCACTCCCCAGGTCGGTCAGACCCTGTCACCTCACACAGTGAGGGTCCAAGAGTCGATGTAACCAGTGTCGAAGAAGTAGACGTCCTGCACTCGCAGACGCCAGGTGCCGTTCGCCGCCTCCGTCGACAGGTTCGCGGTGTAGGTGGCGTGCACGTTGTCGGCTGAGTCAGAGGAGCTCGAGTTCTTCAGCCGGTATGCGCTGCCGTCCGGCGCGAGCAGGTCGATCACCAGGTCACCACGCCAGGTGTGGATGATGTGAACCTCGACCGTGGAAGCGGCGGACGCGTTGCGGTTGCAGTTGCTGATGCTGATGTTGCTGTACGCCGTGCCCAGGTCGGGGATGTTCACGTTGGTGGTATTGGTGCCGGTGCAGCCGGTCGGCGGCGGGGTGGTGGGCGGCGGCGACGAGGTAGGCGGCGGGCCGCCCGTGCCGACGAAGAGCAGCAGGTTCGGGGAACCGGTGCCCGGGTTGCTGATCTTGCCCTGGCTGGCGTTGGCCTTCAGCGCGTCGTGCACCTGCGGTGCCGTCGCGCTCGGGTTCAGCGCCCGGTAGAGAGCCGCACCGCCGGCGACGTGTGGCGTCGCCATCGAGGTGCCGCTGATGGTGTTGGTGCCGGTGTCGCTGCTGTTCCAGGCGGCGGTGATGTTCACACCAGGGCCGAAGATGTCGGTGCAGGTGCCGAAGTTGGAGAACGAGGCACGCGCGTCGTTGATGTCGCTGGCGTTCACGGTGATGGCCTCAGGCGTCCGCGCCGGGGTGAAGTTGCAGGCGTCGGAGTTTGAGTTACCAGAGGCGATCGCGTACACGACGCCATCGGCGATTGAGTTGCGGACCGCCTGCTCCATCGAGGCGTTGGTGCCGGAGGCACCAAGGCTCATGTTGGCTACGGCCAGGCCGGTGGTGTGGTTCGAGGTCACCCAGTCGATGCCTGAGGTGACGCCGGTCAGGGTGCCGGAGCCCTGGCAGTTGAGGACCTTGACGGCTACCAGGCTGACGCCCTTGGCGACGCCGTAGGCGCTGCCGCCGGTGGTGCTGGCGACGTGGGTGCCATGGCCGTTGCAGTCAGTGTTGTTGGTGTCGGCCGTGTTGGTGCCCCAGACCGCCCGGCCACCGAAGTCAGTGTGCGTGGTCCGGATTCCGGTGTCGATGATGTACGCGGTCACCGAGGAAGCGGTGGTCGGGTAGGTGTAGCTGTTGTCCAGCGGCAGGTCCCGCTGGTCGATCCGGTCCAGGCCCCATGACGGGGTCGGACTCTGGGTGCCGAGGACACGGACCACTCGGTCCTGCTCGACGTACGCCACGGCTGGGTCGGCGGCGACGCGTCGGGCGTTCGCCGCGCTCATCTTGGCGGCGAAGCCGTTCAACGCGGCCTTGTAGAGGTGGGTGATCTTGGCGTCATAGCGGGCTGCCAGCGTGCTGGCCTGAGAGCTCACGCCGTCCCTGAACACCACGACGTAACTGCCCGCGATGGTGTCCTTAGCGTTGGTGCCGAGGATGTCGCCCTCGGCGTGCGCTGGGGATGCCATCGCGACGGTCGCGGCGGCGACTAGAGCCGCCGACGCGAACCCGAGTACGCCGAATAGTCGGCGTCTCGGGGTGCGGTTCAAATTCATCCGGTTTTCCTCCCCTGTAGAGGCCCAGAGCCGGATGTGACAGTGGGCCTTCATGTACGCCGTCCGGCGTGGCAGTCAGTCGGTGTTGCCTCCTCGTCATGCCATCGCGGAGTGGTGCCGGATCCGTGATGTCGTACCGACCGGATAGCTGCTCACGCGGTAGGCGGCACCGCTCGGGTGAGCGTGGTAGCAGACTATGCGCAGATATCCGGTATGAACAGATATTGAAATAGCAAGATCCAGAGTGGTAAAAAGAACGGTCAACCCAACGACAGTTAAGCGCTGCTTAACAAAACGGGGATTCAAGGCTCCCTCGGCGACCCAAATCGCAGTGTCCCATGAGGAGTGTCGGCAGGCATACAGCCCTGGCGGTCTCGGGTATGTCTGTACGGTTCCTTACCAGCGAGAGATTCGCCACAACCGGTCACGCTGCGAGCCTAGTGTCCGGTGCGGACTGTCCAACGTGGATCTGCCACGATTGGGCCTCGTGCCCCACGAGAAACCGGGGGTCGCCCCGGCCGTACTCGACCAGATCGCCCAGTTGCTCGCCGAGACGCCGTGCCAGCACTGTGGTCGACCTCCGTACCAGTCGGACCACTCCGATCCGACCGTCGCGGACCTGGACCGGATCGACACCACCGAGCGACGCTACTGGCGGCAGGTGGACGAGGCCGCGAAGGTACGCGAAGCCGCTCCTCCCGGGCCGCCCCAGGAGAAACTGGAGGTCGCTCGTACCACGGCTGACCAGGCACAGAAGGCGGAGGAGAGACTGCTCCAGCAGATCAAGGACGCCGAGGAGAGACTGTCCGACCCACGCGCATGGTTGCGACCCGGGCAACGGATGGCGCTTTCCGGACAGCTCACCGAGCTTCGCAATGCCCTGGAAGCGGTCCAGGAGCAGGTCACCCGGGCGGAGCGGCGGCTACGCGACCTGGAACAGCGACGCGATCGCCGCCGTGCCCACATGGCGCGCAATCAGCGGGCGCTGGATGCCGGGCTGCGTGCCCAGGAGGAACTGGACCGCCGGGTCGACCAACTGGTTCACGCGTACGCCAACCTTCCGGTGCCACCGCCGTGGTTCTCCCTCGGACTCGGCTACCCCCCGAAGCCTGAGGAGTACTCGGCCTGGCTACGGCTGGCCCGCGCGGTCGTTGGCTACCGCCGCCGGTACGACATCGAACATCCCCTCGAGCCGCTCGGTCGGGAGGTGCCCCCCAAGGACACGCCGCAGTATGAGCACTGGCGAGCCGCGCAACGCTGACCGCGCAACGCTGACCAGCCGAACCGTAGCCTCAGCCGCCGCTAAGCGCTCCGCGAACAGCGGTGCCCGCCACCGGATGGCGCTGGATGCTGGACAAAGCTACCTGGACGGTGCTGGAGGTGACCGATGAGAACGGTGTCCGGTCCATGGGGTCGTGAGGTGCCGCCGGAGTTTCCCCGGCGAGATCCGTACCATCGTCCGCCGGGATTGCCCCGGTCGACTCCTGGACCCGGTGAGGGCGTCGATCCATGGTTGCGGGAGCGGTTGTTCGACCGACGCCTGGTGATGGTGCATGGCTTGCTCACACCGGACATCGCTTCGTCGGTGGCGGCGCAACTGCTCGCTCTCGACATCACGGGCGATGGCCGGATCCAGATGCATCTGGCATGCCCGGATGGTGACCTTGGTGCTGTGTTCACGCTGGTCGACACGCTCGACATGATGCGGGTCCCGGTGTCTGCCGTGGTCACCGGCGAGCTCGGCGGCGCCGCGCTCGGCGTGCTTGCGGCGGCGCGGCAACGTGCTGCGTACCCGCATGCCCAATTCCGGCTTGTCGAGCCGAGGGTGGACGACATCTCGGGGACTGCGGACGAGATCGTCGGACAGGCCGGCCGGCACCTCCAGATGCTGGAGGATCTGGTGCTACGGCTGGCCGAGGTGACCGGCAGGTCGCGTTCTGAGATCGAGCATGATCTTTCCGAGGGCAGAATGCTCTCCGCGGATCAGGCGGTGGAGTACGGCCTCATCCAGGAAGTCCTGGGGCCGGCTTCCTGACCGCGTGGCCCGAAGACCACAGGTCGAATGCGAGTCTTTCTGCTCCGGCTGGGTAAGGGAGGTGACACCTGCCCCCCCGCAGGCGTCGGGGTAGCGCGCGGCGTACCACGCGGTACGACCTTGGGGGCCGAATGCTGACACGGCACCGGGACCACGAAGCGGCGGTGGTAGAACCGCTGCTGGTCGCGGTGCTCGCTGCCGCTGTGGGAATCGTATTGATCGGGCCGAACGCGGGGTGGGCAGGTCCAGGTCAAAACCCGGGGCCATCCTCGCCCTCGGACACCCCGTCCGCGAGCCAAACCGGCCCGACCCCCTCACGGACGGTAATGATCCCAAGGTCATCCAGAAGCTTCTCGCTGTCGCCGTCCGCCACGCCGAGTCCGACCGCCTCCACCGGCGAGCCTACGGAGGACCGCACAACCGGTCGGCCGGAGCAGCCCTCCAATGACCGCGCGTCGGTCGGGCGGTACCAGGCACCCCAAGTGGTGCCGCAGGGCACCGGAACCTCCCCGCTGCCCGGACAGGCGGCGGTGCCACCGCGTTCCCCGGCTCCCGACGACGAGGGTCAGATGCCGGTGAATCCGGAGTACGTCTCAGCGGCGGTCTCCCGTGGTCTGATCGTCGGCGGCACGGCGGGGTTCGTGGTTTCGGTGATCGGGATGATGCTCGTCGGCTGGCTGCGCCGCCGGGTGTGAACCCGTGGCTGGTCCAGCTTCACCACGGCGCGTAATGTGCCCGCCATGTCGATGCGCGCCTGGGCCAGACCACTGGGTGTGACGCTGGGCGTGGCGGCTGGTGCCGGAGCGGCCCAACTCGGCATCGCGTACGGGATCGCGATCCTGTTGTGGGCCAAGGACTTCGCCGATCCCGGCGGTGGTGCCTGGGCCGGCAACCTGACCTGGGTGTGTTGGCTCGCCGCCGGTTCTGTGGTACTCGGCGTGGTGATCGGACGCCGGATCACGCCAGTGACCAGGTCCGCCCGTCCGGTGTTCGCCCAACTGGCCACAGTGATCAGCGCGGCGATCGGGGCGTTGGTGACCGTACCCCTGGTGGGCATTCCCGCCAGGTACGCCGAGGTGGCCACTGACTCCACTCCGGGTGCCACGGCTTCCCGGATCGCCCTGGTCGGGGTGCTGCTCGGTGCCGTGGTGTCTTTCGGGGTGCTGCTCGGCCGCCCACTGGAGTGGAACACGCTGGTCACCACGGGGCTGCTCTGGGTCGTCGGGTTTGGTTCGGTGTTGGTCTCGCTGGGTCGGGGAGCGCCGCCGGACAGCGTCCGGCTCGCCGTGTGGCGGTATGCCGAGAGCCCCGGTTGGTTGGCCGTGATGGTGCCCATGTTGGTCGAGGCGCTCGCCGTCGGGGCTGGACTGGCATGGCTCGCCAAGCGCCACGGTCACAGCCGGGTTGCGGTTGCGGTGTGCGGTGCCCCAGGACCATTGGTGGTCGCGGTCGCCTACCTGGTGGCCGGTCCCGGCACGCGCCCCGAGACCGGCGAGCAGTTCCTTCCGTATCTCGCGGCTCCTTACGCGGTGCTCACCGGCCTGTTGGGGTCCCTGCTGGTGGTCGCGATCGAGCGGCACGAACCCGAAACCACCGAAGCATCCGACCCGGACCGGCCGCCTGTGGCGGCCATCACAGCCGGTCCCGCCGGATTCGCCAGTCCGGATGGATCCGCTGGGGCCGCTGGGGCGGTTGCCGTGGAGGCTGCCGAACCCTCCGCCACAGAGGGAGCGGAGTCTTCCGCGACGGAAACCATCAAGTCCCCTGCCATCGAGACGCATTCGTCCGACTCGTCCGACACTCGGACCACGGAGAACGTCCGACTGAGCATCAGCCAGTCCGAATTAGAAGTGCCAGGGTGGCACGCGGACGCTCCGGCAGGTGAACCCATAAGTCCATCCGCGCCCCCGGATTCGGCACCGGACGACGCCCCCGGAGGATCCGAGGCTTCCGGCCGGGAACTGGACGAGGACGAGGAGTGGCTGCGACAGATCCGGGGCGGCGATCGGCCACGCACCTTTCAGGCAGCACCGGAGCCACGCTCGCCAGGACGCCGCAAGTGGTCACTATTCAGCGATGACGCGGTGAATGAGGGGTCGACCGGCGATCAGAGGTAGTGTGAATTTCAACAAAAGTGCCTCTCTCGGTTCCGGCCTCGTCCTCGGTCGACTCAGGACACCGAGAGCTGTGTCCAATTCGGAGGTGTCCGGTGGGCGTCGTCGCTCTTCTTGGTCGAGTCCTTTTCGTCGCGATTTTCCTCGGATCTGGCTTCAATCATCTGACCCAGTCAGCCGGGATGACCGGGTACGCGGAGTCCAAGCGGCTTCCGTCGGCCAGGTTGATGGTGCTGATCAGTGGTGTGTGGATCCTCGTGGGCGGGCTGATGGTCCTGCTTGGACTGTGGGGTGATCTGGGCGCGCTGATGCTCGCCGCGTTTGTGCTCGCTACCGCGTTCCTGTTCCATGGTTTCTGGCAGGAGAGCGACCCCATGACGCGCCAGAACGAGATGATCCACTTCATGAAGGATCTGTCGCTCACGGGGGCCGCGCTGCTGGTCTTCGTGTTGTACGCCGAGTTCGGCGAGGATCTCGGGCTAACCCTCACCGATCCGTTGTTCTGACGGCCCGACTCGATGGGCGGATTGGACCCGGTCAGGTGAGCGGCCAGGTGTGAACCGGTTCGTTGCTGTGCATGTGTTCGACGTACCGCTTCAACATCTCGCGTAGTGCCTCCACCCGGTTGAGCTTCTTCTGCTCGGCCAATCGGTGGGTGACCGCGGTCTGCCAGGTGGCCCCGTTGCGGCCGGTGAGGCATCGACCCTCGATGATGCCGAGCATCCGGTCCCGGAGGTGCGGGGCCACACCCCACCGGTCGAGCCCCTCGTGCGCCATGGGAAGCAGGTGCTCCAACACGAGGTCGGTAACTTTGCGCTCGCCCAGCCGGGGCCAGTAGATGGACGACTCGATGCCGTCCCGGGCCGCCGCGTGGAAGTTCTGCTCCGCCGCGCTGAACGTCATCTGGGTCCAGATCGGACGGTCGGCATCGGCGAGGGCACGTACCAGTCCGTAGTAGAACGCGCCGTTGGCGAGCATGTCGACGACGGTGGGGCCGGCCGGTAAAACACGGTTCTCCACCCGCAGGTGCGGACGTTCGTCCATGATGTCGTACACAGGCCGGTTCCAGCGGTAGACGGTCCCGTTGTGCAGCCGTAGCTCGGACAGCCGTGGCAGCCCTCCGGCCTGCAACACCGCGACCGGGTCTTCGTCGGAGAACATCGGCAGCAGCGAAGGGAAGTACCGTACATTCTCTTCGAACAGGTCGAAGATCGAAGTGATCCAGCGTTCCCCGAACCAGACCCGGGGTCGTACCCCCTGGGCCTTGAGTTCTTCCGGACGGGTGTCGGTGGCTTGTTCGAACAGGGCGATTCGGGTTTCCGCCCATAGTTGCCGGCCGTAGAGGAAAGGCGAGTTGGCACCGAGCGCGACCTGCACTCCGGCGATCGCTTGAGCGGCGTTCCAGAAGTTCGCGAACGTCTCCGGCGCGACCTGCAGGTGGTACTGCAGGCTGGTGCAGGCCGCCTCTGGCGCGATCGAGTCGGTGTACGTCCGGAGTCGTTCTGGTCCGCCCCGGATGTCGATGTCGATGTCCTCACCCCGGGCTGCGATGATCTCCTCGTTGAGGATCCGGTAGCGCGGGTTGCTGGACAGGTTCTCCAGACTGCTGTGGTGCCGCATCAGGGTCGGCAGGATCCCGATCACCACGATGCTGGCGTCCGATTTTTGTGCCCGTTCGTCCGCGTCGTTCAGGCTGGCGCGGACGTCGTGTTCGTAGTCGGCGAACCCGTCACCCGCGATCATCCTGGGATGCATGTTCACTTCGAGGTTGAACATGCCCAGCTCAGTCTGGAAAGTCGGATTGGCGATGTGCTCAAGTACCTCCGCGTTACGCATCGCGGGTGCCGCCACACTGTCGATCAGATTAAGCTCGATCTCCAGTCCAGTTAGCGGTTGGTCGGTGTCGAACCGAAACTCGTTGAGCATCAACGCGAACACGTCGAGGCACCGCCGCACTTGGTGGCGGTAGCGTGCTCGGTCGTCTCGGCTGAACGTGCGCTGCTTGACGTCTTTTCTGCCCATCGGCCCCTCCCCAAGGGTCGCGAGCTCTTCGCCTCTACCACGCCCCCTTGGGTGGTACGGCTTCGATACCAACCGTAGAAGTACCCAGCACCGTGCGCCAGCGATGCCCGTGCTTTGGGATTACTTCACTGAGTATTGGCTTATTTACGATGTGTCACCGACTGGTCGAGCCGTATCGAGGCTTCCTTCGGCGTCGGGGAAATCGCCTTGGTTGGACCAGTGGGAGGGGTCGGTCAACGCGCCGGGACGCCGGCCTGAGACCAGACCTTGACGATGTCGCGGACCGAGATGATGCCGACAACCTCGTGGGCGTCGATCACAACGAGGTGTCGGAATCCACCTCGAATCATCGCTGCCGCTGCCTCCTCCAACGTCCAATCTGGACCGGCGAACACGAGATCTTTCGTCAGGTGAGAGGATGCGCGTTCCATATTGGGATCATGACCCGCACCGATGGAGTCCAGCAGATCACGTTCGGTGATGATGCCGATACCCACCGAATCTGGATCTATCACGACAGCGGCACCTACCCGCCGGTCGGACATCAGTTTGGCGGCTTGGCGCAGTGTGTGGTGGGGACCGACCGTCAACACCACGCTGCTCATGGCGTCCTGGACCTGCATGGCACTTCACCCCTTGCTCTACCAGCCACGACGGGTCAGTGAGCCGCCGCAGAGAGTCCCGGAGTACCGCGTACCGAACATCCTCGCCGGGAACCGACCGGTTTCACAACCCGGACACCACGTCATATCTGGATTGCGAATCCCCTGGCCAGCGCCGCCAAGATTTATGGCCCGGAACGAAAACGCAGCGTAACGGGGGTGTGCGGCGTAGGTAACGATCAGATCACGGCCGATCTGGCAGTCAACTATGAGCCCCGGCCTTTCGGTGTAGTTCCTGATCAAGGAAGGCACCGTAGTGAATGACACGATGACCGCTGTGACGATGAGCAACAGTAAGATCGATGATCTGCTTGCTGCCGAGGGCGCGGCAGCCGAGGACTATGAGATGTCCGAGCAGTTGCCAGCCCACGTCAAGGTAAGCCGCCCCGGACTGTCTCGTCACACTGTGGTGTCGGTGCGGCTGTCCGCCGAGGAGCACGGGAAGTTGGTCGCTGCGGCGAACGGTCAAGGACTGCCGGTGTCCACGTTGATGCGAATCTGGGCACTTGACCGGCTGTGTGCCGAGGCAGAGGCCGGTGACGCCAGTATCGCCGAGCGGGTCGCCCGACTGGAGCGTGCGGTGTTCCGCCACACCGCCTGAGCATTTGCCGGAGTGCCGGGAAGGGCGGTAGACGTGCCGAGCGCGGAAGGATCGATTACACCCGGCCGTCTACTGAAGTCGGCTGGACCCACATCGACCCGTACGGCCGGCTCACTGGGGTGGCTGTGTCCGCTGCCGCACGTGTCCCTGGCGAACCCGCGCGACAGCAGGCATCCACGTGGGACTCGCCAGCCTTCTTGGGGCCGAAATGGTGTCTTGTCCGTCCTACCCGGACGGAGTAATGCCGGTCAGGCACCTATTTCAGCTCGGCTGATGTCTTACCCAGGAGTCGACGGGCCACGATCAGCTGCTGGATCTGCTGGGTGCCTTCGAAGATGTCCAGGATCTTGGCGTCCCGAGCCCATTTCTCGAGCAACTCGCCCTCGCCGTACCCCACGCTGCCGCACAATTCCACGCACCGGAGGGTGACCTCAGAGCACATCCGGCCGGCCTTGGCCTTGGCCATCGATGCCTGCAACGAGTTGGGCAGGTTGTTGTCCGCCATCCACGCGGCTCGCAGAGTCAGCAGGTACGCCGCCTCCCAGTCCGACTCCAAGGCGATGAAGGTCGCGGCGGCGGCCGGCTGCAGGTGGATCGCCTTGTCGTAGTCGATCGGCACACCGACGTCCCGGAAGATCCGGCGGGTCTCCTCCAGCGCGGCCCGCGCCAGCCCGACCGCCATCGCGGCCACCAGCGGCCGGGTGTTGTCGAACGTCTGCATCACTCCGGCGAAGCCCTTGTCGGTATGGATCTCCGGACTTCCCAGGAGGTTCTCCTTCGGCACCCGGCAGTTGTCGAATCGGATCGTGGCGGTGTCCGAGGCCCGGATCCCGAGCTTGTGCTCACAGCGGACCACATCCATTCCGGGGGTGCCCTTGGGAACCACGAACGATTTGATCGCGCTGCGCCCCTTCAACCGGTCCAGAGTCGCCCAGACCACGACGGCGTCGGAGCGTTCCCCGGCGGTCACGAAGATCTTCTCGCCATTAAGCACGTAATGATCGCCGTCCAGAATGGCTGTGGTCTGGATCGCGGCCGAGTCGGAACCACAGTCCGGTTCCGTGATGGCCATTGACGCCCACATGCCCTGGAATCGGGCCCGCTGCTCATCGTTGGCCACCGAGGCGATGGCTGAGTTACCAAGCCCCTGGCGGGGCATCGCCAGCAACAGGCCGACGTCTCCCCACGCTATCTCCATGACCCCGAGCACACTGGCCATGTTCGAGCCGTTGCGGACCCCGCCTCCGTTCTCGCGGCGCCGGACGCCACCCGCACCCGCGCCGGAACCCTCACCCGAGGCTTCCATGCCCTCGATCATCGCCGCGAACATGTCCAGTTCTTTGGGGTAGGTGTGCTCGGCCAGGTCGTACTTGCGGGATATCGGCCGGAGGAATTCCCCGGCGGCCCGGTACGCAATTCTGGTCAGCATCCGGAACCTTCTCGGAATCTCCAGATTGATCATCAGACCAACACCCCACCTTCCATGACCGCGATCGCCCGTAGGTCGCGGTACCACCGTTCGACGGGGTGTTCTTTCACGAAGCCGTGCCCGCCGAGGAGTTGCACGCCATGACTGCCGATTACCATGCCGCGCTCCGCGCACAACCGGTGCGCCAGCGCGGTTTCCCGGGCGAATGACTTGCCCTGCGCGGCCCGGCTGGCCGCCCGGCGGGTCACCAATCGCATCCCGTCCAGCTCGATTCCGATGTCGGCGACCATGAACGCCACCGACTGCCGGTGACTGATCGGCTCCCCGAATGCCTCGCGCTGGTTCACGTAAGGGATGACATAGTCGAGTACGGCTTGGCCGGTGCCAACTGCCAACGCGCACCAGGCCAGTCGGGAAAGATCCACGCATTCCCGGTACGCGTCGCCGGTCGCCAGTAGCGCGGCCTTGGGGAGCGGGATCTCGTCCATCACGACCCGGCCCATGCTCGCGGCCCGTACCCCCATCGCGGGTTCTGCTTCGATGGTCAGTCCGGTGTTGGAAGACTCGACCAGGAATAGGGCCGGGCTGCCTTCCAAGACGGCGGCTATCACGAACAGTTCGGCATCCGCGGCTCGCGGTACCAGAGATTTGGTGCCCTCGATGGTGAATCCACCGAGAGTGCGCCGAGCTTTGGTGCGTGGCCGGAACGGATCAAACATCGGGCGAGGCTCCAGAATGGCCAGCGCCGCCGTCGGTGCGTGCTCGCTGACGAATGCTGGAAGGTATGTGGCCTGCTGGTCCTCGTTTCCCCAGAGGGTCAGCGCGGTGGCGACCGCGGTCGGGGCGAGGCAGGCCACCGCCAAGCCCATGTCGCCCCGGGCCAGCTCCTCGGCGATCAGGACGTTGGTGACCGCGGATCGTTCGTCGCCGGCCCCGCCGAGCGACTCCGGCACCCCGATGTCGTTCAGGCCCAGCTCAGCGATCTTCTCCAACAGGTACGTGGGGGCCTTGGCGGAGTCGTTGGCCGCGGCGGCGGCCGGGCGGAGTTGTTCGGCGGCGAACTCACGTACCACCTCGACCATCATCTGTTGGTCGTCAGTCGGGGTGAGGTCGAACAGGCCGCTGCTGGTGGTCACTCGGGGTCGCACCGGCTCTGCCAGCCGCTTCTTGGCCGGTGCGAAAGCCCGGGTCACCGCGCCCAGGGTCTTGAACCA
>Ga0209382_10008904_pt1 | contig 12602 bp, 7 predicted proteins | sample SoiMetdeltSBSDD5_FD_187599 | JGI IMG/M metagenome (GOLD analysis project Ga0209382, IMG submission 187599) | Bulk soil microbial communities from a Populus tree surrounding site in Tennessee, USA - Soil MetaG P. deltoides SBSDD5 (SPAdes) (version 2) | ecosystem: Environmental > Terrestrial >... | reverse complement strand
GCAATCGATAACAAATCATCTGAGCACTTTTTCAGCACACGTCCTTGCCATCAAGTCGATGCTGGAGTCCGCGACCAGACGTTCCCTCATTCTTCTGGACGAGATCGGAAGCAGTACCGAACCCGGGGAAGGTGCGGCGCTTGGTCGAGCCGTACTTGAACGCTTCGCTGAAATCGGCGTGTTTGCAGTTGCCACGACGCATTACAACCGGCTGAAGTTGTACGCAGAAACCACTCCTGGCGTTGCAAACGCGGCAATGGAATTCAACGAAGTGACTTTGGAGCCGACTTACCGCCTGATTCATGGATTGTCCGGCGCGTCCAGCGGTCTCAAGATCGCCGAGCGACTGCAGCTGCCGCGCCAGGTGTTAGCGGACGCTGTTCGCTTCCTCGATACCGCAGACGCCGAAGCCGCACACTATGTCGAAGAGCTCAGGCGCCGGATTGTCGATCTGGAGCACGAAAAGACACAGTTAGAGGCGCAGCGGCGGGAATTCAACGACTGGAAACAAAAGGAACTGGATCAAGTCAAAGCCCAGCACAAACAGGAGATCGCGAAAGTTGAACAGAAGCTGGAGCGCATTGTTCAAGAAATGTCGGATCGCGTTTCGCGGGAATTGGAATCGGTCCGAGATGAATCCGTCAAAAAGTTTCAGAAGAAGCTTGCAACGGCGAAGGCCGAAGCCAGCCGTGAGGTTGCCAGGGAGAAGGAGCGTATTGAGCCCGGTCCCAAACTGCCTTCAATTGCTTCGCCGCGTACAGCCGTCACTATCGAGGAGGGCCAGGCAGTTCGCGTTCTGTCGTTGGCGGTAACCGGCCGGGTCTCAACGATTCGAGGTGACGAGGCGGAAATTCTCGTCGGGAATATCAAATTGCGTCGGCCGGTCTCAGACCTGGAAGCGATCGAGTCGTCGCCCATTCAATTACCTAAGAACGTCCGCGTCAGTATTTCGACAAAACAGCTGGAAAAAACTGAAATCAACGTTGTTGGCCTGAGAACCGACGAAGCGGTCGAAGTGACGGACAAGTTTCTCGATGATGCGTTTCTGGCCCAGGTGAATACGATTCGCATCGTGCACGGGATGGGTACAGGAGCGCTCCGGCACGCCATCACGGAACTGCTCCGCGCCCATCCGCATGTCAGTCACTTTGAGTCTCCACCGCATAACGAGGGGGGACGTGGTGTGACCATCGTGACACTGCGGTCCTGAGCCCCCGGACGATCAATTACCGCTTGAAATTTTCCCTTCTGTGCGTATAACTTAAACGATTTCGTTTTCTGGAGCCTGCGGCCGGCTTTCAATGAACAACTCAACAGAAACTGTTCGCAATTCTGCCGATATTGTCCGCGTGGTTTCGGATTATGTCTCGCTCAAGGGTTCGGGGAATACGTTAAAGGGTCTTTGCCCGTTTCACACCGAAAAGACACCTTCGTTCACGGTTCATCGCGATAAACAATTCTTTCATTGCTTCGGTTGCCGCGGCGGGGGGGACGTTTTTTCGTTTGTGATGCTGGCCGAGAAAGTTCCATTTCCAGAAGCCGTTGAACTGGTCGCCGAAAAATGCGGGATTCCGCTCAACATACGCCCGGACGGCAGCAATTTCGACGAGCGCAGGCAGCTTTTTGAAATCCATGAACGCGCCGTAGCGTACTACCAACAGGCGCTATCTACGGATGAAGCTGTGGCCGCACGGCAGGTCCTGGAAAAGCGCAAAATCGCGAAGGAGTTCGCGCATCGATTCGGTCTCGGATATGCGCCCGCAAACGGCTTAATGAATCATTTGCGCTTGAAAGATCCCGTTGCCAGCGGGCTCTTTGTAAAGAACGATCGTGGGGAAGTTTATGATCGTTTCCGACGACGTCTCATGTTTCCGATCTGGAACGAACGCGGCAGGGTCATCGGATTTGGGGGCCGCGCCCTGGTAACTGATGCCCAACCAAAATATCTCAATTCGGCTGAGTCGCCTTTGTACTCAAAGTCCAATGTGCTTTATGCCATGCATTTTGCCCGCGACGCGGCTCGGAAGGCTGGCCGGTTGGTTGTTGTCGAGGGGTATTTTGACTGCTTGAGCCTGCACCAGGCGGGTATCGAAAACGTCGTCGCTTCGTGCGGGACAGCCCTGACGTCCCAACAGGTGGCCGTTATGGCGCGTTACGTGCCAGAAGTCGTGATGAATTATGACCCGGATGCGGCCGGGCAGAACGCGATGCGACGGTCGATCGACCTGTTGCTTGCAAAGGGCCTGCGCGTTCGGATTCTAAAGCTGGCGGACGGCCTCGATCCTGATGATTTTGTGCGCAAAGAGGGCGGCGAGGTCTACACACGATTGCTGGCCTATGCCCCGTACTTCTGGCAGTACCTGATGACGGAAGCCGCCAAAAATTTCGACCTGAATGAGCCGTCGGCAAAAGCCACTGCGGTGACAGAAGTGATGCAGCACGTGTCAAAAATTGAAGATCGCGTTGAACAGCTGGAAGTGGCACGCGCGGTAGCGGAGGGCTTCAAGGTGCCCGAAAGCTTGATTCTGGAACGGCTTAAACTCACACCCCGGCGTCCCGACATCCGGCCCTCCGCGCGGGTGCCTGTTGCGGCTGAGGTCGAGCGAAAACTGACATTTGCGGAAAAACAATTAATACAGGCTTTGTTACAGGGCATGGAGATCCAAGCCGCCTTGCAAGCCCTATCGGAGGGGGACTTTGGCGGTCAAATTTGGTGTCTGCCCGTTCTGGAACAACTAATTAAAGATCCCGCCCGAAACGTCGAAACGGCATTAATGAGCGTCCAAGATGAAGCACTTAAGCATGAAGTGCGGGCCGCGGCCTCAGAACCGTTTGGTGCCATCTCGACCGACCAGGCGTTGGATTCGGTAAAGCGACTCTATGATGGTCATCTCGTCCAAAAACTAGAGGAGATCCGGAAAAAGATAAAAGAGTACGGATCCGGTCCCGCTCCGGCTGAACTGGTAGGGAGATACAACGAAATAGTGGCCGAACGGACCCGCGTCGCAGCTTACAAGGCTTGAAACCAAACGGAAAGAGCGTATTAGTGAGTAAAGGAATGACAAAAGGTAATCATAAAAAAGGCTTCACAATCGACAAAGAAATCTCCAAAGGCTCAGTTCTGGAAGATCCCTTGGTAGGCGGCGGGCTGGAAGAGAAGTACGACGACAGCGTTCAAAAGCTCATCGATATCGGTAAAGAGAAGGGATACCTGCTTTACGACGAAGTGAGCGATTTATTGCCACCCGAAATCAGTTCTTCGGCCGAGGATTTGGACGATCTGTTCTCCGCTTTCGGCACAGCCGGCATTGAAGTCATCGATACAGACGATCAGAGTTTTGCGGCGCTCGACAAAATCCCTACTGAGAAAAAGTTCGATGCGGAAACCCCTGAAGAGGGTATCGAACTGGATCTGACCCCAGGCGCGCTGGAGAAAACAAACGATCCCGTTCGCATGTACCTCCGCGAAATGGGAACGGTTCCCTTGCTGACTCGCGACGGCGAAGTCGAAATCGCAAAACGTATTGAGCGCGGACAGCTGACGGTCTTAAAAGTTTTGTCCCGTTCCCCCGTTATCGTGCGTGAGATCGTCACCATGGGTGAACAGCTCAAGCGAGATCCGAGCATCATCAAAGACATTCTTCAGTTCAGCGATGAAGAACTGACCGACGAAAAGATCGAGGAAAAACACCAGGAAACGCTCGACCTCGTCGATCAGATCAGCAAAACCTCCAAGAAGATCCATCAACTTCGAGCAAAGATCGAGGAGACACCGAAGTCCAAGAAACCGCAATACCGGCGTGCGTGGTGGAATTGGGGGCGGGCACGAGTACTGCTGTCGCAATTGGTCCGCTCACTCGAATTCTCGAACTCCGAAAAATTGCGCCTGGTCGGGATCATGAAAGGCACAGTGGAGCAGCTGCGCCCGCTCGAGCAGGAACTGAATAAGCTGGAGCGGAAAGCCGACCACACGAAGAAGGAATACCGCAAGGCGATACAGAAAGACATCCGGACCGTTAAGCAAAAGATCACCGACATCGAAGAAGAGAGTCGTGCGTCGGCCCTGGAATTGAAACGCACGCTGCAAACAATCATGAGCGGGCAAGTTCAGGCCGAAATCGCTAAGCGTGAGCTGGTGGAAGCCAACCTCAGGCTTGTGGTCTCGATCGCAAAGAAGTACACCAACCGGGGATTGCAGTTCCTCGATCTTATCCAGGAAGGCAATATCGGCCTGATGAAGGCCGTGGATAAATTTGAGTACCGGCGTGGATATAAATTTTCGACTTACGCGACGTGGTGGATCCGCCAGGCAATCACTCGTGCGATCGCAGATCAGGCGCGCACAATCCGTATTCCGGTGCACATGATCGAGACGATCAACAAACTGATCCGTACGTCTCGTGCTCTGGTTCAGGAACTCGGACGCGAGCCTACTAGCGAAGAGATCGCCAAACGCATGGACATTCCTGTTTCCAAGGTTCGCAAGGTCCTCAAGATCGCGCAGGAACCTATTTCTCTGGAAACACCGATTGGAGAGGAAGAAGATTCGCATCTTGGCGATTTCATCGAAGATCGCGGCGTTGTGTCGCCGGCGGATGCGGTCATCAACATCAACCTGAAGGAAATGACCGAACAGGTATTGAACACACTGACACCCCGGGAAGAACGCGTCATCAAGATGAGATTCGGTCTCGAAGACGGCACGGAGCATACGCTGGAAGAAGTCGGCCAGAACTTTGCCGTCACACGGGAGCGCATCCGTCAGATCGAGGCGAAGGCATTGCGGAAGCTGCGGCATCCGAGCCGCAGCCGCCGACTGAGAGCGTTTCTCGACGGCAGCGGCCGGGACTAAGGTAAACTAAGGGGCGCTTAGGCGCCCCTTAACTTTTTTCTGGGCCCATAGCTCAGTCGGTTAGAGCTCCCGGCTCATAACCGGGCAGTCGTAGGTTCAAGTCCTACTGGGCCCATTTTCTAAACAATGAATGCAGACTTAAAGCAACTTATTCGGCTCCAATCGATCGATCTTTCCATTCAAGAACTCCGCAGCAGAATCGACAAGTTTCCCGGGATTTCAAAAGCTCTGGATGAAAAACTCAAGTCGGCTCAGTCGGCGGTAGACACCGCAAAGGAACGAGCAAAGACCAATCAGGGCAGCCGCAAGAAACTGGAAACGGATATTGCCTCGATTGAAGGGAAGATCTCCAAATACCGGGATCAGATGATGTCGGTCAAAACCAACGAGGAATACCGCGCCCTTCAACATGAAATCGAGCATGCGCAGCAGGCAATACGAAAAGTCGAGGACGAGATCCTGAATCTGATGATAGCTGCGGAGAACGGCCAGGCGGAGCTCAAAGCTGCAGAGGCACAGCTGAAAGAGGACCAGGGGCTGGTCAACAGTGAGCGAAAGCAGCTGGAAGAGGGGAATAAGCGCGATCTCAGCGCGCTCGATTCTTATCTGAAAGAACGCAAGGAAATCGAAGGTTCCATTACAGCCGATCTGATTTCGCGCTACGAGCGCGTGAAAAAACATCGTGGCGGTATCGGTGTAGCTGCTGCGCTCAATGAAGTCTGCGCCATCTGTCAGGTTCGAATTCGGCCGCAGGTGTACCAGGAGATTCGAAAGAACGATCAGATCATCGCGTGTGATGCCTGCCAGCGCATCCTCTACAATCCAGAAAATCTCGATCATCCATTCGAAGTTGCATAAACAGTGCAAGCCACGGCCGCAAAGGTGAAGCTCGAGGCATATATCGATGGTGGATCGCGAGGAAATCCCGGTCCCGCGGGCATTGGTGTGTATTGTCCGGGAGTCGTCCGTATTGCGGAATATCTGGGAACGGGAACCAATAATTTCGCTGAATACTCGGCGCTGTTAACGGCGCTTCGATTCGCGGTTTTCTCCGGCTGCGAGGACCTTCAGGTTTTTGCGGATTCCGAACTGGTCGTAAAGCAGATCAAAGGCGAATACCAGGTCAAGAATGACGCCATTCGCCTTCTCTATGACTCTGCGCTGCGCTGGATCAAGCTGATTCCGCGCTTTTCCATATCCCATGTCCGCCGCGAAAAAAACAGTGAAGCCGACAAACTAGCGAATCTCGCAATGGACTCCCGCCGTAATTCCCTACAGTGGGAACTGTAGGCGCGGTCATAGACTGCGGCTACAGTTCCCAGACTACTGAACAGTTCTGGGTGCAGACGTACCCACGGTATTGGTCAGTGCGATCGTTATCGAAGCGACCGCATCTCCCGTTCCCTGAGTAATGATGAACGGTTGTAAATAGACGAATGCACTGCCCACCGGCGCCGAAGTATCTGATTGATAGTACGTCGAAAACGTCGTCGACACCTCAGGCTGCAGCTGGACCGTTGACAGATCTTTTCCACCGGCAGCGGCGAAGCTGAATGTCGCCAGTGTGATTTCGCGAGTAGTGGAGTAGCCTGTCACTTCGACATCAAAGCCCTCTGAAGAACGGTTTAGTAACCTGACGTTTGTGATGACCGGCGCAAGCCTTGGGACTTGAACATCAAAATCACTGCTGGCCGGACTGACGTCCACACCACCTACGGCAACATCTGCCATCGACAGCTCGATCGTGCCTGCCACAGTCCCTGCCTGTAGCACTCCACTTGGAAGGGAGAACTCCGCAGTAGCGGTGTTGGCCGGAAAAGTGACATCGATGTTGCGCGTGGCTGTTACAGCGTTGATAAACATCACATTCGGATCATCGCGGTTGGTAGCGGCATTGGGCACGAACGAAAGCGTGAGCGTTCCGGTAACCTCATCCGGAACAGGATTGACTAACGCCACTTGCACCGGCGTCTGTTGCGTCGGATTCAGCATCGGGGGTAAACCGTAAGTGAATGCCGGACCTTGCGGCTGCACCGCAAATGGAAGCGCATTGCTGGCCCCTCGGGAAGACGATACGGCGACATTATGGTTACCCAGCGCGGCTTCCGCGGCGATGGTGAAGGTAGCGGTCAATCTGCCCGCATCCACAACCCTCACATCGCTGATCGAAATCCCACCCCCGTCAACCGATACATTCATCGCTGCCTGTACATCAAAATTCGTTCCGGTTAGGGTAAATGTCGAAGTGGAACCTCTGCCACCGGTCGGAGGCGAAATCGAGGTGAGCGTTGGAACCGGCGGGGGCGGCTGAGCTGCAACACTAAATACTACTGGTCCGGTCGTGCCGCTATCCGTAGTGACGGTCACGTTACGTGGGCCGAGCGCAGCGTCGGGGGAAATGATCAGCGTGGCTTGAAGTGAGGTGTTGCTTGCTGCACTCACATTACTCACCGTTACGCCCGTGCCGCTGACGAAGACAGTGGTGGCAAAGACACGACAAGCCTCACCGGAAGTGACTATGGCACCGCCCAGAAATGCTGTTCCGGTCAAGTTCACGGTGACGGTTGTTCCAGGCAGGCCATTCGGCGGTGCGATTGAGGTCAGGGTCGGGGCCGGGCTATTTGGGTCAAGCGTGACCCTCCAGATACGGTTTCCCGCGACATCAACGACGTACAGCAAGGTGCCGCCAGGGTTGACCGAAAGACTATCCGGGAATTGGAGAGAAGCGCTCGCGGCCGCGCAACCCTCGCCGGCTAATCCCGCGTCAACAATCGTGGTGATCACACCCGTTCTTGCGCTCACTCTGCGTAAGCGTTTGTTCAGTGTGTCCGCGATGTAAATGTTGCCCGTGGCGTCTACTGCGACGCCACGGGGATTGTTGAGCTGGGCGGACGTAGCTGGACCGCCGTCACCGCCGGAACCGCCGGGGCCGCCAACGGCCCCGGCACCCGCTACTGTGCTGATAGTGCCGCCCGGCGTTACTTTGCGGATGCGGTTGTTCATCGAGTCGCTGAAATACACATTGCCCGCGCTATCGACTGCAAGATGCGCGGGACTATGGATCTGCGCGGATGTTGCCGGGCCACCATCTCCACTGAAACCTGGAGCACCCGTGCCCGCGATCGTGCTGAACGCCCCACTGCCAAGGTCAACTTTGCGAATAACGTGTCCCGCTTGTTCCGCAATGTAGAGATTGTTTGCATCCAATGCGATGGCAACCGCACCACGGATAATGACGGGTAACTCGATCCTCGTAATCAGTCCGGTTGCCGCCGTCACCTTGTGAATACGACTGAAATCATTCTCGAGGAGGTCAGCAATATAAAAATTGCCGGCAGGATCCACCGCAACACCTGAAGGGTGATCGAGGCTGGCGAATAGTGCTTGCCCACCACTGAAGAACCACCCGGCCGTTCCGTTACCGGCTACCGTGGTAATCACGCCTGAACTCGCATCGACTCTTCGGATCCGGTTGTTGTCCCGATCCGCGATATAAAAATCACCTGCCGGATCTACGGATACATCACTAGGCGCTCGCAGCTGCGCCCCAGTTGCTGGTCCGCCGTCTCCGGAATAACCGGCAGTGCCGGTGCCCGCGGCACTGGTGATTTCACGTGTTTGAGCAAAGGCCTCGGTGGCCAAAACGAGCAAGATAATGAAATGAGACGCGCGGTAAAGAAATGAATGCATGACTGTCCTCCGCGTCAGCCGCAAAACGTTCAAAACTGCGAACTCGCTGGAACAAAGATCGTTCGAGGACCGTTCGCATCAAATAGCACAACCGGGTTACCCAAAAAATCGGTAAGCCGGAAAACCGAGTCGGCATTTGTTGGATGCAATCCTGTAAGAATGCAGTTGCAAAAAAGCGGTTCTGAAAAAGTCCGGTTCAGGCCGATTGTCGTGACTGATCGCGACTCCCAATTGCCGGCGAAGATTCTTTGATTGTCTTTCGCAACGGCGAGTGCCATCGGTGCTGAAATGCCGTTTTCAGCTGTCGCCAATGTGACAACCTTTCCGTTGGAAAACGCGTAGATCTTGTTTTCGACATCATCCGCAATGACAGCGCCGGCGCTTCTGTGAAGGAACGCGATCGCCGACGGATGGCGCATTGATGCAACCAATCGGGGCGGCTGCCCGAGTTCGACGAGAAACAACGCGCCGCCGTTGCCGTCGGAAACGCCTACAAGAGCTGTCTTTCCGTCATCACTGATCCCAATGGCGGTAATGGAACCCAGACCGCCAACCTCCAGATTGCCAAGCGGGGCAGGCGCCCGAGACATATTGTTGAAAACGTAAATGCGCCGTTGGGATTCGCTGAAAAAAGCGGCAGCCGAGCCGGTCGGACTGAGCGTAATACGATCGATCCTCGGCGCCCCGTCTGATGTGGGACCGACGGAACACTTCAATGCCCGCCTGGGTGAAGAGGGCGGATCGATCCATTCGCAGGAGTGGGGTTGCCCAGATCCGGTGATGAATGCAGTTGACCTCACGGTTATCGTGTCGCCACTTACTTGCAGCAGGAGCGGCCACTCGCCGTCCTTCACGGTAGCCAGAATGTAATCATGCGCGGGAGAGACGACCGCGCGTGTCACTGGAAAGCCCAGGTCCAGCGGGCGCCCAATGGATGCCGCGCCTGGAACTCCGATATAAGGCCGCAGCCCTCCCGCGTTATCCAGCACGAAACCAAGGACCGGGAGCAGTACCGCCGGTGATGGACGATCGTTGGATACCGGGCGAGCGTCCGTTTCCTTAACGATCCTGAAAGCTGTCTGTTGGGGCTCGGCTTGGCTCAGCAGTGCTGCAGCGAACACAATCAAGCAAATGCGAAAAATGCTCAGCATCGATTTCCCCCGGTTCTCATCGATTGGGCGCATTCACCGAAGGCGGTCCGGCCGTAATCACGGTCGCCTCGTCGTCACCTCCGAAACCTCGAAGGAGGAGCACCGCTGCGACGACGGCTCCGGTCGCAATTAGAGCCGCCAGGACGATCCACTTGCTCTTGCCCGGAGAATCGGCCTTAGACTGCTGCTGCTGGCTCGAAGAGGAGCCCGCCATCATAGTGGAATTTCTCGTCACCTTTGGGTACGGCGCTTCAAGCTGTGCTTCCGTCGATTCAGTTGGAACCGTCGTTCCCACAGCATTCGCGTTTTCGCTGACGACGGCGGTCGCAGAGTCCTCACGCGCAACCTGGGGGATGGCTGTGGCCTCCTCGTCGTTAGTTGGAGTTGGACTCTGTGAATTCTGCGTCTGCGCCATAACCGGCGAAAGCGTAAGGGTAATCGCGAGAATCCACGTCAGGGCAAGAGATGACTTTGGTCGCAATTTCATTCTTGGAACTCCTCTAGTCTGCACGTTGTGCAGACAATCCGGACTTACGCGACCGACGCCGATAGCTCGCGACGAGCCTGGACCGACAGTGCGCAAGATCCTGCAGGAATGCTGCACTGCATCTGATGTTCCGATTTCGAAGTGTTGGGCTGCACAGGGCCCGGTGCCTGCCCCGGGCCATACGCTATAATCAGTGGACTATGTCTGTTGAAAATTACAACCCGGGGGAACTCGAACCAAAGTGGCGCGAGTACTGGCTTTCAAACCGCCTGCACGAGGCGAAGGACGATGATCCTCGGCCGAAGTACTACTGCCTGGACATGTTTCCGTATCCTTCCGGTTCCGGACTGCATGTAGGTCATTGGCGCAGTTACGTCCTGCCGGATTGTTGGTCCCGCTACAAGTGGCTGCAGGGTTTCAAAGTACTTCATCCTATGGGCTGGGACGCTTTTGGATCACCGGCAGAAAACGACGCGATCCAAAAAGGAATACATCCTAAAGTCGGCACCAAACGAAATATCGAGAACTTCAAACGCCAGCTTCATGAGATTGGGGCGATGTACGACTGGTCGCGAGAAGTCAACACCACCGATCCGGAGTACTACAAATGGACTCAGTGGATCTTCGTGAAGATGTTCAAGGCCGGCCTTGCCTACAAGACCTTCATGCCCGTGAACTGGTGTCCCAGCTGCAAAACCGGCATCGCTAATGAAGATGTGGTCAATGGCCGCTGCGAACGCTGCGGCACCGAAGTCAGCAAGAAAGAATTGAACCAGTGGATGCTGCGGATCACCAAGTATGCGGATCGCCTGCTGAGCGGACTTGAAAAACTCGATTGGCCGGAAAAAGTAAAGACGATGCAAACCAACTGGATCGGCCGGTCCGAGGGCGCCGAGGTACGGTTTACAGCAACGGCGGCTAATGGCACTCAACATCCGCTGAATATCTTTACCACTCGTCCGGACACTCTCTTCGGCGCAACGTACATGGTGATGGCGCCCGAACATCCTTTGGTACCGGAATTGACCACGCCGGAGCAAATGACTGGAGTAATCGACTATGTCGAAAAGGTCAAAAGCGAACGCGACGTGGATCGGGCCGCAAACACCGAAAAGACTGGTGTGTTTACCGGCGCGTACGCTATTAACCCCGTCAACAACGAACGCATCCCGATCTGGATTGCGGACTACGTTCTGATGGCATACGGCACCGGGGCCATTATGGCCGTCCCTGCACACGATGAGCGCGACTACGAATTCGCCAAGAAGTTCGGATTAGCGATCCGTGAGGTCATCTCTTCAAAACAGGGTATCGCTGAAGAGGCTTTCGTTGGTGAAGGGATAATGACTCATTCCGGTGACTTCACGGGGACACCATCGGCCGAAGGCCGGCGCGCGATCATCAAGTGGCTCGAGGGAAAAGGTCTCGGCCAGGGCACGATAAATTACAAACTGCGGGACTGGGTCTTCTCGCGCCAACGGTACTGGGGCGAACCGATACCCATCATTCATTGCTCAATCAATTGCGGCCTGGTTCCTGTGCCGGAGGAAGACTTGCCGGTCGAATTGCCGGATGTCGAACGTTACCAGCCGACCGGTACCGGCGAGTCCCCGCTCGCGGCAATCAGCGAGTGGGTGAAGACTCGTTGCCCGAATTGCGGTGGACCGGCAAAGCGAGAGACGGACACAATGCCGCAGTGGGCAGGCTCCTCGTGGTACTTCCTGCGTTATCCGTCCCCGCATGCTGCGGACGCGCTGATTACTGAGAAAGGCCGCCAGTGGCTTCCTGTGGACATGTACGTCGGTGGCGTGGAACATGCGATTCTGCACCTGCTGTATTCCCGATTTTTTACGATGTTCCTCCACGACATCGGCGTCGTTGATTTTGATGAGCCGTTCTTGCGCCTGTTCAATCAGGGCATGATTACGCATGCGGGCAAGAGCGGCAAGGCGGAGAAGATGTCGAAATCCAAGGGCAACGTCGTCAATCCAGACGACCTTGTCCGCGAATTCGGCTGTGATTCGCTGCGCATGTACGAACTATTCGTCGGTCCACCGGAACTGGACGCGTTATGGAACGACCGCGGTATCGAAGGCGTTCATCGATTTCTGAATCGCGCATGGCACTGGGTCACGATGCACAACGGCCGCTGGACGACGACTCCTTCGAAGGAAATGCTGACCTTGAGACACGTGCTCCTCAAGAATGTGACGGAGCGGCTGGAAGGCCTGCGCATGAACACGATCGTGAGTTCGTTCATGGAATTTGTAAATGAGGTCACCAGTATGAACGAACCTCCGGACAAGGAGACCGTTGAAGCATTTCTGATAGCGATGGCTCCGTTTGCGCCCCACTTCGCGGAAGAACTTTGGGAGCGCACCGGGCACCAACCGTCCATCTTCCATCAGAAATGGCCGAAGTG
>Ga0209382_10008903_pt1 | contig 12602 bp, 11 predicted proteins | sample SoiMetdeltSBSDD5_FD_187599 | JGI IMG/M metagenome (GOLD analysis project Ga0209382, IMG submission 187599) | Bulk soil microbial communities from a Populus tree surrounding site in Tennessee, USA - Soil MetaG P. deltoides SBSDD5 (SPAdes) (version 2) | ecosystem: Environmental > Terrestrial >... | reverse complement strand
CCTTCTCGCTGAAGCTTCGGCTTTCCACGCGCGCCACCGCCAGCGAATCCCCGGGGTTCAACGTTCCCAGCAGGTAATTGATGAGGACCTGGGCCCTGCCGGTCTCCTGGGCGTACGTCCCGGAGGTATCCACCAGCACGTAGACCGCGTGCGTATGGGTGCGCGAATCGCCGCAGCCGGCAAGCGCCGCTGCGGCCAGGGACAGGCACAACAGGAATGCTCGCCTGATCATCTTGCCTCCTAGCGGATCTGGTGCACCGAGCGCTCGGCGTCGACTGCCCTCTGCCCCGAGCTCGCTGCGCGCTGGCCGCCGGCCTTCGCCAGGTGCTCGATCAGCAGCGGCAGCACGATGGCGACGTCGTACAGCGTGATCAGCACCCTCGAGAGGCGCCGCACCACGTTCGACAGCACGCGCAGCGCGAGCGCCAGCGAGTCGACCAGCGCGGCAAGGATCACCCCGCCGACGGTGCGCGTCGAATGGATCAACGCCTCGAGCGGAATGGCGACGAACGCCAGCGCGAACGGCAGGATGAAGCCGAGCAGCATCTGGCCCGCGGTCGGAATGCGCCCGACCCAGCCGTCGGTGACTGCGGCGGGCACGGTGGCGAGCGATTGCAGCAGCGCCTGCTTGTCGGCGATCAGCATGTCGCGCATCAGCGCCAGGGCCGCCTCGATGCCCGCGAGGCACAGGAGCAGGACGAACGCCGTCCACATCATGCGCTTGCGCATGCGCTCGGGCAGGCCGTGGATCTTCGGGAAGAGGTGCGTGATGCGCAGGGTCTCCATGAGGAACAGGCCCATCGCCGCCTCGACGAAGATGATCACCAGCGCGGCCACTTCCGAGGTGCGCAGCGTCGCCGTGAGGTAGTCCCCGGCGCCCACCATCTCCGACATCGGCAGCGCGATCAGCTTGAAGTTGACCAGCGCGCCGCCGGCGGCCACCGCCAGCACCAGCGTGGCGACGAAGAACTGCGTCAGCGCCGAGGTGGTGAGGGCGTGCTCGGCGCGGTCGGTCTTCTTCACGATCATCTCGTAGCGCTCCATCTGCGCGTCGATCGACGCGGCGCGGTCGCTGAGGTTGGTCATGCGCGCGTCGGCCTGCGCCAGGGTCTTGTCGAGCGAGCGCCAGAACGGCATGAAGCCGTCGAGGATCTTGTGGCGCGACTCGTAGGCGCGGCGGTACTCGGCGAGCGTCTTCTCGTGGATCGACTTGATCGAGTCGTTGATCTCCTCCAGCACGCGCAGCACCAGCTCGTTGCCGTTGACCGGCTTGATCTTGGCCACCGCGCTCACCGCCTCGACCCAGTCGGGCGGGGGCGGCGGCACCTCGCCGCACTTCTTGTAGTCCTCCTCGACGCGCGTGATCTCGTCCAGGAGCTTGCGCTGCAGCGCGGGATAGCCCTCGAGGTCGCGCTTCACCAGCGCGGCGACGCGCTCGAACTCGCGCCCGATGCGCTCGGCGGTCTCCTCGCGCCCCTGCGCGAACAGCACCGCGCGGTTGCGCTCGCGCAGGTCGCGGGCGGTGGCGGCGAGGGTGCGCGCGGCGAGGCGCAGCGGGCCGTTGGCCAGCGCGCCGAGGGAACGCAGCAGTCCATGCACCGGAGCGCGTGCCGCATACAGGAACGGCATCGCGATCACGAACCACAGCAGCGCGGAAAGCGCCGGGTTGCCTGGCCAGATCACCCAGAACGGAGAATCCGCCATAGGGCACTCCTTTCAACAGCTCAGAGTTGCCCCCTACGGCCCATAGTCTAGCGCAAACCGGGTGCTTCGCAGCCGGTACTAAGTCTCGATTCCGAGTAGTTCGACCTCGAAAACCAGTGTCGCATTTGGCGGTATCACGCCGCCCGCGCCGCGCGCGCCGTAGCCGAGCGCGGGCGGAATGGTAAGCACCCTCGTTCCGCCCACCTGCATGCCCTGCACGCCCTCGTCCCAGCCCTTGATGACCTGGCCGGCGCCCAAGGGAAATTCGAAGGGGTCGCCGCGGTCCTTGCTCGAATCGAACTTCCTGCCGCGCTCGCCGCCGTAGAACAGCCACCCGGTGTAGTGCACCGAGACGCCGTCGCCGGCCTTGGCGGCCGCGCCCTTGCCGAGGACCTTGTCGTCGATGATCAGTCCGCTTGCGGTGGTGGTCGCCATCTTCTCTCCTGTCAGTTTCCCAGCCGCTCCACGGCCAGGTACTTCCTGCGGTATTCCTCGAAGGGCAGGGTATCCGCCGCCTCGATGGATTTCTGCTTCGCCAGCGATTCGGCCGCCAGGCGCGCGAAGCGCTCTTCTTCCGCACGCGGGAATTCCTGCGCCACCAGCGCCGCGCGGTGGCGGCGCGACAATGCCAGCGTGAAGTCGGTGTAGGACCCCGCGTGCTCCCCGAGCATGGCCGCCAGCACGCGCGCCGAGGGCGCGAGCGCCGGGTCGCGCAGCACCGCTCCTTGCGCGGCGTGCGCCGCGCGATAGGCGTCGCCGCCCAGCGCCGCATCGAGCGCGGCGGCGATCGGCTCGCACTCGGCGAGCAGCTGCGCGCCCCATTGCGCGAGGCCCATCTCGCCGGGAAAGCAGCCCAGCACGAGGCCCGGCTCGCGCCCGCGCGCCGCCACCGTCTCCTGGTTGCGCGACTCGCAGGCGATGTCCTCGGGCGTGTCGGGCGGGCTCGGCGAGAGCAGGCAATGCAGCAGGAACACGTCGAGGAAGCGCATCACCGGCAGGGTGATGCCGGCGGGCGCGAAGGGGTCGAGGTCCATCAGGCGCACTTCGACGTACTCCACGCCGCGCTCGCGCAGCGCATGCAGCGGGCGCTCGCCGGGCCGGATGCGGCGCTTGGGCCGGATCTTGCCGTAGAACTCGTTCTCGATCTGCAGCAGCGTGGTGGACATCTGCCGGTAGGTCTCCGGGCCGTCGCCCGGCCTGCCGGGCTCGCGGATGCCGACCTTGTCGTAGGGCGGGTACACCTGGGTGAGGCCGCGCTGCAGCGTGGCGCCGTAGGACTCCAGGTCGTTGCAGCTCACCACCAGCGAGGACTGCGCGTCGCTCTGGTAGCCCAGCCGCCCCATGCGCAGCGACGTGGCATGCGGCAGGTGCAGCGTCCCGGGGCGCAGCTCGCGCAGCGGGTGCGCGCGGCCCGCGACGAAGCTCGAGCACACCGCGGGCGAGGCGCCGAAAAGGAAAAACAGCAGCCAGCCGTGGCGGCGGAAATTGCGGATCAGCGCGAAGTACTCGGCGTTGCCCAGGCCCGGCATCGACCAGTTGTAATGGATGCCGCTGATCGCCTGCATGCGCCGGCCGTAGCGCCAGGCGAGGCCGTTGCGGTACACCGTCTTCGCGCGCCCCACGTTGGAGGTGCCGTAGCGGCCGATGGGAATGGCGTCGTCCGCCGGCAGGTTGCAGGGCATGCTGCCCGCCCACATCAGCTCCTCGCCGATGGCGCGGTAGACGAACTGGTGGATGCGCGTGAGCTCCTCCAGGCAGGCCTCGGCGTTCGGGTGCACGCCGGTGATCAGCTCCAGCTGCGACTCGCTGAAATCGGTGGTGACGTGCGGATGCGCGAGCGCCGATCCCAGCGCGGCGGCGTGCGGGGTGAGGGCGAGGGCGCCGTCGGGCCGCGTGCGCAGCGACTCCTTCTCGATGCCGCGGCGCATGCCCTTGAGGGCAGCGGGGTCAATTGCGCGCAATTTTTCTTCGAGTCCTCCCATGTGCCAAAGGTAGCAGACCGCTTGTTTGGCCGGAAACCGCCCACATGTGGACCGGCATGAACTTCTGGAACCGGAAGCAGAAAGCCCTTGAGGCCGACGAGGTCGGCGCCGGCGGCAAGCCCGGCCGGCGCGGCCGCTCGACTTCCCTCGCGGTGCGGCCGATCCCCGAGGACGCGCTGATCCTCATCCCGATGCGCAACGCGGTGCTGTTCCCCGGCGTCATCTCGCCGGTGGCGGTGGGCCGCAGCTCCTCCATCGCCGCGGCGAACGAGGCCCTGCGCCAGTCGCGCAAGGTGGGCTTCGTCCTGCAGCGCGATGCGAAGACCGACGACATCGGCCCGGAGGACCTGCACTGGGTCGGCACCGCGGGCGAGATCGTGCGCTACGTGCCGGTGGCCGAAGGGCCGCACCACATGGCGGTGCAGGGCGAGCAGCGCTTCCGCGTCGCCGAGTTCCTCGAGGGCTGGCCGTTCCTGGTGGCGCGCGTGGTGTGGGTGCCAGAGCCGGGCGACGCGGGCGAGGAGGTGGAGGCGCGCTTCCTGCAGTTGAAGACGCAGGCCGCCGAGGCGATCAAGCTGCTGCCCAACGTCCCCGACGAGCTCGCCGGCGCGGTGCAGGGCATCGAGTCGGCCGCGCAGCTGGCCGACATGGTGGCGAACCTGCTCGACGTGGAAGCCGCGGAGAAGCAGGCGATCCTCGAGGCCTTCGACCTGAAGGCGCGCCTGGACAAGGTGCTCGCGCACCTCTCCGAGCGCGTGGGCGTGCTGCGCCTGTCGAAGGAGATCGGCGACAAGACCAAGAAGGAATTCGACGAGCGCCAGCGCGAGCACGTGCTGCGCGAGCAGATGCGCCAGATCCAGAAGGAGCTGGGCGAGGGCGAGGACACGGCCGCGGAGCTCGAGGACCTGGGCAAGGCGCTCGAGGCCGCGGGCATGCCCGAGGAGGCGCTCAAGCACGCGAAGAAGGAGTTCAAGCGCCTGCAGCGCATGGGCGAAGCCTCGGGCGAGGCCTCGATGCTGCGCACCTGGCTGGAGCTGATGGCCGAACTCCCCTGGAAAGCCGAGCCGCAGAAGGCGATGGACATCGCCGGGGCGCGGCAGGTGCTCGACGACGACCACTTCGGGCTGGACAAGGTGAAGCGCCGCATCCTCGAATACCTGGCGGTGAGGAAGCTCAACCCCGAGGGCAAAAGCCCCATTCTTTGCTTCGTCGGGCCGCCGGGGGTGGGCAAGACCTCGCTCGGCCAGTCGATCGCGAAGGCCACGGGGCGCAAGTTCCAGCGCGTGGCGCTGGGCGGGCTGCACGACGAGGCGGAGATCCGCGGCCACCGGCGCACCTACATCGGCGCGCTGCCGGGCAACGTGATCCAGGCGCTCAAGCGCGCCGAGACGCGCTCGGGCGTGCTGATGCTCGACGAGATCGACAAGCTGGGCGCGGGCGGCTTCCACGGCGACCCGTCCTCCGCCCTGCTCGAGGTGCTCGACCCGGAGCAGAACGCGAAATTCCGCGACAACTACCTGGGCGTGGACTTCGACCTGTCGCGCGTGCTGTTCATCGCCACCGCCAACCAGCTCGACACCATCCCGGGTCCCCTGCGCGACCGCATGGAGGTGATCCAGCTCCCCGGCTACACCGAGGAGGAGAAGGTCGAGATCGCGCGCAAGTACCTGGTGAAGAAGCAGCTCGACGCCAACGGCCTGAAAGCGGAGCAGGCGTCGGTCAGCGATGCGGCGATCCGCGGCATCATCGCCGGCTACACGCGCGAGGCGGGCGTGCGCAACCTCGAGCGCGAGATCGGCGCGGTGTTCCGCAATGCCGCGATGCGCATCGCCGAAGGCAAGGCGGCGGGCGTGGCGGTGGACGCCGCCGAGCTGCACGGCATACTCGGCGCGAGGAAGTTCGACAACGAGGTGGCGCTGCGCACCTCGGTCCCGGGCGTGGCCACCGGCCTCGCCTGGACGCCGGTGGGCGGGGACATCCTGTTCATCGAGGCGTCCAGGGTGCCGGGCTCGGGCAAGCTGATCCTCACCGGGCAGCTCGGCGACGTGATGAAGGAATCCGCGCAGGCGGCGCTCACGCTCGCCAAGACCTGGAGCGGCGACGCGCTGGAGAAGACCGACATCCACGTGCACGTGCCGGCGGGCGCGACCCCGAAGGACGGCCCGAGCGCGGGCGTGGCGATGTTCCTCGCCCTGGCCTCGCTGATGCAGGACAAGCCGATCCGCCCGGACGTGGCGATGACGGGCGAGATCTCGCTGCGCGGCCTGGTGCTGCCGATCGGCGGGGTGAAGGAAAAGACCCTCGCCGCGCTGCGCGCCGGCATCGGCACCGTGATGCTGCCCAGGCGCAACGAGAAGGACCTCGAGGACGTGCCGGCCGAGGCGCGCGCGAAGCTCAGCTTCGTGTTCCTCGACAAGGTGGAAGACGCGGTGAAGACCGCGTTCCTGTAGGCGAAAAAAAAGCCCGCCGGACGGCGGGCTTTCCTTACTTCTTCTTCTTGACTGCGCGCTTGGCGCTTGATCGGGCCGGCGAGCGTCGGACCGGTTTGGCGCTCAGGCGGCTTTTTTTGCTTTGGCGAGGCCTTTCACGGTCTCGGTCGCGGCGGCCACGTTGGCCTCGGCGATGTCGGTCGCCTGCTTGGTGACCTTGCTGAAGTTGTCGTAGGCCGAGTTGGCGGCGGCGAGCATCGACTTGATGCCGGCGACGGCGACGTCGGAGCCGGCGGGCGCGTTCTTCACGGCCTTGTCCAGCAGGGCGGTGAAGTTCTCGTTCCACTCGGCGACGCGCTGCTCGGCGACCTTGGAGATCTCGGCATTGGTGCCGGTGGCGACTTCGTACACGCTCTTCGAGTAGGCGATGGCCTTCTCGATGGCGGGCGCGGCGAGGGTGCTCTGCAGGCCGACGAACTCCTGCACGTCCTTGGCGCCGAACAGGGCGCGGGTGTTGCTCAGGCTGTCTTCGAAAGCGGACTTGACGGCGTTGGCGTTCAGCGCCGCGAGCTTCTCGATCGCCGCGAAATGCATCTGGGCGAAGGAAAGCATCGTGTCGACGTTGGCTTTGCCGGCCGCCTGGATTTGCTCGGGGGTCACATACATGGTCAGGCTCCTTGAAGTGTGGAAAATTCGGTTGGTGCTTCGGTTGGGCGCTGAATGGTGCAGCGCAGCAAGGCGTAGTTTAGGCCTTTGCCCGGGGAAGTCAAATGTTTTTTGCAATGCACCATAACCCACTGATTTCCTTTTAGTTGAAACGGCGCCCTGCGGATTGCCTGGCCCGGCGACAATGCCGGCCCATGAACGCCGGCGCCGACCCCATCCAGCGCGCGGCCTGGGTGTTCCCGGGCCTGTTCGTGGTCCTGTGGAGCACCGGGTTCATCGGGGCGAAGTTAGGACTTCCTTACGCGGAGCCGGCCACCTTCCTCGAAATTCGCTTCCTGGCCGTCCTCGCCATCCTCCTCCCCCTGTGCTGGCTGCTGCGCGCTCCCTGGCCGCAGACGCGGGCCGAGATCTGGCACATGGCCTTCGCCGGCGCCCTGATCCAGGGGGGATACCTCGGCGGGGTGTTCCTCTCGCTCGCCCAGGGCATGCCGGCCGGGGTGTCGGCGCTGATCACGGCGCTGCAGCCCATCCTCGCCGCGGTGCTCTCCGGCTGGCTGCTGGGCGAGCGCACCAACGCGCGCCAGTGGCTCGGGCTCGCGCTGGGGATCGCAGGCGTGGCGCTGGTGGTGCGCGAGAAATGGGTGCTGGAGGGCGTCGGATTCGCCGCCACCGCGCTCTCGGTGCTCGCGCTGGCGAGCATCAGCCTGGGCGCGATCTGGCAGAAGCGCCATTGCGCGCGCGTCGACCTGCGCACCGGCGCGGCGATCCAGTTCGCCTCTGCCATGCTGGTGCTGTCCCCCGTGGCCCTCTTCCTGGAGACGCGCCAGGTGACCTGGAGCGCGGAGCTCCTCGTCGCCATCGCCTGGCTGGTGTTCGCGCTCTCGCTCGGGGCGGTGTTCCTCCTCTTCTGGCTCATCCGCCACGGCGCCGCGACCAAGGTGGCGAGCCTGATGTACCTGGTGCCGCCCTGCACGGCGCTGGTCGCCTGGCCGCTCTTCGGCGAGACCTATACTGCGTTCTCCGCCGCCGGCATGGCGCTCGCCATGCTCGCGGTGTGGCTGGTGAGCAAAGGATGAGCGCGCCCCTCGACTACAAGCCCGACGACCCGGCCTTCCTCGCCGACCCCTTCCCGCTGTTCCGCAGGATGCAGGACGAAGACCCCTGCCATTGGAGCCCGCGCCTCAAGGCCTGGGTGCTGACGCGCTACGAGGACGTGCGCCGCGTGTGCCTGGACAAGGAGATGTCCTCGGACCGCCTGCGCCCCTATTTCGCCACCCTGCCGCCGCCCGAGGCGCAGCGCATCGCCGACATCATGCGCTACCTGTCGCTGTGGATGGTGTTCCGCGACCCGCCCGAGCACACGCGGCTGCGCCGCCTGACGAGCAAGGTGTTCCACGTCAAGTCGATGCACGCCATGCGCGCGCGCATCGAGGCGCTGGTGCAACGGCTGTTCGACCGGATCGCCGACCGGCGCGAATTCGACTTCATCGGCGACTTCGCCGGGCCGCTGCCGGCGCTGGTGATCATGGACATGCTGGGCGTGCCGCAGGAGGAGCTTGCCAGCGTGAAGCGGCTCTCGGACGACATGGCGCTCTTTATCGGCAGCTCGCGCATGTCCCCCGACAAGTACGACATCGCGCAGGCCGCCACGCGCGAGATGGCCGCGTTCTTCCGCGGCATGGTCGCCGCGCGGCGCGCGCGGCCGCAGGCCGACCTGCTCTCCGAGCTGGTGCAGCTGGAGGACGAGGGCGACCGCCTGAGCGACGACGAGCTGGTGGCCACCTGCATCCTGCTGCTCTTCGCCGGGCACGAGACCACCACCAACCACATCGCCAACGGGCTGCTGGCGCTGCTGCGCTTTCCCGGGGAGCTGGCAAGGCTGCGCGCCGACCCCGCGCTCGCGCCGGCGGCGGTGGAAGAGCTGCTGCGCTACGACGGCCCGAACGGGGCGCAGGTGCGCATCGTGCGCGAGCCGCAGGCGCTGCACGGCAAGACCCTCAAGGCGGGCGAGCGCGTGTTCATCCTGCTGAACGCCGCCAACCGCGACCCGCGCGCCTATCCCGACCCGGACCGCGTGCGCATCGGGCGCGACGGGCCGCCGCACCTCGCCTTCGGCTTCGGCCTGCACATCTGCCTCGGCTTTCCGCTCGCCCGCCTGGAGGGCCAGCTGGCGCTGCCCGCGGCGCTCTCGCGCTGGCCGGGCCTCGAGCTCGCCGGGGAGCCCCCGGCGTGGCTCAACTCGATGGTGTTCCGCGGCATGACCTCGATGCCGGTGCGGGTGTGCGCTTGAGCCCCGGGCAGGGCGAGCACCTGCCGCGCCACCTGTGGTGGGTGCTGATCGGGATCACGCTGGTGTGGGGCTTCAACTGGACGGCGATGAAGGTGGCGATCTCGGAGGTGGCGCCCTTCACCTTCCGCACCTTCTGCCTCGCCGCGGGCTCCGGCGTGCTGTTCGCCGTGCTGCGCGCCACCGGCCAGCCGCTCGCCATCCCGCGCGCGCAGTGGCCACGCGTGCTGCTGATCGCCTTCTTCTCCATCACCTGCTGGAACCTGCTGGTGGTCTTCGGGCTGCGCCTCATCCCCTCGGGCCGCGCCGCGATCCTCGCCTACACCATGCCGGCCTGGGCGATCCCGCTCTCGGTGTGGTTCCTCGGCGAGCGCATGAACGCGAAGAAGCTCCTCGGCCTGGCGCTGGGCATGTGCGGCATGGCGCTGCTCCTGGTCCAGGAGTTCACCAGCCTCGCCGGCGCGCCGCTCGGCGCGCTGCTGGTGCTGGGGGCGGCGTTCACCTGGGCCATCGGCACGGTGCTGCAAAAGAAGTTCCCCGTGCAGGCGCCGGTGGCCGCGCTCACCGCCTGGATGATGCTCGCCGGCGGGGTGCCGATCTACCTCGGCGCGCTGCTGTTCGACGATTTCCGGGCGCTCGGCGGCGTGGGCCTGTGGCCGGCGCTGGCGGTGGCCTACAACGTGCTCTTTTCCTTCGCCTGGGCGCACTGGGCCTGGATCAAGCTCGCCACCTCGGTGTCGGTGACCACCTTCTCGCTCGCCATGCTGATGACGCCGGTGGTGGGCGTGTTCTCGGGCATGCTGTTCCTCGGCGAGCGCCCGGGGTGGCTGGAGTTCGCGGCGCTGCTGCTGGTGCTGGGGTCGCTCGCCACGGTGGTCATTCCGGCGCGGAAATAGCCCGCAGGCGCGGCACGCGCGCGGGGTCCCAGCCGCCCTCGTCCTGCCCGAGGAAGCGTCGCGCGCGCGCCAGTTCCGCCTGCGGGTCGGCGAGCTCGAGCGGCCGCGCGCCGGTCTGCTTGGAGAGCTACTCCCCCGCCGCGTTCAGCGCGACGGGCACATGCGCGTAGCGCGGCGTGCGCGCGCCCAGCAGCCGCTGCAGGTGGATCTGGCGCGCGGTGGACTCGAGCAGGTCGGCGCCGCGCACCACGTCGGTGACGCCCTGGTCCATGTCGTCCACCACCACCGCGAGCTGGTAGGCGACCAGGCCGTCGGCGCGCAGCAGGACGAAGTCGCCGACCTCCTGCTCGACGTTCTGCTCGACCCAGCCCTGGAAGCGGTCCGCGAAGCCGATGGGCGCGCGGTGCGTGCGCGCCCGCGTGGCGCGCGCCGCCTTGCCGGGGGGCAGGCCGTGGCGGCAGGTGCCCGGGTAGATGCGCGAGCCGTCGATGGCGAGCGCCGAATCCTCGATTTCCCGGCGCGTGCAGCCGCAGGGGTAGGCGAGCCCGCGCCGCGCCAGGTCCGCCAGCACCTCGCGGTAGCGCGCGAGGCGCGCGCTCTGGACGAGCACCGGCCCGTCCCACTCGAAGCCGAGCGCCTCGAGGGCGCGCAGGATCGCATCCGCCGCCCCGGGCTGCTCGCGCGGCCGGTCCAGGTCCTCCATGCGCAGCAGCCACTTGCCCCCGGCGGCCTTCGCCTCCATGTAACTGGCGAGCGCCGCGACGAGCGAGCCGAAGTGCAAAGGCCCTGTCGGCGACGGGGCGAAGCGCCCGACGTATCCAGCCATGGGGGCTAGGGTACACCGCGTACAATGCGCGTTTTTCGCGAAAGGCCAGCATGGCGACGGTCGAGCTGAACCGGGGAAATTTCGAGAAGGTGGTCACCGAAAGCCCGATGGTGATCGTGGATTTCTGGGCCACCTGGTGCGGGCCCTGCCGCGGCTTCGCGCCGATCTACGAGAAGGCCGCCGAGCAGCACCCGGACGTGGTGTTCGGCAAGATCGACACCGACCAGGAGCAGGAGCTGGCGGGCGCCTTCGGCATCCGCTCCATCCCGACGCTGATGGTGTTCCGCGAGAAGGTGGTCGTGTTCCAGCAGGCGGGCGCGCTGCCGGCCTCCGCCCTGGAGCAGGTGATCTCGCAGGCCAAGGCCCTCGACATGGCGCAGGTGCACAAGGACATCGCGGAGCGCGAGGCGCAGGGCGAGCAGAAGCAGGCCTGAGCAGACCGCCCTGCCGGGCGCGAACCGGCGGAAACTTGTGCCCGGGCCTGCACTCCAATGGTCTGACCCGTGAACTCCCGGCCCCATGCACACCACCACTGAAACCCTGCGGCGCGAGGTAGCGCGCGTCATCGCCGCGCGGGTCACCCCGGTCACGCCCACGCTGCTGGTGCGCCGTGCGCTGCCGGCCGCGGGGCTGCACCGCGTCGGGCCCTGGACGCTGCTCGACCATTTCGGCCCGCTGCCCTCGGCGCCCGAGCCGCGCCCCGACACGCTGACCTACCTGCTCGAGGATGCCGGCGCCGGCATGCTGCACGGGCTGCAGTTCGGCGCGCGCCACCTCGGCACCTGGCGCTACGCCGCGGAGTCGCTGGCCGCATTCCGCGCCGGCGAAGCGCAGCTGCGCGTGCTGTGCGGCGAGCTGATGGGCCGGCGCGGCCCCGTGCCGGCGCCCTGGCCGGCGCTGGTCGCGCACGTGGCGCTCGCCGGGCGCGGCCGCGCCGGGCTGGAGCTGCCCGCGGGCTTCGAGCTCGCCGCCTACGTGGCGCTCGGCCACGCACGCTGCGGCGTGGTCGAGGCCGACGCCGGCAAGCTGATGCGCTTCGCGCGCGACGGCGCGGCCCTCGAGGTGGCGAACGACCTCGACGAGCGCGCGGACGTGCTGTTGCTGGGCGGCGCGCCGATCGGGGCGTAGACTGGGCCCTCCCCGCAGTCGAGGGCCTTGATGTGAGCGCCACGCGCCTCGAGAAGGATTCGTTCGGCCCGATCGAGGTACCCGCCGCGCGCCTCTGGGGCGCGCAGACCGAGCGCAGCCGCCGCTACTTCCGCATCTCCGGCGAGCGCATGCCGGCCGCCGTGATCCACGCCCTGGCGCAGGTGAAGCGCTCCGCGGCGCGCGTCAACCGCGCGCTCGGCCTGCTCGCGCCGGACAAGGCCGCGGCCATCGAGCGCGCCGCCGACGAGGTGCTCGCCGGGCAGCACGACGCCGAATTCCCGCTGGTGGTGTGGCAGACCGGCTCGGGCACGCAGAGCAACATGAACGTGAACGAAGTGCTCGCCAATCGCGCCTCCGAGCTGCTGGGCGGCGAACGCGGCCAGAAGCGCCTGGTGCACCCGAACGACGACGTCAACCTGGGGCAGTCCTCGAACGACGTGTTCCCCACGGCGATGCACATCGCGGCCGCGCGCGCCGTGGAGCACGACCTGCTGCCCGCGCTGCAGCGCCTGCAGGCCACCCTCGCCGCCAAGGCGGAGGCCTTCGCCGGCATCGTCAAGATCGGGCGCACGCACCTGCAGGACGCCACGCCGCTCACCCTCGGCCAGGAGTTCTCCGGCTACGTCGAGCAGCTGGCGCAGGCCGAGGCCGCCATCGAGCTGG
>Ga0209382_10008899_pt1 | contig 12604 bp, 13 predicted proteins | sample SoiMetdeltSBSDD5_FD_187599 | JGI IMG/M metagenome (GOLD analysis project Ga0209382, IMG submission 187599) | Bulk soil microbial communities from a Populus tree surrounding site in Tennessee, USA - Soil MetaG P. deltoides SBSDD5 (SPAdes) (version 2) | ecosystem: Environmental > Terrestrial >... | reverse complement strand
GCGGAAGAGCATGTTGATGTCGGCGCCGGCGCAGAAAAACTTTTCGCCGGCTCCGCGGATCACGATGACGTGGATGACGTGAACGTTGGAGTCGAACCGCGCGTTGACGATGGCGGCGTCCAGCAGTTTCAGACTCTCCAGCGAATAAGCATTCGCCGGCGGATTATTCAGCTCGATGATTCCGACGCCGTTTTCGGCTCGATATTCGATCAATGCCATGGTTACTCCTTCACTTCGTTGGCGTAGACCACGGATTTCGTTTCCATGTAATAGTCCAGCGCCTCGTTGCCGTGTTCTTTGCCGACGCCGCTTTGCTTGACGCCGCCGAACGGCAGCTCGTCAAAAATGATCTGCGGCGAATTAACCCAGGTATATCCCGCTTCGAGCCGCTCCGCTGCCTCGTTGGCCTTATTGATATCGCGTGTCCAGATGGAAGAACCTAACCCATAGATCGAGTCGTTGGCCTTGTCGATCGCTTCCTCGAGGTTCTTCACGCGAATCACTGGAAGCGCAGGACCGAACACCTCTTCGGTAACGACCTTGGACTGTTCATCCACGTCAACCAGAACGGTCGGCTGATAGAAGTTGCCCTTTTCAAACGGTTCGCCCGACGGGCGTTTGCCACCGATAAGTACCTTCGCGCCGCGTTTGACGGCGTCGCCCACCTGGTCTTCGACCTCGGCACGTTGTGCCGCTGTGTGCAACGGCCCCAGCAGAATGCCCTGTTCGAGTCCGTTGCCGACTTTCAACTTTTCCACTCGAGGAATAAGGCGCGATACGAATTCGTCGAAGATCTTGTCGAACACGTACAGCCGTTTGATGGCCAGGCAGGCCTGGCCGCAATTGAAGAATCGGCCCACAGAAGCGGCGCTCGCAGCTTCGTCGATATCGGCATCGTCACAGACGATCATCGGATCGCTGCCACCCAACTCGAGCGTCACTCGTTTGATTGTTTGAGCAGCCACTTCCATGACGTGCTTGCCGGTCGCGGTCGCACCAGTGAAGCCGACTTTGCGAACTCGAGGATCCCGCAGTATCGCTTCGCCGACGACTTTGGCGGGACCCGGCACGATGTTCAAAACACCGGGAGGCAGTCCGGCATCGTTCATGATGCGGACTGCAAGACTATCGGTCAGAGGAGTCGTCCCCGCCGGCTTTACGACAACCGTGTTTCCGCAGAGGAGCGCCGGACCGATCTTGTTGCCCAGCAAAGACAGCGGAAAGTTCCAGGGAACAATCGCGCCGCAAATGCCGATCGGTTTCTTGATGATGACGCCGAAGCGGCGCTCGTCGAGTTGCGGCACGTATCCCCCGCGAATGGTCTTCGACATTCCCGCGTAGTGTTCCAGCGTGTGAACAAAGCGCCGAACCTCGAGGACTGCCTCGCGCATCGGCTTGCCCTGCTCCTGCGTGAGGATTTTCGCGAGTTCCTTCTCTCGTTCTTTAATGCGGTGAGCGGACTCGAAGAGGATTTCACCTCTTCGAGCCGGAGGCGTTTTCGACCAACCCTTCAGCGCGCTTTCCGCCGCATCGATTGCACGATTGATATCCTGTTCGGTTGCGGCGGGAGCGTGATCCACCACAGCGCCGGTAGCCGGATTGCGAATCTCGGTGGTTGCGCCGTCTGAAGCGTTCGTCGACTCACCGGCAATAACCATTTGAGCCATCTTTCAATTCCCCTCCAGGAAAAACGGGGTCGGTTGTCCAAAACTGAAACGCGGTACGGGCCAGCGCGATACCCCTCCTTCGCGAAGGAGGGGTGGCTGCGCCATCAAAGAAATGGCCCGTTCCTTAGTCGGCGCAGACGGGGTGGTTGTTTCAAGCCACCGATTATCAAAACCGTTCGGTATGAATAAGCGGTAGCTTGAAACAACCACCCCGTCCGCTCCTTTCAAAGGATGCTTCGCAGCATCTTCTTTAGGTCGCGTCCACCCCTCCTTCGCGAAGGAGGGGTATCCGTCCAACATCGAAACTCCCTACGGGGTCGCAACGACGACGCCCTTTGTTTCGAGGTAATACTCCAGCGCTTCCGGGCCGTGTTCACGGCCGAAACCGCTGTACTTGACGCCGCCGAACGGCATTTCGTCGTAGCCGATGTGCAGCGAGTTCACCCAGACGTTGCCGGCTTCGATCTTCTCCGCGGCACGCCGCGCTTTCGCGAGATCCTTTGTCCAGACGGAGGAGCCGAGGCCGTAAATCGAGCTGTTGGCTTTCGCGATGCCTTCATCAAGATCCTTCACCTTGAACACGGGCAGAAGGGGGCCGAATGTTTCTTCCGTAACCGCACGGGCGTCAGCCGGAACGTCGGCGAGGACTGTAGGCAGGTAATAGAAACCCTTTTCGAAGTCGGCGCCGTCAGGCCGCTTGCCGCCGGTCAATACTTTCGCTCCGCGCTTCGTGGCATCGGCAACTTGTGCCTCGATCTCTTCGCGCTGCACTTTCGTGTGCATCGGACCCAGCCGGGTGTTCTTGTCCAGGCCGTTGCCGACAGTCAGCCGCTGAACTTTTCCAAGCAGCTTCTCGACGAACTGGTCGTAGACGCTCTCGACGATGTACAGCCGCTTTACGGCGAGGCAAGCCTGGCCGCAATTGTAGAAGCGGCCGACGGAAGCCGCCGTCAGCGCCTTGTCGATATCCGCGTCCTCGCAAACGATCATCGGATCGCTGCCGCCCAGTTCAAGCGTGATTCGTTTCATTTGCGAGCCGGCAACAGAAACGACGTGTTGTCCGGTTTTGCTTTCACCGGTAAATGCGATCCTGCGGACTTTCGGATTCTGCAGCAGCTCTTCACCAACCACGCCGCCTGGCCCCGTAATAACGTTCAACACGCCTTTCGGCAGACCGGCCTGATTCAGAAGCTCGACAATTCTTAATGTTGTTAAAGGAGTGGTCGAGGCAGGCTTGACAACGACCGTGCAACCGGCAGCCAGGGCAGGACCGACTTTTGTGCCCATCAAAGTAATCGGGAAGTTCCACGGCACGATGGCGCCGCAAACGCCGACCGGCTGCTTCAGAACCATGCCGTACATTTTGTTATCCGGCAGCGGAACGTACGAACCGCGAATCTTCGAGGCGAGGCCGGCATAGAAGTTCATGCCGTGGAGGAAGTGTTCGATTTCGCGCTGCGAATCACCGACCGGCTTGCCTTGTTCCTTCGTAAGCGTAACCGCCAGGTCCGACAGTTCCTTCTTAACGGTCTCGATCCCTTTCAGGATCAGCTGCGCGCGCGCCTCGGCAGCCGTGTCCGCCCAGGCCGAAAATGCGGCCGCCGCGGCATCGATAGCAGCGCGGGCATCGCTCTCATTGCCTTTCGGAGCGTTGTCGACGACCTCACCGGTCGCCGGATTCATAACGTCATACGTCTGTCCGGAACCCGCACCTACCAACTCACCGGCGATGAACATTTTCGCCATACGCATTCCTCCCTTTTCAACGTGTTGGTTAAATGAAGTACTATATTGCACGTTGCATAGGCTGTCAACACGCAGTATATTGCATATACGACCTTATGGACAACGGGACACTCCTGGCTCAGATCGGCACGCGAGTTCGCACGCGCCGTACGACAATGGGATGGACGCTGAAGGACATCGCCGGACGCTCGGGAGTTTCCACTCGCTTCCTATCCGACCTCGAAAGCGGCCGCGGCAACATCTCCGTGGCGCGCCTGGCGGATGTGGCCCGCGCGCTCGACGTTCCGCTGGGCTCGCTGCTGCCATCGGACAACGAGGAAGCAGCAACGCCGATGATTGCGCTCGTCGGCTTGCGCGGCGCTGGAAAGTCCACGATCGGCAGCGCGATCGCGAAACGGATGGGGATCGACTTCGTCGAACTGGACGCATTGGTCGAAAAAGAAGCGAACCTGTCGCTGGCCGAGCTTTTTTCTTTGCACGGCGAGGGCTACTACAAGCGTCTCGCCTACGATCAGCTGTTGCGGCTGCTCGCGCGGAACGAACCCGTTGTCGTCGCGACCGGTGGCTCGATTGTGACGGACGCTGAAACCTGGCAACTTCTCAAACGGCGTTCGCATACGGTGTGGCTTAAAGCGACGCCGGACGATCACTGGAAGCGCGTCCTCGGTCAGGGCGACACGCGTCCGATGGCGAATCGCGCATCCGCTATGGCAGAACTTCGCTCGATCCTTTCCATACGATCGCCTTTGTACGCCGAAGCCGCACAGACGGTCGACACCAGTTCAATTCGCGTCAACGAAGCTGTTCGCCTGATCGCCGGCGCCATCGGCAAGAAACGCCCCCGGGAGGAAAAGAGTGCGCGCAAAAACTAAACCTGCCCGGCGTTATCGCCAATTCACCGAACGCAAGCTGGAGATCCTGCGGTCTGCTTCCGCGGCATTCGCGAAAAACGGATTCAGCGGGGCAACGATGGAAGACATCGCGGAAAAAGTGAACATGGCGAAGGGAAACCTTTATTACTACTTCCCTTCGAAACAGGACCTGCTGTTTTTCATCCAGGATCAATCGCTCGGCCGGCTGATTGAGCAGGCGGAGAAGGTCTCACGTTCCGACATGCCCGCCACGGAACAGCTACGGACGCTAATCACCGCGCATGTGAAAACGATTCTCGAAGAAATCTACGGCTCAACAGCGCACACGGACTTCCGGTCGCTGCCGGCAACGCAATTAAAGAAGGTCATCCGAAAACGAGACCGTTACGAGAAGGCCTACCGCCAGGTGATCGAACTCGGGATTTCCAACGGAACCTTCCGCAAGTGCGACGTCAAAACCACCACCTGGGCAATCCTCGGCGCCCTGAACTGGACCGTCCAGTGGTTCTCACCCGATGGCTCCATTTCCGTGGACGAGCTCGGCAATGAATACGCCGACCTTTTCTTGCACGCTCTAACTTCTTAAGCCATGTAGCGGCCTGGCTGTCCCCCCTCTCCCTTTGGGAGAGGTCGGCGCCGCGTTTTCCGCGGCGCCGGGAGAGGGCTTGAAAGAAACGATTAAATTTCGAACCCTCTCCCGGCGCCGCAACAGACGCGGCGCCGTCCTCTCCCAAAGGGAGAGGGGGGGCCGTCGCTACCGCGGCTTGGCTCAGAATTTCTTCTACTTGACAGAGACGCAGTGCTGACGTAAATATATCGGTCAACGTTATATCGTCAGGAGATAGACCGATGGGCACACGGCCTTCGAAACCGGCGCCAAAGGCGCCTGAAACATTTCTTCCTCTCACTCCTGCCGTTTTCCACATCCTGCTCACGCTCGCTGATGGCGATGCGCACGGCTACGCGATCATGCAGGATGTCGCACGCAGGAGCGCCGGGGTTGTCCGTCTTGGACCCGGCACACTATACGGGGCGATCGGGCGATTGCTCGAGGACATGTTGATCGAAGAATGCGACGAACGTCCGGTTCCCGAAATGGATGACACTCGCCGGCGATATTACCGGTTGACTCAACTTGGAGGTGAAGTCCTCGCACTAGAAACCAAGCGACTCGAATCGCTGGTTCGCGCCGTGCGAGCCTGCAAAGTCATTCGTGGAATCAAACCAGCCGAGGAGCGGTAACCATGACAGCGAAAACAATCCCCTGCTTCTACCGCCTGTACAGCGCCCTTCTTTTGCTCTATCCGGCGCGATTCCGTGTCCGTTTCGGCGAGGAAATGCAGCAAGTGTTCCAGGATTGCTGCGAGATGGAACTCCAGCGCGACAGCATTATTGGCCTTTGCCGCGTGTGGTTGCGAACGTTGACCGACTTTAGCGGCTCGCTTGGCCGCGAGTGGCGACGCGAACTGGTACTCATCGAGCCGGAGATCGACTACACCGGCCTGGCCGACTCATTCATGGTAACGGTCGTCGTCGGCACAATACTTCTCGGTTGGGGATGGGTTGCGGCCGCGATCGTCCTGAACATCACTATTCCTCACATCTTTGAATACTACGCATCGCTGGCGACGATCCTTGCCGTCGTGGTGACCATATCGATGGCTGCGCTCATTGGCATCATCAGTGCGCTGATCGTCAGTCGAAGCGGACGGCCAGAGCGCAATCGTATTCGTGTTTGAGGTGGTGCACGATGCTCGAAGCTCGAGGCTTAAAGAAAAACTTCGGCACGCTCCTCGCCGTGAACGACGTGAGCTTCAGCATCGGCCCCGGAGAGATCCTGGGTTACGTCGGCCCGAATGGCGCGGGTAAGAGCACAACCGTAAAGATGATCTGCGGTCTGCTGGAGCCGGTGACCGGAGAAGTCCTTTTCAATGGCGTTCGCATTCACGACGATCTAGTCGCCTACAAACGGCAGGTCGGATACGTGCCGGAAGAACCCAACCTCTATCCCTATCTAAGCGCGCGCGAGTATCTCGATCTGGTCGGCACTCTGCGGGACATTCCGCGAAAGCAACGGCTCGCAAAGATCGATAACCTGCTGCGGCTGTTCTCTCTGTACTCTCAGCGCCATGCGGCTTTGTCTTCCTACTCGAAAGGAATGCGGCAGAAAGTATTACTGATCTCAGGTCTGCTGCATAACCCGCGCGTCATTATTTTCGACGAGCCATTGTCCGGCCTCGACGTCACTTCCGCGTTCGTATTTCGCAGACTGGTGGGCAGTCTGGCACGCCAAGGCAAATTCATCTTTTATTGTTCTCACGTCCTCGAAGTAGTCGAGAAGTTGTGCACTCATTTGCTGATTCTGAAGGCGGGGAAGATGGTCGCCCACGGCCTTACTCGCGAAGTTCTGCAGCAACTGAACCAGCCAACGCTGGAGGACACCTTCGCGCAGCTCGTTCCGGAAGTTGATGCGGCAGTCGTCGCGGATCAAATCGTCGAAGTCGTATGCTCGACCTAGAGCGTCCATTCCATCGACTGATTCACCATTTCGTCTTTCGTATCTTCCATGGCGCGGGAGAAGGAGACGAGCTTCAGTTCAGCATCCCTGCCCTGATCGGAATCATCTCGGTACCGGCAGCGTTCTTTTCAATCTCGCTTTTCGGCAAATATTCGACGTTGATGCTGTATCTGATGCGTCGTCCTCAATTCGACGTATATCGTGCGTCTATACCCGACGAGCACTTCTTCATCGTGTTCTCGATGACGGTCACGGGCGCGATCGTGATCGCGAAATGGGACCGATTGTTTCCCGACCGTCAGGATTACGACAATCTTGCGGCGCTGCCCGTCTCCACACGACAGATCTTTCAAGCGGCACTCGCCGGACTGCTTTTTCTTGCAGGGTTGTTCGCTGTGGACCTCAATCTGGCCGCATGTTTTATTTTCCCGCTCGCGGTCACTGCCGTTTTCAACACCTTCGAGGCGTACCGAACATTATTTGTCGCCCATGCGGCAGCGGTCATATTGGCCAGCTTTTTCGCCTGCTTTGGACTTCTGTCGGTAATGGGCGCCACTGTCCTTCTGGCCCCGCGGCGGTACGTTCGAATCGTGTCGCTGGCAGTCCGGATATCCTGCGCATTGGCTTTGGTTGCCGTCCTGGCATCGGCATTCAGTCTTCCACGGCTCTTGCTCTCGGCCGAGCCGCCGAAGTATCTCGCATATATACCTTCGGTCTGGTTTCTTGATCTGCAGCAGGTTCTACTCGGCCGCAGCGCGGCTTATACCGGCTCGGGAATGCTCGCGGTTGAAATAACCGCAGGGTTGTTTGTGCTGTCGCTTGTCTTATACGCACTCACGTACCACCGACTGTTCACACGGATTCCGGAAACCAACGCAGTGAACGCCGCGTCGGGACGCGACGCACACAGCCTTCTCCGGCGATTCCTGGACTGCACAATTTTACGTACCCCTTTTCAGCGCGCCGCATATCACTTCAGCTGCAAAACTCTGTTTAGAAGCGAGCAGCATTGTCTGTTGTTCGGCGCCGCAACAGGAATCGGCTTTTTCGTGGCTGCGCAGTACGGCTCGGACGCTTTAACGAACTCGTCTCGAGTCGGCCTCGATCATCGGCTGTTGGCTGTACCGCTCGTACTCTCCTATTTCATTATCTGTACACTTCGTGTCTTGTTTGACCTGCCGACAGAAAGCAAGGCGAACTGGCTCTTCCGATCCATCGTCGATCGCCGACAAAATGAGACTCGCGTTGTTGGAACCAAGGTCATTGTGATGATGATCGCGCCGTGGCTGATCGTGATTGGCCTGCCGCTACATGTCCTGGCGTGGGGCTGGAGCGTTGCGTTTCTCCACACCGGCTATGTGCTGCTTTGCTCGACGACGCTGGCATCTCTGTTGCTGACAGGATATAGAAAGATACCCTTCACATGTTTACACACCGCGAGCAAGGACCACGTGCTGATCATGTTTATCGTCTTCTGGATCGGTCTGTGGTTTTTCGGACCGCTGAACTCGATGTTCGAGTGGTGGTTTATTCAGGAGCCTTTCCGGTTTTTATACGTTCTTCCTCTCTTCGCGGCGCTGTTCTACGGCGTACGAACCGTGGAAAGAGACCTTCATGAGATGGACCGCACACTGATCTACGAAGACCGTCCGTCAGCGAACATTCAGTTGTTAAACCTCACGAAGTAACCGCATTTGCCCGCTGCTCTCGAAACGGAAATCGCAACGTCCAAGCCCGTCCGACAGTAATGGCCACGAATGTGCACCCTACCGACGATATGGACCCAAACGTCACTGATCTTTCTGATAATCGGTTACCTTACCGAGGTCGAAGTACGTTGGACGGGATTTTATCCCTCTTTGCCGACGTGCGAGCGGGTGAAGGACTCACCGGTCTGCTGCTGATGATGAATATCTTTCTCCTGTTGACGGCCTACTACACCATTAAACCCGTACGCGAAGCGCTCATACTCGGATCCGCAGGCGCGGAGATCAAAGCCTACACCGGCGCTATTCAAGCCCTCATGTTCATGGCGATCGTTCCGTTCTACAGCGCGATTGCAAACCGAGTAAATCGGCTTCACCTGATCAACGGAGTCACGGCTTTCTTTCTCTCGAATCTTGTTGTCTTTTATTTTCTCGGCAACATGAACTTCCCGATCGCCATTCCGTTTTTCGTGTGGGTCGGGCTCTTCAATCTGATGCTCGTAGCACAGGTGTGGTCGTTCGCAAACGACATCTACACTCCGGAGCAGGGCCGCAGGCTTTTCGCGATCACCGGCATCGGCAGTTCCCTCGGTGCGATTTTCGGGTCCTATATTGCGGGTCATTTCTTCGAAAAGATCGGACCGTACTCGATGATGATGTTGTCCGCGACGATTCTGATCCTCTGCATGATTCTGACAACCATCATTCACCGGCGTGAGACGCCCAGAACTCCGTGGCCAGAGGCAAAGACGGAGAGCGATCGCCCCATTGGCGGTACAAATGGCTTCCGACTGATCTTCCAACATCGCTACCTGCTTCTGATCGCGGCAATGGTGTTGTTGACGAATCTCGTCAACACGACCGGCGAGTTCATACTGGGTAAGGCCGTCAAGCTCCATGCTGAAGCGCTCGTCGCAAACGGTGGCACGGAACTCACGCAGGAAGCGTATATCGGCAAATTCTATTCGAACTTCTTCATGTGGGTGAACGTCCTGGGGGCTGTGTTTCAACTATTCGTCGTGTCGCGAATCATGAAGTACATCGGGATCGGAAGAGCGCTTCTGATATTACCCATCATTGCGTTGGGAAGTTATTCGCTGCTGCTTTTCGCGCCGGTTCTAGGCATGGTTCAAATGGTCAAAGTGTTCGAAAACAGCACGGATTACTCGGTCCAGAATACGGCGCGGCATGCGCTCTTTCTTCGTACCAGCAGGGAGGCCAAGTACAAGGCCAAAACCGCAGTGGACAATTTCTTCTGGCGGGCCGGCGACACGTTGTCGGCACTGCTTGTGTTCGTCGGAACTCAATTAGCGTTCGGGCTTCGAGGCTTTGCGATGGTCAATGTGGTTATGGTGGTGGTGTGGGTCGCCATCGTTGTCGCGATCATTTACGTTCGCAAGGACAAGGCTCAAACACGGATTGAGGATCGGGCGGCCTAGGAGCCATCTATAGTGCTTAAAATCAGTAAAGAGATACTAGCCTGTTGGATTGTCTTTCTTCTCAGTTTCACAATCTCAGCCATCGCCTCTGACGAATCCGCTGTCATCAAAGACTACAGGGAACGCGTCGCTAAATACGTAGACCTCCACAAGAAGGTCAAGAACGCGGTCGATCCCGTAGAAGAATCGGCCAGTGCGGCTGTTCTGACGAAACAAAAGCAGCAGTTCGTCAAAATGCTTCAACAGGAGCGACAGGGCGCGGCGCAGGGAAACATCTTCACACCCGGAGTTCGGCCGATCTTCGTGCGCATCATCAAGCAGCACCTTACGCATCCTAACGGGAAAAAAGCGCGGTCGCTCATATTGGGTGAAGGTAACCCGGGCAATAAACCGAAAGACGGTCTCGTCTTGAAAGTGAATTCGCCCTATCCAACGACGGCGCCGAATTCGACCGTGCCGCCGTCTCTGTTGCTCGTATTGCCACAATTGCCGGAGGAACTGGAATATCGATTTGTCGGCCGCCACCTCATTCTGAGGGACCGGGAGGCCGACCTCATTGTCGATTTCATTCGAAACGCAGTGCCGTAATTCATTTGGGGGAGTTTTGGCCATGTTTCGATTCGCTGTTCTTGTAGTGTTGTGTGTTTCCGTGATCGCGCTCGCAGCTCCGCAAAATTCGCCGAATTCGTCCTCTTTCCGGTTTATGGTACTCGGCGATACCGGGACGGGAGGATCGGCGCAATATGCGGTCGCGAGAATGATCGAGTCGAACTGGAGAAGAACGCCGTTTCCGATCTGCATTATGGTTGGCGACAACGTTTACGGCTCGGAAGCACCAAAAGACTTCGTTGCAAAGTTCGAACGTCCATATCAAGCGCTCATCAACGGAGGGGTCAAGTTTTATGCCGCGCTGGGCAATCACGACGATGCGGCGCTGCAAAAGGGCTACAAGCCCTTCAACATGGCGGGCGAACGATACTACTCGTTCCGGCCTGCCAAGGGCGTGAGGTTCTTCGCACTGGACAGCAACTATATGGACAAGCAGCAGCGCGACTGGCTGGTCAAGCAGCTGGCGGAGTCCGGCAGCGACTGGAAGATCCTGTTCTTTCACCATCCCATCTATTCCTCGGGTGAAAAACACGGGTCCAATGTAGAGCTGCGAAGTGTTCTTGAACCGCTGATTGTGAAGTACGGCGTGGACGTAGTGTTTACGGGCCACGAGCACTTCTACGAAAGATTGAAGCCGCAGAAAGGCGTTCAGTATTTCATCGTCGGTTCGAGCGCAAAGCTGCGACAGGGCAATATCGGTAAAACGGAACTCACTGCCAAAGGCTTCGATCAGGACAACGTTTTTCTTGTCGCAGAGATCGTCGGTGACGAGATGCGGTTTCAAACCATCACGCGCAAGGGTCAAGTCGTCGATTCCGGTTCCTTCCGTCGCGCCGAAAAGACCCGGTCGACGTCCCGTTAGCGATAGGCAGCGCAGTCCAAATCGCTATATATACCCCTCCTTCGCGAAGGAGGGGTGGCTGCGCCATAAAGAAAAACGTCCCCGTTCCTTAGTCGGCGCAGACGGGGTGGTTGTTTCAAGCCACCGATTAAGCGGATGCTTGAAACAACCACCCCGTCCGCTCCTTTCAAAGGATGCTTCGCAGCTTTTTCTTTAGGTCGCGTCCACCCCTCCTTCGCGAAGGAGGGGTATATACGCCTTTCTCAACTCTCACCACGGAACGACACGCGGCGACCCATCGAAATCCTCACGATTACTCTAGTACAATGGCCACCCGAACACTTCGGTGGAGGATTGCATGAACGCGGCGGTCATTTCCCTAATCATTGCCTTGGCCCTCGGCCAATACGTGCCGGTCACGAAGTATGATCCCTCACGAAACGGCGAAAAAGACATTGCCGAAGCCGTGGCCGAAGCGGAGCGGACTGGCCGCAATGTCTTACTGGAAGTGGGCGGTGAGTGGTGCAGCTGGTGCCACATTCTGGACAAATACTTCGTCGACAATCCGAAGCTGACTGAACTGCGCGATCGAAACTACGTCACCGTCAAAATCAATTTCAGTCCGGAAAACCTCAATCAAGCCCTTCTTTCGAAGTATCCCAGGATTCAGGGCTACCCCCATCTGATCGTACTCGACGCGTCCGGAAAACTTGTGAAATCTCAAGGGACCTCCGAACTCGAGGAGGGTAAAAGTTACAACATGATCCGATTTGCGGCTTTTCTTAACAGATTTGCCCCGTCCAGGAAGTGAGCTGAACTGTCGTGCTCTTCACTATCCTCTCACTTATCTTTTCGTTCGTACCGCTTCAGTCCTCGGCCGCGCCGGATCTCATCCTGTACAACGGCAAAATCATCACGTTGAACGCGCGCAGCGAACTTGCGGAAGCGGTCGCTGTACGTGATGGGAAGTTCGTGGCGATCGGCAAAACAGCAGACATCCGGCGAATCGCGGGTCCGGCAACTCGGCAGATCGATTTGCTGGGTCGGACGGTTACGCCTGGTCTGGCCGACAATCATTTCCACTCGATCGGCGGCGGCCCGGGCGTCGATCTGTCGCGAGCGCGATCGATCGACGATGTTCTGAATGCAATTCGAGAACGTGCGGCGAAGACACCTCCCGGTGAAGTGATCGTTACCAACAGTGAT
>Ga0209382_10008898_pt1 | contig 12605 bp, 5 predicted proteins | sample SoiMetdeltSBSDD5_FD_187599 | JGI IMG/M metagenome (GOLD analysis project Ga0209382, IMG submission 187599) | Bulk soil microbial communities from a Populus tree surrounding site in Tennessee, USA - Soil MetaG P. deltoides SBSDD5 (SPAdes) (version 2) | ecosystem: Environmental > Terrestrial >... | reverse complement strand
ACGGCCATGCTGGACCGTCGTGCCGTTGCCGTCGACGACGTCTTGAACCAGGATGAATTCCCTGAGGTACGCGAGATCGCCGAGCGACTCGGGCGCGTGTATCGTTCTCTGCTCAGCGTGCCACTGCTGCGTGCCGGTGAGCCGATCGGCGTCTTCAACATGGCCCGATCCGAGGTCCGGCCCTTCACAGACGAGCAGATTGCGCTACTGGAGACCTTCGCGGACCAGGCCGTCATCGCCATCGAGAACGCCCGGCTGTTCGAGGAGTTGGAGCACCGCAACGCCGAGCTTCAGGAGAGCAATCGCCAGGTCACCGAGGCGCTGGAGCAACAGACGGCGACCGCCGAAGTGCTCCGGGTGATCGCCAGCTCACCCACTCAGCTCCAGGACGTCCTCAATACACTGACCGTCACCGCCGCGCGCCTGTGTGGGGCCGAGCATGCCGCCGTCCAGGTGCCGGACGGCGACGTGCTTCGCGTCGTCGCCAGCGTCTTTGCGACCGAAGAGGCGGCCCAGCATTGGGCCGACCGTCGCGCACAGCGCCTCGCGGAAGGATTTCCGTCATTGCCGATCACGCTCGTGCCTGAGAGGATCGCGGGTCGAGCGGCCCTGGAGCATCGGACGGTCTACGTGGCGAATCTGGCCAACTCAACGGAGTTTCCGGTGAGCCGCGAGGTCTTCGAGGCGATAGGTGTGCAGTCGCAGGTGACAGCGCCGCTGATCCGGGGCGGCAAGTTGATTGGCGTGTTCACGTTGCATTCACTCCGAACGGACGCATTCAGTCCCTCCCAGGTGGCGCAGCTCGAGACGTTCGCCGACCAGGCCGTGATTGCGATCGAGAACGCTCGCCTCTTCTCCGAGCTGGAGCTGCGCACCACCGAGCTGACTCGGGCGCTGGAGCAGCAGACGGCCCTCGGCGAAGTGCTTCGAGTGATCGCGTCCTCGCCGACCGATCCTCAGGCCGTGCTGGACGCCATCGCTGAGAGCGCGGTGCCACTCTGCGGTGCCGACCGTGCCGCTATCACGGTGGTCGAAGGGGACCGTCTGCGAGCCGTGACACACGCGGGCACCGTCGGGCCATTTCCGCCGGCCTTCCCCCTGGGTACTCTGCTGCCATTTGGCCGGGGCACGGTCATGGGCCGGGCCATCATCGACCGGCAGACGGTCCACGTCTCTGACATTGACGTCGACCAGCCCGAGTTTCCCGATGTTCCGAACCCACGCGAGCCCGGTGCGCGACTCGGCGTGCCGCTGCTTCGGGAAGGCGTCCCGATCGGTTGCATCCTCCTGCTCAAGCACCGACCCGAGCCGTTCTCGGACCAGCAGGTAGCGCTTCTGGAGACGTTCGCGGATCAGGCGGTGATCGCCATCGAGAACGCTCGCTTGTTCGAGAAGCTTCAGGAGCGTACGGCCCAGCTCGCGCGTTCAGTCGAGGAGCAGCGAGCGCTGGCGGAGGTTGGGCAGACGGTCTCGTCCTCGCTCGACGTCCAGGAGGTGCTAACGACCATCGTCACGCATGCCGTGCGGCTCTCTGAGGCGGACGGCGGGACGGTGTATGAATTGCATGGCGATCCTTCTGAGCTCGTGCTCCGCGCCGGCTATGGCATGAACGCTGCGCTGATCACCGCGATTGATGAGACGCGCCGACGTTTCGACAGCGTTCACGGTGAGACAAGCATCGAACGGGCTGTCCGGACCCGGGCGCCAGTCCAGGTGCATGACCTTGAGCAGGATGGCAGAGGCACGGCTGTTTCCAGTGCGCTCCTTGAGGCCGGCTTCCGCTCGCTCCTGGCCGTCCCGCTCATCCGCGAGCAGCGGATCGTCGGCGCGCTGGTGATCCGCCGCAAGGCGCCTGGCGAGTTCGAGCAGTCGATCGTCGATGTGCTCCAAACGTTCGCCAATCAATCGGTGCTGGCGATTGAGAACGCCAGGCTGTTTCAGGAAGTCGAGGAGACGAGCCGAGCGCTCGAAGAGGCGAGTCAGCACAAGTCGCAGTTCCTGGCCAACATGTCCCACGAGCTGCGGACGCCGCTGAACGCCATCATCGGCTACTCCGAGATGCTCCAGGAGGAAGCCGAAGACCTGGGCGAGCAATCCTTCCTGCCGGACCTCCAGCGGATCAACAGCGCCGGCAAGCATCTGCTCGGGTTGATTAACGACATCCTCGACCTCTCCAAGATCGAGGCCGGCCGGATGGACCTCTTCCTCGAGACGTTCGAGGTCGGCCAGTTGGTGCGCGACGTGGAGGCCATCGTCCAGCCGCTGATGGACAAGAACGACAACACGCTGGTGGTGGCGTGCCCGGATGACATCGGCCCGATGCAGGCGGACCAGACGAAGGTCCGTCAGGCGCTGTTCAACCTGCTCTCCAACGCCGCGAAGTTCACCGAGCGCGGCACCATCAGCCTGACCGTCGAGCGCGAGGCCGACGACTGGCTGACCTTCGCCGTCAGCGACACCGGGATCGGGATGACGGAGGAGCAGCTCGGCCGACTGTTCGAGGCGTTCTCCCAGGCCGAGGCCGCCACCCGGAGCCGCTACGGCGGGACCGGGCTGGGGCTGGCGATCAGCCGCCACTTCTGCCGGCTGATGGGCGGCGACCTGACCGTCGAGAGCGTCTACGGTCAGGGATCGACGTTCACGGTTCGACTGCCGGCGGTGGTTACGGAGCCGGGGGCGTCTCCGACTCGATAAGCGACAGGAGTAATACGCGTCGATCCTTGGCGAGCCGAAGGAGACGCACTACCTCTGGGAGCTGTCGCAAGGCGTGGGGGACGGCGCAGGGACGCGCCCGCACCTGCTGACCTGGAACAGCACGCACTCGCACGGGATCCTGGCGAACGTGGCGAGCGGTCACGTCTACGTCATCCGCGCGGCTGACCGGAAGATCGTCGCCAGCATCGACGTCGGGGAGCAGGCGCACGGGGCGATCGCATCGCCGGACGACAGGCAGATCCTGGTCTCGAACCAGAACGGCAAGAAGCTCGCGAAGATCCAGGCGGACTTCGCCAGCGAGACGTTCACGTACGACCCGGCCCAGGACTTGAACCTCGGGGCGCTGGAGAACCCGAACCAGCCAGACAACGCGCCGATCTGCCCGATGATGTACGTGGGCGGCGGGAGCAAGGCGTACGTGACGGTGCGCGGCGGCGGGATGTACATCGTGGACACGATGGCCTCGCCGATGGCGGTCACCAGGGAGTACCCCAAGGACGTGATCGCGCCGGCCGGCTGCGGCGGCATCGAGCACGGCGGGGTGGTGTACGTCAACTTCGGCACGGCCAACGATTCCAACATCTACGTCTTCAGCGCGGCGACGGACGAGCTGGTCAAGTCGATCCCGACCGGTCAGTGGGGCACGGACGGGCACGGGATGGCGATCCTCGGCGGCCGGTACCTGTGGATGGGTCACCGGGGGAACGGCGACAACATCGTGATCCTCGACACGACGATGCAGGAGATCGTGGGGCAGATCGACGACGTCGGGGCGGCCCCGGACCTGTTCGACGTAAGCCCGGGCGGCGACCTGGTGTTCGCGACGCTGCGCGGGCCTGGCGCCCTGACCGGTGGCCCGGCCGCGATCGGGGTGACGCCGGGGATGGCGGTGCTGCTGGTGGACAAGGGCGGCGCGGCCGGCAAGCGGGTGGCGTTCGTGCCGATCGGCGCGCAGACGGCCGAGACGAAGGCCGATCCGCACGGGATCGCGGTGCGCCGCGTGTCGCGGTAACAGAAGCCGCGTCTCGCTCCCTCCCTGCAACGGGGAGGGAGCGAGGTCAGCGGGGGGCGGAGTTAAGGGAGAGCGGCTTGAGGCGGCGGGCGCCGCTGGTGGCCGCGGCTTCACCGCCGAGGACGGGTAGGATGGTCTCGAGGTCCGGGGCCTCGGCGACGTCGCCGTTGCGGTCGAAGTAGATGAAGCGGTCGAGTGAGCGCATGAACCAGCGGTCGTGAGTGACGGCGATGACGGTGCCGGTGAACTCGTCGAGGGCGCGCTCCAACGCTTCGGCGGAGTCGAGGTCCAGGTTGTCGGTCGGCTCGTCGAGGAGCAGCAGGTTGGCGCCGCCGAGCTCCAGCAGGAGGACCTGGAGGCGGGCCTGCTGGCCGCCAGACAGGGTCTCGAAGGTCTGGTTCTCGCACTGCTGGAGCTCGTAGCGGGCGAGCGTGGCCATGCTTCGGGCGTAGGTGAGGTCGGCGTCGGCCAGGATCTCGATGACGGTCTTGCCGGTCCACTCGGGATGCTCGTGCATCTGGTTGAAGGCACCGACCTTGATGCGGGCGCCGAGGGTGACGGTGCCCTGGTGAGCGACGGGCTCGCCAGAGATCAAGCGGACGAAGTGGGACTTGCCGGTGCCGTTGGGGCCGACGATGGCGACGCGCTCGCCGAAGCGGACGAGCAGATCGAAGGGATTGACGAGAGCCCCCACCCCCGACCCCTCCCCCTTGCGAGGGAGAGGGGAGGAGGAACCGGCGAGCAGGTGGAGGGCGGAGCAGGCGACGACCTGCCGGCCGGACTCCGATCCGCGCAGGCGCATTCTGATCCGCTGGTCTCTGGTGGGGGCCTGGGGCGGCCCGAGGTCCACGAACTTCTTCCAGCGGGTCTCGGCCGCGTTGGCCTGGCTGGCGTTGGCGTCCGAGATGGCGGCGCGCTGCTTCATCATCCGCATGTGGCGGAAGAGGCGGCGCTCTTCCTCGTTCCAGCGCTGGAGGGCGTCTTCGAGGCGGTCCTGGCGGGCCTCGCGGGCCTCGTAGTAGGTGGCGAACGAGTTGCCGTGGACCCAGGCGCCGAACCCTTCAAGGGTGACGATCTTGCGGGTCGATCTGGCGAGCAGCTCACGGTCGTGGCTGACCATCAGAATCGTTCGGGGGGAGGTTTCGATCATCTGCTCCAGCCAGCGCTTGCCGACGATGTCGAGGAAGTTGTCGGGCTCGTCCAGGAGGAGGTTGGCGCTGTCCGAGGTGAGGAGCATCTCGAGGGCGAGGCGCTTTTGCTCGCCGCCGGAGAGCTCGCTCACGAGCCGGTCGGCGGCCTGATCGAGCGACTGGCGCAGGACGTGGGAGGTGCAGCGGTCCCAGACGGCCTCTTGCTGGTAGCCGCCGGCCTCTCCCCAGCGGGCGATGGCGTCTCCGAGGCGGACGCCGGCCTCATCCGAGGGGTTCTCCGCCAGGTCGCGCTCGGCGGCGATCAGCTCGAGGCCGTGCTGGCGGAACGGCTGGGGCGAGACGGAGGCGAGCAGCTCGCGGACGGTGGTGTTGCCGTACATCCGGCCGATCTGCTGGGGCATGAACTGGAGACCGCCGTCGATCTGGACCGATCCCTGGCTGGGCTTGAGCTCGCGGGCAAGGACGCGCAGGAGGGTGGTCTTGCCGACGCCGTTGACGCCGATCAGGGCGGCGTGCTCCTTATCGGCAACGTGGAAGGAGACGCCGCTGAACAGCATGGCGCCGTCCGGGCGGATGACTTCGAGGTCTTGAACGACGATGGCCATGAGAGATCGTCAGCTTTCTGCGCCGACAGGCGGCCGTGGGTTGAAACCCACGTCTATCAGTGTGCCGTCGCTACGCGACTCGGTACGGGGCTTCGCCGGTGTCGTATGGGGCGATGCCAAGGTGTCTTTGTCGGGGCTATTGGCGGCCCTGGGCGACGGCGTCCTTGAGCTGGCGCCAGGACTGGCGGGCCTCTTCGAGTGAGGTTTCGTCTTCGATGGTGGTGATGTCGCCGGGATCGCGGTCGAGGGTGACGGCTTTGAGGACGCGGCGCATGATCTTGCCGCTGCGGGTCTTGGGGACCATGCCGACGAAGCTCAGCTCGCCGACGACGGCGACGGGGCCGAGCTCGTGGCGGACGGTCGCGAGCAGCTCACGTCTGAGATTGTCCGAGGGAGTCTGGCCCTGCTTGAGGACCACGAAGGCGGCGATGACCTCGCCTCTCAGTTCGTCTGGGCGGCCGGTGACGCCGGCCTCGGCGACGGCGGGGTGCTTGAGGAGGGCGGTCTCGACCTCGATGGTGCCGAGCCGGTGGGCAGCGATCTTGATGATCTCGTCGGCGCGGCCGGCGAACCAGACGTAGCCGTCCGCATCGACGTGGGCAGAGTCCCCAGTGTAGTAGACAGTCTGGCCGGGGAGGCGGCTCCAATAGTCGGCGCCGTAGCGGTCGGGCTCGCCCCAGAGGGAGGCGATCAGGCCGGGGAAGGGGCTCTTGATGACCATGATGCCCTTCTCGTCCGGGCCGCAGGGCTCGCCTTCAGGGGTGACGACGGCGGCGTCGATGCCGGGCAGGGGGATGCCGGCCGACCCGGGCTTGATCGGGAGCATGCCGAGGCCGTACGGGTTGCCGAAGACTGGCCCGCCGGTCTCGGTCTGCCACATGTGGTCGATGACGGGGACGCGATCGTCGAGGACGCGCTTCTGGAGCCACTCCCAGGCGGGGGCGTTCAACACTTCGCCGGCGCAGAAGACGCGTTCGAGGGAGGAGAGATCGGAGCCTCTGGCGGCCTCTTCGCCGTAGCGCATGAGTAAGCGGACGGCGGTGGGGGAGGTGAAGACGCCGCTGACGCCGAGCTCCTCGATCAGCTTCCAGATGACGTCTGGGGCGGGGTGATCGAGGGCGCCCTCGTAGGCGATGGTCGCGGCGCCGGCCAGGAGCGGGGCGTAGACGATGTAGCTGTGGCCGACGACCCAGCCGATGTCGGAGGTGGACCACCAGACCTCGCCAGACTTGAGGCCGAACACCCAGCGGCCCATGCTGTGGATGTGGACCTGGTAGCCGCCGTGGGTGTGGACGGCGAGCTTCGGTCTGGCGGTCGTGCCGGAGGTGGCGAGGATGAAGGCGGGATCGTTCGATTCGAGCTCGACGTGGGCGCCGGAATGGCCCGATCCTCTGGCGAGGAAGTCGGTCCAGGTGATCTCTTTGTCGGTGGCGGGCGGGGCGGGATTTTCGGCGCGCTGGAGGACGACGACGTGCTCGACGACGTCGCCGGCTTGCTTGACGGCGTCGTCGACGATCCCCTTGAGGGGGACGTTGGCGCCCTTGCGGTAGGTGACGTCGGCGGTGAAGACTGCCTTCGAGCCCGAAGCGGTGATGCGATCGGCGAGCGCGGTGGCGCCGAACCCGGCGAAGACGACGGAGTGGATGGCACCGATGCGGACAGTGGCCAGCATCAGCATGATCGCCTCGGGGGTGGTGGGCATGTAGATGGTGAGGCGGTCGCCCTTGCCGATGCCGAGGGCACGGAGGCCGCTCGCGATCCTCTCGACCTGATGCTTCATCTGGGCGTAGGTGAAGGTCTGGCGCTCGCCGCGCTCGTTGGCGTAGATCAGGGCGGCCTGGCCGCCGCGGCCGGAGCGGACGTGGTGATCGAGGCAGTTGTAGGCGAGGTTGGTGCGTCCGCCGACGAACCAGTTGAAGGTGGGGGGCTGGTGGTCTAAGACTTTGTCCCAGGTACGGAACCAGTGGAGCGCTCTGGCGGCACGATCCCAGAAGCGCTCCGGGTCCTCGGTGGCCTCGCGGCGCCAGCGCTTGATGACCGGGTTGACGAGGTCCATCACCACACCCCCTTCGATGGTGGCTGCTGCTTTGCGTGGGGATGGTACCGGAGTTGCGGGGCGCGGGGCGCTAGCCAGGCAGCGCCGCGACTGGATCTTTGACCACCGTCGGCAGGCGCACCGTGAACGTGGAGCCCCGGCCGTAGACGCTCTCAACGGTCAGGTCGCCGCCCATCAGGCGGCAGAAGTGGCGGCTGATCGCGAGCCCGAGCCCGGTCCCGCCGTACTGGCTCCGGGTGGAGGCCTCGGCCTGGGAGAACGCCTCGAAGAGTCGGCTGAGCTGCTCCTCGGTCATCCCGATGCCGGTGTCGGAGACCGTGAAGGACACCAGGGGATTTTGGGTTTCGGGTGTTGGGTTTTGGGGGAGCGGATCGGGCGGGGCAGGGTGGCCGGGTGTTGCAGAGGACGGGGCCGTGGTGGTCTGGTTCACGGCGTCACGTGCAGGAGATGTCAGGTGGGCGGGCGGGTTAGCGGCGTCACGTGCAGGAGATGTCAGTTGGGAACCCGCCCCTACAGTGGAGCCCGGTGTAGGGGCAGGTTCCCGGGTGTCAATCTGCTCGAGATCCGACCCTAACCTGCCCGCACTGGTCCGCACCGTCAACGTGATCGTGCCGTGGTCGGTGAACTTGGCGGCGTTTGAGAGGAGGTTGAAGAGGGTCTGCCGGAGCTTGGTCTGGTCGGCGTGCATCGTGCCGAGGTCGTCGGGACAGGAGACGACGAGGGTGTTGCCGTTCTTGTCGACGAGCGGACGGACGATCGCCTCAACATCGCGAATGAGGCGCGAGATATCGAACGACTCGACGTAGAGGTCCATCCGGCCGGCCTCGATCTTCGAGAGGTCCAGGATGTCGTTGATCAGGCCCAACAGGTGCTTGCCGGCCGCGTTAATCCGCTGCAGGTCCGGCAGGAACACCTGCTCATCCAGGTCTTCGGCCTCCTCCTGGAGCATCTCGGAGTAGCCGATGATCGCGTTGAGCGGTGTGCGGAGCTCGTGGGACATGTTCGCCAGGAACTGCGACTTGTGCCGACTGGCGACCTCCAGCTCACGGCTCGTCTGCTGGACCTGCTGGAACAGTCGGGCGTTCTCGATCGCCAGCACCGACTGGTTCGCGAACGTCTGGAGCAATTCGACGACGGCCTGGGGGAACTCGCCGTCCGTCTTGCGGCGAATCACCAGCGCGCCGAGGATCCGCTCCTCGCGTAGCAGTGGCACCGCCAGCGCCGACCTGAACCCCTCACGTTCGAGGACCGGCCGGACCGCGCTATCCGGCGCTCGGGCGAACGGGTCGCCGTCGAAGAGGTACGGGACGTTCACCGGCGCCCGCGCCTCCACCACCCGATCGACGATCGGGTTGGCGAGCTGCGCGCGGTCGTTCTCCTCCATGGCATCCATCAACGCCTGACTCATCCCGTACGCGGCTCTGGGCCGGATGCGGCCCGTCTCGTCGTCCAGGGCGTAGACGGTGCCGCCGTCCGCCTTCGAAAGCTCGACGGCGTGGATCAGGATCGTGGTCAGCACTTCCTGGACTTCGAGCGATGAGGAGACGGCCTGGCTGACCTGCCCGAGCGCCTCCAATTCGTCCACCGAGCGCGTGAGCTGGGCGGTGCGCTGCTCCAGCTCCTCGAACAGGCGGGCGTTCTCGATGGCGATGACGGCCTGGTCGGCGAACGTCTCCAGCAACGCGATCTGCTGCTCGCTGAACGACCGGACCTCGAACCGCTGCATCACCAGCACACCGATCGGCCTGCCGTGGCGCAATAGCGGCACGCAGATGGTAGAGCGTATCCCGACCCGCTCCTGGATCTCTCGCGAGTCTGGATACGCATACCGGACCGCCTCGGCCATGTCGTGGATGTGAATCGTTCGTCCTTCCATGTAGGCCTGCCCGGCAGTAGAGGCCGCCGTCGCGACCACCCCGGGAGTGGTATCGAAGTTCGCATCGTCGCGCTCATCGGCCAGCGTCCGGGCTCGACCGACTCTGGCACGCGGCGCGAGCCGGCCATCCCGTTCTCGGGACTGGAGCAGCGCGCCGCTCGGGGCCTCGCAGAGCCTGGCGGCCGTCTCCACGATCGCCTGGAGTACGCGCTCGAGGTCGGTCGGCGCCGATGCGATCACGCGCAGTACCTCGGCGGTCGCGGTCTGCTGGTCGAGTGCGCTCGTAAGCTGGGCGTTCCGCTGCTCCAGCGCATCGAAGAGGCGGGCGTTCTCGATGGCGATCACGGCCTGGTTCGCAAACGATTCGATCAGCGCGACCTGCTGCTCGGTGAACGGCCGCAGCGTAAATCGGTGGACCACCAGCATGCCGATCGGCTCGCCCTCGCGCAGCAGCGGGGTGACGACCTGCGACCGGTTGCCCATGGCCTGATAGCGCGAAAGCGAATCCGGGTACTCCTCCTGGACGGCCACTTCCATGTCAGGTATGTGGATCGTGCGGCGTTCTCGGAAGGCACGGGACACCACCGTCCGTGACGAGAGCGGTGTGCCACCCTGGTTGCGATCGGGCAACAGCCGCGGTCGCCGCCACAGAATCGCCGTACGCGGCCACGACGGTCTGGCGCTCGTCAATCAACTGAAGCACCGTCGCGCCATCAGAGCCTGTGAGTCGTGCGGCCGCCGACGAGATCGCCTCCAGCACCGTCGTGCTGTCCGTCGGCGAGGAGGCGATGACCCGCAGCACTTCGGCGGTGGCCGTCTGCTGCTCCAGCGCCTCGGTGACCTGACGGTTGCTCTCCTGGAGTTCCGCGTTACGCTGCTCCAGCTCCTCGAAGAGGCGAGCGTTCTCGATTGCGATCACGGCCTGGTCGGCAAACGTCTCCAGCAGCGCGATCTCTCGCTCGGTGAACGGGCGTACCTCCTGGCGTCGAAGAATGATCGCCCCGATCGCCGTCCCGTCGCGCACCAGCGGCGTGGCGAGGAACGTGCGGGTGATCGACTGGCCCAGCGACGAGGCCCTTAGCCTCGGGTACTCGGCATCGGAGAGCGCGGCAATGTCGGGGATCTGGACCGTTCGACGCTCGGTCATCGCGCGACCGGCGAAGCTCCCGGCGATGGGGATTCTGGCATCGTGAATCGTGGTGAAGAAGGACGGCGGCAACGCTTGCTCAGTTCCAGATGGCGGGAGCACGAAGCTGGCGACGACGCGGAACTCGGCACCCTCGATCCGGACCACGCTCCCGTAGTAGGTGTTGCAGAGACGGGCCGCGCGTTCGGCGATGGTATCGAGAACCGGCTGCACGTCCGCCCGAGAGGTCGCGATCACCCGCAGCACCTCGGCGTTGGCGGTCTGCTGCTCCAGCGCCTCGCTCAGTGCCGGCCGGAGGCGCTGGACCTCGTCTACCAGATCAGCCTTTTGCCCACGCAGAGCGGCGATCGCTGCCTGAGCCGTGGCAACTTCTTGGCTGGCCGCCGTGTACTGATCGCGGGCCAGCCGCAGTTCGGCCCGGAGCTGCTCGACCGTCGCGGCGTCGTCAGCCATCACGCCCCTCCGGAGGCCCTCACCCCACCTACGGCAGTCGGCGTCCGCCTCCGAGCGGGCGAAGGCGGACGGCGGCACCATCGCATGCCCGCCCGTGCAAGTCAAGGCGCGCGACATGCCTCCGAGCGAGGATACGACGGGGCGAGGGCGGGGCGCTGTGACGGGGGTCACAGGCCGCGGAGCAGTCAGCCTCGCTCCGACGTGTCGGCGCTCGCGGGGCCAGGAGCGGCGGGAACGGGAACGCGGGTGGAGGGGCGTTCGGCGCTCGCCCGCGTGACAGGATCTCCGCTCGCGCCTCGGTGCGGACCAGGACGTCGTCGCCGCCATCGACGCCGAGCGCCTGGCCGGTGACCCACGCCGCTTCGTCCGAGGCCAGGTCCATCGCCTGGCCTTCCGCCCACGCGGCCGCTGTGGCTTCGGTTCCCAGGGATTCTCGGGGCGGCGCCAGTTTGCGCTCGATCCAGTCCCGCAGGTTGCGCGCGTGGGACTTGCCGAGCGACTCGCGGAACGCCTCCGCCGCGCCGGCGAGGCGGAGCGCTCGACCTGGCTGCGTCTGGACGGCGGCCAGCCCGGCGAGGCCATCGAGGAGCTGGGCGGTCCCGGACTGGTCGTGCAGGTGGCTCACCAGCGCCGCGCTCTCCTCGAACCGGCTCCAGGCCATCGTGAACTGGCCCTCGTCAACATCGACCATGGCCAGATTCCTGAGTAGCGAGGCGATGGCTCGCTTGTCGTCCCACCGCCGCTGCATCGTGAGGCTCTCCTCGTAGCGGGCACGCGCCTCGGCCAGGTTGCCCTCGGCGTGCGCAACGTGCCCGAGGCGAGCGACCGCCCACATGACGCCGAACTCGTTTTGCGCCTCCCGGGCGATCTCCAGCGCCTCCTGGAACAGGTCGCGGTCGGTGGCGTACTCCCCCTGCTGAAGCTCGACGAGTCCGAGGAGGTCGAGCGCGCGGCCGACACTACGGATGTCGCGCGCCGCCCGATAGCTCTCCAGGCTCTCCGTGATCATCGCCCGCGCGGTCGCGTAGTCGCCGCGCTCGCGCGCGAGATGACCCAGGTTGCGCAGCAGGTTCGCGACGCGGCCAGGATCGGCGATTTCGCGCGAGAGCGTCAGGCTCTGTTCCCAGAAGCTCTGCGCCACGGCGTAGTCACCCTGGTTGAACGCCAGTCGCCCCGCCGCACCGAGGGCTGAGGCGCGAGTGTCCGCCCGTGCCCGGGCCTCCGGCAAGGCAAATGCCCTGGCGAGGCGGTCCCGCCCCTCGGTCAGATAGCCACGCATGCTCCACATGCCGGTTAGCTCGGCAGCGAGCCGCAGTGCTGCTTCTGTGTCGCCCTGCTCGATCAGCCATTGCAGGGCGGCGCGGAGGTTGTCGTGCTGCTGCTTCAGGCGATCGAAGTCCGCGGGCACCTTGTTCGGGCGCGCGTCGAGCGAGACCAGCGGCGGAAACTCGGAGTGCAGTCCCCTCTAGTTTTCGCCAAGTGGCGGGGGTGAGCGACTGACCAGAGGAGAGCGGCTGCATCACGGTGGGTCGACGGCCTAGAGTACGGGTGTCGAAGCCTGGACTCTGGGGCGGACCCACCGGATGCAAG
>Ga0209382_10008893_pt1 | contig 12607 bp, 15 predicted proteins | sample SoiMetdeltSBSDD5_FD_187599 | JGI IMG/M metagenome (GOLD analysis project Ga0209382, IMG submission 187599) | Bulk soil microbial communities from a Populus tree surrounding site in Tennessee, USA - Soil MetaG P. deltoides SBSDD5 (SPAdes) (version 2) | ecosystem: Environmental > Terrestrial >... | reverse complement strand
TGCTCGTGAAGCCCGTCCAGGTCTACCGGCACAACGGCGGCAAGTGCTCGGTGACGGGCGGTTACGTCTACCGCGGCAGCGCCGTGCCGGCGGCCCGGGGGCGCTACTTCTACGGCGACTACTGCACGGGGGAGATTTGGAGCCTGCGCATCTCAGGCGGCCGGGCCGTCGACAGCAGGCGCGAGTCGAGCCGGATCGGCTCGCTGACATCGTTCGGCGAGGGCGCGAACGGCGCCCTCTACGCGGTTTCCCTAGGCGGCGGCCTCTACCGGCTCTCGAACTGAGACGTTTCGGCACGATGGCGGCGTGACCCGCCGCGTCGGCCTCGCTCTTGCGGTCGCCTGCCTTGCCACCGCCGGCTGCGGCGCCGCCGAACGGCCGAGCACCTCGGCCGGGAAGCTCGGCGGCGACTGGACTCGCTTCGGCTTCGACGCGGCCCGCCACAACGCAGGACCTACGCGGACGGGGATCACGGCGGGAAACGTGGGCAGCCTGCGCAGGCAGCGCGTCGCTCTCGACGGCACCGTCGATGCCTCGCCGATCTACTTGCGCGGCGTGACGGTGCACGGTTCGCGGCACGACACCTTCTTCGTGACGACGTCCTACGGGCGCACGATCGCGATCGATGCTGCGAATGGCGCGATCCTGTGGACCTTCACCCCGCCCGGTTACTCGTCTCTCGCCGGCTCGTACAAGATCACGAACTCGACGCCGGTCGCCGATCCGAACCGCAGGTTCGTCTACGCGGCGTCGCCCGGCGGGGTCGTCCACAAGCTCTCCGTGGCGAGCGGCGCCGAGGCACGTGGCTGGCCGGTGCGTGTGACGCTCCTGCCTGAGCGGGAGAAGCTCGGCACGTCGCTGAACTTCTCGCGCGGGCTCGTGCTGATCGGGACGGGCGGCTACATCGGCGACCAGCCTCCCTATCAGGGGCATGTGGTCGCAATACGTGCGTCGAACGGCCGCATCGTCCATGTCTGGAACTCCCTCTGCTCGAACGTGCATCGGCTGTTGAACCCGAGGAACTGTCCGAAGAGCGACTCGGCGATCTGGGCGCGGTCGGGCGTCGTGGTCGCGCCGGGATCCGGAAATCTCCTCGTCGCGACCGGCAACGGTCCCTTCGACGGCAGGCGGAACTGGGGGGACAGCGCGCTGATGTTGACGCCGAACGCGGGCCGGCTGCTGCGGAATTGGACCCCGCGCAATCAGGCGAGTCTCGAGAGCGGCGACGGTGACCTCGGTAGCACGGCGCCTGCGCTCGTCGGGCAAGGGCTCGCCCTCCAGAGCGGCAAGGATGCCAGGCTCCGGCTGCTCAGCCTGACCCGGCTCGGCGGGCGTCTCGGCGCGACGGGCGGCGAGTTGCAGACGTTGACGGCGCCCGGCGGGGCGGGCGTCTTCACGGCGCCTGCGGTGTGGCGAAACCGCGTCTTCGTCGCCACCGACTCCGGCCTGGCGTGCTACGTCCTGCGCGGCAAGCGGCTGCACCTCTCCTGGCAGAAGAGCGCCGGCGGCACGAGCCCCGTCGTCGCGGGCGGCCTGCTCTACGTGTACAACGGCTCCCTGAACGTCTACGCACCGACGACCGGCAGGCAGCTCGCCTCGTTCAGGGTCGGCGGGAGCCACTGGAACAGTCCGATCGTCACCGACGGCCGGGTCGCCGTCCCGGAAGGCGACGCGAACGACCACAGCACGCGCGGCGCGCTCGACATCTTTCGTTTGCCCTAGCCCGCGCGACGGCGCCGAACCTGCGGGGGCTGCTGGCCCAGTGCTGCGTACGCAATTGCCTGCATCGACTCGTTCAGGTTGCGGAGCTCGTGCGCCATGCGCGCGAAGCCCTCGGCATGGTCGAGCCGTCGGTTGAGGACGTGGATTTCCTCGACCAGCTTGTCCAGCCGCTCGAGCACGGCGTCGAGCTGGCGGTCGTCCAGGGGCTTCCTTTCGGGCATCTCAGGCGATTCTACGCAGCGTCGCGGCGTGGAAAGAGCGCCCGGGCCCCGACCAGAACGCCGATCAGAACCCCCGCCGAGTCGATCGCGACGTCGATCGGCGAGGCGTGGCGCCCGCTCACGAAGTGCTGGTGGACCTCGTCCGTGATCGCGTAGCCGACGCCGAGCAGGAAGGCAGGCGCTTCGCTGCCGACGGCGCGCAGGAGTAGGAGCCCGAGGATCGCGTACTCGGTCACGTGCGCGCCCTTGCGCAGGATCGTGTCCCACGTGCCGAGCCCGGTGCCGAGGTGGGGGATCGACGAGAGCGCGAAGATCAGCACCGCCCAGGCGACGACTGGAAGCCAGGCCGACATGCGCGAGGTCGCCACCCGATGGATGCTAGTCTCGGCTGCCGAAAAGGCGAGCGGTGAGGGAACCCGGTGCAATTCCGGGACGGTCCCGCCGCTGTGAGGGGAGACGCTCAGTCGCCGAGAGCCACTGGCGAAAGCCGGGAAGGCGGCGGCCGAGGGAGCCCCGAGTCAGAAGACCTGCCTCTCGCCTCAGTCACGCCGGAGCCAGGCTGAAGCCCTGGCACCGGATATCCCGAACTCCTCGCGGAAGGAGGATTCGTGTACCGACGCTCTCTCTTCGCCGCCGTTCTGGCGGCCCTCGTCCTCGTCCCGTCGGCCTTCGCGGCGCACGTGCACGTCCGTGTCGAAGGCAAGACGCAGACGATCTTCGGAACGACCGAGCCGACCCTGAACGTGGCGGCGACTGCGCTCGATGCGCTCGATTCGGCCAGCCTCGCCGGCGAGTTCTACTACCACGTCGCGCAGACCGCATTCGGGCCGTACGTCGACCAGATCGGGCGCTATCCGGCCGGTGCCTCGAGTGGCTGGGTCTTCAAGGTGAACGGCATCTCCCCGCCGGTCGGGGCCGATAAGGTCAAGATCAAGGACGGCGACACCGTGCTCTGGTACTGGGCGACGTTCTCGGGCCCATCAGGACCGCTGACCCTCGAGGTCGAGACGTCGATCGTCCGCGGCAAGCGCTGCTTCTTCGCGACAGGGCGGAACGACGCCGGCCGCGCCTCGCGCGTCCGCGGCGTTGTCTTCACGCTGAACGGGCGACGCGTCAGCTCGGCGAGTGGCACGGTCTGCACTCGGCTGGGGCGCTACTCGGTCAAGGTAACGAAGAGCGGTGCGATTCGCTCGAGGACGTACAGCGGCCGGTGAGACTGCTGGCGGCCGCCGGGCTTGCCGCCGCCTTTCTCGCCGGCTGCGGCTCGACCCAGACCAGCGGGAGCGCGACGCTCTGGATCACGCGCGATCGCGGCCAGGACGTGGTCCTCACGAAGAAGGTAGGGGCCGGGCAAACCGCGATGCAGGCGCTCCAGCAGGTGGCGAAGGTGAAGACGAGCTACGGCGGCCGCTTCGTCCAGTCGATCGACGGCGTGTCGGGCGACCGCTCGGCACGCCGCGACTGGTTCTACTTCGTCAACGGCTACGAGGCGGACCGGGGAGCTGCGGACTACACGCTTCATCCCGGTGATGTCGAGTGGTGGGATTACCGGAACTGGAAGCATTCGATTCACGTCCCGGTCGTCGTCGGCGCCTTCCCGGAGCCTTTCCTGCACGGCTACGGAGGCAAGACTCGCGACGCCGCGGTCGTGTACGACTCGCCGGCGCTGACCTCGCTGGCGAAGCGGCTCGGCAAGCTGATCCACGGCAAGACGCTGAACGCGCAGCAGCTCGTCACCGCCAACGTCCTGTTCCTGACGAAGGCCGACGTGCCGCTGTCGGCGACTGCACCGGCTGCGGGGGCACCGGTTCGATTCGTGATCGGCCCGACCGCGGCGCGAAGGCTGCTCGCCGACCCGGAGCGCGTCCGCTTCCGCTATTCGGGGTTGCGGTGAGGCCGGTCCCCGCAGCGGTGCTGCTCTTCGGGATCGCCGCCGCGGCGCTGCTGGCGGAGCGCACGGCATCTGTCGCGGTCCTGGCGTCGGTGCTGCTGCTGGTCTGCCTGCGCGCGCCCGGTGCGAGGCGATGGCCGTACCTCGTCGGCGCGCTCGGCTCGGCTGCGGCGCTCCTTCTCGTGACGCCCTTCGTCGAGCGCCTGCCGGGCGTCATCTACTGGACCGGGCCGACGATCCCCGTCGTCGGGACGCTCGACGTGACCTCGACCGAGTTGTCCGGTGCCGTGTTCAACGCCTGTCGCCTCGCCGCCGTCTCGCTCGCCTTCGCCGCCTACGCGCTCTGGCTCGACCACGACCGGCTCGTGCAGGCGGCGGGTCTCGCGCGTCGGTCGGTGCTCGCGGTCGCGCTGGCGACGCGCCTGGTTCCGGCGCTCGAGCGCGATGCGGCCGGGCTCGTCGAGGCGCTTCGCGGGCGCGGCGTCGAGCCGGAGGGCCTCCGTGGGCGGGCGCGTCTCGTCTCGCCGCTCCTCGCGGGCTCGCTCGAGCGCAGCCTCAACCTCGCCGAGGCGATGGACGCGCGCGGCTTCGGCCGAGCGGGGGCGACCCGGATGGCGCAGCCGCCGTGGGGGGCGCTCGACCGGCTTGCCGTCACGGGCGCGGTGCTTGCGATCGTCGCGGGGGCGTTGTGGCTCTAGCTGTCGCAGAACGGGTGTCCTTCCTGTATCCGGGTGCGGCCGCACCGGCACTCCGGGACGTGTCCGTGGGGCTGTCCCCGGGACAGGTCACGTTGGTACTCGGGCGGTCGGGCTCTGGCAAGTCGACGCTCCTCCGAGCCTTCGCCGCCTTGATCCCGCACTTCCACGGCGGACGGTTTTCGGGCCGCGTCGAGGTGGCCGGCCTCGACACGAGGCGTCATGGCCCGGCGGCGTTGGCCGGGACGGTCGCGACGCTGTTCCAGGATCCCGAGGACCAGGTCGTATTCACGCGCGTCCTCAACGAGGTCGCGTTCGGCCTCGAGAACGTCGGCACGCCGCCCAGCGAGATCGAGGCTCGCGCGACGAGCGCGCTTGCTGCGGTCGGCGCCGAGCACCTTGCCGCCCGGCTCGTCACCGAGCTCTCGGGGGGCGAGCTCCAGCGCGTTTGCCTGGCCGCAACGCTGGCGCTCGAGCCGCGGTTGCTGCTGCTCGACGAGCCGACCTCGCAGCTCGACCCGGAGGCCGCCGAGGCGCTCGTCGAGCTCGCCGTCGCGCTGGCGCGGGAGCGCGGGACGGCGGTCCTAATGACCGAGCAGCGGCCGGCGCTGCCGCTCGAGCTCTGCGACCGCGTGCTGTTCCTCGAGGACGGGTCCCTGGCGTTCGACGGGCCCATCGCCGAGGCCCGGACCTGGCTCGCGGAGCGTCATCCCGTGTTCGTTTCGGCCGGTGGTGATGTAGGTGTACACCTACATCACGAAGGCGACGTCGTGGCTCGGCTGGACGATGTCTCCTTCGCGTACGAAGACCATCTCCTCGTCCTCGACGGCGCCGGCCTCGAGCTGCGGCGCGGGGAGGTCGTCGCGTTGGTCGGGCCGAACGGCTCGGGCAAGACGACGCTCGCGAAGCTCGCGGCCGGCCTGCTCGAGCCGTTGAGCGGCAGCGTCGCGCGCGTCGGCCGTGCGACGTACCTCTCGCAAGATCCGGGCCGCTACGTCTTCCGCGACCGTGCTGACGAGGAGGTCGCGATCGGCGCCCGCGGCGATCTCGCCTCGGCGCGGCGCGCGTTGGCGACGGTCGGCCTTGCTGGGTACGAGCACCGCCATCCGCGCGACCTCTCGAGCGGCGAGCGAGAGCGCCTCGCGCTCGCGGCCGTGCTCGCACCGGACCCCGACTTGCTCATCCTCGACGAGCCGACGCGGGGCGTCGATCCGGAGAGGAAGGAGGAGCTTGCGCGGCTACTCCGGGCCGACCCGAGCCGCGCGATTCTCGTCGTCACTCACGACATCGCCTTCGCAGGGGCGGTGGCCGACCGCGTCGTCTCGCTGGCCCCGGAACGGGAGCTCGCCGGTGTCTAGAGCGTTCATCGCCGGAGCCGCGATGGTGGCGTTCGCGTCAGCCGCCTGGGCCGCAACGACGCCGCGGCAGGCCGCGCTCGCGCTGCTGCTGCTCGCCGCGGCGCTGCTTGCGGCCGGCGCGGCGTGGCTGGACCCCGGACTCGGAGCCGGCAAGACGCTCGCTCTCGTCGCGACGCTCGCCGCCACCGCTGCCGCCGGACGCGTCCTGTTCGCCGCCGTCCCCGGCGTCCAGCCGGTCACGGTGATCACGGTGGCGGCGGGCGCCGCCCTAGGTGCGCGAGCGGGCTTCGGAGTCGGCGCCCTGGCCGCGCTCGCATCAAACTTCTTCCTCGGGCAAGGGCCCTGGACGCCTTGGCAGATGCTGGCATGGGGCGGCTGCGGCGTCGTCGGCGCGCTCGCCGCGCCGCTGATCCGCCGGCGGGTGCCCTTCGCGCTGCTCTGCTTCGTCCTCGGCTTCGCGTTCAGCGGGCTGATGGACGTTTGGGAGTGGTACAGCTTCTACCCCCACACTTGGGCCGCCCTGATCGTCCAGCTCGGCCGCGGCTTCTGGTTCGACGCCGCCCACGCGATCGGAAACGTGATCATGGCCCTCGTTGTCGGCCCTGAGCTGCGGCGGCTCCTCGAGCGCTACGGGAAACGCCTGAGGGCGGAGATCGTGTGGGCCTGAAGCTCGCCGTCCTCGCCGCCGCGCTTCTTGCGGCCGCGCCGCTTCCGCGTGGGACGAGCTTCCTCCAAGCGCGTCAGCTCGCGGACGGGAGCTTCGCCGAACGTGGCCAGGCAGGCTATCCGCAGCTGACGGCCTGGGCAACCCTCGGGCTGCGGGCCTCCGGTTCCGTTCCGCGTTCGAGAGCGGCCACCGCGAAATACCTCGCCTCGCACGAAACTGATCTCGGCAGCGCGACCGACCTCGCCCTCGTCGCGCTCGCCGAGCAGGCGCTGGGCCAGAGCCCGGATAGCGTGCTCGCGCGCCTCCGCACGCTCGAACGCCCGAACGGCTCGGTCGGCGGCCTGGTCAACGGCACAGCCTGGACTGTGATCGCCTTCCGGGCGGCCGGCGAGCCCGTGCCCCAGGGCGCGATCCGGTGGCTGCTCGCCCTGCAGAGCCGCCGCGGGGGCTGGGGGTGGACGGCGGGTGCCGCCGACTCGAATGACACGGCCGCCGTGGTCCAGGCGCTCCGTGCGGCGGGTGTCCGCGGCCGTCCGATCCGGCGAGCGCTCAGCTTCCTGCTCCGCTACCGCAACCGCGACGGCGGTTTCGAGCTGACGCCTGGGCGCGGCTCGGACGCGCAGTCGACGGCGTGGGCGATCCAGGCCTTCCTGGCCGCCGGGAAGACGCCGCCGCGCGGCGCGTTCGCCTACCTGAAACGGCGCCAGCGCGCCGACGGCAGCTTCCGTTACTCGGCGCGCTACACGACGACGCCCGTCTGGGTGACCGCGCAGGTTCTCCCGGCGCTCGCTAGGAAGCCGTTTCCCCTTCGAAGCTAGAGCTCGCGCGCGAGCTCGACCTGCGCGAAGAGCCGCCGGTAGCCGAGCCGTTCGTTGAGCGTCAGCATCGCCACGTTGTCCTCGTCGTTGGCGGTGACGATCTCGCGGATCCCGGCGTCGCGCGCCCAGCGGATCGTCGTGAGCTTGACGAGCAGGGCGTGCCTGCGTCCGCGCAGCTCCGGCAGCGTCGCCGTCCAGTCGTTCTCGGCCCGCGGCGTGGCGTCGTCGACGATCAGGCTTGCGAGCGAGACGAGCCGTCCACGCTCGTCGACGATCACGAAGCTTCCGTCCCACGAGAGGTCGGGCCTTTCGAAGATGAGACGCCACAACTCCTCGGGTGTGATCCGACCTCCGCCGGGAGACCACGCGCCCGCGGCCTCGTAGAAGTCGGCGACCTCGTTCTGCCCGCCCGCGAACTGCCTCAGCGTCGCGAGCCGAAAGCCAGCCGACTCCGCGGAGGCCACGAGCGCGTCGAGCTCACCCAGATCGGCCGACTCGGGGTCGAGCGACGAGACGATCTCGGCGGAGATCGGCTCGAAGCCGCGCGACTCGACGAAGCGGCGGCCGGCCGGATCGTCATCGACCTCGACCGTCAGGCGCTGAATGCCCAACCCGTGAGCGTGCCGCTCCGCCTCTTCATACAGCGCCGCTCCGACCCCGCCGCGCCTTCGTTCGGGCCGCACCCCGATCCAGAAGCGGCCGACCGCGCCGGGCTCGTCCCACTTGACCCATGACGTCGCGAAGCCCAGCGGCTCGCCGCTCTCGATCGCGAGCCAGGAGCGGCGTCGCGTGCGCTCGGGCTCGGCGTGCTCACGGTGGGCGAGATACCCCGCCGTCACGACGATCGCCGGCTGGAGCGGTCGCGTGAGCTGCGCCGCCGACTCGGCATCCGCCGCCTCGAACGGCCGAATCTCCACCCCGCCATACTGGCCGAGATGTCGACCGCGGCGATCCTGACGATCGGCAACGAGCTCCTGTCGGGCGACGTCGAGAATACGAACGGGAGCTGGCTCGCCCGGCGGCTGGAGGCGGCAGGAGCCGACGTCCGCCTGATCGCCGTGTTGCCGGACGAGGTCGCGGAGATCGCGACGATGCTCCGAGAACAGGCGGAACGCGCCGATCTCGTCCTCGTCACGGGCGGCCTCGGCGGCACTCCGGACGATCTGACGCGCGAAGCCGTCGCCGCGGCGTTCGCCGTCGAGCAGGTCGAGCAGGCGGAGGTGGCCGCCGAGCTGCGCGCCCGCTTCCACCGCGATCCCGACTACGCCGCGCGCTGGGCGCTTCTGCCCGAGGGAAGCCGGCCGCTGGCCAACCCGCTCGGAGGCGCGCCGGGGTTCGTGCTCGAGAACGTCTACGTGCTGCCGGGCCTACCGGCCGAGATGGAAGCGATGTACGAAACGGTCGAGGACGAGCTGCGAGCCGGCCCTCCGATCGGCTCCTGGCGGCGGACGTACGGTACGACCGAGAGCCGGATCGCCATCCTCCTCGCGCAGGCGGCGAACGACCATCCCGGAGTGCGTGTAGGCTCGTACCCCAGCTTCGGCGCCGAGGGTCCACACGTCGAAGTAGTCCTCAAGTCGAAGGATCCCGATGCGCTCGACGCTGCTGCGGCCTATCTCGCCTGCGCGCTTGAGAAAAATCTCTGAGGCGTCGCTTGCGATGCCGACTAGCGGCAGTGCGGTCCTTGCCCGTGCGGCCGTCCAGCTCGGCTCCGCAAAGTTTGCGTGAACTCCCCTGACGGAGGGGTGCGGCGGTGCGTCTAGAACGCCGATTGCTCGTGCAGATGTCCAGGCATCGCCTCCTCGTCGCCTTCCTCTTTCTCGCCACCGTCATCGCCGGTGTTGGGCTCGTGCGGCTCGGCGCGAACGGCGCGTTCCACGCGGCCGCGACGCCTGACTGGAAGCTCCTCGCCGCGGGCTTCGCCATCTGCGCGGCGGTCCAGCCGCTGCGGGCTCTCGCCTGGTCGTCGACCGTGCGGCACCCGGTCGGCTTCCGCGCGATCTACGCGTCCAGCTCGATCGGCTCGTTCCTCGACACCGTGCTGCCGGGCCGGCTGGGCGAGGCCTCGAAGGTGGCAGTCCTCAAGGTTACGTCGGGGGCGAAGTACCCGGGCTTCTCCCGCGCCGGCGGCTCGCTGCTCTGCGCGCACCTGCTCGAGATGATCGCCTTCGCCGTCCTCGGCGCCGGCGCGACGCTGTTCCTGCCCGTGCCCGCCTGGGCGCGCTGGACGATCGTCGGCGGCATCGTGGGCGCATCGGCGGCGCTCGTCCTCGCGGCGGTGCTGCACCGCTACCTGGGCCGGAAGCTTCCGCACGGGGTCACCTCGTTCCTCGCAGGCGCGGCGGCGCCGCGCGGTGTCCTGCTGCGCGCCGGGTTGATCCTGCTCGCGACCTGGCTGGCGCGCTGGTTCGGAATCCTCTTCTGCCTCCACGCCGTCGGCGTCCACCTCAGCGTCGGCGCAGCGCTTCTCTACATGCTGATCACCGGCCTCGCGAATACGGCGCCGATCCTTCCGGGCAACGTCGGCGTCTACCAGGGAGCCGCGCTCGGTGCGCTGGCGATCGCCGGCTACTCCGGATCTCATGCCGTCGCGGCGAGCCTGATGATCCCATTCGTGGTGACTGTGGCGACCGCGGCTGCCGCGGCCGTCGGGCTAGCGCTGTACGGCGGTCGCGTGAAGCAACTCTCGCGCGTCGCGCTCAGGCCGAGCAAAGCCTAGTCAGACTAGGTATCGTTCCAGGCGCGATGCGCGCCGAGACGCTCAAGGGACATCTCGATTTCCTGCTGCTGGCGATCGTCGCCGACGAGCCGGCGCACGGCTACCGGATCATCGAGGAGCTCAAGCGTCGCAGCGCTGGCGCCTTCGATCTCCCGGAAGGCACCGTTTACCCGGCCCTTCACCGCCTCGAGGGGAGCGGGCTGCTGTCGAGCTCGTGGGCGAGCGCCTCCGGGCGCCGCCGGCGCGTCTACCAGCTGACGGCACGCGGCAGGCGCGCGCTCGCCGGCGCCCGGCGGGACTGGCGCGGGTTTGCCATGGCCGTTGAGGCTGTGGTCGCGTGATCGAGCGCTACCTCCACGAATTGGCGGCGGAGCTCAGCTCCGTCGGCATACGCGGGGCGCAACGACGCCGAATCCTCGTGGAGGTCGAGGACCATCTGCGCGAGAGCGGCGAGCCCGGCCGCTTCGGCGACCCTGCGCTCATCGCCGCTCGCTTCGCGGACGAGCTCGCGACCTCTGGAGCTCGCCGCCTCGGTTTTGCAGTGGTCGCTGCGCTCGCGCCCGCCGCCCTGGTCTACGCGGTGCTCTTCTCGTTCTCGCGTCCGGGCCCGGACATCACCTCGGCGCGCACGCTTCCCGTCGGCATCGCAGCCGCCCTCGCCATGGTGCTGGCTCCTCAAGTCGCCCTCGCAGCGGGGCTGCTCAGCGCCGCCCGTGCCTGGCACACGGGAACGGGGTCAAGCGCGGCCTCGATCGGCGTGCTCCGACGCCGCATAGCCGTCGCCCTCGGCTCCGGGGTCGTCGCGCTCGCCGCGATCTCCGTCTACGCCTACGAATACGGCGCAGGCCTCCCCGGCTGGCAGCAGACATTCGTCTTCCTCGCTGCTGGAGCGGCAGTTGTCCCGGTAGCGGCGGGCTCGGTCGCTCTCGCTCGAACATCGCAGCTGCGGCCGCAGGCGCAGGGCCCCGCGGGCGACGTCTTCGACGATTTCGCCCCGGTCATCGACCGTTTCCCTCTAGGTCTGCGTGGCCATCCGTGGCGCTTCTGTCTGCTGTTCGCAGGCGCGATTGCCGCAGTGGTGCTGATAGCCGGCGGCCCCGAGGAGGGTCCCCGCAACGCCGTTCTCGAGTTCGCTGCGGCGTGCGCCGGCTTCGCGGCGTTCGGCCGCTACCTCGGGCTGCGGCCGAGCCGCGCCCGCCACTGAGCGAGCGACAGTGCATAGAAGCCGGCGATCCCGAGGTAGGCGGCTGCGCTCGCCCACGGCTGTACGAAGGCCAGCAGGGCTGCGCCGCCGTAGAGGAGCGACCCAGGCGTGTAGGAGCGTGTGACGTCGTCGATCACCTCGTCCGGCACAGCTTCGTCGATCAGCCGGCGTCCGGTCGATGCGTAACGCCACCAGGCGAGGAAGGCGAGCGCGGTCAGCGTCAGCGTCGCCCCGTAGAGGACCGCCGCGGCCCGTGCTCCGTCCGTCTCGACGAACTGCGCGAGTACCGCGGTCGGGAACGGGACGAAGGCGATCATCATCAGGAGCAGCGTGTTCAGCAACAGCATCGTGCGGTCGATGCGCGCAATCAGCTCGAACACGTAGTGGTGATTGATCCACATCACGCCGATCGTCAGAAAGCTGGTCAGGTAACCGAGGTAGGACGGCCAGATCCGCAGCAGCTCGTGACCGAGCGTCTCGGCGTGCTCATGCCCGGGGACGTGGACCTCGATGATCAGCAGCGTGATCGCGATCGCGAAGACGCCGTCGCTGAAAGCCTCGAGCCGCGCGGTCTGGCTCGTCATGCCGGAATCCTCGCCGCTGCGACGGACGGCCTTGCGGTTCGTTTAGCTACGCAGCGTGCGTCGCGTCGTCAGCCGGAACGCCGGCTTCGTGCTCGTCGCCTACGCGTTCCTCGTGACGATGATCGGGACGACGCTGCCGACGCCGCTCTACCCGCTCTTCGAGGAGCGCTACTCGTTCGGCGAGCTGACGGTGACGGTCGTCTTCGCCGTGTACGCCTTCGGCGTCATCGGCGGCCTGCTCGCGTTCGGGAACCTTTCGGACGAGATCGGGCGCAAGCCGGTGCTCCTGCTCGGGCTGGTCTTCTCGGCGATCAGCGCCCTGCTCTTCCTCGTCGCCGGCTCGCTCGTGCCGATCTACGCCGGGCGCGTCGTCTCCGGCCTTTCCGCCGGCATCTTCACCGGGACGGCGACGGCGGCGCTCGTCGACCTCGCGCCAGGCGGCCGCCGTAGGCTCGCGAGCTTCGTCGCGGTCATCGTCAACCTCGGCGGCCTCGGGCTCGGAACGCTGCTCGCCGGGCTGCTGGCCGACTACGCCCGCTCGCCGCTGCGAACGCCGTTCCTGGTCGACCTCGTGTTGCTCCTCCCGGCGGCGATCGGCCTGCTGCTGACGCCGGAGACGGTCGAGCGGCAACGGTTCCGGTTCCGGCTGCAGAGGCTGAGCGTGCCCGCCGAGGTGCGGGGCGTCTTCGTCCGCGGCGCGACGGCGGGCTTCGGAAGCTTCGCGGTCG
>Ga0209382_10008889_pt1 | contig 12609 bp, 10 predicted proteins | sample SoiMetdeltSBSDD5_FD_187599 | JGI IMG/M metagenome (GOLD analysis project Ga0209382, IMG submission 187599) | Bulk soil microbial communities from a Populus tree surrounding site in Tennessee, USA - Soil MetaG P. deltoides SBSDD5 (SPAdes) (version 2) | ecosystem: Environmental > Terrestrial >... | reverse complement strand
CGACGGGCTGATTGGCGCACCGCCGGTGCGCATCCTGTGTGGCGAACAGGCGCACGCCACCATCTACACGTCGCTGCGGCTGCTGGGGCTTGGTGCGGAGACCGCGATCCGGATACCCGTCGACGACCAAGGCCGCATGGACCCCGATGCGCTCGCAAAAGCGTTGGCCGGCAACAACTCACCCACGATCGTGTGTGCACAAGCCGGCAACGTGGCCACCGGCGCGTTCGACGCGTTCGGGCCGATCGCGGACACATGCTCCGAGCATGGCGCGTGGTTACATGTCGACGGGGCGTTCGGATTGTGGGCCGCCGCGGCCCCGGCGACCCGGCACTTGACTGCCGGGGTGGAGAGAGCGGACTCGTGGGCGGTCGATGCCCACAAGTGGCTCAACGTTCCTTACGACGGCGCGATGGCGATCGTCGCGGGTCCGGACGCGCACGTCGCCGCGATGAGCCTGGCCGGCCCGTACCTTGTTGCCGATCCTGGGCAGCGCGACAGCACCAACTATGTGCCGGAGAGTTCGCGGCGGGCCCGCGCGATTCCCATCTATGCGGCAATCCGCTCGCTCGGTCGCACGGGGATAGCCGAGATGATCGAACGCAATTGCGCGCAGGCGCGGCGAATGGCCAAGCAGCTCAGCGACATTCCCGGTGCCGAGGTCCTCAACGACGTCGTGCTCAATCAGGTGCTCGTTCGGCTGCCGGGTGGGGACGACGCGAATCGCGCCGCGGTCGCCGCGATCCAACGCGACGGTACATGTTGGCTCGGCGGGACGACGTGGAACGGCGAATACGTGGTGCGGGTGTCGATTTCGAATTGGGCGACGACCGACGAGGACGTCGACCGGTCGGCTGCCGCGATCGCCGCTGCGGTCACGGGTTAGCGGGGTTGGTTCGGCACGCCGGGGAACAATTGCACATCGGGGCCTGAGGTCACGTAACCTAACTGCTTGGTCACCAGATGTGGCGCGAAAAGGGCGCCGTAGAGCACGTTTCCGATGACGATGACCGCAACCACGGATAGTAGCGCCGACTGAAGGCGCGTCTTCGATAACTTCTCCGACCACATCTCGATGACATTTCGGCCTTGCGAATCCGTCCGGCCCAACAGATAGGTGAACGCCATCATCTGGATGCCCATCGCGATGGCGTCATAGATCGGGTACTGGTGGAGGGTCCCCTCGAAGAGTCCTAGACCGGGAATCACGTAGGCGTAGTGGAAGACTCCGAGCCGGGCGCCGAGGCCACCGTTGAACAGCAATGCCCAGCAGAAGCCGACGACAAGGCCCACGATCAACAGCGTGATCGGTCTTCGCCAGCCGAACCGTGCGCTCAGCCGTCGCCCGAGCGCGGCGCCGACGACGGCGGGAATGCAGAAGTAACCGATGTATCCCAGAGGCACCGATGACGGCAGCCCACCCCAGGTCATGTTCAACGGCCACCACGAGGGCATGCGAGGGAGTGCCGGTGGAAATTGCGCGTACATAGCCCAGTCGTACGGCGCCTCGATCCAGGAGAATGAAATCGCCGAGATGCACAGCAGCAGCAATGGGTGGAGGCGCCCACGGCGCACGCTGAGATAGATGCCTGCGACCGTGAATACGATGCCGCTGAGCCAGCCGAAGGCGTTGGCCGCGATCAGCAGCGGTGTCATCTCGGTGTTCACCGGTCGTCACCGGCGCTCCGGCGCGATTCCGGATCGAAGTACAGAACCAGCCCGAAAATGAGGATGATCAGCCCGAACAGTGTGCCGAGCATGATGAATTGGCCCACAGTTCCTTCCCTTCCGCACGACCACCAAACAAGTAATAGTGGACACTATTACAACAGACGGGTCAAGGACCGCTATCGTGAGACCTTCGTCAGCCGCTGAGCGCGGAACCGAGGAGTGAGAGACCGTGTCCCAGCGACGTCCGACCAAAAAGCAAACGGCCGTCGAATCCGCACGGCGCCCTCGAGGCGAGGCGCGGCGACTGCTACTCGACGCGGCACGAGAACTGTTCGCCCGCCAGGATTACCGCGGGACCACGACTCGTGATATCGCCGAGGCTGCCGGCGTCACCGAGTATTTGCTCTTTCGCCATTTCGGCTCGAAGGCCGGATTGTTTCGCGAAGCGCTCGTGCTGCCGTTTACGAACTTCGTCGACGACTTCGGCAAGACGTGGCATGCCGTCGTCCCCGAGGAGACGGACGAGGAAGAGCTCTCGAAGCAGTTCGTCGGCCAGTTGTACGACGTGCTGGTGAAGCACCAGGGTCTGGTGTTGACACTGGTGGCGTCGGACGGGCTGAGTGAGGAAGAGATCGAGAGCGCGGGCATCGCGGACATCCGACGAGCCCTCACCGTGCTCGGGCAGATCAGCGCCGAAGGTATGAGTATCCGCGGAATGCGTTCTACCCAGCCCGACCTGCCCGCGCATTCGACCGTCGCGATGATCGTGGGCATGGTCGCGCTGCGCTCGACCTTCTACGGAGCCGATCCGCCACCGCGGGAGGCTATCGTCGACGAGCTCGTGCAGGCGATACTGCACGGCTTCCTGCACCGGCCGTAGCGATTTCGGCGCGCCGACGCGTTGATGATGGTGCTGGCGAGCGTCTCACGCGTCCTGGTGATGGAGAAATCCCTCGGAGTCACGTCAGGGCACAGGAATGTCCGAGCACTTGTCGAGCACTACCTGAAACGGGTCGAAAGTGAGCTCTGACAAGGGATTGCGCATCGATGCGCGCTCTCGGGGCTTGCCTGTGGTGCCCGATGCATATAATCTACGGAACAAATATTTGGGCGCCGGTCATCCGGTGGGTCAGGAGGTCCGGATGTCGGGTCGGCTAGAGGGAAAAGTTGCTTTCATCACCGGCGCGGCGCGCGGGCAGGGACGCGCCCATGCGATCGCGATGGCCCGCGAAGGCGCCGACATCATCGCCGTCGACATCTGCCGCGACATTCCGTCCAATCCCTATCCCCTGGCCACACCAGACGATTTGGCCGAGACCGAACGATCGGTGAAGGAACTCGGCCGGCGGGTCGTTGCGCGCGTGGGCGATGTCCGAGAGCGACACGAACTCCGAGACGCGGTCGAAGCGGGACTGGCAGACCTCGGCAAGATCGATATCGTCCTTGCCAACGCGGGCATTCTGCCGATGGCCATGGGGCGCCCGCACGATGCGATGTCGTTCGTCGACGCGAGCGACGTCGACCTCCTCGGCGTGATGAACACCGTCGCAGTCGCGGTTCCCCATCTGACGGACGGCGCGTCAGTGATCATCACCGGGTCGACCGCGGGCATGATCCGCGGCACTACCGACAACCCGAACATGGGTCCCGGCGGCAGGGGGTACGGCTGGAGCAAGCGGGTGCTCATTGAATACGTCGAAGAGATGTCGTTGGCGTTGGCGAGCCGAATGATTCGGGTCAACGCGATCCATCCCACCAACTGCAACACGAATCTGCTGCACAACGAAGGCATGTACAGCATGTTCCGACCCGACCTCACCCAGCAGGGCAAGCAGGCCACCCGCGAGGACGCCGAACCGTTGTTCACGATCTTCCAAGCCATGCCGATTCCGTACATTGAACCGGACGACATGGCGAACTTGAGCGTTTTCCTGGCCAGCGAGGAGAGCCGCTATATCACCGGACAACAGATCCGGGTCGATGGCGGCTCGTTGCTCAAGTGGCCCAACGGTCCTGGCGGCTAGGCCATCGTCGATGTTTCGATCTAACCCGCTTCACTGTCCGGCCTGTTGTTGCGTGTCATCAGCTCAACGGTCGCTGGCTTGATTTCCAGCTGGAGTGAATCGAACACCTTCGCCAACGTGTCATATCCGCCCACGGTGAAGATCACGTCGAGAAGCTGTTGGGTGCTTAGTTGTTCAGCTCCGGAATATCCTTGGCCGGCAACGGTTCGATACGCATCACTCGAGTCTCAAGCGCATTGTCGTTCTCACGTTCCGATCACCAGGCCCGACATGCCGTCATCCGAACGCCAGTCCTCGAGGAGCTGTTCAAATGCGTAGTACCCCAGGCCATATGTCTCCCCAAGGTAGGTTCTCGGCCGTAGCTTGCCGTCCTCGTCCGTTACTTCCTGTCCGTCGTTGTTGAAGTAGCCCGGTGTGCATTCTCGAACGAATGCAGTGGTGTCGACAGCCACCTCACGGACATGATGTACGTATGCGTCCTGGGCCTCGAGGCTGGGTTCGACGGACTTCGCGCCGCGCTGTAGTGCCTGGCTGACAATCCACGCAATATGCCGACCCTGATTGTTGAAAGTCTCAGTGGTCGAGGCGTTGAAGCCGCCCTGGAAGAAGCCCATGTAAAACTGATTGGGAAAGCCGTGCGTCATGACACCGTGCATGGTTCGAAATTCGTGCGCCCACTGATCATAGAGAGATCGGCCCCCACGGCCGGATACCTTGTCGATTCCCCATCTCCGTTGGAGATCGCTGGTCACCTCGAACCCGCTCGCGAAAATCAAGCAGTCGATCTCGTACTCGGTGAACTCATGAATGAATCCGCGAGCGGTGATCCGTTCCACCCCTCGCGTTCGTGACACGTCGAGAAGCTTCACGTTGGGTCTGTTGAATGCCGGATAGAACTCTTCGCTGGAGGCGGGCCGCTTGCACATGTGTCGATACCATGGTTTCAGGATCGCCGCTGTCTCTTTGTCTTTCACCACCGCGTCGACGCGATTGCGCAACCGCTCCATGACCCGATAGTCCATCACCTCCCGCATTGCGAGGAAGTCCTCCGGTGATTGCGGCCAGCCTGTCTGCTCGAACTCTGCTGAGAGGTTCCGATTGATTTCGGTCCAGATGTCACAGACTCGATCCGACTCACCGGGCATCAAACCGTCGATCGCAGCGCGGTGAAAGTTCATCTGGCGTTCGCGTTGCCAGCCAGGCTGTAACGTCGCCTGCCATGCTGGATCTAGCGGCGTGTTGTGCCGCTCGTCTACGGTCGAAGCGGTTCGCTGCAGCACGTACAGCTGCTCGGCGTACCTTGCCAGGAACGGCACTGCCTGAATAGCCGAGGCGCCGGTGCCGACGATCGCGACCCGTTTGTCAGCTAGCTTGTCCAGAACTGGCGCTTCTTGACTGCCGCCGGTGTATTCGTAATCCCAACGGGCAGTGTGAAACATCCTGCCCTCAAAATCATCGAGTCCCGGTACGCGGGGCACCTTCGGCGTGTTGATCGGTCCGAGCGCCATCACCACGAAGCGAGCCCGCAGGTCATCGCCCCGGTCGGTTCCGATGCGCCACCTATTGATCGATTCGTCCCAACTCAGCGCATTCACGCAGGTGTGAAAAAGTGCGCCCCGATAGAGGTCGAATCTGGCTGCGACGCTTTGGCAGTACTCACGAATTTCGAGTCCTTCCGCAAACTTTTTCGTCGGAAAGAACTCCATCTCCTCCAATAGGGGCAGATAGCAGTACGAGTCGTTGTCACATGAGAGTCCGGGATATCGGTTCCAGTACCATACGCCACCGAAGTCGCCTGCCTGCTCGATGATTCGAATATCCTCGACGCCCGCCTTACGCAGATGATATGCGGCCAAGATGCCCGCCCAGCCGCCACCGAGAATGGCCACGTCGAAGCTTTCACTCACTGCGCTTCGCGACATACGGGGCATGTGCGGATCGCTGTAGTCGATAGCCTCTATGCCCTCGGCGGCCGGAGCATATTGCTCCTGACCTTCGGGACGGAGCCGTCGATTCCGTTCGTCGCGATACTTCTTGCGAAGGGCCGCGATATCGACATCCTCCGGATCAGGCAGATTCGTCGGTTCACACGTCATCGGCACGTCCTTCGGGCATATGAGTGAAGGTCAGGGGAAGTCGTTCCATCGCCAGCAGCGCGGCGTTGGGTATGTAACGGATCTCCTCGACAGGTATCGCGAGATCGAGATTTCGCAGGCGCCTCGCCGTCTGTCTCGCCGCGACGAGCAATTGCATCCGCGCGAGAGAGACACCGAGGCAAAGGTGGACCCCTGCGCCGAAGGTCATGCTCTTGCGGATATTGACCCGGCTCGGATCGAACTGACGCGGGCAGTCGAACACTGCCTCGTCGTCGTTGGCAGAAGCAAACAGCACGAGCAGGTGCGCGCCCTTTGGCAATTCCGTACCGCCCAGGGCCACCGACTCGGTGGTGACCCTGGACAGCGCTCGCACCGGTGGATCGAGACGCAATAACTCCTCGATGAATCGTCCCATCTTGGAGTCGTCGTCGACAGCATCGTAGAAGTGGGTGGCTATCTTCGGCTCCGTCGCCACGTGGAACAGGATGTTGGTGAACGCCGTCGACATCGAATCATGGGTGTTGATGAGAAGCGCGCGAGCGGTGGCAACCAATTCCTCGAAGCTGAGTGGTTCCTCGTCGGGGGTTCGGGCCGTGATGATGTCGGACAACATGTCGTCCTCGGGATTGTCCATGCGTCGCCGGACCAGCGCGATCAAGTAGTTTTGCATCTCGGCCAACTCGCCAGCCGCACGCACCATGTCTTCACGCGTGTTCGCAAGACTGAATTGCGACAGATAGGCACTGCCCCATTTCTTGATTGTGGCCATGTCGAGATCATCGACTTGGAGCTGCTGCATGCTGAAGGCAATCGCCATCGGCAATGCGAGTTCGTGCAGTCCGTCTACCTCCCCGCGCCCAACGAAGCCGTCGATCAGTCCATCGACAATCTGTTTGAACTGCGGCTCAAGGGACTTCATTCGCTTTCTGCTGAAGGCCTGCGACAGCAGGCGTCGTACCCGCGTGTGGCGCGGCGGATCGATGTTGGCGACGTCGGGGAAGAAACCGCCGCCATCTCGCTCGAGTATGGCCTTCACTTCATCAAGGTGGCCGTGCGCCATCTGCTGGTAGTAGCCGAGTTCCTGCGAGAACACGACAGGATCACGAAGTACTTCAGTGAGGTCTTCATGCCGTGACACCAGGTACATACCCAGATCCTTTTCGAAATGGACCGGGGCGTCATAGCGGAGGGTGCGGTAGTAGGCGAACGGCTTCTCTTGAATAGCCGGATCAACGAAGGACGCCTCGTCGAGGGAGTCCAGACGCTCGACTCCAACCGGGCAACCGGTCTCCACTGCTGAATTTTCTGTCGTCACAAGCTGTGCCCTCCGTCCGTCACTTGTTCACACCCGCGCTCGCCTGTGCGCGAGACGACTGTTGTTTGCCGTCCCACGTGTCGGGACCGACTCCCCGCCGCCGTAAGTCGGCTTTGATGACACGCAGGGTCGCTTGGGTTTTCGGCAGCTCGTCCACGAACTCGATGTAGCGGGGAATCATGAACCTCGTCATCCGACTTTGGAGATCTTCGTATAGATCCTGCGGACTGATCGTGGATCCCTGGCTTCTCACCGCGAACAACATCACCTCGTCTTCGACGCTGTCGGCGGGTACCGCGACGGCTGCGCACTCAACGATCTCCGAGTTGCGCAGGGCCTCCGCCTCGACCTCGAACGACGAGATGTTCTCGCCCCTCCGACGGATCGCGTCCTTGAGACGGTCGACGAAGATGTAGTCACCATCCGGGTTGCGGACGAGCGCATCTCCGGTATGGAACCATCCATTACGCCAAGCGGTTGCCGTCGCTCCGTCGTTGTTCAGGTAACCCGCGTTCATCACCCATGGCACGTGAGAGCGAACCACACACTCGCCGACCGTTCCATCGGCGACTTCGTAGTCGTTCGCATCCACCAGTCGGACTTCGAACCCGGGATAGCCATCCCGGAGCCGGCCGACAGTGCGACTGTTCGGAGGATTCCAGCCGGACCTGATGGCCACACCGCCTTCCGTGCTGTTGTACACGGTGCAGATGCGGACGCCGAACCTGTCGCTGAACTCTCGATAATTGGTACCCAGCGGCGCCATGAACACGTTCTTGAGACTCGTTGGGCCTGACGGACTTTCGGGATTACGCAGGAGCACGTCGGCCATTGAGCCGACGAGCATGCCGGTCGTGATCCCGAAGTTCAGCACATCGTCCCAGAAGCTGGTCAACGCGAAGCGCGATCTCATGACCACTTGCCCACCGACCATCGCGGCGTTGTAAGGAATCGACTTCGAACCAAAATGTGCGTGCGACGTCGTGCAGTAGAAGATGTCCGCGGACGTGAGGTCCTCGATCGGAAACGTCCCAGAGTTGATGGAGTGCAACTGGCCCCACGGGAGCTTCACGGCTTTGGATGGTCCGGTGGTTCCCGAGGTGTAGGTGATGCAGGCGATATCGTGAAACTCGGGCAGGCTGACTCGTTCGCGCGCGGCCACCATGTCAAGGCGCAGACTCGAGGGCCGTGTGATGCCCGGCAATGGGGACTTCTGGTGGGCGTCGTATTGCTCACCGTCGAGTACCAGCACGTGTTCGACACTTTGCAAGTCGGCGGCGACCGTCTCGACGACGCCCACATACTGTGGGGCCACCACCAGTAACTCAGGAGCGCAGTTGTTGATCGCGTAAGCGAGCATGCGCCCGCGGAACTCCGGATTGGTCGCTGCGTCGATTGCGCCCAGGCTCGACAGTCCAAGCCAGACACCTACCGAGTCCAGGCCTGCGTCGAGGATGGTGACAACGACGTCACCTCGCTGCACTCCGAGTGCTACGAAACGTGCCGCCCATTCGTCTGTCGACGACTGCAGTTGACCCCACGTCGCGGACTGACCGTCCGCGGTCCGGATGAATGTCCGATCGGGATCCTCTTTCGCCATCCGATTCACGATGGCGGGCAGCGTTTCCGCTGATGTTGATGTCACGCGTACTTCCAGAACGCACGCATCATCTTGATCTTTCCGCTGTCGTCGAAAGTGAAGTGATCGACAAGCGGTCCAACGTGCTGCATTGCGCCCTCGCGCGTCACCACACCCTGCAAGATGGCAATGGCCTCGTTGCCGCAGACGATGATGTCCCGCTCCAGCCACAGCTTCATCGGTGAAAGATCCGTGACCAACTTCCAGAACTCTGTTCGCAGGCTCTCGATACCGGTGTAGGTATCCACTCCAACCGGGTCCTCCAACACGGTGTCATCAGCCCAAAGTGCCAACCAGCCTTCCTTGTCGTGGTCGCTGAGGGTTTCGCAATGCGCATTGATCGCCGCGACGATTGTATTGGCGTCTGGCATTCTGGTTCCCTTCTAGCACTATCGATTCGTTCGTTGTTTCACGCGGTCAAACTTTGCTTACTTCGTCATCCCAGCCCGTATCACGCTCTCTGACAGCGGCTTTCACACCCTTTTCGTGGATCAGACGGAGATGATGTTCTTTGGCGATTGCCGCTTCTGCGCTGGGAACGTAGGGATCTCGGCCGACGTCGACCATCGCCGAAAGTCCCGCAGCCTCATAGAGTCGATGCGTACCACGTTTGTTCGCGATGAGGTCACCGGTTTCCATCCGAGCTATCTGCTCGGCGAAACGCATCGCCGTGTCCTCTTCTTCGCCCAGCGCGACGATCCTGTTGACGTAGAACAGGCGATGGGCGGTCTCGGCGTCCAGCCAACCACCGGTCATCCACAGGTGTTTCATGACGCGGATGGGAAAGTGGAACGGCATGAGCGCATAAGGGCCGTACGGTGCCCCCACTCCGACGCGTGACTCCTCCCAACTGAAGCGCGCATTATCAGCGGCGATGACCACGTCGGCGGCTAACAAGAAGGTATTCGCGTGGGGTCCCACGAATCCCTTGGCGGCGACCACAAGACCCTTTCTGAAGCGCCACGGTGGGAGTAAATCGCCCGTATGTACCCAGTACTTGTCCTCGATCGTCGCCGGTGACTGACCGCCGACTGTTTCGGCGGCAACCTGTGCAATGTCATGACCGGAGGAGAAGTTCGAACCCTCGGCTGTCAGCACCACACACTTGACGTCGTCCATGCGGTCACAGTCGGCGAGGACCGCGTAGAACTCCTTTTCCATCGTGCTGTTGATCGCGTTCATCTTGTCGGGTCGATTCAGGCGTACGGTGACAATGCTCGACTGCCGTTGCACCTTCACGCACGTCATGCCAGCCCAATCTGCTTCAGGCAAAACATGTCTCCTATTCGCTCATGTGCTTTATCGGCATGACCACGGTCTCAGGCGCGCGGAAGGCCGAGAACTTGCTGGGCGATGATGTTTCGTTGGATTTCCGACGTACCTCCGGCGATGGTGGCTGCGATACCTCGTGTGTAGCGCTCGAAACTGCTGGCGAAGTACTCGTCGTAGTTCATGTGTTCGTAGCGACCGGTCACCGGGTGCAGCAGACCTTCGATGCCCGCCGTTTCCAATAAGACATCGGCTGCCCGCCTTTCGGCTTCCGATCCGAAAAGTTTGAGTACCGACACCGACGCGGTGTCCGCTTCCCCGCGTGCGGCACGGGCCAATGCCGCTGACCCCATGGCGCGCAATGCGTGATAGTCCATGATCATCGAGGCGTATTGGTCCCGTTCGACCGATGTGCGCGGCCGGCAGTCCGCGATCAGATTGTCGATACGGTCGGCGAACAGCAGCCACATCATGGTTCGCTCGTGGCCGAGCGACCCGTTGGCTACCCGCCAGCCCTTATTGAGCTCGCCCACAAGGTTTTCCGCTGGCACCCGGACGTCGGCGAAGAAGACCTCGTTGAAGTCGAGGTTGTCCTGACTGGCGACATCGGCGAACGGACGACACTCCACGCCCTGGCTGGTCGTAGGGACTACCAACGCAGAGATTCCCTTGTGTTTGGGAGCGTCCGGGTCGGTGCGAACGAAAGTGAGCAGGAAGTCCGCGTGGTGCGCGCCGGAGGTCCATACCTTTTGACCGTTGATGACGAACTCGTCGTCATCGAGGACAGCCCTCGTGCTCAGCGACGCAAGGTCGGAGCCAGCGTTCGGTTCGCTCATTCCCAGAGACGCAGTCATCTCTCCACGAAGAACTGGTATCGCCCATCGCTGCTTTTGCTCTTCGGTGCCAAATGCGATCAGCGACGTTGCAACGATGTTCACACCCTGCGGGTTGAAGCTGTGATAGATCCTGCGTCTGCACAACTCGTCGAGATGCACGAATTGCTGTAGCACAGTGGCGTTTCGGCCCCCGAACTCCGGGGGCTGGGCGGGCAACAACCAGCCATTGTCATACAGCAGACGTTGCCAGTCCCTGGCCCACTGCGGCATATGAGAGACCGATTGCGGGCGCTCGAGCGTCTCCGACTCGGCTGGCAGGTTGTCGTCGAGGAATGCGGAGAACTCCGCACGAAAAGCCTCGACGTCCTCGTCAAAAGTCAGCTGCACGATAGTCCCTTGCGATGACCGCGCGGTGTTCCGCCGCTCCCCCGAGCATCAGTTCACCCGCCTTCGCACGTTTGATTGCGAACTGCAGATCGTTCTCCCACGTGAGGCTCATCGCGCCGAAGCACTGCATGCCGTGTCTCACAACGTGCGACTGTGCCTCTCCTGCAGCGGCTTTCGCCATCCTAGCGGTCAGACGGCGCCTCGGATCGTCGGCCGCGATGGATACCGCAGCAAAATACGCCAGCGCGCGTGCGCGTTCGATGAACACATGCATATCGGCGGCCTTGTGTTGAATGGCTTGAAATGAGCCGATAGCGACTCCGAACTGGTGACGCTCCTTGGCGTGTTGGAGCACCATGTCCAGAATCCGTTGGCAGGCACCGACGGTATGTATGGCCATGCCGGTGAGTGCAATTTGCCGTGCGCGCTCGGTGTCGGTGGCGGTCCGGTCTTCCTCGCTGACCTCGACTCCGTCGAACAACACGTCGACCACGTGCAGTGCTGGGTCGAACACGGCTGCGCGCCGGGCTTTCACGCGATCACCGTCGACCACGAAGACGCCTGCTTCTGTGACGACCGCAAGATGCTGGGCGCGGTCTGCGTCGAGGACGAAACGGGCAACGCCGTCGAGCACCCATCCGACGCCTTTGCGACGTGCAGACACGCCCTCGTAGACTGCTGCGCCCGATCTTTGCGGATCCACGCGTTCACCAACCAGGGGCGCGAATTGCGTTGTAGTGGCCAAGAAGGGAGTCGGGTCAGTTGCTCGCCCCAACTCCTCGAGAACAAGGACGAGTTCTACAAAGCTCTCTGCGCCGGTGAGCTCCGTCCACCCCTGGTCGCAGTACCACTGCCAGAGGTCATCACCGTCATCCTCACCCTGCGCGATCGCCCGAACCAAAGACGGCGGACACCGTTTGGCCAGGGCCTCCTCGACAGTTTGCCGCCAAAGACGCTGGTCGTCGTCGAGCTCTAGAAGCACTGGCGTCCCATCTCGTTCGAACGTGCAATGCGAGAATAACGTTCTCGTTCTGTGAAAGTCAACGTAGGCAGATCTTGACAATCAAGATGATCTAATAGCAGCATTCATGCTTGACAACTTTGTCCAGGAAGGGATCGGAGAGGCGGTGCCACCCGGGGGCCGCTGACGATTATGGCGCGGAATGTGATTTGCTATCGCCGCATATGTGGCTGCATAAGCTGTTGTATGCCGTTAGCCGATGGAACTCCGGAAGCCACGCCATCAGCCGCCGCAGGAGATCACTATGACCAGCAAGCCCACCGCTAAGTCGCCGCAGGTCGAACTCGATCTATCCGACGTCGACCATCGAGTAGGGCAGCCCGTCGGCGGCGGTCAACTGTGGGATCCGTG
>Ga0209382_10008888_pt1 | contig 12610 bp, 12 predicted proteins | sample SoiMetdeltSBSDD5_FD_187599 | JGI IMG/M metagenome (GOLD analysis project Ga0209382, IMG submission 187599) | Bulk soil microbial communities from a Populus tree surrounding site in Tennessee, USA - Soil MetaG P. deltoides SBSDD5 (SPAdes) (version 2) | ecosystem: Environmental > Terrestrial >... | reverse complement strand
AGACGATTCTCTGCTGCGCCCGGGAGGACGCACGGTGATATCGCGTCGCCGTTTCATCACGGGCTCCGTCATCGCGTTGACGCCACTCGGCGCCACGGCCAGCGCGCAGGAGTATAAGGCGCAGCAGGCGGAGAAGGTACGGCTCGAGATCAGGTATATTCGGCCAAGCAACGAACTGAAGACATGCTCGAACAGAAGCTAAACGAGATATTCGGTGACGAAGACCCCACCGGGTTCGGGACCGGCTGGTGGAGCGGGGTTCTCTCGGCCTTCTTCGGGCTGCTCGCGTTCGGGGCGGTGGTGTGCCTGCATTTCCCTCAACTGCTGTCGTCTCCCGAGCTGCGTCCCCACTACCCCATGCCCCTCATGCGGATGCTGATCCAGGCCGTCATCGTGTTGGCGATCATCCTCGGCATCGCTTCCGCGTTCCTTCGCAAGAAGAAGGTCCTGGGTCTGACCGGGATGCTGTTCGCCCTTGCCGCAACCCTATTGGGCGGCGCCAGCGTGCCGATCAACGAGACGCTGCACGATGGTCTGGCCATCGGTCTGGATTGGTTCCTGCTCGACATGCTGCTCATGACGCTCATCTTCTCGCCGATCGAGGTGCTGTGGCCGGCTTATCCGAAGCAAAGCGTTTTCCGGCCCGAGTGGTTGTTGGACGTGGTGTATTTCATGTCCACCCATCTGCCCCTCCGGATCACATCGTTCCTGATTCTGCTGCCAGCGACTCAACTCACGAGAGTCCTAGGCAATGCGGGTCTGCAGGAGGCGATGGGCAGCCTGCCCTGGCTGGTGCAGTTCTTCCTGGCGGTCCTGGTGGCGGACCTCGCCGAGTACTGGATCCATCGAGCGTTGCACGTGGTGCCATGGCTGTGGCGCTTCCATGCCATCCACCATTCCTCGAAGTCGCTCGACTGGATCGCGGGTTCGCGCGCCCACATCGTGGACGACGTCCTGATCCGGGGGTTGATGCTCATCCCGATGATGTTCGTGTTCTCCCAGGGCATCATCGTCGCGTACCTGTTGTTCGTCACGATCCATGCCACCTGGGAACATACGAACTTCGGCCCGAGCATCAAGTGGCTGGAGCCCTACTTGATCTTCCCGAGATTCCACCACTGGCATCACACGTCGCAGAAAGAGGCGATCGACAAGAACTTCGCCATCCACTTCCCGTGGATCGACAAGCTGTTCGGCACCTACTACTGCCCTGAGGACGGGTGGCCGGACACCTACGGCTTGCACAACGAGCCGATACCGGCCGGCTTCTTGGGCCAGACCTTCTATCCGTTCACCCGCAGGAAGACGGCGTAGCGCTCGCTAGAAGCCCAGGGACTTCAGCGGAACGTCCTTGGGCAGCGTCGCGCCCCTGTTGGTCGCCCGCACCAAACCCAGGGCCTTCATGGCCTTGACGGTCGCGAAGCCAAAGTCATATTCCCATTCCTCGTGGCTCAACCGCAGAAGGCCCGGGGAATGGTGATGGTTGTTCTGCAAACAGGCGCTGAAGGTCGCGGTCACGGGTAACCACTCGCCGATGTTCATCGCGTTATCACGTTCATCGTCGTACCGGCGGTATCCGAACCTCCGATCGTGGGTCCAATAGTTCTGGATCATGTTGATCCATAGCGCGAAGACTCGGAACGTCAACCAGATCACGGCCGCAAAGCGTAGGTCGCCTACAAGTAGCCACAACAATCCGAAGTTAAGAACCTGGGAAACCACGGCGTACACCGGATTCGAAACGAGACGAAATGACCACGACTCGAAGATGTCGTCCGTAGCCATGTTGGCTTCGCACTTGTAAGGCATCAAACAAAGGTAGAGAGTCCGCCAGAAACCATCGGACGAGAGCTTGTTGGGATCTCCGGGCTGGTCGGAGAACTTGTGGTGAAGTCGGTGTCGGTTAACCCAGGTGACCGGATTGATGTAAACGCCGAATGTGTTGTTCACGACCGTGATCGTCTTGACGAACCCCTCCTTGTAGTCGAGTGCGCGATGGGCGATCCCCATATGGAGCACGGAAGACAGGTACAGCCCGCCGATGAACCAGCAAATCACGAAGTAAGCTGCACCGATCAGCAAGCCCGTCCAGGGACCGATATGGGGCGGTGCGAAATACATGCAGGCAAGCGCATAGGCGAGGATGATCGTGCATCCGACGGCGTTGTAGCCCTTCACGAAAACCCCCTTTCGATCGAAAAAGCACTCCGTATCCTGTTGCGCTGTAGTGGGCGAACGCGATATAGAGCTGCGCCATCGCGCAGCCCTCAACCAAGCCTGCCGAGGATCGCTTGAGTGCTCAACTCGCGCAAGAGGATTAGGCGGATCGTGGTCGAGATCTTGAGGCCTCGCACTCCCTGTATGCGGGGAGGCTGTACATCATCACAAAGGTAGAACGCTACCTGCGGATGGTGCCGTGCTGCTCCTCGAGTGACAATCTCCGCATAAAGCTGGCGGGCGCGCCGAGCAGGAAACCGTTTATTCGCTGGAGTGCCGACGAGACGCTGGTGCAGCTTTTTATTGCCGCGCCATTGCCACCGCGACGGCATGCTCCGGCGTGACCAGATGATCCGCGGCCTTGGCATCCTCGCCGATGGCGAGTTGCACGCCCTTGATGACCCCGTTGAAGGCGTTGCCTCGGACCCCGTAGTCCCGCGACACCGCAGCGCCCGTGTCACGGCCGATGTCGCAGCCGTCGTCCGCGGAGAAGATCATCGGCGCGGTGGCCTTGACCCGACCCTCGCCCCCCTTCTTGCCATCGACGTACAGCGTCGCCGTTCCGCCCTTGCCGGGCCCGCCGCCGTCGTACGCGAACTCCATGCGGACCTGGTGTTCGCCCTTGCCGAGAGGCTTGTCTGCCTCGACGTAGAAGTACTCGATGCCCAGCAGGTTGTAGCAGTACTTCAGCTTGCCGCCCTTGGCGTAGAGGCTCCAGCCGCCGATGTTGCTGCCCTGGGCGATGATTACTCCTTCGGCCGGGCCGTCGGTCACCACGATCTCCGCCGTCACCGAGTGAGACTTGTTCTTGAGGTTGAGCACCGAGTTCTCGGACAGGCGCCCCATGTTGCCGAACAGGATCTGGCTGTTGCCGCGGATCAGCACCGGTCGGCCGGCGAAGTCCGGGTTGATCCGCTTGCCCACTTGGTCGTCCAGCGGAAGCACGTTGTGCTTGGTCGCCTCGATCAGCCACAGCCGCTGCAACTCGTGCAGCTTCCCCGGCATTTGCTTGGACAGGTCCTGCGCCTGCGTCCAGTCCTTGGTGGTGTCGTAGAGCTCCCACACGTCGTCGTCGAAGGCCGGCGTTTTCTCCGCGATCAGCAGCCACGGCGTCTTGTGCCGTGTCACGGCGGTCCAGCCCTTGTGATAGATGCCGCGGTTGCCGAGCATCTCGAAGTACTGTGTCTCGTGTCGGTCGGCGGCCTTCGCGTCGTTGAAGGAGTACAGCATGCTGGTCCCTTCGATCGGCATCTGCTGCACGCCGTTGACCATCACGGGTTGCGGGATGCCGGCTGCCTCCAGAATGGTCGGCGCGACATCGATCACGTGGTGGAACTGCCCGCGCTGTTCACCCTTCGCCTCGATGCCCTTGGGCCAGTGCACGATCGTTCCGTTGCGCGTCCCGCCCCAGTGCGAGGCCACCTGCTTCGTCCACTGGTACGGCGTGTCCATCGCATGGGCCCAGCCCACGGCATAGTGGTTGTATGAGGACGGCCCGCCGAGCTCGCCGAGCCGTTGCATCAGGAACTCCGGCGTCTCCAGCGCAGCCGCGCCGTTGAAGTTGATCATCTCGTTGAAGGTGCCGTGCAGCGTGCCTTCGGCCGACGCTCCGTTGTCGCCGATGATGTAGTAGACGAGCGTGTCGTCCAGCAGCCGCAGCTTGCTCAGGCTGTCGAGCAGGCGGCCGACGTGGTGGTCGGTAAACTCCAAGAACCCCGCATAGACCTCCATCTGCCGCCGCAGCACGGGCTTCAGATTCTGCGGCATTTCGTCCCAGGCCGGGATCTCCTTGTGCCGCGGAGTCAGTTTGGAATCCGGCGGGATGACGCCGAGCTTCTTCTGACGCTCGAACGTTTGTTCGCGCAGCTTGTCCCAACCCGCGTCGAACTTGCCCTTGTACTTGTCGGCCCACTCCTTCGGAACATGGTGCGGTGCGTGCGTCGCTCCGGGTGCGAAGTACACGAAGACCGGCTTGTCGGGCAGCAACGCCTTCTGCTGACCGATCCACGCGATCGCCTTGTCGGTCATGTCGGCCATCAGGTGATAGCCCTCTTCCGGCGTCTTCTGCGGCTCGACGGGGATGGTGCCTTCGTAGAGCGACGGGTACCACTGGTTCGCCTCACCGCCGATGAAACCGTAGAAGTATTCGAACCCGCCGCCACCGGTGGGCCAGGCGTCGAACGGACCGGCGGGGCTGGTTTGCCACACTGGGACCTCATGGCACTTGCCGAATTGCGCCGTCGCGTAGCCGTTCAGTTTCAGGGTCTCGGCGAGGGGCGCGCAGGTGTTGGGGCGCAGCGAGTTGTATCCTGGCGCTCCGGTAGCGATCTCGGTGATACCTCCCATACCGACGGTGTGGTGATTCCGACCCGAGAGAAGCGCGGCGCGCGTCGGCGAGCAGAGCGCCGTGGTGTGGAAGCGGTTGTACCTCAGACCGGCCGCCGCCAGTCGCTCCGCGGTCGGCGTGTAGCACGGCCCGCCAAAGGCGCTCGACGCGCCAAAGCCCACGTCGTCGAGCAGCACGATGAGCACGTTTGGCGCCCCCGTCGGGGGGCGCAGGTCGCGGATCGGCGGGTATTTGGTCTCTGGGTCTTTGGCGTCATAGGTCGTCGACGCGACCGGTTTGATATCGGGGATCGGTAGAACCTCGCGTTGCAGTCCATCGCTTCCGCGTGTCATCGTTCTTCTCCTCACCGCGATCGCGGTTTCAGACGCTGACGTCTCACCACGTCAAAGCGATAACGTCTTGCCAGATGGCGAATGGCGCCTAACAGTGCCAAACGGCGATGGCCGAGCCTCTCTGGGGCGCGATAGGAGCGCAAGAACACTGTCTGAATGGCGTTCCCGTGGGGGAGTGCGAGCAGCGCACCGGCCTGACAATTCTCACAACTCGTCGCTGCGCTTGACCACAGCGGGCATGCTGCGTGGTAAAGGCAACCGGCGGGAAGGTCCGAACGGTCCCGTGCGCGCCGACGATCGGCCTCACCAGGGTGGACGCTGCCTCCTCCGCGCCGCGCTCGGCTTCCTCAGCCTCGAGCCGCGCGAGCCCGAGCTGCAGCTCCCGCATCGCTGCTTCGATAACTGGCGCGGCATCGGCGACATCGTGGCGGGGATGGCTCCCCAAGAGTACGACGCTCGGCCAGGCGCTCGCGAAGATACGCCCTAGACCAGAGTCGGGAATCGCCGCAAGATAGCGACCCTTATGTCCAGACCCTCCTCGATCCCGCCGTCGCTGCTGTTGCGGGCGGATCAGGTCATCGAATAGTGGATCGCCGGGCCTTCGTGACGGGCCTCGGAGCCGTGTTCACCGCACCGCACATCGGCGATGCTCAGACGGCAGCGAAGAAGGCACGGATCGGCTTTCTCTTGATGGGCTCTCCTGAACGAGCAGGGCTCACACCCGCTTTCGATGCCTTCCGCGACGGGCTCCGCGAACTCGGCTGGATGGAGAACGAGAACATCGCCATCGAATACCGATGGGCGGGGGAACGTCCTCAGCGGCTTCCCGAGCTTGCGACCGAACTGGTCCGCCTGAAGGTCGATATCATCATCGGCAGCACTCCGGGCGTGCGTGCGGCCCAGCACGCAACCACGAATATCCCCATCATCATGTGTATCGCAGACGACGCCGTGAAACAGGGGTTCGTCGCCAATCTCGCCCGGCCAGGCGGCAACATCACTGGGATGGCTTCCTTTGGCTCTGAGTTGGCAGGAAAGCGGCTGGATCTCTTGCGGGAGGCTACACCGAGCGTCTCACGCGTCGCTCTCCTCTGGAACCCGCCGGGGGCCGGTTCGGACTATATGAAGGACACACTAATGGCGGCCCGCTCATTGGGTGTCACGCTTCAATCCGTAGAGGTCAAAACGGCGAATGACTTTGAGGGCGCGTTCGCCTCTGTCCTCCAGGGGCGGGCCGAGGCGCTCGTGGTAGGGCCGGGCCAATTTATGTTTGCCCATCAACAGAGATTCGTAGCGTTCGCGACAAACAATCGTCTGCCCTCGATCTACGCGTGGAAGGACCCCGTGGGTGCTGGCGGGCTCATGGCCTATGGCGTAAACATCCCCCAGGTGTATCGGCGCGCTGCGTACTACGTCGATAAGATTCTGAGAGGCACCAAGCCCGGTGACCTTCCGGTGGAACAGCCAACCAAATTCGAGCTCGTCATCAACCTCAAGACCGCGAAGACGCTTGGCCTCACGATCCCGCCGTCGCTGCTGCTGCGGGCGGATCAGGTCATCGAATGAGTCGCCGTGATGAGGAGGTTTGTATGAACTTCGCACACCGTGATCATCCGAGTCGGCGCGAGTTCATCCGCAGGGCTGACCGCCCTCGGAGCGGTGGGAGCGGTCGGAATCAACATCGAATCAGTCGCCGCCGAGCCGCCGCCCGAGACGACAAGACTCCGACTCGTGCGCACAAAGGCCCTCTGCTTCGCTCCCCTGTATCTGGCCGAGGACCTGCTCTCGGGTGAAGGGTTTGCGGAGGTTCGCCATGTTGCGACAGAGGGAAGGACTGCGGATGCCCTTGCGTCGGACCGCGCCGACCTTGGTATGGACTTCATAGGGCCACTCGCGATGCGGGTCGATGCCGGGGATCCAGTCCTCATTCTGGCGGGGGGACACGTGGGCTGCCACGAGGTATTCGGGACCGATCGGATCCGGTCCCTCTCCGACCTCCGGGGAAGGAGTATCGCGGTGCCGGCGTTGGGATCTGGGCAGCACGTCTTTCTCGCCAGCATGTTGATGTACGTCGGTTTGGACCCGCGCCGCGACGTCACTTGGGTCTCGCAGCCCGCCTCTGCTGCGCGGCACCTCCTTGCGGAGGGGACGATCGACGCGATTCCTACCTTCCCGCCCGATAACCACGAGTTCCGCGCTCGGAGAATCGGGCGGGTCGTCGTCAATACCGCGACGGATCCTACATGGTCCGGGTATTTCTGCTGCATGCTCGCCGGCAACCGCGAATTCGTCCGGCACCACCCGGTAGCGACCAAGCGAGCACTACGAGCGATCCTGAAATCGGCTGACCTGTGTGCTCTCGAGCCTGATCGAGTCACCCGCCTCATGGTCGACCGAGGCTTCGCGCAAAACCACGACGACACCCTGCAGACAGTCAGGGAGCTGAACTACCACAAATGGCGGGAGCTCACCCGGAGGACACGATCCGCTTCTACGCCCTCCGTCTTCACGACGCAGGGATGATCAAGTCGACGCCGCAGAAGATCATCGCCCAGGGCACCGATTGGCGCTTCTTCAACGAGCTGAAGACGGAGCTAAAAGGATAGATGGCTCTTGGCTCGGCGCGACCTCAAAACCGTCCAGGCGCTCGGCCTGACTCTTCCGCCGTCGCTGCTGCTGCGGGCGGATCAGGTCATCGAATAGTGGATCGCCGCACTTTCATAACTGGCCTCGGAGCCGTGCTCGCCGCGCCGCTCGCCGCCGAGGCGCAGCCTGCGGGACAAGTGCCGCGCGTGGGTTACATCTCGCCAGGCTTCTCTTCCGACCCGCTTCGGCAACGCCGCTTGGGGGCGTTCCGCGACGGTCTACGCGAGCTGGGATATATCGACGGCCAGAACATCGTTCTCGAGCCCCGATGGGCCGAAGGCCAGTACGCGCGGTATCCCATTCTCGCGGCTGACCTGGTTCGTCTGAAGGCAGCGGCGATCGTGACGGTGGGCGGAGCCGCGACCAAGGCCGCCAAGCAAGTCACCAGCAGTATCCCGATCGTCATGTCGGTCGTGATCGACCCAATAGGAAGCGGACTGGTCACCAGTCTGGCTCGTCCCGGCAGCAACCTCACGGGGACCTCGGTCATGGCTAACGACCTGGTCACGAAGCAGTTGGAGCTGCTCAAGGAGGTAGCGCCCAACGTCTCTCGGATGGCTGTCCTCTGGAATCCGGACAATCCAAGCGGCGCGGCCGCGATGAGTCACGTGAAGGCTGCGGCACGATCGCTGGGAGTGGAGGTTCAACTCGTTGAGGCGCGGAATCCCCAGGAAATCGACCGGGCCTTCGCCGCGATGACCAGGGAGCGCGCAGGGGCTGTCGTGGTGCTCCCGGACGCCATCTACGGCAACCAGATCAAACAGATTGTCGGGCTCGCTGCGCAGCGACGCCTGCCGGCGATGTACACGTTGCGCGAGAATGCGGATGCCGGCGGTCTCATGGTGTACGGTCCAGACCTCCGTGACCTGGAACGGCGCGCCGCCACCTTCGTAGACAAGATCCTCAAGGGCGCCAGGCCGGGCGACATGCCCATCGAGCAACCGACGAAATTTGAGCTCGTCATCAACATGAAGACCGCCAAGGCGCTCGGCCTCACGATCCCGCCCTCGCTGCTGCTGCGGGCGGATCAGGTGATTGAATAGTGGGCATCGCCCACCGCCGCCTCTGTGGCTTGTGAGGCGTTCCGTTCGCTATTGTTCTGCCGCCTGACGAGCACGAGTGCGAGCGCGACAAGCTTTGCCACGACCACCCGAGCCTGCAACCGCCACCGGACGAGTACTACGACGTAAGTCAGCACGAAATGCGTGACGCTCACGATCGTCCCGTCGCGATCCATGCGACGCCTGGCAAAGCGACGCCGGGGGAGCGTACCGATCGGCGTTCAGCTTCCGCTGCCACCTCGTCGGCATAGGCGCGCTTGTCCGCATCCGAGAGCTTCGCGTACAGCAATGCAAGCGGACCAGCGATCTCAATAAATTCTCCAAAGAACGCTCGCCCCGACTCCGGGCCCGTCCACATGACCTCTATCGGCTCCACCACAATCTCCTGAAAGCCCGCCGCCGCCATCGTCTGCTGCAAGTTGGTCGGGTCCGCAAATGCGAACAGGCCCGTTTGTCCGGGAACCGGTGTTGGCAGCTCCATGTACCGTCGCAGCGCAGTCAGCGGAAGCGCGGCCCAGGGATTCCGGTCAGGTCCGGCCCACGTCGCTAGGGCGAGTCGCGCCCTTGGCTTGAGCGCCCGGTGAATACGCTGCAGGCAGACGACCGGGGCCGGCATGAACATCAACCCGAAGCGCATGGTCGCAGCGTCGAACATGGCGGCGGGAAGATCCAACTGCTCGGCGTCTATCACTCGAAACTCAATGTTGTGCAGGTTCGCGGCGGTGGCTTTCGCGCGCGCGAAATCCACCATCCCGGCGATGGCGTCGGTCGCGAACACCCTGCCGGTCGACCCGACCCGCCGCGCGGCCGGAATCGCCGGCTCGCCGGTTCCGCAGGCAACATCCAAAACCGCACTCCCCTCCTTGACCTCAGCTCTTTCAAGAAGCCTCACGGATACGTGGTCAAGCATCTGGGTGACGCGCGCGTCATGCTTGCGCCATCCCGGCGCTACCGCCGTCCAGGACTGGAGCTCTCTCGACTTCGCATCAACTCCACTGGCCATATGTGCTCTCCTTCCGCGTCATCGAGGCTGCGCGAGTCCGCAGCCAGCCGTTCGACCGTGCACGAAGGTCCAACCTTCGCTCAACCAAGAGCAACGTCTACCCCCACAGCTCGTATTCCCTCTGGGGCGGCTCCCGTTTCTGGAACGCCGCCAAGCGCTCGGCTAGGTCGCAACGGCGGCCAAAGCACCGCACCCATGTCTGAGGTACCCCCCGCTGCCCGTACGGGCTGTGGTGTTGTACTTTCGCATCCTCGACGGGGACAGCGCTTCGGCCTCCGGGAGGAGCCGTAGATGGCAGCAACGACTCGGCGGACGTTCCTCGCGCATGGCGCCGCATTCCTCGCCACACCGCTTGGCGGAGCGGTGATGTTGTGGCCGCGGACCGGCCATTCCCAGCCGACGACGCCGCCTGTTGTCGGATTTCTCAACAGCGCTTCCCCAGATGGGTATGCGGCGATGGCGGACGCGTTCCGGCAGGGCCTGAATGAAACTGGCTATGTCGAGGGCCGCAACGTTGCGATCGAATATCGCTGGGCAGAGAATCGATACGAACGTCTGCCAGGACTCGCGGCCGACTTGGTGGGCCGCCGGGTCGCCGCGATTTTCGCGAATGGGCCTTCCGCGGCAGCGGCCAAGGCGTCAACCAGCACGATTCCGATCGTCTTCATGCACGGTGATGATCCGGTCCGGCTGGGCCTCGTCGCAAGTTTCAGCAGGCCGGGAGGGAATATTACGGGCGTCACTATTATTTCCGGCGAACTGGCAGCGAAGCAGCTCGAACTTCTGCATGAGCTCGTTCCGCGCGCAAGGGACATCGCCGTGCTTATAGAACCCGCCTGGCCGACCTCTGCGCGTTTCAAGGCCGACGTCGAGGCGGCCGCGCCGATCATCGGTTTACCGGTTCGATTTCTCAAGGCAAACAATGAACGTGAGATTGAGAGCGCGTTCAAATACTTGTCTCGAGCACGCGCTGACGCCCTGCTTGTCGGACCCGGCGCCTTCTTGGATAGCCATCGAGACCTCGTGGTGGCACGCGCCGCGGAGATGGCGATTCCCGCAGCATATGAGACCCGTGCAACGGCGGTCGCGGGAGGTCTCATAAGCTATGGAGCGAGTGTCGCGGATGGATATCGCCAAGCCGGCATCTACATCGGTCGGGTTCTGAAGGGCGAAAAGCCGGCGGATCTGCCGGTCCTGCAAGCGACGAAATTCGAATTGGTCATCAACCTCAGGACCGCCAAGGCGCTCGGCCTCACCATCCCCCCGTCGATGCTGCTGCGAGCGGATCAGGTGATCGATCCATCCATGAGAACGGTCGTTGATGTCAATGTCGTCGTGGCGATCAGCTCGCCTCCTCCGTATTCACCGGCAGACGTCGAGCGTGGTCCCCGCGGCAAACGTCCACCAGCCATCCATTCGCGCACGGACTGCGGCGCATGACGTCAGTATTCGATCGTCGACGATCGTCCAGTCGCGATCGTCGAGGGTGGGCGTCCCATTCAGTAAATCGGTCATGGCAGACCATCGATCACCCCGAGAACGCCCGCACTGGACCGTCTGCCTGGGAGCGTCGCTCGACGACGTCTGGGGCGTCAGCGGTTGGGCATGGCCACGTGTGGTGCGTGGGCGGCGGCGCGCCCCCGTCGACGAAACTCGTCGTAGTCGACGTGATCCCGGAGCATGACATAGAGCCGGACGAGAAGCTTCCGGGCCAGGGCGACGCGGGCCTTCGGCCGGCCGCGGCGATGCAAGACGGCGAAGTAGCGGCACCGCAGGTCGTCGTCGGCGCGGGCGGCCAGCGGAGCGGCCTGGCCGAGCACCCAGCGCAGAAGCGCGTTGCCTTGCTTGGTGATTTTTCCGAGGTGTTGTTTGTCGGCCGAGGCGCGAATGGACGGGGCCAAGCCGATGTAACTCACGACATGCTTGGCATCGGGGAACCGCGCGAGCGGGCCAAGGACAAGCACCGTGGTGAGCGCGGTCAAGGGACCGACGCCAGGATGGGTAAGCAGCAGGCGCGCGCGCGCATCGTGGGCCACCACGTCGGCGATTTGGTCGTCGAGCTGATCGATCCGACTGGTGATCCACGTCAACAGCTCCAAGCTATCGTCGCGTCGGCGCCGGGTGTGCGGGGCGAGGTCGAGGGCGCGGAGTTGGGACAGCCCACGCTGGCTCCACAATTTGGAGCCGACGGCCAAGCGCTGATTGAGGGCGATCGCTTGCAGCCCGTTCTTCACCATGGTGCGCATCCGGACGAGACGAACACGATGCGCCACGAGCGCGCGCAAATCCCGCGTGTCGGGATCCGGCATCCACACCGTGGGAAAGCGGCCATGCTTGAGGAGGTCGAGCAGGTGCCGAGCATCGCGCCGATCGGTCTTCGTTTTCCGGACGACCATGGCGCGGATCTTGGCCGCCTCACCGACAAGGACGGTGTGACCAAGCCGGTGCATGAGGCCATGGAACCACTGGGTATAGCCGGTGGTCTCGATGCCGATGGTGACGGGTGGCCGGAGTGCGCGGTAGAAATGCTCGACGGCGTCGCCGTCATGGAGTTCATGCTCGAGAACTTCACCCGTGGTGGTGTCCGAGAACCGCGACCTGCTGTTTTCGCGAGTGCAAACCACATCCGACGAGTGTCATGAGATCGGCCTCCTGTTGGGAAGTCGGGTTACGGTCCCGCAGCCGAACCCTATCAACAGCGGGAGACCGTTCTCATGACATCAGTAATGTGGCGCCGAGTGTTGCTCGCTGGGATCGGTGCGACGCTCGCTGCACCGCGAGCGACGTCCGAGGGTACGCGGCGCTCAGTGGCCTGTTGCCAGTCCGGCCGCGGCGCCTTACGGCGATCGCGGAAAACCTCAACGTTTGGCTCATTCGACAGCGCACTCCGTAACGACCGGTAAAGCCGATCGTTGTCGGTTTCGACGATGAATAGCTTGCGCGGCAAACGCACGTCTCTAGCGGCCCTTGAATGCGGCCCGGGCGCGGGTGCACGCTGTTGCCG
>Ga0209382_10008886_pt1 | contig 12614 bp, 7 predicted proteins | sample SoiMetdeltSBSDD5_FD_187599 | JGI IMG/M metagenome (GOLD analysis project Ga0209382, IMG submission 187599) | Bulk soil microbial communities from a Populus tree surrounding site in Tennessee, USA - Soil MetaG P. deltoides SBSDD5 (SPAdes) (version 2) | ecosystem: Environmental > Terrestrial >... | reverse complement strand
ACCACGAGACCGGCCGTTGCCCGCGGTCGACGGTCCAGGGTCGTACTTTCGGTTGCGGGTGACCGAGCAGATCGACGGTTACTACCTGCCTCGGTCTCGCATGCTTGCCGTACGGCTGCGCACGTTCCGAACGGCCGAGCTGGCGCTTGCGCTGGCCGGTGTGGCGCTCGCGGCGGTCGCCGTTACCTACCCAGGTTCGGGGCTCGGCGGGTGGATCGCCGTGATCACGACGGTGACCGCGGCACTGGCGGCACATACCGCGGCGGCTCGTTACGATTATCAACTCGTCGAGTTCCTGCGCACCGCCACGGAACTCAGCAGGCTGCGGCGAGACTCGATGGCAGGTACCGCTTCGCCACCCGAGTTGCGGGCGCTCGTTGAGCGAAGCGAGCGCGTCATCTCCATTCAAAACGAGGGCTGGATGGCCAAGCTTTCCGCGGTGGCCATCCATCCCGAGCAGGCTGACGGGTCGGCTGACGATAAGCAGCCGTGAGCCACAGCCGCGGGCGCCCGCAGCATTAGCCCGGCGGAGTGACGGGTCTAGGCCGTCCGGGTGTTGACAGCGGCTCGCACGTTCTGGCCGAAATAGTGACAAATCATGACGATACCTGTTGTAAGGAGTGTGGTGAAGATCGGTTCCACCGGTCTGAGATAGTCCTGGCGGGACCGGTTCGCAATCCGATGCACGTCCTTAGCCGACCGCCACGTGCCGGCAGGGTCGGCGTATGCTCGACGGCAGCCGCGGTCACGGCGAGGCCTGGATCGACGAGGGTTGGCGGAGGGGAGCGTGCTCTACTTCTTTCTTAGCCATACGCACGGTGCGGTGGACGACATGGCGAAGTTCCATGCCGACCTCAGCGACCGTATCCGAGTGCTTGCCGGGAAGAAGAACGAGGAGGTCGGCTTCTTCGATGACACCAGCCTGGAAGGCGGCGACGAATGGCCGTCCGAGTTGTATGCCAAGCTGGCCACCTGCCGGTGCTTCATCGCCCTATACTCGGACCGTTATTTTCGCAGTGAGTTCTGTGGCCGTGAGCTGCGGGTCTTCCTCGATCGGCTTGAGGCCTACAACCGCGCCAGCGGGCGCCGGGCCAACGCATTGATCCCGATCAAATGGACAATGACCGTCACCCCACGCCATCCCGTTCTGCGGGATTTCCAGGACGAAGACACGCACTTCGGCGATGCGAACCACGAGAGTGGGTTGTGGCCCATCATAACGTTGGACTCCCACCGGGAGAAGTACGATACCTTCCTCAGGCGGCTCGCCGAGAAAATCTACCGCACCGCGAACACGCACGCTATTCCGGACGCCGAGCCGGGACTGGACATCAGGGCGATACGGAGTGCGTTCCACGACGACCGGATTGGCTCGGCCGGCGGCGAGTCGTCGCCGGTGCGCGGTGCTCCAGATCAGTATCGCCGGCACATCAATCCGACGTCTCGCCTCGTACACTTCATCGTGGCCGCCGGACAGCGCCAGCACATGGATGAGGTGGTTCACCGTCAGGATCTGAGGTACTACGGCGACTGCTGCCTCGACTGGGCACCGTACCTACCCGACGAGCGGGATCCGCTGATCGTGCACGCCGGCCGGGTGGTGGCGAAGCAGGGGAGTCTGGACGTCGAGTTCGCTTGCGTCGAGGAACTGGCCGAGCGCGTCGAGTTTGCCAGCCAGAACAATCAGATGCTCATCGTGCTCGTCGATCTCTGGGCGACCCAGCTGAATGGTCACCTGGCCGCCCTGAAGTCCTATGACAGGCGTACCGACCCGGATCCGGTCTTGATTGTCACGAATACCGCGGACGAGGACACCAGCCTGAACCAGGACATTCTCTGGGCACAGATGGCGAGCGTGTTGCGCCGCACCAGCAAGAGCCGCTACTCCGGGGGCTATCGGGTCGACTGCATGACGCTCGAGCGTTTCACGGATGCTCTCGAGAAGGCGTTGCTAGCGGCGTGGGACCGAAGGCTCAAACGTGCCAAGAGCCGAGCCGGTGACCGGGCCTCGAAACGCAGCCCCGTCCTGGAAGGGCCCACAGGAAGCGAGGAGGAAACGTGACCGACCAGGCCGACGGGCGATCGGGCCACATTGTCACCTTCTACTCGTACAAGGGCGGAACCGGCCGGACGATGGCGCTTGCCAACACCGCATGGATTCTCGCCAGCAACGGCCTGCGCGTGCTTGCCGTGGACTGGGATCTCGAGTCTCCCGGGTTGCACAAGTACTTTCACCCATTTCTGCGAGATCGGCAGCTGCGCTCCCCCCGTGGCGTCATCGAACTGATCCGCGAGTACGCCGAGGCCGCCATCGATCCGGATGCGCGGCCGGACGACGAGCGCTGGGTGGCTCGCTATGCCCGTGTGATGAACCACGCCTCCTCGCTCGACTGGGACTTTGCCGGTGGCACGATCGACTTCATACCGGCCGGCCAGCAGGAACGCGCCTACTCGGCGAAGGTGAGTGACTTCGACTGGCCCGGCTTCTTCGAGAGCCTCGGGGGTGACGTCTTCCTGGCCGAGCTTGTCAAGATCATGAGGGCGGAGTATGACTACGTCCTCATCGACAGCCGTACGGGTCTGAGCGACATTGCTGGAATCTGTACAGTCATCTTGCCGGATATCGTCGTGAACTGTTTCACCATGAGTGCCCAGAGCATCGAGGGGGCCGCCGCGGTATCCGGTACGATTCGCCGTCAGCGCGGTGGTCATGCCGTGCGGATCATGCCGGTTCCGATGCGGGTGGAAGAGGGTGAGACGACGAAGCTTGAAGCGGGGCGCGACCATATTCGGCTTCAGTTCGGGCCGTATCTGGACTGGTTGGCCCGTGACTCCGTCGACAAATATTGGGGAGACATCGAGGTCCCGTACAAGCCCTTTTATGCCTACGAGGAGATCTTGGCTCCGTTCGGTGACCGCTCGCATCAGAAGGGTTCACTGCTGTTTGCCTTCGAGCGGCTGGCCGAAAGGATCACGGATGGTCGAGTAGGGTCCGTGGTGCAGATTTCTGAAAACGACCGGCGGCGCTGGTTGAGCGAGTTCGAGAGAACGCCGGCCACTGTTTTCTCTGAGGTTCTGATCGCCCACGCCTCCGTCGACAGGGCGTGGGCGGAGTGGCTTGCCGCCGAGGCCGAGGACGCCAAGCTGCGCGCCCGGCTGCAGGTGGTCGACCACGCGCCGTCCGAGAGTGCAACGCCCGAACTGGAGGAAATAGTAGCGGCCGCCCGATATGTGGTCGTCGTGCTGTCGCAGGAATACGCCAGGTCCGTCACCGGGCTGAAACTGTGGAAGATCGCGGCCGGCCGCGACCCCGCGGGAGGAAGGCGGTTCCTGGTCCCGGTGAGCGTGGATGACACGCGGCTGCCGGCGCCGCTGACGGAGCGGAACCCGTTTATTCTCACGGGCACCACGGCAAGCCGGGCGCGGGAACTGTTTCGCGAGGCCTTGGATCTGCCGCAGGCCGCCGGCGCTTATGACGATGTAGTTACCAGGGAGTACCGTCCGCGCTTTCCCGGTGAGCGCCCGCCAGTATGGAACGTGCCCCCAAGGAACTCGTCGTTTACCGGCCGCGTTTCGCAGCTGTTGGAGCTGCGTCATCGTCTGCTGTCGGCGAACGTCACCGCGGTGGTACCGCAGGCATTGCATGGCCTTGGTGGCGTCGGTAAGACCCAGATTGCCGTCGAGTATGCTCATCGGTTCCGGGCTGACTACGATGTCGTATGGTGGCTGGCGTCGGATCAGCCGGCGATGGCTCGGGCCGGGCTGGCTGAGCTGGCCCTGCAGCTAAACCTGCCAATCGGCGACTCCGTGACCGACAGCGTCCATCGCGTGCAGGACGCGCTCAACAGCGGCAAGCCATATCGACGTTGGTTGCTCGTCTTCGACAACGCCGACGCTCCGGAGGAGCTCGTCGACCTGATCCCGCACGGTCCGGGGCACGTTCTCGTGACCTCCAGGAACCAGGCATGGGCTCGGCACGCGAAGGCCCTCGAGGTGGAGGTTTTCACCCGCGACGACAGCATCGCGCTGCTGCGCCGGACGACGAACGGGATGGTCCGGCTCGAGGACGCCGATCGCGTCGCCGACAAGCTCGGCGACCTGCCGCTCGCCATCGACCAGGCCGGCACCTGGCTGGCTGAGACGGGCATGTCGGTCGACACGTATCTGCAGCTGCTGGATACCCAGCTGACCAGCATCCTCACGGAAGGCCAGCCGGCTGGCTATCCGGCCACCGTTGCGGCGACCTGGCTGGTGTCGCTCACGCGGTTGGCGCAGCAGACGCCCGCCGCCGCGAAGCTGCTCGAACTGTGCGCGTTCTTCGCTCCCGAACCCATACCTCTGTCGCTGCTCACCAGCCGGCATATAGTTGACCGCCTCACCGTGCATGACAGGGAACTTCGAAATCCGCTTCGGCAGGCCCGTTTGATCCGTGAGATCGGCCGTTACGGACTCGCTAAGCCTAACGTTGCGCAGGGCAGTGTCCAGATGCACCGCCTCGTGCAGGCCGTGATACGTGGCCAGCTGGCCCCCGATGTGCGGGAGGCAAACCTCCGGCTGGTTCGGGAGTCGATAGTTGCGGCCAACCCGGGCGATCCGGACCACGCGGCGACCTGGCCGACTTACCAGCAACTCTGGCCGCATGTTCGCGAGACCGGCATATTGGACTCGGATTCGACAGATGCACGCCGGTTGGTCATCGACGTCGTACGTTGCCACCAGAAGCGCGGGGATTACGAGATAAGCCGCGGCCTGGCCGAGGACGTGATACGCCGGTGGCTGGCCGTATCCGGGCCGGACGACAGCCAGGTCCTTGACCTGCGGATGCAGCTGGCGAACGCGTTGCGTACGTTAGCCAGCTACGACGCTGCCCGTGAGATCAATGAGGACGTGTACGCGCGCCTTAACCGGCTGGAAGGCCCGGACTCAGAATACACGCTCATCGCGGCCCGCAGCCTCGCCGCCGACCTTCGGATGATTGGCCAGTACGACGAAGCACGGCGAATCGACGAGGACAACCTGCCCCGCTTCCGGGAGGCCTTCGGTGAAGACGATAACCAGACGTTGATGGCTACCAACAACCTGGCCGTGTCGCTACGAATGCTCGGTGACTTCCGGCGCGCCGCCGAACTGGGCAGGGACATCTACCATCGCCGTCGTGCACTACTGGGCGAGACGAATATCTACACGCTGGCTTCTGCCAGCCATTACGGGCGCGACCTCCGCGATGTCGGTGATCTTCGCGGCTCACGAGACCGGCTCGAACAGACGTTGGACATCCAACGGAAGGTCGCCGGCCGTGATCACCACGACACGCTACGCACGGCGAAGAACCTTGCTATTACCCTGCGCAAGTTCGGCGAGTTCGAACGGGCTCACGAGCTAGCACTTGACACCCTTGGCCGGTACGAACGGGAATACGGCCCGCAGGATCCTGAAACGCTGGCCTGCCAGATGACCCTCATTACGACACACTCCGCACTGCGGGCCCATGATACGGCGCGCGAGCTGGGTGAGCGAACGCTCTACACGTTACGCCAGGTAGTACCCGCCGCGCACGTGTACGTTTTGGCCTGCGAGAACAACCTGTCGATCGCGATCAGGAAAACGGGCGACCACGAGAGCGCCAAGATGCTGTCCGAGACTGCGGTCGATCGCACTCGAGGATGTCTGGGTGAGGCTCATCCGTACTTCGCGTTTGCGACGATGAACCTGGCCAACGACCTGCGGGAGACCGGGTTCGCTGACACTGCCTGCGAGTTCGACCAGGCGATGTACGACCTGCTGGTCGTGGCGCTCGGCGAGGATCACATGGACGCTGTGGCGGCGCAATATAACTTGGCGCTGAGCCTGTTGGCCGTTGGCGGGGTCAGCGGCCGGTCACTTTTCGATGACGCCCTGGCGAGGACTCGGCGCACTGTTGGCCCCAACAACCCGCGGCTGGTCGCAGCCAGGAGAAACGTGCCGGCGAACTTCTACATCGAGCCAACGCCGCCGTGAGCGCCGGCCAACCATTCCGCCACAGCAATGGGAGACGGGGTACATGATGGCGGCTCGATATTCCGATATATCTCCCGGACCAGGTCGGGTCTGGCGGTGAGCGCGGCGGCTGCCGGCTGACGGCCGTCCCGGTGCAGCGCCACGGCCAGCGCACACCACGCTCGGTCGTCTGCAGGTTCGAGCCGGATCTGTTCAAGGTGCTCGATGACGGTACGTGAGTCGGATGGCACCGAGGAGGTGAAGCGAAGTCGGGCGAACAACTCCTCTTCTGCCACGGCGGGTTCGGCATCGGCGATCCTGGCTGCAGCTACCGCCGGGCATGGCGCCCCACTGCGCCAGGCCCGGACCAGCTCCGTCACCTCGACCGGTGCCGGTCTGAAGTTCCGCAGTCGCCAGGCAACCGCACCGGCCACCGTCGTGTCGGAGACGACCTCGTCGAGGTCCGGTGTCGTCGGGTCGCAATCCCAGAGTTCCAGCGTCGCCGCCATGCCCGCCACGAACTGCTCGCCGAGGGGTAATAGCTGTTGGCTGGCCGCGAGCACGGCGAGTGCCTCGCCGACCTGGCGCCGCCAATAGGCACTAGCGAGCCGTGCCTCGCGAGTCTGTCGTGCGTTGTCATCGCCCGCGGCCCGTGCGCGCCAGAAGCCGGCGACCGCGAGGTGCGCGTATGTGCCCTGTAGCAGTGCGCCGACCGGCCGCGGATCCATCCGCCATGGAGCTCGGAACCGGCTGCCGGCGGCGTCTCGATAAAGGTCGAGGATGTCCAGAATGGCGCCGAGCTTGGCGTGCTGCACCTCGTGCACCAGCGAAAGCGCCAAGGTACGGGCGTCAGCCGGTATGGCCATCGCAATTGACCCGAAGGCCGCCCGGGATGTCGCGCTGATATGCGGGTGCTGGCCGGCATTCGGGCATAATGGCACCACCGACCGCAGTATTGTGCTGGTCGCCAGAGCATGGCCGGGCAGCTGGGCCACCAGCCAAGACCAGGCGTCCGCCAATACGTCCTCGAGCCGGGCAACGTCGGCGTCTGCCAGGCGGTCTGCCGGGCGCGGCCGGTAGCCGTCACGGTACGGGTCGCCGTCTTCGATGGTGAGCTGGAGCCGCAGCCCCTCGTGCTCGGCCGAGACGGTGCGTACCGGGAGCCAGCGATCAGGGTCGTCGCGCTGGCCTGTCGCGACCAGCAGTGGGCCGGCCGCGCTGTCGATCGTGACCACGCCACCAGTGCCTCGTACGGTGACCCGGCCCCGGCCGGCGCCCCGCATCGTGCCGAGGGTTGGCAGGAACAGCGCGTTGCCACTGGTTGGTATGTCGAGCTCGAAGTCGATGCGGGCGGCGGTACCAGCGGCAACACCGAGGGCAGCGAGGTAGCCGAGTCCGGCTGTCATCCGCTCCCGGTCCTGCCCACCGCGGCGAAGGTGCCTAAGGCACCTGGTCGCCCACGCCCCGGCCAGCGGATGACCCAGTACGCGGCCGGCCGCCGCGGGTGCGGCCCGATCGGCGGCGGCCAGGACAGCAAGTGCGTCATCAACTCCCGCGGCAGCACACAGCTGGGCATCTCGGGCCGCCCCAGCGACGGCAAGCAGCAGCAGGCGGCGCAGACTTCTCTGTCCGGTAAGAAGCACGCCCAAGGCGCCGGTATCGCCATATCCGGCCGCCAGGCTTTCGAACTGTGTCGCTGACAGCTCAATGGGTGCCCGGGCGAAAGGTCTGCCACCGCCCGTTCGAGTGGTCACCGGCCGACCCTACTCGTCCCGACTAGGCGGACAAGCCGGCCCTGCGGCGTCCCGGCGCAAGGATTGGCGAGTCGCAGGTCGGCCGTAACCCTGGATCGGATGTGTTGGATCAGCAGGAGGAGATCGCTGCAGTACACCGATGGGTTGTCAAAACCGTTCTGGATGCTGAATCGATGGGTGTGCAGGCCTCCGCCGCATACCGATACGACCGGGCACGATCGGCACGTCTGGCACAGCCCGGCGAGGCCCTCGGCAGATGGCGTAACCAACGGATGACGCAGGGCCTCGTCGAACGAGCTGGTAAAGATGTTCAACCCGGTGGCGGCCGCCCCGGGTGCGGCGGTCTTCAGGGAGTCGCTGGCTTCGATTGAACCGTCGGTCTCCACGGTGAGCAGGCTCCCCCCGCCCGCGCCGATGGCTGTTGTCTGGCTCCCCCCGCCGAGCAGCCTGGAGATGATCGACTCGAAGAGGCGGATGCCGGTCTCCTGCCGCGGCGCGGAGTACCATCGCTCGAAGATCGCAATGAGCCATTCACCGTACGGCGCCGACTTTGGGTCTGCCGAATGCGGTGGGCGCACCGCCCAGTTCGCGTGCGGCAGCAGCAGGTCAATGCGTGGTGGTGAATGTGTGAGCAGGCTCTCATAGGTGGCCACCGGGTCATTGCGCAGATCAATGGTACAGAGCAGCCCGGAGTAGATGCGGTGATGGCGTTCCTCGCGGAGCAACGCCAACGCGCGAACTACCGCCAGGTAGCTGCTTCGGCCATTGTTGAACAACCGATGCCTGTCGTTCGCGGAACGATCACCGTCCAGGCTGACTCCTACCCTGATCGTGTGCCGGTGGAACAGCCGAAGGAACCGGTCGTCAAGAAGTACGCCGTTGGTCTGGATGGCCATGCGGATGTTGCCCGGCGCGCGGGCTCGTATCGCAGTCACCAGGCGGTCGATGACAGCCGGACCGGCAAGTAACGGTTCGCCACCGTGGAGGACGATGCGGAACTCGGGCAGCGGATGTTCGCTGAGGTGTTCGGCCACCCGGTCGGCCACCTGGAGCCCGGTTTCCGCCGACATCACGAGCGGTTGGCGGCGCCAGCTCTGGTCCGCGCCGGTGTAGACGTAGCAGTGGTCGCAACCCAGGTTGCAGCGGCTATGGATCTTGAGCACCAACTGCTGAAGAGGCCGTGGTCCACTCGCCACCATGGATCGTGGTCCCACTGCTAGATGCTTGACTCGAACTCCGACACGTCGCCGCCGGGTTCCGCCATCGCAGAGTCGATGACGCGGCGCAGGGCAGCGGCCAGCGCCGTGGTCCCTGTTTCCGCGAGGAGCTCACTGAGCGGCACGGTACTGACGTCGATCAGCGGTACGCTTTCGGGGTGGGTCGTGGACGCATCCATCGGGCTGCTCACAAATCCTCGGGGGGAAACTACCGTGGCACGGTGCTCATGGTGTTGTGTAGCCTCGGTTGGCAATGAACCACTTGGTGGCGAACTCTACCGCTGCCCGTAACGGGAACAGCCGGCACGTTGCCTCGCCAACATTGCCACGTATGACGGCACCAGTGTGGTGCTCAAAGTCGCGGCCGAGCTCGGCAAAGTCGGTGGCATCGAGCTCGATTCCCTGGTATGTCACCCAGATCCGCCCGGCCGGGGATGCCACCGCACACGAGTTCGTTCGAAGCGGCGGTGCGGGTACCCGGTACTCGCCAAGGTGGAAGGCTGTGCACCGGTCGAAATCGACCCCCAGCAGCAGCACCGAGGCCTTGAGTTCCTCCAGCCGCGCCAGCGGGGATTCTTCACCCAGCTGCGACTCGAGCTCATGGCCGTCAACGATGTATGCCGCGTGCCGGCCGACTGCGGCGAACGATGTTTGCGGGTGCCCGCTGCGCAAGGTCCCGGGCCAGGTGCGCACCCGTTCGGCGACCACGCCGACGGCATGGCTCGGGGTAAGCGCCGGGTCGAAACCGGGCAGGTGCTCGCGGATCGTCGAGCACCAGCCGGCTGGAGCGCCAGGGGATCTCCACCTGGATGGGTCCCGGTTGAACGCGGTGTGGGCGGGTGCCACGAGTGTCCCGGTGGGCCCGAGCACGTCGAGAAGCGCCTGTACTACTGCGGTGGCACCACCACAGACCCACCCGAGAGAGCGCAACGAAGAATGCACCAGGATGATGTCACCAGGATGTATTCCGAGTTCGGCAAGATCCTCACCAAGCGAGGCCCTGGTGTGTAAGTTGTACTCGTCGGTTTGGGCGGCGATCACCGTGTAGTTCTACAGGATCGGGCGCCGGCCGTCGCATCCGCCCCCCAGAAGGGAGGCCTTCGTGTTGCCGGCCAGTCAGCCGCCTATTGGATGCCGTCAGCGTAGATCCATTTTCATGGTCCTCGATATCCCCGCTGGCCGCCGGTCTCGCGCGATCGGCGGATCGTGGATGATGTCGGGGTGGGAGCCATTGGCGTCGACGCGCTGCTGCTGCTGTCCTTCGGTGGGCCGGAGGGTCCGGACGACGTTCGCCCGTTTCTGGCAAAGGTGACCAGCGGCCGGTCGGTGCCGGCGGCGCGGCTGGACGAGGTGGCCGCGCACTACCTGCGCTTCGGCGGGGTGTCCCCGATCAACCGGCTGAACCGCGAGCTGAGCGGCCGGATCGAGGCCGAGCTGGCCGCTGCCGGCCTGGCGCTGCCGGTGTACTTCGGGAACCGCAACTGGCACCCGCTGGCCGCGGACACGGTCGCCACCATGGCGCAGGACGGGGTGCGGGCCGCGCTGGTGTTCGCCACCAGCGCCTACGGTGGGTACTCGGCGTGCCGGCAATACCACGAGGACATCGCCGCCGCCCGCGCCGCCGCGGGGCCGCGCGCACCGCGGCTGGTCAAGCTGCGGCAGTTCTTCGACCACCCGCTGTTCGTGCGCCTCAACGCCGACGCGGTGCGCGCGGCGCTGGCGTCGCTGCCGGTGGGTTGCCGGCCACGGCTGGTCTTCACCGCGCATTCGGTGCCGGCGGCGGCCGACGCGCTGGCCGGTCCGCCGGCCGAGGGTGGCCACCGCTACTCCCGCCAGGTGGCCGAGGTGGCCCGCCTGGTCGCCGCCGGCGCCGGCATCGAGGCCGGGGGGTACGACGTGGCGTGGCAGTCGCGATCCGGTCCGCCCTCGGTGCCGTGGCTCGAGCCGGACATCGTCGAGCACCTCACCGCGCTGCGAGGTCGCGGCGTCGACGCCGTGGTGGTCAGCCCGATCGGCTTCATGTCCGACCACCTGGAGGTGCGCTGGGACCTCGACGAGGAGGCCCGTGCCCACGCGCAGGGGCTCGGCATGGCCTTCGCCCGGGCCGCTACCGCCGGCTCCGACCCGCGGTTCGCCGGTCTCGTCGTCGAGCTCGTCCGCGAGCAGCTGCACGGCGCCCCGCCGAGGGCGCTGTCCGCCATCGCCCCGGCCGGTGCCGGCGCCGACGGCGAACCGTGCGCCCCCGGCTGCTGCCTGGCGCGCACGGCTGGCTGACAAGGTCACTTCCAGTAGACGAGACCGGCGCCGTACGGCCACATGGCCGAGTAGATGTCGATGTAGTAGACGGCCCAGCTGCACTTGCGGGTGCTGCTGCCGGGAACGCCGGTGCAGGTCGCAGGGGCGTTCAGGTCGTTGGCGACGATCGTGCCCTTGGCGTGGACCCCGTTGGGATTGCTGGAAGAGAGCTGCGCGACCGGGCCGCCGCTGTCGCCGCCGCCCGCGAGGTTCGTGTGGTCGGAGCGTTCGGCCCGGACGAGCGGGAACACCAGGGACCCGTCGATGGTGATCGTCTCGTTGGTCGACACCACCTTGCCGCCGCAGCGGCTGCCGGAGTAGGCACCGCTGGTGCAGATCCAGTTGCCGACCCAGTTGCTGGAGGCCGCCACGACGGCCTTCGAGTCGGACGAGTTCGTGCCGCCCCAGTAGATCCGGCCGGCCGCGGCGGTGAACACCGTGACGGCCGCGGTGTCCGTCGACTTGTTCTTCCCACCGAACTGCCCGATCGGTGCGAAGAACCCGTCGTCCTGCATCGTGTAGGCGGTGTCGCCGTTGCCGGCGCAGTGCCCGGCGGTCAGCAGCGACTGCAGGCCGGTGGCATAGTTCCGGATGGCGAACCCGGTGGAGCAGCCGTTGCCGGCCGCGGTCTTCCATCCAGAGCCGCCCCAGTACGGCGAGCTGTCGTGGAAGCGGTCGTAGGCGGGGGCCGGCGCGCCGGGTGCGAGCCGCACCGGCACCGTCGCGTCGCGCACGCCGGACAGCTGGCCGGCGACGTCGGGGTCGGCCGGGCCGGTGACGGAGACCCGGATGCCGCTGCCGTCCGGCAGCGGGGCGGCGGCGGTCACCCCGGAGTCCCGGCCGCGCTCGACGACCTGCCGGGCCTGCGGCAGGAGCTCCTGCATCGAATGGCTGGCGGCCTGCAGCCGGACGGGGACCGCCGGGGCCAGCTCGCCGACGACGCGCTGGACGGCGTCCGGCAGCTCGCCCTTCCAGTACAGCCGCAGGGCACGCTCCTCCGGCGCGGCGACGATGCCGGCGTAGCCGCTGCCGCTGTCCGAGCCGGCGGCGGCCTGGATCCGGTCGGCGGCCTTGTTCAGGACCTCCTGCATCGCCATGAGCTCCGGCCACGACGCGAAGCCACCCGGTACCGGGCCCGCCGGGTCGGCGGCCGGATCCGCCGTCGCCTCGACCATCCCGGTCGCGGGCTTGGGCGAGTCGCTGGCGGCTGCGGGCACGCTTGCGGAGGCGAACGCGGCGGCGGCCACACCGGCCACCGCCGCGAATAAGAACCGACGGAAGCTGAACATCCGGTCTCCCAGAAAAATCGGGGTGGGGGCGGCGGTGATCGCCGCTGGCGGCCCGGGTGGGCTCGCTCGAACCCCGATACGGA
>Ga0209382_10008885_pt1 | contig 12615 bp, 9 predicted proteins | sample SoiMetdeltSBSDD5_FD_187599 | JGI IMG/M metagenome (GOLD analysis project Ga0209382, IMG submission 187599) | Bulk soil microbial communities from a Populus tree surrounding site in Tennessee, USA - Soil MetaG P. deltoides SBSDD5 (SPAdes) (version 2) | ecosystem: Environmental > Terrestrial >... | reverse complement strand
AGGAGCGTGCCGCAGCGTCGCTTTTGCGTGGAAAGTCTAAACCACTGACCGGTCGAGGCATCTTCGCCAGGTGCGGGCGCCTCGTGTGTAAGAACGGGTCGCAGCCTGATCCGCCGCACCCCGTGCACCTGGATCAGCGCCGGACCCCTGAGGGCGGAAGCCGCGCTCGGTGCCCTACCCGCCCTCCCCTTCCCCACCCTCCTCGAGCTCCAGCGGCACCCGGGGATCGCGCGCCGAGGCACGGCCCGCCTCGACCCACCCGTAGCGCGTCACGAGCGAGCCCACGATCTGCGCCACCGCCGCCGCCCTGCGGGCGCCCGCGAGACGAAGGACCACCGGCACGAGCCCCGCGAGCACGGTCCCGGCGCGCACCAGCCCGCCGCTCACCCCTTCTTTCAAGGGCGCATGCGCCGGGTCGGGATCGAGCTCGTGCGCGAGCCCTGTCGCCGTCTCGACGAGCGCCGCTGCCAGCCCCAGCCGGTTCAGGGCCGGGTGGTCGTGACCGAGCAGCTCGAGCAGGGAGACTGCGGCACCGAGTCCCGATGCGGCGAAGTGCACCGGCAGCACGCGCACGCTCCGGTTCCACGCCGGGATGACGGTGGCGCCGACGAGGACGCCCGTGTAGGTCGTCATCCCCAGGCCGGTCGCCGCTGCCAGCACGCCGGCGGCATCGGCGACCACGCGGACCGGCGCGAGGCCGCGCCGTTGCAAGAGGTCGGCGAACGCCGCCGCCGCCGACGCGCTGCCGAAGGCGGTGAGCGTCCAGGCCCCGACCGACATCGGGCTCTGCGGCTTGAAGACGCGCAGCATGTTGAGGAAGCGCTCGGGCCGCCCGAGGTCGCTGATGAGCAGAGGCGCCGAGAGGGCGCCGCCGAGCGCTGCCACCCAGCGCGCGTCACGCACCAGCTCGGTCTCCCCGTCGCCGGCGAGCGCGCGCGCCGCGGCAGCCACCACGGCCGCAGCGCCCGCCGCGCCGCCGACGAAGAAGTAGAGCGGCACCTCCCACGTCCAGGTCGGCTCCTTGAGCAGCGGCCGGCCGTAGTAGCCCGTGGCGGCGCTCGCCACGGCCGCCGGCACCGGCATCGGCGACCCCTCGGGCCGCACTCCGGGCACCGCCACGACGCCGCGCTCGATCGCCTCGGCGCGCAGCTCGTCGAGGCGTCGCTCGGTCGAGACGTCCGGCCGCCGCGGCCCGCGCGCGCTCAGTCCCGACTCCTGTCGCGGCCGCCGCCGATGAGGAACGATCCCACCGCCGCGAGCAGCAGCCCGCCCGCGGCGACCGCCGCCGCCTGCCAGCCCGCGCGCTGGTAGATCGTCGGCACCTCCGGTGCGAGCGGCAGGTTGTACGCCCGCGGATCGCCGCGTACGAGAAACATCGAATGCGTGCCGCCGACGCTCGAGTCGCGCGCGTCCCAGAGCACGGCATCGTCCATTCCCCGCGCGTGCAGGGTCGCCAGCCGCTCGTCCGCGCGCTCGCGGAGCTCCCCGAGCTCGCCGAAGAGGATCGATTGCGTGGGGCACGCCTTGGCGCAGGCCGGCTGCAGCCCGACGAGCTGGCGGTCGTAGCAGAAGGTGCACTTGAAGGCGCGGCCGTCCCCTTCCCGGCGGTCGACGACGCCGAACGGACAGCCGACGACGCAGTAGCCGCAGCCGTTGCAGACGTCGGGCTGGACGAAGACGCCGCCCATCTCGGTGCGCACGATGGCGCCGGTCGGGCACGCCTCGAGGCAGCCAGCCACCTCGCAGTGCTTGCAGACGTCCGAGGAGAACTGCCAGGAGAGCAGCTCGGGGTCGTTGCCGCCGTGGCCGATCTGCGGCGCGACCTCCACGAACTTGACGTGGCGCCACGTCGAGGCGCCGAGGGCGCCGGTGTTGTCGTACGAGGTGCCGGTGAAGAGGAAGCCGTCCTCCGGCACTTCGTTCCACTCCTTGCAGGCGACCTCGCAGGCCTTGCAGCCGATGCAGAGGGTCGAGTCGGTGAGGAAGCCGGTGGTGGCCGCCATGGCGGGGGCGAGCCTACAGCTGATCGAGCACGTCGGCGCCGCGCGGGCGCCGCCCGCGGGCGAGCGAGCAGACGAGCGCCTTCGCCTCCATGATCCTCACGTTGGGCTCCTGCGAGATCGCGACGAGGTCGTTGACGACGTCGCCGCGCACGAGCCCTCGCTGCCCCCAGTGGTAGGGCAGCCCCACCTGGTGAACCCGCTTGCCGTCGACGACGAGCGACTTGATCCGCGCCGTGACGAGGGCCCGCGCTTCGATCAAGGCGCGGGGCGTGCCGATCGTCACCCAGTCGCCGTTGCTCACCCCCGCCTCTTCCGCCAGCTCGAGCGAGATCTCGGCGAAGAGCTCGGGCTGCAGCTCGGCGAGGTGCGATAGGTGGCGGCTCATCCCTCCAGCCGTGTGGTGCTCGGTCAGGCGGTAGGTGGTCAGCACGTGCGGGTAGCGCGGATCGAGGTCCGGCGCGTAGCGGTTGTCCGGACCTTCCTTCTGGTCGGCGGCGGGGTTCCGCTGTCGCCCGTAGAGAGGGTTCTCGATCGGGCTCTCGAGCGGCTCGTAGTGCGTCGGCAGCGGACCGTCCTTGAGCCCCGTCGTCACCCAGATCCACCCCACGCCGTCCGGGTGCATGGTGAAGGGCTGGTCGCCGGCGATGGCGTCGTCCCCCTTCGCCCCCGCGGGCGGCCGGTAGCCGGGCGCCTTGCGCTTCGTGAAGTCGGGGACGTCGACGCCGGTCCACTCGCCCTGCGCGTCGTCCCACCAGACGAGCTTCTTGCGCTCGCTCCAGGGCGCGCCGTCGGGCCGCGCCGAGCAGCGGTTGTAGAGGATGCGGCGGTCCGACGGCCACGCGAACCCCCAGCCGTGGCCGAGCGGCCCGCGAGCTTCGCGCTGCCGCGGCCGGTTGACGCCTCCGGCGTAGAGGCCGGAGTAGATCCAGCAGCCGCACGCGGTCGAGCCGTCCGCGGCGAGGTCGGTGAACCCCGAGACGAGCTCGCGCGCGCCGCCGCTCCCCGCGGGGGGCAGCTTCCAGCCGTGGATCTCCCGCGCGATCTCGTCCACCACCGGGCCTCCACGCTGCGACTCCAAAGGGTAGTCCCAGGTGAGTGCCTGGAGCGGCCGGTCGCGGCGCCGCCGGCTCCCCGCCACCCGCGCCTTGAGCCGGCGCGCGAGCTGGTCGACGAACCAGGGCTCGCTCGTGCAGTCGCCGGGCGGATCGACCGCCTTCTCGTGCCACTGCAGCAGGCGCTGTGTGTTGGTGAACGTGCCGTCTTTCTCCGCATGGCCGGCGGCGGGGAGAAGGAAGACTTCGGTGGCGATCTCGTCGGTGCGCAGCTCCCCGCGCTCGATCTCGGGCGAGTCGTACCAGAAGCTCGCCGTCTCCACCTCGACGAGGTCGCGCACGACGAGCCAGCGCAGGCGTGCCAGCGCCTTGCGCTCCAGCCTGCCGTTCGGCGCCCCGACGGCAGGGTTCTGGCCGATGACGAAGAGCCCCTCGAGCTTTCCCTCGGCCATCTCCAACCAGTACCCCTGGTGTGAATGGTCGCCGTCGACGCGCGGCAGGAGGTCGAACGCGAAGCCGTTGGCGGCGGTTGCCTCCTCGCCGTACCACGCCTTGAGCAGGCTCACGACGTATTTGTCGAGGTTGTGCCACCAGCCGGTCTCGCTCTGGTGCTTGCGCAGATAGTGCGCGAGGTCGTCGGCGTCGTCGTCGAACACCGGCATCGTCAGGTAGCCCGGGAGCACGTCGTAGAGCGTCGGGATGTCGGTCGAGCCCTGGATGGACGCGTGCCCGCGCAGGGCGAGGATCCCGCCGCCGGGGCGCCCCACGTTGCCGAGGAGGAGCTGCAGGATGGCGGCGGTGCGGATGATCTGCACTCCCACCGAGTGCTGCGTCCACCCCACCGCGTAGCAGATGGCGCCGGTCCGCTCCGGCCCCGAGGCGGAGCAGAAGGCATCGGCCACGCGGAGGAACTCCGCCGCCGGCACCCCGCACGCGCGCTCCACCATCTCCGGCGTGTAGCGCGCGAAGTGGCGGCGCGTCACCTGGTAGACGCAGAGCGGGTGCTCGAGCGTCTCGTCGCGCTCGATCGTCTCGATCTCCTGCGCCTCGCCGCCGCGGTCCTTGCCGTGGCCGCCGGCCTCGGGCTCGTGTCCGGGCGCCCCCTCGTCGCCGTCGACCTTGAGGCGGCCGCCGCGGTAGAGCCAGGTTGCGGGGTCGTACTCCCCGCGCCCCTCGTCCCAGCCCGAGAAGAGTCCGTCGAGGTCCTCGGCGTCGCGCAGCTCGTCTTTGAGCAGCACCGCCGCGTTGGTGTACGGCACGACGTAGTCGCGGAAGACCTTGCCGTGCTCGAGCGCGTAACGCACCAGCCCGCCGAGGAAGACGATGTCGGAGCCGGCGCGCAACGGCACCCAGAGGTCGGACATCGCCGACGTGCGCGTGAAGCGCGGGTCGACGTGGATCACCGTGGCGCCGCGCTCGCGCGCCTCCATCACCCACTGGAACCCCACCGGGTGGTTCTCCGCCATCGACGACCCCATGATGAGGATGGCGTCGGCATTGGCGAGGTCCTGCTGCGCCGTCGTGGCGCCGCCCCGTCCGAGGCTGGTGCCCAGACCGGGCACCGTGGAGCTATGTCATATACGGGCCTGGTTCGAGACCCTCGTGATCCCCAGCCCGCCGGTGAAGAGCTTCTTGAGGAGGTAGTTCTCCTCGTTGTCCAGGGTGGCGCCGCCGAGGTGCGCGATCCCCTTGCACTGCATCAGCACGCTGCCGTCGCGCTCCTCCTCGAAGGTGCGTTCGCGGCTCTCCCACACGCGGTCGGCGATCCGGTCCATCGCCTCGTCGAGCGAGATCTCCTGCCAGCGCGTGGCGAAGGGCGCGCGGTATTTGACTCGCGTCAGCCGCCCCGGATGCGTGAGCAGCTCGTGCGACGCCGCGCCCTTGGGGCAGAGGCGCCCGCGCGAGATCGGCGACTCCGGGTCCCCCTCGATGGCGAGCAGCTTGCCGTCGCGGTGGTGGACGAGCTGCCCGCAGCCCACCGCGCAATACGGGCAGACGGAGCGCGCGACCTCGGCGCCGGCCGTCTTCGGCCGCAGCTCGCGCGTGCGGCGGCTCATCGCCTCGGGTCCGGTGCCGTCGCCGCCGTCGCGAAGCTGCCGCCAGAGCGGCCAACTCTCGAGGAAACCCAGGTCGAGGAAGTCGAGCAGCATCGCCGCCGATCTTAGCGCCGGGTGTCGGCTCAGCGTGTGGCCGCGAGCACCAGCGGGCGCGAGACGACGCTGCGGTCGCCGCGCGAGATCGGCACGGCCCAGTCGGGTCGCGCCCGGAGCAGCGCCGAGCCCTCGCTGCCGAGCCCGAGCTGGACGTCGAAGACGTGGATCGTCAGTGCCTCCGCGCCGGCGAAGGTCAGCTCGACCTCGGCTCCGTCGGCCGGGAGCGTCACGTATTCGACGATCTGCCACTCGTCGCGATCGCCAGCCGGTCGCAGCACCAGCGCCTCGCCGGCGAGGCGCACGGCGCGAAGCCGCGCGGCGGGCACGTAGAGGCCCGCGATCGACGCCCCGCGCGTCGAGCGCAGCCGGCCCCGCGCGAGGAAGCCGTCCGCGGTCCGCTCCACCGCGCCGAGGTCGAGCTGCGGCGGTGCCGGATCCCAGCGCGGCGCGTGCCCTGCGGATGCCACCCACGCGGGAAACGGCGGAGCCCAGGGGTACGGTGCCGCGGACGCTCGAGCGAATCCTCCGGCGCTCGCGACCGCCGGCGGCAGCGGCACGTCGGCCGAGCCCGCCACCCACCACGTCGCCGGCTCGTCTCCAGCCCCGTCTCCGGCCCCATCTCCGGACCCACCAGCGCCGTTGTAGAGCACCAGCGACAGGGGCTGTGGCTGGTCCGCGGTGAAGGGCGGCACGACGCACGCGGCCACGACGCCGACGGTCGCCGCCACGAGGGCGAGGCCGGCGGTGAGGAAGCTCCACTTCCGCGCCGTGCCGGCAAACCCGGGCAGCGTGCCGCTGAGCACCAGCGCCACGACGATCGAGATTCCGGGCAAGGCGGGCGCTCCCATCCCGTCGTAGAGCATCCATCCGACCGGGAAGAGCAACAGCGCCGCGCTCACCAGCGGCGCAAGAGACACCACGATGCTCCCCGGGCGAGCCACGAGCCCGGCCATTCCCGCGACCACCACCGGCACGACGAGCGGATACGAGACCCCAGGTGCCAACGCAGCGGCGACCACGGCGAGCAGCGCCCAGCCGATCCACGTCGCGCTCCATGCGCCCGCGGCGCGCAGCCGCGCGCCGAGGAGGCCCGCGCAGAGCGCGACCCCCGCGACCGGGACCGTCCAGAACCCGAGCCGGAGCGGCCAGGCGGAAGCGACCCACTGGTAGGGGACGGCCCCGAGCCCGCGCAGCAGCGCCAGCAGGGCCCAGCCGAGACCGGCGGTCAGGGCGACGGAGCCGAGCGCCGCCGCCGCGCCCCAGCCGGAACCGCCGCGCGCCCCGTCCGCGCGCCGCCTCTCGCGGACCACCGCCGCCACCACGAGCACGGCGCCGAGCGCGGCGAGGGGCAACGTCCATGGCTGAGGCCAGCGCACGACGAACACCGCCAGCAGGTCGAAGAAGACCGCGTCCCCCGCCGGCTCGAAGGAGCCGCGCGAGGCGGCGAGGGCGCGCACCATGGCCAGCGCATGGTCGCCATGGTGCTGGAGGCTGCCGGCGTCGAGGTGGCGGAGGTCGTCGCGCGGCGTGTGGTAGCGCAACGGCGCGCCGACGAAGGCGAAGTTGACGCCGGCCATCCCTTCGCGCTTGAACACCGTCAGGTCGGTGTCGTTCGGCAGCCGCTTGTAGATCGTGTAGTAGATCGAGTTGGTGACGGGCCGCGGCAACGACCTCGCCGCCTCACCGACGAGGCGCGCGCTCCCCGGCGAGAGCTCGAAGAGGAGGCTCGGGCCGGTCGTGCCCCGAGCCTCGACGTTCACCACCGCCGCGATGCGACGGCGACGCGCCACGTCGCGGACGAACGCCTCGGCGCCGAGCAGCCCCTGCTCCTCGCCGTCGTCGACGAGGAGCAGGACGTCGCGCTGCGGCTTCGGCCCGGCCAGCAGCGCTCGCGCCACCTCGATCGTGGTCGCCACCCCCACGCCGTCGTCGGCGCCGCCCGGACCTGCCGCCACCGAGTCGTAGTGGCTGGCGAGGAGCACCGCCGGCCGCGACGGATCGCTCCCCGGCACCGTGGCCAACACATTGGCGACGGTCGCGCAGCGTGCCCAGCCGCAGGCGAGGCGCTCCTCGACCGTCGGCCGCAACCCGAGCTGCTCGAACTCGGCGACGAGCCGCGCGCGCACCGCGGCGTTGGCGGCGCTACCGGTCGGGTGCGGGGCGCCGTCGCCGACGGCGCGGGCGAGCGCCGCGGTCGCGCGCGCCGCCGAGAACTCTGTCGCGGGAGCGTCGGCGCCACGCGCCGGGGGAGGCGCGTAGCGCCAGGCGACGAGCGCCAGCACGGCGGCGAGGGCGGCGAAGGCGCTGCGCATCGTTGCGGGGGGCGCGCAGATTGTATGTCGGTCGACTACTTCGACCGCAGCGCGACCTCGAAGCGGCCGGCCGAGTCGGCGACGCCGCGCGCCATCACCTCGGTGCTGAACGGCATGGCGACCGCGCCGTCACGCCCGACGGCGATGAGCCCTCCGTCGCCCGGGTGGAGCACCTTGCCGATCACCTCCTCCGCCGCCTGCGGCAGCGTGCGCCCGCCCAGGGAGACGAGCATCGCCACCCGTGCCGCCGCTGCGGCACGGATGAACTGCTCGCCCTTGCCGGTGCCCGACACGGCGCAGGTGGCGTCTTCGGCCCACGTGCCCGCACCCACGAGCGGGCTGTCGCCAACGCGGCCCGCCATCTTGCCCGTCGTGCCGCCGGTGGAGGTCGCCGCGGCGAGGTGCCCCTCGGTGTCGAGCGCCACAGCCCCCACGGTTCCCATCGACTTGCCTGGCGATGCGGCGCGGCGTCGCTGCGCGTCGAGCTCCTCGTCGAGCTGGCGCCGGCGGCGCGGCGTGTCGAACCAGGAGTTCTCCACGCGCTCGACGCCGCTCGCCGTGGCGAAGGCCTCCGCTCCCTCCCCCACCAGCAGGACGTGCGGCGTCTTCTCCATCACCAGGCGGGCCAGCGAGACGGGGTGGCGCACGGTGCGCACCGCCGCCACCGCGCCGGCGGAGCGGTCGCGCCCGTCCATGATCGCGGCGTCGAGCTCGTGACCGCCGTCGCGCGTGAACACGGCGCCCTTGCCGGCGTTGAAGAGCGGGTCGTCCTCGAGGGCGGTGACCACGCGCTCGACGGCGTCGACGGCGCTGCCGCCGGCGGCGAGCACCGCGCTGCCGCGCTTGAGCACCTCGGCGAGGCCGGCGCGGATCTCCGGCTCGAGGGCGGGATCCACCGCCTTGCCCGCGCCGCCGTGGACGACGAGCACCCACCGCGGCGCCGTGGTCGCGGCGGTCGGCTCCGATGCGCTCGCCCCGGCACCGCCTCCCGCCGCGCCCGCGGAGCGGCAGACGAGGAGCGCGAGCACGAAGAGCGGCGCGAGCAGCGGGCATCTCATGGCGGCGACTATGCCACGCGCGCCCGGCGACGCGGCGGGTCGACCCGACGGAGACCGCGCCGCCGTCGCGCTTTGAGATAGTAAGAAGTGTGACCGATCGAGCTGGCACGACCTTGCCGACTCCGCTCTGGCCGCCGCCGCGCCGGATCGAGCTCCATGAGGGGAGCTTCCAGCTGCCGCCGACGGTCGCGTGGGACACTGCCGCGGACGCTTCCACGCTCCCCGCCGCCATGGAGCGGGTCGCCGCAGCGCTCCGCCCGAGTGGGGCGCGGCTCGCGCGCGACGAGACGGGCGACGCGACGCTTCGCTTCGCCATCGACCCGATCGGGCTCCCCGTCCAGGGCTATCGGCTGATCGTCTCCGCAGCCGGCATCGAGCTGACCGGAGCGAGCGAGGCGGGGCTCTTCCACGGCGCCTGCACGCTCGCGCAGTGGATCGCGCTCGCGGCCGGGGAGGGGATTCCGCTTGCGCGCATCGAGGACTGGCCCGACCTCCCCCACCGCGGCGTCATGCTCGACGTCAGCCGCGACAAGGTGCCGACGATGGCGACCCTGCACGCCCTCGTCGACCGCCTCGCCTCGTGGAAGGTCAACCAGCTCCAGCTCTACACCGAGCACACCTTCGCCTACGAGGGGCACGAGGAGGTCTGGCGCGACGCCTCGCCACTCACCGCCGAGGAGGTGCGCGAGCTCGACGCGCACTGCCGCGCCGTCGCCATCGAGCTGGTGCCGAACCAGAACAGCTTCGGCCACTTCCACCGCTGGCTCGTGCACGAGCGCTACCGCCCGCTGGCGGAAGTGCCCGAGGGGCTGGAGCACCCGTTCGGCGAGCGTCGCGAGCCCTTCAGTCTCTGCCCCGTGGACCCGCGCTGCCTCGAGCTGCTCGCCGACCTCTACGACCAGCTCCTCCCCAACTTCGCGAGCCGCCAGCTCAACGTCGGGCTCGACGAGACCTTCGACCTCGGCAAGGGGTGCTCGGCGGCGGCGGTGGCCGAGAAGGGGCGCATCCGCGTCTACCTGGAGTTCCTGCAGCAGGTGCACCGGCTCGTCGCCGAGCGCTCGCACCGCATGCAGTTCTGGGGGGACATCATCCTCGAGCAGCCCGACCTCATTCCCGAGCTTCCCGCCGAGGCCATCGCGCTGGAGTGGGGGTACGAGGCCGACCACCCGTTCCTCGAGCACGCGCAGCGCTTCGCGGCGTCCGGCCTCGACTTCATGGTCTGCCCCGGGACGAGCAGCTGGAACAGCCTCGCCGGCCGGGCCGACAACGCGCTGCGCAACCTCGGCACCGCGGCGGTCGCCGGGCGGGACGCCGGCGCGCTCGGCTGCCTGATCACGGACTGGGGGGACTTCGGCCACCTGCAACCGCTGCCGGTCTCGTACCTCGGATTCCTCGCCGGCGCGGGATTCGCCTGGAATGTCGAAGCGGCCGCGGCGCCCCTCGATCACCTCTGGGCGCGGCTTCTCGACCTGCACGCCTTCGACGACGCGGACGCCGGCATCGGCGCACCCTTGCTGGCGCTCGCCGACGCCTACCTCGGCACGGGGGCGCGGCAGAAGAACGGTACCGCCCTCTTCTACCTGCTGGCCTTCCCGCAGCAGGACCTCACCCAGCGCCGCTACGCAGGCCTGAGCGAGGACGGGCTCGCGAGCACCGAGCGCATCGTCGACGGGGCAGCAGCCTCCCTGCAGCCCGGGGACGGCGACGGGGAGCGCGAGCTCGTCCGCCGCGAGCTCCGCTGGGTGGCGGGGCTCCTCCGGCTGGCCTGCCGCCTTGGCCGCGCGAGGCTCGCGGCCGGACGCACCATGCCCGTGCAAGGGCTCGCCGCCGAGACCCGCGCTGCGCTGCTCGCCGAGCTCGAGCCGCTCGTCGCCGAGCATCGCCACGTGTGGCTGGCTCGCAACCGCCCCGGCGGGCGGGCTGACTCGGTGGAGCGGCTCGAGCGCCTGGCGGCGCTCCTTGCCGGCGGGGCAACCGGGGAGAGCGCCGCCTCCAACGCTCGATGAGCTCTGGCAGCATGCTCCGCAGCACGAGGTTCGCCAGCGGCGCGATGTCGGTCGCGCTCGCCCTCCTAGCGACCCTCGCTTCGCGCGCCTCGGAGGAACCGGTCCGCTCGCCGATCGCGGCAGCGACACCCGCCGCCGACCCCTCGGCGCCGACCGACGCGGATCACTGGCGCGTCGAGCTCGTCGCGGCGCTGCGGGCCCAGCGAGCGACGCTCGGCATGGCCGCCGTCGAACCCTCCGCTGCCCTCGATCGCGCAGCTCAGGCGCAGGCCGAGGAGATGGCGAGCGGCGGCTGGTTCGACTTCACCTCGCCCTCGGGCCTCACCGTGGAGGCTCGCGTGGCGGCGACCGGCTACAACGCCGCGCTCGTCGCAGCCAAGCTCTCCCGCGCTCCTCTCGCCGAGGGTCCGGAGGCACTCGCAGCGCGTTTCGCGATGGAGACGGACAACAGCCGGCAGAGCCTCTTCCACTCCGGCGTTCGCGAGGTCGGCGTGGGGATCGCCACCACCGCCGGGGAACGGCTCGTCGTCTTCGTGCTGGCGAATCGCCCTCACCCCGACGACCTCCCTCCGTCGCTGGGCCCGGACCTCGAGGCGCGCCGAGCCGCCTTCCTCGCCGCGGCGAACGCGGGACGCGCCGAGCGCGGGCTCCCGCCGTTGCGCCCCGATGCCGCGCTCGACCGCGCCGCACAGGAGCACGCGACGGCCCTCCTCGCCGCCCTCCGCGCCGGCAAACCGCCGGGCGCCGTCGCCGACCTCGCCTCGCGAATCGGACGCAACGCCGCCGGGAACCCCGCGATCATGGCCGTCGGCAAGGGCAACGCCGGTGGCAGCGCGAGCTACACGGACAAGACCCCGGGGCGGCAGGGCAATCGCGGCACGCTCGGCCAGGCGACCGTCGTCGACGCGATGAGCGCGGCACGGGCGGTCGCCGCGGCCGCCCGCGAGCCAGGCGCCGCCCTGGTCGCCGGTTACGCGCGCCTCGGCGTCGGCGTCGCGATCGAGATGGACGGAGCCGCCCCCCACGTGGTGTGGGTGGCTTGTCTCATGCGATAGCTGGCTCGGTTCAGCCCGTGCGCGGCGCGAGGCCGAGCACCGCGCGGGTGACGTGACCGGCGATCGCCGGGTTCTCGCGCAGCCGGCGCAGCGAGTAGAGGTACCAGTCCTCGCCGAAGGGCACGTAGACGCGCAGACGGTGGCCCGCGGCGACGAGGATCTTCCGCAGCTCGTCCTCGACGCCGAGGAGCATCTGGAACTCGTAGCGCTCCCGCGGCGCGCGATGGCGGTCGAGGAGCGCCGCCGCGGCGGCCACCAGGTATTCGTCGTGGGTGGCGATGCCGACGTAGACGCCCTGCGCCAGCAGCTTGTCGAGCGCGGCCACGTACGCGGCGCGCACGGTGTCGAATCCCTTCCACGCCACGTCGCGGGGCTCGACGTAGATGCCCTTGCAGATGCGCACGTTGGCGCCGGCGATCGGCAGCTCCGCGATGTCGCCCAGGGTGCGCCGCATGTAGGCTTGCAGCACGACGCCGACGTTGCCGTAGCGCTCGTGGAGCTCGCGGTAGATGCGCAACGTGGCGTCGGTGGTCGTGCGGTCCTCCATGTCGATGCGCACGAACGTCCCCTGCGCGTGCGCGGCCGCCACCAGCCGCTCGATCTGCTCGCGGCAGAACCCCTCGTCGATCTTGAGGCCGAACATGGTCGGCTTGATCGAGATGTTGGCGTCGAGCTTCTCCGACGCGATGGACGCCAGGACCCGCAGGTAGTCCTCGACGGCGGCGGTGGCGCGAGCGCGCTCGCTCACCTCCTCGCCGAGGACGTCGACCGTCGCCATCGTCCCCTCGCCGTTGAGGCGCCGGACAGTGGCCGCGGCGTCGGCGAGCGTCGGGCCGGCGACGTACCGGCGCGCGACGCGCCAGACGAGCGCGCGCGGCATCAGGGGCAGCGTGCGGACGACGAGACTGGTAAAGAGACTCATCCCACTCCGGGGGCGAAGCCCGCTGCCGCCCCCCTCCCGACCCCACCCCCGCGG
>Ga0209382_10008883_pt1 | contig 12617 bp, 7 predicted proteins | sample SoiMetdeltSBSDD5_FD_187599 | JGI IMG/M metagenome (GOLD analysis project Ga0209382, IMG submission 187599) | Bulk soil microbial communities from a Populus tree surrounding site in Tennessee, USA - Soil MetaG P. deltoides SBSDD5 (SPAdes) (version 2) | ecosystem: Environmental > Terrestrial >... | reverse complement strand
TCGAGCCCGCCGCGTGAGCTGGAGGCGCCTGCTCGTTAGCGGACTGTTGGCCGCCGCGCTGGCGGGCTTGGCCGGGGGCGCGCTCGAACGGTGGTGGTTCGGCGTCGACGCGACCGCGGCGGCGAGCCTGGTGGAAACGCTGGTCCGGCGCCAGTTCGACGAGATGATCGCGTCGCTGGTCCAAGTGGCGACCGCGACGGCGCGCGACTCCTCGGTCCCCGCGTCGCTCACCTCATTGGCGGCGGGCTCCGACGATGCGCGTCCGCTCTTCGACGTGCTCGCGGCGGTGCGCGCGCGCCAGGTGCGGCCGGACAGCCTCGCGATCACGGTCTACGACGACCGCGGCCTTGCGCTCGCGTGGACCGGTCGTCCATCGGACATTCCTGCCGAGCGCACCAGTGCGGCGGCCGACGATCTCTTCGTCCTTCGATCCGCCCTGGGGTTGCGGCTCGTGCACGTGGCGCCGATTGCCGCGCCCGATGGGCGGCGGCTTGGTGCCGTGGCTGCCGAGCACGTGCTGTCGCGGGCCGCGGCGGGAGCGGCGATTGCGCTGTCGGATGAATCGCTGCAGACCGCGCTCGCGCCGGTCTCGTTCCGCCTGCCATCGGAGGGCGCGGGTGAGCAGGCGCGAGTCGGGGCGTTTGTTCTCTACACACCAGACAACAAGATCCTGGTCGAGGCGTCGGTGTCGCCGGCGGACCTCGAGGCGGCCCGCACCGCCTGGCGCCACACGGTCGTGGCCTGGGTGGTGGTGATCGCGGGCATCACGGTCCTGCTGTTGACTGGTCCGCTGCTCGACGCGCGCGGACGCACGCGCGATTCACGTACCTACCTCGGGTCGACGAGTGCCGCGTCCGGGTTGCTGCTCGTTGGCGCGGCGGCAATCTGGTTCGGCCTCTATTGGTCGTCCGAGGGGCAACCGGGGCTGGCGCTCAACCTGTCGTTCTGCAGCGTCACGCTCGCCGCCCTCTCCGCCTTGTGGGCGGGCCCGGCGACGCGCCTCCATCTGGCCTGGCGCGCGCGGCGCCGCCCGCTGGCCAATGCGAAGGCGCCGTTTCTGATCGCGCATCTGGTTGCCGGCGTGGCGGTCGCCGTCTGCATTCTCTCCTTTGCGCTGGTGCTGGCCGTCGCCGTCGATCCGGCGGCAATCGACGTGCGCCATTTCTCGCTCTATCCATGGAACGGGGCGCGGGCGTTGCGGCTGGTCGGCATTCTCGCGTTGCAGGCCGCGGTGTTGTGGCTGGCCACGTCGCTGCTGATCGCCGCGCGCGGGGCCTGGCGGCTGCCACAACGTTCGCTTCCCGCGCGGCTTTCGCTGCTGACGCTCTGGATTGCGCCGACCGCGCTCGTGGCGATTGGCGCCGCGGCAACCGGCCGCGCGATTCCCGCGTTCGCCCTGATTACCTCCGCGGCTGCGTGCGGCATCGCGGCGCTGATCGCGCGGCGCCTGGTGAGTTGGTTCCGTCACGCGACCGTCGCCGCGCGCATCTTCGCCCTGTTTCTGGCCTTCCTCGTTCCCGCGGTGCTGATGTATCCGTCCCTCGATTACTTTGCCGAGCGCGCGACCCGCCGGCTGATCAGCCTCGAATACGCCGTCGAAGCGCAGAATCACTGGGGAGACAGCGAAGCCCAACTGACCGAAGCGCGCGCCGAGATCGACGCCATCGCCACGCTGCCGGAGCTGGTCAGCGACCCGGGCGATCCCACCGGTCCGGTCGGTGCCGATCAGGCGTTCTACGTCTGGCAGCAGACGGTGCTGGCCCGCAACCGACAAACGTCGGCCGTCGAGCTCTACGACGCCAAGGGCGTGCCCGTCAGCCGGTTTCCGTTCAACTTGCCCGAATACACCGGCACACGCCAGCAGCCGCAGGCGTTGTCGAACTGTGCCTGGGAGATCTTCGGCGAGCCGCTGCCCATCGGCTCGCGCGAGCGGCAGGTGCTGCACGCCGAGCGTGGCGTGTGCGCTGTCGATCCATCCACCGGGCAGCGGCGCGTGGTCGGCAGCGTGATCGTGCACGTGGCGCGCGACGACTACCGCACGCTGCCGTTCATCACGTCGCAGAGCCCATATTTCGAGCTGTTCCGGTCCAATCAAGCGGACACGACGTCGATTGCTCCCGGCAACGACCTGCGCGTGGCGATCTACGGCTGGGGGCTGACGCCGATCTATACCTCGGGCGTGTCGGCGTGGCCGATCAGCGAAGCGACCTTCCAGCGAGTCTACGACGTGCACCGCACGCCCTTCTGGGTGACGATTCCGCTCGGCGACGCGACCTACAACGTCTATTTCACGAACGACCGCCGGGCGATCTACGCGATTGGATACCCACGTCTGGGCTTGTTCGATCACCTCGTGCGCCTGGCGGAAGTCTCGACGCTCGCCGGCGCGGGATTCGTGGTCGTGCTGGTCCTGACCGCGCTCTATACCCGCGTGAGCCGGGAGCGCCCGCGCATGGGCCGCGCGCTCCTGCGCGAGATCCGCGCCAGCTTCTATCGCAAGCTGTTTCTCGCCTTCGTTGCCGCCGCGATCATCCCGGTCCTCATCCTCGCGCTCGTGATCCGCGCCTACTTCGCCGACCTGCTGCGCAACGACATTCAGTCGGAAGCGGCGCGAACCGCCTCGGTGGCGCAGCGGATCATCGAGGAGTCCGATGCGCTGCTGCGACGCGACATCGCCGAAGGTGTCGATCCGGTCAACGACGACGTGATGGTGTGGATTCGGCAGGTCATCGATCAGGACGTCAACATCTTCTACGGGCCCGAACTGGTGGCGACCAGCGTCCGTGACCTGTTCCAGTCGGGCCTGCTGCCGACCCGTACGCCCGACGAGGTCTATCGAGCGATCGCCTTGCAGCGCCTCCCGAGTTTCGTCGGGCAGGATCGGCTGGGGCAGGTGTCGTACCTGATCGCGGCGACGCCCATGCACGTGCGCGACAGGCAATACATCCTGACGGTGCCGCTGGCGGCGCGGCAGCAGGAGATCGAGCGTCAGAAATACGATCTCGATCGCGGCGTTCACCTTGCCGCGTTGTGCTTCATCCTGCTCGGCGCCGCGATTGGCTTGTCGCTCGCCGAGCGCATCGCCGATCCTGTCCGGCGCCTCACCCGCGCCACCCAGCGCATCGCGCACGGCGACTTCGACGCCCGCATCGCGGTGCGATCCGCCGACGAATTGCGCCGGCTCGTCGATGCCTTCAACAGCATGGCCGCCGAGTTGAAGGCGCAGCGCGGCGAGCTCGAGCGAACCCACCGTCTGGAGGCCTGGGCCGAAATGGCCCGCCAGGTTGCCCACGAGATCAAGAACCCGCTGACGCCGATCCAGCTGTCCGCCGAGCACATCCAGCGCGTCCATACCGATCAGGGCAAGCCGCTCGGCGACGTCCTCGACGGCTGTATTGCGACCATCCTCGGCCACGTCCGCCTGCTGCGGCAGATTGCCTCGGAGTTCTCCAGCTTTGCCTCGGCGCCGCAGGTCAAGCTCGCGCCCGTCGACCTGCCGCCGTTGATTGCCGAGATCGTCGATCCGTACCGTGCCGGCCTGGCGGGACGGATTGAGATCGTCAACGCCGTCGATCCACCGCTGCCGCCGGTGCTCGTCGATCGAACGCTCGTCCTCCGCGCGCTGGTCAACATCGTCGAAAACGCTCTGCACGCGATGCCCGGCCAGGGCCGTCTGATCGTCGAGGCCGCCGAAGAGCCCGACGCCGTCGTGGTGTCGATGCGCGACAGCGGCGTGGGCATGGACGAAGAGGCGCTGGCGCGCGTGTTCGAGCCCTACTTCTCCACCAAGACCTCCGGGACCGGGTTGGGGCTTCCAATCGCGCGGCGAAATATCGAGCTCAATGGCGGGACCATCGAGGTCGCCAGCATCAAAGGCGAGGGGACGAAGGTCGCTGTCCGCCTGCCCCGCGTTCCTCCCGCGTAACGCTATTCGCGCGGGGTGAGAGGTGCTTCGTCTCCCGGCGCGCTGCTCGGTTGCTCCTCGACGACCGGTGGCGGCGGGACCGGCTTCGATCGCGCGCGCAGCCGTGTGTACGCCAGGCCGATGAACGCCGACAGCAGGTAGGTGTACGCCAGCACGACCAGCGCGATGCGCGGATGCGTGGCGATGAGTGCGAGGGCGGTGGCAAACAGAATCAGCACGAACGGCGATCGCCGCCACCCGACGTCGATCGCCTTGATGCTGCGGAAGCGATAGGTGCTGACCATCAGGAACGCCGGCACCAGGACCATCGCCAGCGCGGGAAACGCAACCTCGCGATCCTGCAGGCCGTAGGGATACAGATAGACGGTCGACGCGATGATTGCCGCCGCCGACGGACTCGGGATCCCGACGAAGTAGCGCTTGTCGGTGATCACCGCCGTTTGAATGTTGAACCGCGCCAGCCGCATGGCCGCGGCGGCCACGTAGATGAACCCCGCCGCCCACCCGAGCCGCTCGAGCGGTTCGAGCCCCCACTTGAACGCCAGCACCGCTGGCGCGAGGCCGAACGACACGACGTCAGCCAGCGAGTCGAGCTGCACGCCGAAGGCGGTCGAGGTTTTCGTGAGCCGCGCGATGAAGCCGTCGAGATGATCGAGCACCATCGCCACGCCAATGAAGAGCGCCGCGGTGTCGAAGTCCCCCCGCGTCGAATAGACGACGCAGGCGTAGCCGCAGAACAGGTTGCCGACCGTCAGGAGCGACGGTAACAGGAACACGCCGCGCCGGAATCGCTGCGGGCGATCGTCCTTGCGCCGCCGCAGGGGCAGGCTAGGCAGCATCTGCATTCCGCAGCACCGCCAGCACGCTCTCGCCGGCCACGACTGGTTGTCCCACCCTGGCCAGCAGCTCGGCCTCCTGCGGCACGAAGACGTCCATGCGCGACCCGAACTTCATCAGGCCGACGCGCTCACCGCGGCCGATCTGCTGCCCTTCCGCGATGCGGCAGACGATGCGCCGCGCCAGCACTCCGACGACCTGGCGGAACACAATCGTGGCGCCACCCGCGTCGAGCCACACTTCGTTCTGCTCGTTCTCTCCGGCGCGGGTGTCGTAAGCGGGCAGGAAGCGCCCCGGCTTGTACTGAATCCGCGTGACCGTGCCTTCCGCCGGCGAGCGGTTGATGTGCACGTCGAGCGGCGACAGAAAGATCGCGACCTGTTGCCACTGTCCTGGTGGCGCGGTGGCGGGATCGGCGGGGCCGGCAACGATCACGCGCCCATCGGCGGGCGAAACGACCAGGCCCGGGGCGTCGGGCACGTTCCGATCGGGGTCGCGAAAAAAATAGGCGAAGAAGCCGCTGAGCAGCGCAAAGGACGCCGCCCATCCGTAACGGCGCGCCGCGGCGCATCCCACGGCCGGCACCGCTGCCGCGGCAATGAACGGAAGGCCCGCGCGATCGATTTTCATCTGGGAGGAAGGTTACCGCGTGAGGCGCGGAAACCACAAAACCTGTCTGGCCGAAGGGTGCGAAGCCGGAAGAAGCCGGCCCGCCGCGGCCGCTCACCGGTCAGGAGCGGCGACGGCGGGCTGGGAAGAGTCAGTTTTTCGAGCGTCGGTCAGCCTCGCGCCGCGTGTGTGGCGCCCCCGCTGGCGTGGCTGTGCCGGCGAAGAATCAATTCCATCTGATCCTTGAGCTGCAGCTTGCGTTTCTTGAGGGTGCTTTCTTCGACTTGTTCCGGCTCGGACAGGTAATGGCGATGGGTGAGGTCGTGGATTTTTGCGTCGAGGGTGTGGTGCTCGGTCGCCAACTGTCGGAACTGTTCGTCGGTCTGCAGCAGATGCTGCTTCAGCTCCTCGAAGTCTGTCGGCATCTCCGCCTCCTTTGAATGAGGGACTTCACGAGCCTATCGGCAGGCGCCAAACTTATAACGCGACGGTAACACAAGACCCCTGGACCATCAAGGCCAGACAACACCGGGCGGACATGAGCCGCCACAACTGCATCATGCGCCAGCTTTCGTCGTTGTCTCGGGTGTATCCGGGAGGCCGCCCCGAGTCAGCACCAGCGCATCTTCGTCGGGCTGAGTGTAATACCCCCGCCTGATCCGGGTGATTTCAAACCCCAGCGTTTCGTAGAGCCGGATCGCGGGAATGTTCGACTGCCGCACTTCGAGCAGCGCGCGCGTCGCTCCTTCGCTCGCGGCCAGCGTCAGCAGGTGCGTCATCAGCATCGTCGCCAGCCCGCGACGCCGCCACGCGGCATCCACCGCGAGCGTATTTATGTGCAACTCATCGTACAGAATCCAGCACGAGCAGAATGCCGCGACGCGGCCTCCAGGCGCGCGCAGCACGTAAACGCGTGCAACGAGCGAGGTTTCGAGCTCGCGGACCAGCATCTCTTTCGTCCACGGGTTCGTAAAGGAGTCGGCCTCCAACGCGACCACGGCATCCAGATCCGCGCCGCCCGTAATCCGGTCAACCGCGTAGCCGTCAGCGAGCGCCATTGGGAGCCTCGCGCCGGTCGCGGGCGAGCTCTGCGTCGGGACGCCGGATGTAAATCGGCACGACCGCATGAGGCTCCACGGCGCGATCGGGGGCCTCGGACGCGAGGCGGCCGATCACCGGTGCCAGCGGTGGCGGCTCGATGATCTCGACAGCGTTTCCGAGTGTGTCGCGAATCACCTCGGCGTAGCGCACGGCCCCGTCGCCGATGAATCGCGGTAGCGGACCATCGTCAGAATGCGCGCGCCATTGCTCGAGGGTCCGTGCGGCCGTCGCCGCCGTGGGCTCGATGATCGCGTGCCGGCCGGACGCGTCGAACAGCGCGGCGAAAACCTCGCCGCGCTGTGCATCCATCCACGTGGCAATCGGCGAGGCGGACGACGTGCGGTCGTCTCGCGGCGTCAGCGACGCCGCGAGAGCGTTGAGCACCGAGATGGGCGCGATCCGGAGGCCTCTCGCCATGGCGAGACCCTGCATCGTGGCGATGCCGACGCGCAGGCCGGTGAAGGAGCCCGGGCCAGCCGCGACGGCCAGCAGATCGACGTCGTCGAGCGACCGCGCCGCGGCATCGAGCGTGCCGATCAGCTCGATCGGCAACCGCGCGCCGTGGGTGGACGCGGCGTCCCCAAGGCGTTGGGCGATCGTGATTCCGTCGCGAACGACGGCGATGCTCCCCGTCCGCGTCGTGGTGTCGAGGGCAAGGACTAACACGTTTCGGCTCAATGTTATACTCGCCTCACCAGGTTCTCCACCACGTGTCATCCCCCGCCTTCTCCGAGCCCGCGGGCGCCACGCCCGCGATGCGGCAGTACTTCGAGGCCAAGCGCCAGTACCGCGACGCGATCGTGTTCTTCCGCATGGGCGACTTCTACGAGATGTTCTACGAGGACGCGTTGACGGCGGCGCGCGCGCTCGAGCTGACGCTGACGTCGCGGTCGAAGGATGCCAGCGGCGGCGCCATTCCGATGTGCGGCGTGCCGCACCACGCCGCCGACGGATACATCGCGCGTCTGGTCAAGAAGGGGTTTCGCGTCGCGGTTTGCGAACAGATGGAAGACCCTCGCAAGGCCAAGGGGGTCGTCAAACGCGAAGTGATTCGCGTCGTCTCGCCAGGGACGCTGACCGACGCCGGTTATCTGGACGCGCGCGAGCCCGCCTTTCTGATGGCGCTTGCGCCGGCGCAGCACGGGGCGGGCTACGGCGTCGCGCTCCTCGATCTGTCGACCGGCGAGTTCACGACCGCCGAGTACCACGGTGAGGCTGGACGCCAGGCGCTCGCCGACGAGCTGGCCATCCTCCGCCCAAAGGAGATCGTCGCGCCCGACGGTTTCGAGGATGCGGCGGCGCTCAACGCGCAGGTGCGCGGCACCGCGCGGGTGACCTACGCGGACGGCTGGACCTTCGATCAGGACGCGGCGCGGCGTACGCTGCTCGATCAGCTGCAGGCGCGCAGCCTCGCCGGGTTCGGCCTCGAGGACCGCGGCGCGGCGGTGCGGGCAGCCGGGGCGTTGGTGCAGTACTTGCGCGACACGCAGAAGGCCGACCTCGCGCACGTCCGAGAGATCGCTTTCCGCGCTGGCGCCGATTGTCTGGTCGTCGACGCCACCACGCTTCGCAATCTCGAGGTGCTCGAGTCGGCCGACGGCGGCAAGTCCGGGTCGCTCCTCCACGAGATCGATCGCACGATCACCGCGATGGGCGGCCGGACGTTGCGGGCGTGGCTGCTGCGTCCGCTGCTCGCGCTCGAGCGTATTCAGGACCGGCTGGACGCCGTCGAGGACTTCGCGTTCCGCGCCACCGAGCGGGCGAAGCTGCGGGACGCGCTCAAGGGCGTGCACGACATCGAGCGGCTGGTGGCGCGAGTGTCGCTCGGGATTGCGGGACCTCGGGATCTCGTGTCGCTGCGCCAGTCGATTGCGGTCGTGCCGCGCGTGCGGCTGGTGCTGAGCGAGCTGCAGTCGCCGCTCGTGCGCAGCGTCGTGGCCGAACTCGACGACCTGGTGGATGTTCGGGGTGAGCTCGAGTCCACGCTGGTCGACGAGCCGCCCGCGGTCGCGCGCGACGGCGGCATGATCCGCGACGGCGTCGATCGCGACCTCGACGAGCTCAGGACCATCAGCCGATCGGGCAAGCAGCTGATCGCCGAGATGGAGAACGCGGAGCGCGCCCGAACCGGGATTCAATCGCTGAAGATCCGGTACAACCGGGTGTTCGGCTACTACATCGAGATTTCGAAATCGAATCTTGCCAATGTTCCCGCCGACTATCACCGTAAGCAGACCATTGCCGGTGGCGAACGCTTCATCACTCCCGCGCTGAAGGACTACGAGGAGAAGGTCCTCGGGGCGGACGAGCGCAGCCTCGAGCGCGAAGTCGCGATCTTCGAGCAGCTGCGGGCGCGGGTGGCGGCCGAAGCGCCGCGCATCCAGGACACGGCGCGGGGCCTCGCGCTGCTCGACGTGCTCTCGGCGCTCGCCGAGACCGCGGCGGCGCAGAATTACACCAAGCCGATGATGCACGACGGCGACGAGCTGGCCGCCGTCGACGTCAGGCATCCGGTCGTCGAGCGGCACGTGGCGGATGCCTTCGTCCCCAATGACGTGACCCTCGACGCGACCGAACGGCAGCTGATCGTGCTGACCGGTCCGAACATGGGCGGCAAGTCCACCTACTTGCGGCAGACCGCGCTGCTGTGCCTGCTGGCGCAGGCCGGCTCGTTCGTTCCGGCCAAGAGCGCGAAGCTCCCGATTGTCGATCGCATCTTCGCGCGCGTCGGCGCCTCCGACAACATCGCGCGCGGTCAGTCCACCTTCATGGTCGAGATGCAGGAGACGGCCAACATCCTGCACAGCGCCACCGCGAAGAGTTTGCTGATCCTCGACGAGATCGGCCGTGGCACGGCGACCTTCGACGGTCTCAGCCTCGCCTGGGCGGTGGCCGAACATCTGGCGTCGAACGCCAAGGCGAAGCCGAAGACGATCTTCGCCACCCACTACCACGAGCTCACCGATCTTGCCGACGCGCTGCCCAACGTCGCCAACTACCACGTGGTGGTGCGCGAGTGGCACGACGACATCGTCTTCTTGCGCAAAGTCGTGCCCGGCCGCTCGGACCGCAGCTACGGCATCCAGGTGGCGCGGTTGGCGGGACTGCCGCCGACCGTGGTGGCACGCGCCCGTGAAATCCTGAACGGCCTCGAACGCGACGAGTTGTCGCGCGGCGGCCGGCCGTCCCTCAGCGCCGAGTCGGGCGACGGAACCAGGCAGCTCGGCCTGTTTCAAGCGCCGCCCGCCGCCGACGATCCCACGGTGGCGCGACTCCGGTCGCTCGACGTCGACAACCTCACGCCGATGCAGGCCTTGAGCCTGCTCGCGGAGTTGAAGCGCGAGGCCGGCGGATGACGATCCCGCGGCGCGCGCGCGTGATGTGCGTCCTGTGCGTCATGGTCGGGGCGCTGGCCGGCGGCTGCGTCAAAACCCGGCCCGAGGGGAACGCCATCGTTGTCGGCCTGATCAATTCACCGGTCAACCTCGATCCCCGCGTGGGATCCGACGAGGCGTCGCAGAAGGCGCATCAACTCCTCTACAGCACCCTCGTCAAGATCGACCGTCAGCTGAACGTGGTGCCCGAGCTCGCGGAGACGTTCGCGGCCGAGGACGCGACGACCTATGTGGCGCGGCTCAAGCAGGGAGTGCTCTTTCACAACGGTCGCGAGCTGACGTCCGAGGATGTCGTCTATACGTTCCGCTCGTTCCTGGATCCGACCTTTCGCGGCCGGTCAGGCGCCTATCGGTTGCTGAAGGCCGTCAACGCCCGCGATCGGTACACCGTCGAGTTCAAGCTCAGTGAACCGTTCGGATCCTTTCCGATCAATCTGGTGATGGGAATCGTCCAGGCAGGATCCGGCGCCGCCAACGCGAGAAGCCCGATCGGGACCGGACCGTATCGTGCCGTTTCGTTCGTCCAGGACGATCGGCTAGTGCTCGCACCCTTCGATCAGTACTACGAGGGCCGGCCCAGCAACGACGGGATCGTCTTGAAGGTCGTGCCCGACGACACCATGCGCGGCCTCGAGCTGCGCAAGGGCACCGTCGACATCGTCGTCAACGACCTGTCGCCGGACATCGTTCGCCAGTTGAGCGAGGAAGGGCGGCTGGGGATCGCGACCGCTGAAGGGAGCGACTACGCTTACGTCGGTCTCAACCTGCGCGATCCGGTCTTGCGTGATTTGCGCGTTCGTCAGGCGATTGGCTACGCGATCGATCGGCAAGCGATCGTCGACTACCTGCGGCGTGGTTACGCGCGCGTGGCGGTTGGCATTCTGCCGCCGATGTCGTGGGCGTTCGAGCCGCAGGTCTTCGATTTCCGGCACGACCCGGATCGCGCCCGACAGCTGCTGGATGAAGCGGGATATCGCGACCCGGACGGGGACGGGCCGGCGCCGCGGTTCCGGTTGTCGCTGAAGACGTCGACCTCCGAGATCTATCGCGTGCAGGCCGCCGCGCTGCAGCACGATCTGGGCCGGGTCGGCATCGCGGTCGACGTCAAGTCGAGCGAGCTGCAGACGCTCTTCGCCGACGTTCTCCGCGGCGCGTTTCAGCTGTACACGCTGCAGTGGGTCGGCGTCACCGATCCCGACATGCTGCGGCGCGTGTTTCACTCGCGTCAGACCCCGCCCGCCGGACTCAACCGCGTCTACTACAGCAACCCCGACGTCGATCGCCTGATCGGCGAAGCGGCCGCGGCGACCAGCGAGGACCAGCGCCGGGCGCTCTACAGCCGCGCGCAGCAGCTGATTGCCGATGACGTGCCGTACGTGAGCCTCTGGTACAAGAAGAATGTCGCCGTCTATCAACCCGACCTGACGGGGGTGCAGCTGACCGCCATCGCCGACTTCGGATTCTTGAAGAACGTGACTCGTCAGACGAGCGCCGGGGCAGGACACTAGGTGCCATCGCGGCGGCTGGCGATTGTGTTGGCGGCGCTGCTGATGCCCGCCGCGACGTTGGCGTCGAGCCGCTACGATCCACGGCTGCGGTTTCACACCATCTCGACGCCACGCTTCGACATTCACTTCCACCAGGGTGAGGAGGCACACGCGCAGCGGCTTGCGGAAATCGCCGAATCGGTGGCGACGGCGCTCGACACGACCTTGGGACCCGCGACCGGACGCGTGCACGTGATCCTCGTCGCCCAAAGCGATCTCGCGAACGGCTGGGCGACGCCACTGCCCTACAACACGATCGAGATTACCGTCACCGCGCCGGCCGCCAGCACCTTCATCGGCAACACGAGCGACTGGCTCCGTCTCGTGTTCACGCACGAATACACGCACATCGTGCATCTGAGCCGCGGCCGCGGCTGGATCGGCGGCTTGCGGCGCGCCTTCGGCCGGATGCCGGTCTTGTTCCCGAATCTCTACCTCCCCGCGTGGCAGGTGGAGGGCATTGCCACGCATCAGGAGAGTGCCTCGACTGGACAGGGGCGTATCCGCGATTCGAGTTTTCGCGCGCTGCTCGACGTCGCCGCCGGCACGCGGTTCGAAAGGCTCGATCGGGTGGGCGGTGGCCTGGTCGATTGGCCCGGCGGCAACGCGCCCTATCTGTACGGCGCGTTCTTTCACACGTATCTCGCCGACAAGTACGGTGCGCCGTCGTTGCGTCAGTTGACCGACGCCACCGCGGGCCGCATTCCCTATCTCGGCTCGCGAGCGTTCACGCGGGTATTCGGGCGTTCGCTCGGCGACCTCTGGGACGATTACGGCGCCGCGTCGAAGCGAGAGCTTCGACCGTTGTCTGCGGCGGCGTCACGGCTCACCCATCATGGATTCGTGGTCAGCGGCGGGCGATTCGGTCCTGACGGACGGCTCTACTACTCGATCGCCAATCCCCATGGGTTTCCCGCGCTGATGGCGCTCTCGCGCGATGGCCAGCCGTCGATGAAGGTCGCGAACCGTTATTTGGGGAGCGGCCTCGGGTTCAGCGGCACCGCCATCGTCTTCGATCAGATCGACGTTGTCAGGCAGGTCGGATTGCAATCCGATTTGTATAGCGTCAAGAGCGATGGCCGTCAGCTCGTGCGGTTGACCCATTCGGCGCGCGCGGGATCGCCCGACGTCGCCGCCGACGGCACGAGCATCGTGTGCACGATTCAAGAGCAGGATCGCCGGGCACTCGCGATCGTCGCCTTG
>Ga0209382_10008881_pt1 | contig 12620 bp, 12 predicted proteins | sample SoiMetdeltSBSDD5_FD_187599 | JGI IMG/M metagenome (GOLD analysis project Ga0209382, IMG submission 187599) | Bulk soil microbial communities from a Populus tree surrounding site in Tennessee, USA - Soil MetaG P. deltoides SBSDD5 (SPAdes) (version 2) | ecosystem: Environmental > Terrestrial >... | reverse complement strand
ACCTCAGCCCGTCCAAACCCGGTCATGCTCCGGACCATGAAGACCCTCAGCATCGCTGAAATTCGCTGTAGTGTCAATATGTTGCGGTTGACAGCCGGCGCGGCGCGTGGCTATGCTGCCGCATTCCAAGGAGGATTCCTGCATGACGTTGACCCGACGGCACTTCCTGCGCGCCAGCGGGGCGGCCGTCCTGGCCGCCGGCTGGCGCGGAGTGGCCAGCGCGCAGACCGCGAAGCCCATCACCATCGCGCACAGCGTCTCGACGTTCGTCTACGGTCAGCACCTCGTGGCCCGGGAGAAGAAGTTCTTCGAGGAGGAGCAGGTCTCGGTGCCGTCGTTCATCGTCCCCGGCGGTGGGGCGCGCGTCGTGAACGCGGTGACCGCGGGCCAGGCGATGTTCGGGCTCGGCGACTCCAACCATCCCCTCAAGGCCACCGAGAAGGGCCGCGACACCGTGATGCTGTTCGCCACCGACACGCGTTGCAGCTACGCCAACGTCGTCGTCCGCAAGGACCTGTGGGACAAGGGCGTCCGTTCGCTGGAGGGCCTGGCCGACGCGAAGCTGCTGGGGCGCAAGGCCGTGGTGGCGGCCACCGCCATCGGCTCGGGCACCTACGTCTACGGCCAGTACGTCCTGCGCCACACCAAGGCGCCCGACGGCAAGGCGGTGAACGACGCCGTCGAGTGGGTCGGCGGCGGCGCCTCGACCACCATGCTCGGCGGGCTCAAGGCCGCCAAGTTCGACGCCATCATGGCCGTTCCGGAGTGGCAGTGGGCGGCCGAGGAAGAAGGCTTCGGCAAGGCGATCTACGACGTGCAGGACGAGACGGCGTGGAACCGCGTCTTCGGCGGCGCCATCCCCGTGACCGTCGGCTATACGCTCCGCGAGACGATCGAGAAGTCGCCGGATCTCGTCCAGGGCTATGTCGGCGCCATCTATCGCGCGCAGCAGTGGATCCGTCGCGCCAAGGACGAGGACATCGCCGAGCTCATCCACAAGCCCTACATGGACACCTTCAGTCGCGAGGTGGTGCTGCGGTCCATCCGCTACTACAAGACCATCTTCGACTGGGACCTGGCCATCGAGGAGAAGGACTACGACAACGGTCTGAAGGTGTTCATCCCCATCGCCGTCGACAAGCCGCTGCCCTTCGCGAAGGTGGTGGACATGTCGTTTCTCAAGAAGGCGCGGGCGAAGTCCAAGTCCTGAACGCCCGGCGCCCTCGCATCGTCGTTCGCGATCTCGGCAAGACGTTCCGCACGGACGGGCGGGAGGTCGCAGCCGTCGCGGGTGTGTCGTTCGACGTGTCGGACCAGGAGTTCGTCGCCATCGTCGGACCGTCGGGCTGCGGCAAGTCGACCATTCTGAACATGATCGGCGGCCTCGTGACGCCCTCGGCGGGGACGGTGGAGGTTGACGGGCTCCGGGTCAGCGGCGTCGCGCCCCCGAACGTCGGCTACGTGTTCCAGAAGGACACCGTGTTTCCGTGGCGAACGGTCGCGCGCAACATCGCGCTGGGCCTCGAGTACCGCGGGGTTACCGGCGCCGAGCAGACGCGGCGGGTGCGCGAGGCGATCGCGCTGGCGGGGCTTCAAGGCTTCGAGGACGCGTTTCCGGCGACGCTGTCGGGCGGTATGCGACAGCGCGTGGCGCTGATGCGGACCCTCGTCGTTGACCCCGGCATCCTCCTGATGGACGAGCCGTTCGGAGCCCTCGACACGCACACGAAGCTCAACCTGCACGCGGAGCTGCTCCGGCTCTGGGGGGTCCGCCGCCAGACCGTCGTCTTCGTGACCCACGATCTCTCGGAGGCCATCACGCTGGCCGACCGGGTCGTGGTCATGACTCGCCGACCCGGCCGCCTCAAGCTCATCCACGCCGTCGAGCTGCCCCGGCCGCGCGACGTGATCAAGCTGCGCGAGACCGAGGAGTACGCGCGCGAGTACAGCCGCGTGTGGCACGTCCTCGGCGAGGAGTTCGCGGGGGCCGCCGTATGACGGCTGGCGTGGTGGCCTGGCGGCTCGCCATTCTGGTCGTCCTGCTTGCCTCGTGGCAGTGGCTGACGGGTATCAAGGCCATCAGCCGGATGCCCGGACTCTACTGGCTCGATCCGTTCTTCATCAGCCGGCCTTCCGCCATCGCCGCGCGGTTCGCGTACCTCGCCGGTGGCCAGGTGCGACTCTCGATCTGGCAGATGGCGCTCTCGACCGTGCAGTCGACGCTGTGGGGATTCGCAGTGGGCGTGGCCACCGGCTTCGCCGCCGGCCTGGTGCTCGGCCGTCACCAGCGGCTGGCGCGGGTGTTCGAGCCCTACATCGTCGCCTTCAACTCGCTTCCACGCATTGCGCTGGTGCCGCTGATCACGATGGTGTTCGGCTTCGGACTCCTGGCCAAGGTCGTGCTCGCATGGACGATCGTGTTCTTCATCGTGTTCTTCAACACCTACCAGGGCGCGCGCTCGGTGGATGCCGACCTCATCCACTCCGCGCGATTTCTCGGCGCCGGGGAGCGCCAGATCATGCGGACGGTCATCGTGCCCTCCGCGCTGGCGTGGACTTTCGCTTCCCTCACCCCCTCGATCTCCTTCGCGCTGATCGGCGTGGTCGTCGGCGAGTTCCTCGGCGGCGAGTCGGGCGGGGGTCTCGGCTATCTGATCATCCAGTCGCTCGGCACGCTGAACGCCGCCGACATGATGGTGGCCCTGCTCGCGCTGGGGGTGATCGGGAGCGTGCTGGCGCTCGGGATCAAGCAGCTGGAGCGGCGGCTGCTCCGCTGGCGCCCCGAGTACCGCGAGGGCGCATGACGCGCTGGGCGCTGATCCTGTCGATCGTCCTGTTGATTGGCGGAGTGGCCACGGTGGCCATGGCGCGCCGGCTCGGGAAGTCGGGGTCGCGCCCGTCGGTCTTCGTGTCCGTGGTGGCGTCGTGGATTGCCGCGTGGGCCCTGTGGGGGCTCGCCGGCGGACTGGCCGCGCACTATGGTGTTCTGGATCGTTACGACGGCGCGTTCTTCGCCGTGCTCGCCGTAATCGGCGGAGCCTGGCAGTACCGCACGCAGGTCCGCCTTGGTCGCGAGCGTGGGCTGACCGTGTTCGTCGCCGCCCAGATCCTCTGGCTCGTCGTGGTGATGGCGCGAAACGGCGTGCTGCGGCCGTGACGCTCGACGGCCCCGGCTTTCTGCAGCAGACCTCGACGCTCGGCGGCGACATCAACCTCATCGCGCAGCTCGCGATCGGGCTCGCGCTGCTCGCCGGCGTGCTGCTCGTCCGCCGCGGCCGCTACGGATGGCATGGCGCCTGTCAGGTCACGGCCCTCGCCCTCACGTTGCTCCTGACCGTCGCCTGGATGGGACCGGCCTTTCGCGACGTCTACGAGGGGAGCATCGAGCGCGGCGTGGTGAACCGCGTCAACGTCGCCGTCGCCGCCCACGTCGCGGTGGGGACGCTGACCCTGCTGCTCGGTGTCTGGGTCGTCCTGGTGGCGGGAACGAAGCTCGTGCCGCCGCGCTGGCGGTTCCGGAACTACCGGGTCTGGATGCGCACGCTGCTTGGGCTCTGGTGGCTCAGCATCGCCCTCGGCGTGGCGACCTACCTTCTGACGAGTATCTAGTCAGCTGCGGCTGCCGGGCTTGATGGCCTGGCTGCCCGTCTTGCACAGCGGACACGCCTCCGGCGGCCACGTCGACGCCGTGACCGTGGCCAGCGCGGCGCGCTTGGCGGTGAACACGGCGGCGCCCCCGCTCCGATCGATCAGCGAGCCCACCCCGACCACGAGGCCGCCGTGCTCCTCGACGCACTGCACGACCTCGCGCGTCGACCCTCCGGTCGTGATGACGTCCTCCACCACCAGGCACCGCTCGCCCGGGGCCAGCGTGAAGCCGCGCCGTAGTCGCATGACGCCCCCTTCACGCTCGGTGAAGAGAGCGCGCACCCCCAGGGCGCGCGCCACCTCGTGGGCGACCAGGATGCCGCCAATGGCAGGGGCGAGCACCGTCTGCGCGGCGTCGGCGCGGAAGGGGAGGGCCAGGGCCTCGCCGAGCGCCGCCGCGTGCTCCGGGTACTGCAGCACGAGCGCCGACTGCAGATAGATGTCGGAGTGAAGGCCGGACGTGAGCCGGAAGTGGCCACGCAGCAGGGCGCCGGTTTTCTCGTAGAGCTGCAGCGTCTGCCGTTCGTTCAGTGTCGTCATGGCCCAATACTATGTCACGCGGGCCGTCCCGCCGCGCCCCGAGAGCACATTCGGCACGCCACCCTGTCCCGCTCTGCCAACGAGTCGCGCGTTCAACACGGCGCGCGCCGTGATCCCGACACTGTCGTGCGGTTTGACGCCCCGTTCGCGAACACGACGGCCGTGCGGACCATGGCAACCTCGTTGCACTTCGCGGCCGGGCACGTCCGCGCCCCAAGGAGGCTCCGCTCGATGGCGAAAGTGATGGTAGTGGACGACGCGTACTCGGAGCTGAAGCTCATGGAGTCGATCCTCAAGTCCGCCGGCCACGAGGTCGTCTCGCTGATGGACGGCGAAGCGCTGGAGGACAAGCTCTCCACGGAGCAGCCGGATGTGCTCCTGCTGGACATCGTGATGCCCAAGCGGAACGGGTACGAGATCCTGCGTGCCCTCCGCAAGGACGAGCGCACGAAGAAGACCCCGGTCGTGCTCGTCAGCAGCAAGAACCAGGAGAGCGACAAGGTGTGGGGCAAGCGACAGGGCGCCGACGAGTATCTCGCCAAGCCGTTTACCTCCGATCAGCTGCTCGGGGTGGTGAAGCGCTTTGCCCGATGACACCACTGCCGCCCCGACCTCCGATCGCACGACCGCGTCCACGGATGTCACGCCTGAGGCAGCGGTTGCCGCGGCGCCACGGCAGCGGGCCTGCATCGTCACCCTTGGCGGCCGGCCGTTCGCGGTCGACGTTCGCGAGGCACGGGAGGTCGTCATCCTGGAGCCACTGACGCCGGTGCCGGGCGCGCCGCCGCCTCTGCTCGGGGTCGCGAACCTCCGGGGCAGCGTGCTCGGAGTGGCCGAGGCTCGGCCGCTGCTCGGGCTGCCACCGCAACCCGTCACGCCCGGCTCGGCCGCGCTCGTGATCGCGGCCGGCGACCACCAGGCCGCCGTCGCCATCGATCGTGTCGTCGGCCTGGACTGGTTCGACGCGCCCCAGCCACTCGATGCCGACGATCGCCGCCCCGGCGCGGCGTTTGCCACGGGACTCGTTCCTCACGCGGGCGACCTCGCCACCCTGCTCGATGCGGGCCGGCTGCTGGAGGCGCTGCGCGCGCCCTGGATGCCGCCGGCCTCGGAGGCCTGATCATGGACCGTCGTTCTTTCCTCCGGTTCGTCGCGGGATCGATGGCTCCCGCCGTGCTGTCCGGCCCCTCGCGCGCGTGGGCGCAGGCGCGGCCGCCGGCGGCGGGCGTGCCCGCCCGCGCGGGCGAGATCGCGCCCGGCGTCACCGCCAACGGCATCCGGATCGGCATGAGCGCCGCGTTCCGCGGAGCGTCGGCGGGTCTGGGAGCGGAGTTCTATCGCGGCGCCCAGGCGTACTACAACGACGTGAACGGCAAGGGCGGCGTGCATGGCCGCGCGCTGAGCGTGGTGGCCATGGACGACGGGTACGAGCCCCTTCCCTGCGTGAAGAACACCATCCACCTCCTCGAGAAGGATCCGGTGTTCCTCCTGTCCAACTATGTGGGGACGCCCACGCTCACGCGCGCGCTGCCGGTGATCAAGCGCTACGCCGACACGCAGGTGGTCCTCGTGGGCAACTTCACGGGGGCGCAGCCGCAGCGCGAGGCGCCGTACGTCGAGCACGTCTTCAACGTTCGCGCGTCGTACCGCCAGGAGATGATGGCGCTGGTCGACCGCTTCTGGCAGCTCGGTGCGCGCAAGTTCGGCGTCTTCTACCAGATCGATGCGTACGGCCGCAGCGGGACCGACGGGGTGGCCCGCGGGCTCGCCCAGCGGGGAGCGCGAATCGTCGCCGAGGCCACGTATCCGCGCGGCGCCAAATTCGCCGACGACATGGCGCCGGCCGTCACCGCGCTTCGGCGCGCGGGCGTCGACGTGGTGCTGTGCACGGGCGCCTACCAGGGTTGCGGCGCCTTCGTCCGCACCGCCCGCGACACCGGCTGGAACGTTCCCATCTCGAACCTGTCCTTCGTCGGCGCCGACGCCATGCTGGCGATTCTGACGAAGCACGGCAAGTCGACGGGCCGAGACTACACGCGCGCCCTCGTGAACTCGCAGGTGGTGCCGAGCTACGACGACACGAGCCTGCCCGCGGTGGCGGAATACCGGCTGCTGATGGACCGCCACAACCCGCCGGTGCCCGAGGCGCTGCGCGATCCGAGCTACGCCGTCCAGCGCTACAGCTTCATCAGCTTCGAGGGCTTCGTGAACGCCAAGGTGATCGTGGAGGCGCTCCAGCGAACGGGGCCGCAGCCGACGCGGGCCGCCTTCCGGCAGGCGCTGGAGTCGCTGCGCGGCCTGGATCTGGGGATCGGCGCCGCGCTCAGCTTCGGCCCGGAGCGCCATCAGGGACTCGACTCCGTCTACTTCACTCGCGTCGAGCGGGAGCGATGGGTTCCTATCGCCGACTGGTCGTCGGCCATATCCGTGTAGGGGGCGGTGATGAAACCAGTGCGCCTGCGCTTCGGCCTGCTTCCCAAGATGATCGTGTTCCTCGTCCTGACCCTCGTCCCGCTCGCGGCCGTCACCTGGTACGTCTCGGTTCAGGAGTTGCGCCAGCAGATGACGGAGGAGTTCACGTCCAAGGGCACCGCCATCGCGAACAGCCTGGCCTCCTCCGGCGTCGACCTCATCCTGACGCGTGACGCGTCGACCGTGCAGGCGCTCATCGACCAGTTCGTGTCCATCAGCGGCGTCCACTACGTCATGGTGTACGACCCGCAGAAGCAGCTGATCGCGCACACGTTCCATCCCGTGGTGCCCCCCGACCTCATCGACAAGAACCTCGTGCCCGGCGACGCCGTCAAGCAGGTGCGTGACATCCTCTACCAGCACCCCGTCACCGGCGCCCCGCAGGCCATCATCGACGTCGGCGTGCCGATGCTCGGCGGTCAGCTCGGCACCGTTCGCGTGGGCATGAACAAGGCGATCATCACCGCCGCCACCACCAAGGCGGGCTGGTATCTTTCCACCGTCTTCGGCGGCGTGGCCCTGGCCGCCCTCATCGCCGGCGCCATCTTCGCCCGCCGGCTGAAGCGCCCCATCGACGCCATCGTGCGCGTGGCCGAGCACGTCGGCCGCGGCGATCTCTCGCAGACGGTGACCGTCAAGTCGAGTGACGAGCTCGGCCAGCTCGCCCACACCTTCAACGACACGGTCGTGCGCCTGCGCGCGCACGTCACCACCGAGGGCGAGCGCGACGAGGAGCGTCGCCGACGCGAGACCTTGCAGGCCAACATCACCGCCTTCCTGGAGACGGTCACCGACATTGCCCAGGGCGACCTGCGCCGGCGCGGCGAGGTCACCCCCGACGTCCTCGGCAACGTCGTGGACGCCGTCAACGTGATGGTCGAGGAGATCGCCGCCCTCCTCAACGACGTCCGGCACGCGGCCACGCGCGTGGGCACCAGCGCCAACGAGATGATCGGCGCCACCGACCAGATGGCGCGCGGCGCCGAGACGCAGGCGCGCGACGCCACGACGGTCAGCCGCGAGGTGGAGACGATGTCCCGCTCGGTGCGTCAGGTCGCCTCGAACGCCGGCTCGGCGGCCACGGCCGCCCGGCAGACGCTGCAGGCGGCCGCACGCGGCGAGGAGGCCGTCCGCAACAGCCTCGGCGGCATGCAGCGCATCCGGAGCGAGGTGCAGGTCATCTCGAAGAAGATCAAGAGCCTCGGCGACCGCTCCCTCGAAATCTCCAACATCGTCGACACCATCGAGGAGATCGCGTCTCACACGAACCTTCTCGCCCTCAACGCCGCCATCGAGGCGGCCGGCGCCGGCGAGTACGGCACCCGGTTCGCCGTCGTCGCGGACGAGATCAGAAAGCTGGCCGAGCGCGCCGCCACCGCCACCAAGGACATCGCCGGCCTGATCCGCTCGGTCCAGACCGAGACTCAGGAGGCGGTGGTCGCCATGGAGGAAGGCACGCGGGAGGTCGAGGCGGGCTACCAGGTGACCATCAAGGCCGAGGAGAACCTCAAGCAGATCGCCGGCATCTCCCGGACGTCGGCCGAGCTGGCCGAGGAGATCTCCGGGGTGACCCAGGAGCAGGTGCGCGGCGCCGAGGGCGTTGCCACCGCGATGCGCTCGATCGCACAGATCGCCGTGCACACCGAGCAGGCGGTGCTGCAGACGCGGCGCACCGTCGACGACCTCGTGAAGGTTGCCGACGAGCTCAGCCAGAGCCTGTCGCGGTTCAAGCTGGCGTCCGCCTAGCCGGCATGGTCGAGCCGGCCGACCAGGAGTTTCTGCGCTCCGTCTTCTTGATGGAAGCGTGGGACACCGTTGCCGCGCTCGAGAGGGGCGCTGCCGCCGTCGGGCACGGCCAGCTCGACGAGCTGTTCGTGGTAACCCACCGGCTGAAGGGGGCGGCCTCGCTCCACGGCTTCCCCAGGGTGGCCGCGCTCGCCTCGAACCTCGAGGCGGTGCTCGAGGCGGTCCCCTTCGACGCCGACCGGTTCTCGCCCCTGCTCGCCGAGCTGAAGCGGGCCCTCGACCGATTGGATGCCGACGGCGCTCCATCGCCGCCGGACGCTTTGCCCAATCCGGCGCCGCCGGCCGAGGTGCCGCACGTGCTCGACGATCCGACGCGTCGTGAGCTCGACGCGTTCTTCGCCGCCAACGCGGACGTCGCCTCCTACTTCGTTCCCGAGGCCACCGAGCATCTCGATGCCATCACGACCGCGCTGCTGGCCCTCGAGCGCGGGGGCGGAGAAGACGACCTCGCCCGCCTGTTCCGCTCGATGCACACGATCAAGGGCGCCGCCTACGTGGTCGGGTGCGTGCGCGTCGGCGAGCTGGCGCACCGCGCGGAGGATCTCCTGGTGGCCGTGCGCGAAGGCGATGCGACGCTGACGCCGCCGGCGGTGGAGGCGCTGTTCGCCACCGTCGACGTGCTCAAGCTCATGCTCGGCCTTGCGCCCGATCCCGCCGCCTCCATCACGGCGCGGGCGGCGGAGGTGCGTGGTCGTCTCGAGTCGCTCCTCGCCGGTCCGTCGGCGGCCCCGCCCGTGGCCGCGGAACCGGCGCCGCCCGTCATCCCGGTGGCGGCACCCGCGGCGGAGCCGTCGCCGCCCGCGGCGCCCCAGGCGAAGCCGGCACGGCCCACCCGTCCGGCCCCGGCGGCCGCGCGGCGGACACCGCGCCAGACGATCCGCGTCAACCTGGAGCGGCTCGACACCCTGATGGATCTCGTGGGCGAGCTGGTCACGGGTCGGAGCCGCGTGGACCGGCGCCTGGAGGAGCTCGATCGCGTGTCGGCCGCGCTCTTCAGCAGCCGCGCCCGGCTTGCCGCGGCGGTCATCGAGTTCGAGCGTCGGCAGCTCGATCCGAAACGAAAGGCAGCCGAGGCCGAGCGTCCGGCCGCCGGGGCGCCGGCGGTCACGAGCAGTGGTCTCTCGGTGTCCGAGATGTTCGCCGAGCTGGAGTTCGACCGCTACGACGACGCGGGGATGTTCGCCCGCAGCATCGCCGAGATCGCGTCCGACATCGCCGAGCTCCAGGCGGAGCTGGTGACGGTGAACCGCACGCTGCGCGACGACGTGGCCCACCTCCATCGACTCACCAACGCCGTCCGCGGCGAGATCGGACGGGCCCGGCTGGTGCCCATCGGCAACCTGTTCACGCGCTTCGTGCGCCAGGGCAAGGAGGCGGCGCGCGCGGCCGGCAAGCTCGTGCAGATCGAGACGCAGGGCGAGACGGTCGAGCTCGACAGCTCGGTCATCGAGCAGATCGTCGATCCGCTCCTCCATCTGGTGCAGAACGCGGTGTCACACGGCATCGAGTCGGCCGACGAGCGGCGCGCGCTGGGCAAGCCCCCACTGGGTGTGGTGACCCTCTCGGCCGCCCATCGCGGAGGCGCCGTCGTCCTCGAGGTCGCCGACGATGGCCGGGGGATCGATCCCGATCTCGTCCGTCGTCGCGCCGTCGCGCGGGGGTTCGTGACCGCGGATGCCGCGGCCGCCCTGGCGGACCGCGAGGCCTTCGACCTGATCTTCCTGCCGGGATTCAGCACGGCCACGGCCGTGACCACGGCGTCGGGACGCGGCGTCGGCATGGACGTGGTGCGTACGAACGTCCGCCGGCTCAACGGCGAAATCGACGTCGCCAGCACGATCGGGGAGGGAACGCGCTTCACCCTCCGGTTGCCGCTCACGGTGCTCGTCTCGGAAGCGCTGATGGTGCGCGTGGCTACCGAGATGCTCGCCGTCGCGCTCAACTCCGTGCACTTCGTCACCGCCATGACGGCCGATCAGGTCGGGCACGGCGCCCATGGCGAGACCCTTGCCGTCGGTGACGAGGTCGTGGATCTGGTGAGCCTGGCCAGCGTGCTCGGACTGCCCGACGCGCCGCGCGGGCGACGCCGTCCGGTGCTCGTGCTGCGCACGGCCGGCCGGCTGCTGGCGGTGGAGGTCGACGAGATCCTGCACAAGCAGGACCTCGTCATCAAGCCGCTCGGCGCCTTCCTGGAGGGCGCGGGCCCCTACGCGGGCGCCACCGTGACCGCGGATGGTCGGGTGGTGCTGCTGCTGGACGCTGTCGGTGTCGCCGAGAAGGTCGCCGGCACGGGCCGCGCCAGCCTCCGCGAGCGCGGGAGCGGCGTCGACGCCGCTCAGGTGGCGCCCGCACCGGCCGCGCGCAAGCGCATCCTGCTCGTGGACGACTCGATCAGCGTGCGGCGCTTCGTGGGCCAGATGCTGGAGAAGGCGCACTTCGACGTGACCACGGCCGCCGACGGCGCCGACGCTATCACGCGAGTGACCACGGACCCGCCCTTCGACCTCGTCATCACCGACCTCGAGATGCCGCGCGTCAACGGCTACGAGCTCATCGACGATCTGCGCCGGCGCACCTCGACGCGCTCGACGCCGATCATCGTGCTGACGACGCGGGCCGGCGAGAAGCACGTCGCCCTCGCCCGAGAGCTCGGCGTCGACCACTACGTCACCAAGCCGGTCGAAGAGCAGACGCTCATCACGCTCGTCTCCTCGCTGGTGCTTCGCAAATGAAGGTGCTCGTCGTCGACCCGGACGCGGCGCGGGCCGCGGGCGTGGTGGAAGCCTTCGCCACCAGCGATGCCGAGTCCACGGTGGCGCCGAGCGGGTCCTTCGCCCTCACGATGCTCGAGTACAACCGCCAGGACGTCATCGTCAGCCGCGGACAGCTCGGCGACATGGATGGCCGTGAGCTGTGTGCACTCGTGCGGACCGACCCGTCGACGAAGGGCGTCCGCTTCGTGCTCGTCGCCAACGACGTGACGTCCGCGCAGGCGGGAGAGATCGGGATCGATCTCGTGATTCCCGAAGGCCTGATCGGCCAGGCCGTGGTGACGCGGGTCATGCACCTGATGCGACGCGAGAGCGAGTCGACGGCGGCCGCGCCGTCGCCGCCGCCCACGGCCGCCAGACCCGCGCCCGCTCCGGCCGCGTCCGCTCCGGCGCCCCCAGCGCCTGTGCCGGCCCCGCCCGCCGTCGTGGCGTCGCCGCCTCCTGCGCCACCGCCTCCCGCGGCGCCAGCGGCGCCCGCGGCTGCCCCAGCGGCACCACTCAAGGGAGCCGCCCCCCCGCCGCCGCCGCTGACCGAGCTCGACGGGATCGGTCTCAACGGCGCCATGCGAACCTTTCAGGGCGCGCTCGGCACCCTCCAGTTCGAGACGCTCACGGAGGCTCTCGCCAAGGGCGGCAAGACAGGGCGTCTGCTCCTCGTGCTCCCGACCGGCGGCGGCATGGTGGCGTTCGATGCCGGCCGGATCGTGCACGCCGAGATCGGCAACACGACCGGCGAGCCGGCCTACCAGGCCCTCGTGGCGGCCGCGCGGCGCGAGCGCAGCGGAAAGTTCTGCTTCATTCCCTCGGATCCCCGCGATCTGGCCAATGTTCCCAAGACGATCAGCCGAACCGTAGCCCAGCTGCTGGAGGCGACCGCCACGGCACTGAACGAGGAGAAATAGGCGATGCCCAAGGTCCTGGTGATCGACGACAGCGTGAGCGTCCGGAAGGTGGTCGAACGTGCGCTCGCCGGACGGCAGATCGAGGTGGTGTGCGCGGCGTCCGGCAGCGAGGCGCTCGAACGGATCGAGCAGGATCCGCCCGACGTGATCGTGTGCGACGTCGTCATGCCCGATCGCGACGGCTACGAGATCTGCGAGTTCGTGAAGAACCATCCCCGCCTGGGCAGTACACCCGTCGTGCTGATGTCCGGGATCGTCAACGACGAGGTGCGTGACCGCGCGGCCAAGGCGCGGTCCGAAGGGGTGCTCTCGAAGCCGTTCGCCGCCGAGGATCTGTTGAAACGGCTCGACGGCTTCCTCGGCGCCATCCCCGCGAAGGTGCCCGAGGCGGCCGCGGCGCCGCCGCAGATGCCGGTTCCGTCGCTGACGGTGACGCCGATCACGCCGGCGGTGGAGTCCCGGCCGACGCCACTGCCGCGCA
>Ga0209382_10008879_pt1 | contig 12622 bp, 19 predicted proteins | sample SoiMetdeltSBSDD5_FD_187599 | JGI IMG/M metagenome (GOLD analysis project Ga0209382, IMG submission 187599) | Bulk soil microbial communities from a Populus tree surrounding site in Tennessee, USA - Soil MetaG P. deltoides SBSDD5 (SPAdes) (version 2) | ecosystem: Environmental > Terrestrial >... | reverse complement strand
TGATTCCGGGAAGGAGGCTCGTGATGGTCCTCGTCCGCGTCGGCGCGGTGGCGGCGGTCGGTGCCGGGCTCGCCGCCGGCGTGCCGTTGCTTGGACAGGTGGTGGGCGGGGCGCCGGTCGTCCCGGATCCGCCGACGAGCGTTCTGTCGACCGATCAGCAGCCGCCGATGGGGAGGTCGTCGTGCGGGCCGCCGAGATCACCGACGAGCGCATCCCACGCGGCACGTTCAGTTCCATACCCGAGCTCACCCATGCGATCGACTGCTAGGTCGAGCGCTACAACGACAAGCCTGCACCGTCTTATGTGGCACCGCGGAGGAGAGAGGCACGAGGCTGAGAAGCCTGAAGCTGATGTCGTCTGTGGTTCGAATTTCAGCGCGCGGTAGGGGACGGCGCGGAACGTTCCAGCGCCAAGAGATGACGTCGAAGGCGCGAGATTTGCAGCGTGCGAGGAGATCGGTGAAGGCGGCGCGGTCGACGATGGTCCAGCCTTGATGCGACCGGTTGTGGTTGCGGATGGCGACCGAGATGCCGTCGGGCAGCGGTCTTGATCGTGCCTAGGGCGGGCACCAGAAGGCAGATGCTTCGACGACCGGCCGGCGGCGCGGGCGTCTTCGGTGCCGGCGACTGCGGGTGGGTCCGGCGGCGAGTGACCGGGTCTGTGCGCCGGCTCAAACGAGCTGCAATGCCGCGGCTCGATGGACCGCCGCAGATCGGTGGGGTACGTCCAGCTTCCGATAGATGGCCCGAACGTGGCTCTTGAGGGTGTTGACGGAGATGTAGAGCTGCGCGGCCATCTCGCGGTTGGACATACGCATGGGGAGCAGGCGCAGCACCGCAAGCTCGCGAGCCGTGAGCTGCTGTATCGGCATTGCTTGCTCTCGCGTAGCTGCTTGCGCTAGCTCCTGGCATCCGAGGGCGGCCAGGCGGCCGACGGTCCGGTCAGTGCACTCGAGCGCCAGCTGCGGGAGCCTTCTGGTCAAGGTGGGGCCTTCGTCGAGGAATGTTCTGACCAGGCCGAGGGGCTCGCCGACGGAGATCGCCTCGATCAGGGCGGCCGACTTCTCTGGCGGTTCGCTGTCGGACAGCTGAGCCCGGATGAGCGCCTTCTCCACCGCATGGCGAGGCGCCGGAGCGTCGATGGCTTCCAACAGCTGTCGGGCGTGGGTCGGGGCTTGCTGCAGCGCCACCCGCGCAGCCAAGAGCTGCGCGTCGGCGCCCGGAGGTGTGTCGCGAATAAGGGTCTGGGCCCCGATGACGTCCCCCCGATCAAGCCGCACCTTGACCTCCGTGCTGCGTAGGTGGGCGTCGACGGCCGCGGGCAGCTCCAGGTTCGCGGCGCGGGTCGACACCGCCAGTTCGAGCGCCTTCATGTAGGCGCCGGCGACACGATGGCAGCGGGCGAGTTCGCTGGCGGCGAGGGTGGCGACGACCCGATGAGACGACCTGGCGGCGAGAGTGCGGGCCTCCTCGATGAGCGGGACGGCCGTGGCCAAGTGGTTACGCTCACGATGAGCTGATCCTGCCAACAATGCCAGCTCGGCAGAGCCCGAGCCGTTGTAACTGATCTCACGCTGGGCCGCCGCGACATTGTTTTCGGTGGCCGAGATGTCACCGTCGAACCAGGCAACCCAGGCGCGCACAAGGGCGGTATTGACCGCCGTGTGGTGTGTAGCTCCGAGGCCGAGCTGGTCAAGCGTTGCCAACGCCTCGCTTGCGCGATCCCTGTCACCGCCCCACGCGAAGGCGCGAATGCGCCAGCCATGGGCTTGCGAGACCGATCGCAGGCTGGCGCCGGTTCGCTCGACCGAATTCAGGAGACGATCCGCGCAGGCGAGCAGCCCGGCGACTTCACCCAAGTGTTCTGCCACCAGCGCCCGAGCAACCATCAGGTCCCGGCTATCAGCTTGGCCTGCCGTATTTCCCGAGGTGGCGCCTTGGTCGGCCTGTTCGAGCAGGCGGCGTGCCTCGTCGACTCGTCCTGCGGCGACCAGGGACCGGACCCGCCAGGCCAGCAACGGGCTGCCGACGGGCATGTGCTCGGGGAGCCCCTGGAGTAGCCCGACAACCTCGCTCAATGACGCCTCATCCCCCGCCGCCAGGTCTGCGCACGCTTCGGCCGCCTCCTCGGCACAGTCGGCCTTCAGGTAGAGCTCGATCGCGGTCGCGAGTTCCCCCGTGCGTCGACAGGCCTCCGCTGCACGACGACACGCGCCAATCGCAACCAGTGGGTCACGCCTGCGATACTCCTTCTGGAGGCTGCGAGTGAGGATCGGCGGATGACGGAACGCGCCAGGACGGCTGGCGACAGGGGCGATCGGCAGCGCATCGATGTCGGGTGAAGTCAACCGCGGCCGGCCGGTGCTGTCCTCGGCGACTGCTTGGCACAGAGGCTCGGTGAGCACCGGCAACCAGCAGCTCACCTCCAGGAACGAACGGGCGTCGGCGGAGGATCCAACGATCAGCTCCTCCCAGATGTACGCACTGGCAACGCTGCCGGAATCAGGCTGGGCCGGAGATCGTGCCTTTTGCGCCGATGCCTCCAGTTGTGCCAACCGCAAACCCGCAATCCAGCCCAGACTCGCCCGCTCGAGATCGGCAGATGCCGGCCGAACGAGGTGGAGGCCAGCAACTCGATTTCGGCGCGCTCGAACCGCAGCATGGCGGGAGTGACCTCGACCAAGTCGTCCCGCAGGCGGGCACGCTCCAGCCCTAGCCGTGGTTTGGATCTCGAAATGAGAACCGTCCGAACGTCGTGAGGCGGCTGCTCGACAAGCTGTTCGATCACGTGGCGGGCCGCCTGATCATGCAAGCGGTGAACGTCGTCGAGAACCAGGGTCACGCTCGAGCCGAGATTGTGGGTCACTGCGTTGAGGAGCTCCCATAGAACCGTGTAGTCGACGCCACCATGGTGAGACCATCGACCGTTGTGGCGAGCGTGCGGTGAGAGCCGCTCCACTACCTCCACCAAGTGCTCCAATAGAACTTTCTGGTCGTTATGGGTGACGTCGACCGAGAGCCAGGCACAGGGACGTCCCTGGGGGCTGACCCACTGCGCAACGAGAACCGTTTTGCCCGCCCCGACTGGCCCGCGCACGAGAACCACGTGCTGATCGGATTGGCCATCGAGAAGTTCTTCCAGCCGCTTCCGGCGGATCGCGAACGACGGCACGGGCGGAGGGGCCCCCCGGGTGATCGCAGCCGGCCGAGCTAGCACAGCCGTATCCGCGTGCCGGTGCAACTGCGTCAATTCGCCAACGGATGAAGCCAGTTGGCGACGGGACAGCGACCGGGTATCCGGCCTGGACATCACGTGCGATCCCCGAAGACGTGCCGCCCTGCCGGGCGGGCGGCCGCAGGCAGCAGGTCGACACCCGGAGCCGGTGCACGGTCACGCCGTTCGACCGCGCCGCACGACATCGCGCCGCCCCCGGGAGCCCGGCTGGATTGCACCTGACGGGTCTGCGCCTCCCTACTTAGAGTGTTGGAGATGGCTCGAGGAGCGGCCATCCTTTTGTTGAGGGCGGTGACACCCGTCGCTGATGCATCCAGGTGACGCCGTCCCTGTAATCCAACGTGACGATCAGGACCAGGACGAATGGCATGTAAGAGGGGGACCCCCGCGTGCGAAGCGCGGTTACCACGGTGGAACTGCCTGCCGAACCGCGCACGGTGACACCGCACGGCCGGCACGCGGCGACCCGCGGATTCGGTCTTCTCCTGCACGGCATCCTCCTCTATCGGCTGGCGGCTCCTGAAACGCGCGGGACCGCAGTCCGATCACCAGACGCCGAGGTTGTTGCATGCGAAGGCGCCCCGGGCCGCTGGCGGCCAGCCGCCGAGCAGCGGGCGTTCGACCCCGCATCACAGCAGCCGATGGCTGCATCTGCGGGATTCCGCGCATTTCTGTCTGTCCTTACACCTGCCACCGCTGCCGCCTCGGCGTCTTGGTTTTGGCTAACCCGGATCATCCCAAGCGGAGGTGGGACGGTCATCGGCCAACCGACGCGGCGTCGAGGCGACATTTGACCTGGGTCCGAGTAGTTTCGAACTGTTCGTGATGCGCCATCGGCGACAGGTGCTTCTCGTGGACGAAGCGGTCAATCCCGACGGGCGTCCGACGCAGTCTTCTCGCGGGTCCCGGGTAGGCCGGGGCGATGCAACGGCGCATGTTGATGCACAGAACTCGTCGAGGCGGCAGGAGGCGCTGATTCAGGCCGGCCTGGCGTTGGCCTCGGAGCTGTCGCTACCTGCCGTGCTCCAGAAGATCATCGACCTGGCGTGCGAGGTCGCGGACGCTCGATACGGAGCGCTGGGAGTCGTCGGCGAAGATGGGCGGCTACGGGATTTCATCACCTCCGGCGTTGACGAGGAGGAGCGGCGAGCGATCGGGGACTTGCCCGTGGGGAAGGGCATCCTCGGCGTGCTGATCACGGAGACTCACCCGCTCCGTTTGCAGCGAATACAGGACGACTCGCGCTCAGTTGGCTTCCCGGCGAACCACCCACCGATGACGTCCTTCTTGGGTGTACCTGTCAGCGTCCGCGGGATGGTCTACGGAAATCTCTATCTCACCGAGAAGCGCCACCTGCCGGCGTTCACGGCCGACGACGAACGCGCAGTCGTCACCCTGGCAGCGCAAGCGGGCGTCGCCATCGAGAACGCACGTTTGTTTGCCGAGGCAGAGGAAAGACTGGCGATCGAGGAGCGGCATCGCCTGGCCCGAGATCTGCACGATTCGGTCTCGCAGGCTCTGTTCTCGATAACCCTGGAGACCCGTGCCGCCCAGCTTGCTCTGGAAAAGGAGGGGACCCCTCGGCCACCGGACTTGGGTGAGCGTCTTGCCAGACTCCAGGAGCTGACCAAAGGCGCCCTGGCGGAGATGCGCGGGCTGATCTTCGAGCTCCGGCCCGACGCGCTCCGGGAGGAAGGGCTCGCGGCGGCCATCCGCCAGCACGCCGAGGCCGTCGGTGCGAGAGCCGACCTGGTGATCGACATCGAAGCGCTCGAGACCCGATTCCCCCTGACTCCAGACATCGAGCACGAGATCTATCGAACGACCCAGGAAGCGCTGGCCAATGTGGTCAGGCACGCAGATGCCAGGCACGTAGGGATCAGGCTCCTCCGGACAGCCACGGCGCCACCATGTTTGCTGCTCGAGATCTCGGACGACGGGATTGGGTTTGCGCCCGAGAGCTCCCGACCGGGCCACCTCGGACTCACGACCATGAGACAACGAGTTGAGCGGCTGGGCGGGACCATGGAGGTGCGCAGCACGCTTGGTCGTGGCACCACGATCCAAGCGCGCGTGCCGATGCCGATTGACGGCAGCCCGGGGGGGCGCCTGTCGGAATCGGACCCGAGATGAACTCCCGAGATGCCGACGACCGCGATCGGCAACCCGTCAGGGTGTTCGTCGTGGACGATCACGGCGTCGTCCGCCGCGGGCTGCGTGCCTACATCGAGATGGTGGATGACATGGAGGTGGTCGGTGAAGCAGCCGATGGACAGGCGGCCCTGGATGGGATCGGGGCTCTCGTGGCGGCCGGTCGACCGGCCGATGTCGTACTGATGGATCTGATCATGCCCCACATGGACGGTGTCACGGCCACGGCTGCCATCACGGAGCGCTATCCAGAGCTCAAGGTAGTGGCAATGACCAGCTTCACCGAAGCGGACAAGGTTCACGGAGCTCTCGGGTCTGGCGCATCTGGGTACCTCCTCAAGGACGCTGCGGCTGACGAGGTCGCCGCTGCAATCCGGGCTGCCTGCCGTGGCGAGGTCCATTTGGACCCGGTGATCGCCAGGCAGCTGGTGCGGTCGCTGGCGATTCCGAAACGTCGGACCGTTGACATGCTGACCGATCGGGAGCGCGAGGTCCTGGTTCTGCTGGCCCAAGGCCTTTCGAATAGGCAGATCGCGAATGCGTTACATATCAGCGAGCGCACGGCTCGATCCCATGTGAGCAGAATCCTGACCAAGCTGGGGTTGGCTTCTCGGACCCAGGCCGCCTTGCTGGCAATCCGAGAGGGAATCGCGCCCGTCCCGCCCGAGAACTAAGGACCCGAATTTGCCTGGCAGGATCGGGCCCGATGAACCCTCCCGCACCGTCACCGAATGTGCGACGGGGGCGGCAAGGTGGCGGACGGCATGCCACCGAGTTCGACGCGATGGCGGCCGCAGAAGCCGCACTTTTGCCAGATGGCTGGAGCTCGGCTTGCTAGAACCCTTGAACGGCCACGTCGGCTGCCAACGGCGTGTCAACGCACCGGGGTCACATGCGGGCCAGCCCGTTCTCACCGACACGCATTCCGCCGCATCTCACCTGTTCACGGCCCCAGTGCGCTACTTACAAGGCAGGACAGTCGTGGGTGGGTTCGAGACGCACCGCGCCCACTAGGTGACCTGCAGTTTTGTGCGGATTCGCGTCGTGGGCCCACCGACCGAACACCAACGGAACCGGCGCGTGTCCGCTGGGTGATTCACCCCGCGTCGTGCCCGTTGGCGGTCGCTCCCGCTGGTCGCGTCGTGCCCGTCGCGCTGCCTCGCACTCGCACAGATTGTCCGCGCTGGCCCCTGCCCACTGGTGCGCCATCGCGGGCGGCGGTCGCATTCACGCCAGCAACACTCGGTGTCCGGCATGGCCCGGACATCTGAACGTGCCTGGGGCCTCGCGATCTGCTCGCCCGGCTCTGTGACCCGACCAGCTGTGCGCGGGCTGCAGCTTGACATCCCCGGTCCTGGTCGAGCCAGTGGGCTATCGACTCCTCGCGTCATTCCGAACCCCTTCGGCTGCGGGAACGAGCTCTCGCCCTGGCCGTCGAGCACCGCCGCGGCGTGCTCGGCGACCGCGTGCGGCTGGCGGCCGAGCCGCTTGACGTAGCCCGCCCTGTGTCGTCGGCCGGGCGTACCCGACGAAGTAGGCAAGGTCCTCCAACGCCTCGTTGCGCTCCACGACCAGGGTGGTGACGACGGTCCGGCGCCCGGCGTGCGTCTCGAGCTCGGCAGTATCCCGGCGGTCCTCGGCATCCACGACCGACATTGCCTCGAGATCTTGTAGCAATGAGGTCGCGGTTGGCTCCACGGGGCCGTCGCGTCACCTCATAGAAACACGACCGAACCGCTCGGCTAGAACAGCTGCGCGGCGTCGAGCGCATGCACCGCGTCACCGACGTCCTGGATGTCGATCGTCGCTCGACGACGCGTTCGACGCGTTCCACGCTGCGACGTAGTTCGGGTGAGTAGACCGCGGTGCGGCACTCGGGGGCAGTCGTCGGCCTGGCCACCGTGGTGGTCGACGTGCTCTGAGCAGGGTGGGCCCAGGGCCGCCGCCCTGGGGCCACCCTTCTAGCTCACTTGGCAGCGCAACGGACTCTTGATCCGCAGGCTCGAGGTTCAGCGGGCCGATTCCTCGCGGCCACCGTGGGCGGCGAGCGCGTAGAAGGTCAGCACCGCGATCCCGATGTAGGTCAGTGACCAGATCGGGTAGTACGGCATCCATGTGACCGCGCTGAGCGCTCCGACGGTGGCGGCGAAGAAGCCGACCCAACGTGCGAACTGCGAGCGCCCGAGGAGCATGATGCTGGACATGATCAGCACCGCACCGACCACGAGCCACACCCAGGCGTAGGTCGTCAGATCGTCCCCGAGGACGCCGCCCTGGAGTCCCTCGGGCAGCTCGCCGTCGTAGCCGAACGCCCAGATCGAATCGATGATCCGCATGAAGCCGGCGAGTCCGAGCACGGTTCCGGCGAAGAACAGCCAGCCTAGGCCTTGCTCTTCCTCCGCGTACGCCGTCGAGTCGTCGCTGGTCGTGACCGGTACGGAACGACCCATATCAGCCGTAGTCATAGCAACCCTCCTTCGGGGGATCGCGCCACGAACGTGACGTGTCACCATTTCGGTTGTAAGCAGCGCTGGCACGTCATTGGGCGGTCCCACGCCGCATCCGGTGGCGATCCGCTAAGGCGGACATGGTCGTCTCGACCCACGTGCTCGGGATCCAGCCCGCCACGTCTCGGCGAGACACGAGCTCAAGCTCAAGTGGGACGAGCACAGCAGCCTGGAGGGCGGCCAGAGGCCCGCGGCGCTCCGCTAGGTCGAGCAGCTCGCCCGCCACGTAACAGCACGCGTGGCGCCAACGACTGGGCGGACCCATCGACCGTCCCCGCGTGGAGATCATGATCCGAAGGTCTTCCTCCCGGCTATGCGCGAGCGGGTTCGTCCACGCCCAAGGGGGAATCGGGTGACCGCGACGGGTGAGGTACTCCAGGTAGCGGCCGGCCAGGAAGGCCTCACACTCTGCCGCCAACTCGTCGGGGGCGGCTCGCCCGCTAGCGCGCCACATCATCACCACCCATCCCCGCACCCCGTGCCGGCTCGCGCCGGGGCGACCGACGGCGAGCAGCGAGCGTGTTGGCGCTGCCGGCGCGAGGATCCGGAGCGGCAAGCAGCTCGTCGATCAGGCGGATGATGTGGTCACAGCGGCGCGCGACCGACGCCGGCGTCGTGACTGCTCGACCCGGGGCGACCCGCGCGGTGCGGGTCGAGCTGCACATCGTCGGCGGGTACGCCGGCCGGCTCCGTTGCTCGTACCAGAGCGTCGGGTCCATGCCCGTCTCCTCCGCGTCTGCCCTCGCTTTCACCGGCTTGATGGGAACGCGACGCCGACGCGACCACATCGCCCAACGCGGATGAATGCCGAGGCGCCGCCGGGACCGTGACGCCCGCAGCCACGCGCTTCTCCGCTCAGCGGTCACGTGCCGAGCAGCTGCGCCTTGGCGGCCGAGAACTCGTCGTCGGTCAAGGCGCCGGAGTCGTGCATCTGCACGAGCCGGCTGAGCTCGTCGACCTCGCCCCCCGTCGAGGCCGGGGCAGGCGCGACGTACTGCGGTGGGTCGGGTAGGCCCTGGCTGGCCGAGTACGCCGCGGCCCCTTCCTGGTCGTACTCGGCCGTTGGGCACGGCGGTATCGGGCGTGGTAGGCGATGCCGGCCGTCGCGGCGGCGACAGGGAGACGAGCCAGGGGTCGACGACGACGGACCATCAGTCCCATGGCGGTCCTCCCATGTGCGAGTGCCGGTCGTCGTGATGGGCACCTACGTCCGAAGGATCCCCATCGATCCCTCGCGTGTCGTCATCCCCCAGGGATGATGATCGGGCTCGCGCCCGGACTCGATCCGTCCTGACTCGCCGACCTGGGCCGCTAGATGCGGCGGCGGGAGACGCGGCGGGCGGTGCGCCGGGCCGGTGCGTCGGAGGGGTCCGAGCCGCTGTTCGTCCTAGGTGCGGACCGCCGGCTCGAACCCGTGACGGCAACCAGGACCCCCGAGCCCGAGCACGACGACATGCTCGTCGTGCTCGGCCCGCTGCCGCACCGTCCCGACGCACTGGAGCCGTCCGTGCGGGCATCATCCACCGCTGACCAGGCCGCCACGGAAACAAGGCCTCGCTGACCGACGGTCATCCGGTTCGGGTGATGCGACCGGCAACCGCCGACACCACGATCGTCGTGGCGTGGCCCACGACCAGCGTGGAGGAGGTCAGAGTGGCTGGTTTGAGCGTGTCGATGGTCACCGAGCACGGTGGACATCGCGTCTTGGTCAGCATGGATGGCACGCGGTTCGAGACACCGCCGGTCGAGCACCTCGCCTTCTATGTGGGGCTCGGGGCACTGGTCGCGCTGGAAGTGGTCGAGGTGCCGGTGGCGGTGGCGCTCACAGTCGGTCACCTCCTCCTCGACTTCACGAGCCGGCCGGGCTTGCAGTCGCTCGGACAGGCGCTCGACGAGGCCTGACTCGCGGGGAGGGTCACAGATCCTTGCGGTACCACCGCACGGCCGTCCCAGCCGGGCAGTCTTCGATCACACCCACGGTGCCGTACCCGAGTCGATCGTAGAAGCCGTCGATCAGCGCGTCGTACGCAAGGCCCATCACCAGCCGACAGCCTCGCCTGCGTGCTTCGGACTTGGCTTCTGCCATCAGCGCACGGCCAAGCCCGCGATCTCGCAGAGAGCCCTCGACCCAGACGACGTGCACCTGGCAGCACCCGCCCCAGATCGTGCCGGACACGCCGGCCACGATCCGCCCGTCGTCGCGGACGAAGATGCCGAAGTCTTCCTCCGCCCCGATGCCGAGGGCAGCAACCGCGGCTTCAGCCAGCCGCTCCTCCAGGAACACGTTGATCCTGTGGATCTGGGGGGACAACGGCGCCAGCATGGAGGGCACCATCACCGGCTCGTTCAACGAGCTGACCATGCAGAACGGCATCCCACTCACCGACGAGATGCAACTGCAGCTGTCGGAGCGCTATGGGGGGCTGGACGCCTGGGGTGCAGCGGCGATGGATCCCCACTACGGGGCGGCCTGGGCGTGGGCGGGGAACACTCCGTTCAAGTGGGGCAAGCAGGTCGGGTCGCACCTCGGCGGAACGCGCAGCCCGCTGGTGGTCCACGGGCCTGGTCGCGTCCGGGACGCCGGGGCCCTGCGCTCGCAGTTCAGCCACGTCATCGACCTGGCGCCCATGATCCTCGACGTCGCCGGGATCCCATCGCCCCAGAGCGTCGATGGCATCGAGCAGGAGCCGATGCACGGATCCACGTTCGCAGCCTTGCTGACAGACGGCGACGCGCCAGAGCACCGCAACCAGCAGTACTTCGAGACCATCGCCAACCGAGCCATGTACCAGGACGGCTGGTGGCTGGCGATGAAGACCGAACGGATCCCGTGGGTGCTCACCCCCGACGCGATCAGGCCCTATGCGCCCGGCGTCTGGGATCCGGACGCCGGTCCCGCCGTGCTGTACTGCCTACCCGACGACTTCACGCAGGCGAAGGACCTCGCCGCCGAGCACCCCGACAAAGTGGCTCATCGGATCTGGGCGGGGTCGATGGCGGCGAGTAGCCGCCAGTTGGGGCGGCCACCCCGCTCAGATCCGAAGCGCCACCTGTGCAGGAGCTACCGACCTGCGCCGGGTGCCGCACCTGGCAGCCCAACTGAGACCTACTCGCCACAACCATTACAGGCACGCTCAGCCCAGACTGGCTGACGTCAGTTCACCTTGGTGATGCCGAAGCACTTCTCCAAGATCAACAGGTTGTACAGCGGTGCGCCGTCGGCTTGGTGCGTCAGCCCTCCGGTGAGGTGACCGATCTCGTGCAGGATCACCAGTGCCTTGATCTCGACGTCCGCCGGCAGCCGGCTCAAGCGGGTGTTGGGGGGAATGGCCTTGGCGATGTCATCACTCTTGAGAGAGTCGAAAAAGGGATAGACCGTAAGTTCCCCATTCACGCCGCCGCCGGTCGGGTAAGCAAAGGCGGCCACCAACGGACCGAACACACTCGGGGTGGATGACTTAGTAATCTTCACTTTCGCCCACACCTCAGTCGGGCTGATGTACGGCTGGTACGTGGTGCCCAGAAAGCTCTTGCAGTCGCCTGTGAGCACCGCGTTGATCTTCCCGACCACATCGCTCGGCAACGTGGCCTGGTACGGGTTGCTGACCTGCTCGGTGCCGCTATTGCCGCCGCCGGCATTGCCGCCATCCTCAGGGTCGGCCTCCTCGTCCGGCACATCGCCGCCACCTGGGTCGCCACCGATCCCGCCCCCCGGGTCCTCCACCAAGCCGACGACGTCGCAGGTGTAGTCGAAGTCGCCAGGGCCGCTGTAGTAGCAGTCGGCGTGGGCCGGCACCGCGGTCGTGACCTGCAGCCCGGCGACGAGGACGCCGCAGACACCGAGCGCCATGACGGCCCGCCGCACGCAGCCGCGAGTGGGTGATGGCATGGTTCCTCCTACTGGGGTCGCCCATGGGCCTGGATGGACCAGTGGTTGCCATCTATTCGGGAACACGCATCGATCTGGATGAACGCGTCGATCGTCGCGAGCTGCGAAACCTAGTAATGGAACTGGCGGACGAGGTTTATAGGTCGGGGTCTTCCATGAGAGAGACCCGGTGGACGAACGAGAGCAGCAGCGCAAGGTCCGGCACCGCTTGGGGGTGTTGCGTCACGCGGAGGAGGTCATGGGCAATGTGGGTCATCGGATTTGAGCGGCGTCGATGATGTTTATGAGGTTCCAGTTGGGGCGGCCGGCGTAGAGCAGGACGCGTAGCCTGTAGTGGGCGAAGCATCGGAACCCGAACCCGACGCGTTTGATGCGCTTGATCAGGTTGTTGGCGGCTTCGATGGGTCCGTTCGAGACCCGGGAGCGGTGCCAGGCGACGATCTGGTGGCGCCAGCGTCGCAGTGTCCGGCCGAGCGAGCGGACCTCTGGTGGGTGATCAAAGGTCGAGGAGGTCGTCGGCGAGCTCGTCGACGAAGGTGTCGGCCTCGTCGGGGTCATCGATGGCGTAGATGCCTCGGATGGTCTCTTTGGCGTGCCACGCGAGGCGCACCTCGCCCCGGGGTCGCCGGCTTCGAGGAGCCCGAGGAGCTTGGCCTCGCCGCGTTCGTCGAGGCGTTCGTGACCCTTGGTGAGCAGCCGACGAGATCGGTAGAGCGGGTCGTTCTTGCGGCCCCGGTGGCCGAGGGTCTCGTTCTGGACCCGGCGGCGGCACTCGTCCAGCTTCGAGTTCGCCAGCTTCACGACGTGAAACGGGTCCGCGACCTGGGTGGCGTCGGGGAG
>Ga0209382_10008878_pt1 | contig 12623 bp, 6 predicted proteins | sample SoiMetdeltSBSDD5_FD_187599 | JGI IMG/M metagenome (GOLD analysis project Ga0209382, IMG submission 187599) | Bulk soil microbial communities from a Populus tree surrounding site in Tennessee, USA - Soil MetaG P. deltoides SBSDD5 (SPAdes) (version 2) | ecosystem: Environmental > Terrestrial >... | reverse complement strand
TCACGCCGAACATCTACACGCCGCTCGAGGAGATCGACTACTTCGTCGAGGCGATGCGCGGCGTCGTCAGGAACGGTCTGCCGGCGTAGCCAGCGTGAGCCGCCGCATCGGCGCCACGAACGCGGCACTCTCGACACCAGGCAAGGCTTTGAGCCGACCGAGCGTTTGATCGACGTACCGCACCCGCTCTTCAGTATTTTCATAGGCCGCCCCGGTCAGACTGATCCCGCCAGTCAAGACATTCTCTGGATCGAAGCCCGGATGCACGTTCACCAGCAGGCCAAAGCTGCGAATCATTAAACCTGCTCCGATGAGCAGCACCAGTCCCAGGGCGACTTCCGCCACGACCAGCGAATCACGCCACCAGCGCAGCGCCCCGCCGCTCGTCGCGGTCTTCGCGCCGCCTTTCAAGACTTCATTGATCTCCGGGCGCGAGGCTTTGAACACCGGCAGCAGACTGAAGAGCAGCGCGGTCAACACCGACACCAACAGCGTAAACGCCAGCACCCGCGCATCGATCCGCACTTCATCAAGTCGCGGCAGTTGCTCCGCGCCGTAATACTTGATTGCGCTCAGCCCCCACAGGGCGACCAGCAAGCCCGCGCCACCGGAGAGCAGAGCCAGCAGCAGACTCTCGGTCAGCAATTGACGCGCGACCCGCCAGGTCCCCGCGCCCAGCGCGACACGCAAGGCCAGTTCCTTCTGCCTGGCGCTCGCCCGCACGAGCAACAGGTTCGTCACGTTCGCGCACGCGATGAGCAGCAGAGAGCCTACCGCTCCGAGCAGTATCCACAAGGCGCGGCGCACCTCAAGACCCACAATCTGTTCGTCCACGGGCGCCAGGTAAGCGGTGGCATTCCGGCTGTAGCGCGGATGTCGCTGCTCCAGATTCGCGGCGATGCTGGTCAGCTCCGCCTGCGCCTGCGTCAACGTGACGCCCTGCTGCAAGCGGCCAACCGCCCTGAGGACCTGCGCGCCGCGCTCATCCAGGTTTTGCCCTTCTCCGGCGATGGTCGTCAGGAGCTCGGTCTGTTTCGCGGCCAGCGGGAACTCGAAGCCGGGCGGCAGAACACCAATGACGGTGAACGACCTGCCATTCAAAGTAAGCTGCTGCCCCACCGCGGCCTCGCTGCCGCCCAGGCGGTTTTGCCAAAACTGATGGCCGATGATGACCACTCCTTCAGCGCCGCGCTGCTCCTCGTCAACTCGGAAATCGCGGCCTCGGAGCAGTTTGACCTTGAGGAGCGCCAGAAAGTTGGCGGTCACGCGCATGCCCTGCAGGCGCTCGGCCTGCCCTTCCTTGAGCAGAATGAAGCCGTTGGGTTTGTAACCCGCGATGGACTCAAAGCTCCGGTTCTGCGCGCGCCAATCCTGTAATTCGAGATAAGAGACGTAGCCCTCGGTGCGTTTGTCTTTGGCGGTTCGCCAGATCGCGGCCATGCGCTCAGCCTCAGCAATGTGCGGCGGATTCAGGATCAGCGTATTGATGACGCTGAAGATCACCGTGTTCGCGCCGATCCCGAGCGCCAGCGTGAGCACGACAACCGACGTGAAGCCGGGCTGTTTCACCAACATGCGCGCACCGTAGCGCAGGTCTTGGAGTAGGGTCTGCATCGATCCTCCACAAGCGGTCAGCTCTCAGCCAGAGGGAAGCCCCTGGTTTTGCCGAAAGCTGAGAGCTGAGAGCTGAGAGCTGATCGCTGATCGCTATTCGTGGCGCAAGGCCACCAGCGGGTCCACTTTCGTCGCCCGCCGCGCCGGGACCCAGCAGGCGAGCAGGGCTGTCAGAATTAACGTCAGCGCAATCACAACGAACGTCAGCGGGTCGGTTGCCTTGACCTCAAACAGCAAGCTTGCCATCCAGCGCGTCAAGGCCAACGCGCCGAGCAGCCCCAGCGTGATGCCGGGCAACACCAGTTTCATCCCCTGCGCGACGACGAGCCGTAAGACAGTGGCGGTGGGCGCGCCGAGCGCCATGCGGATGCCTATTTCCTGCGTCCGTTGGACGACGGCGTAAGCCATGACGCCGTAAATCCCGAGCGCCGCCAAGAGCAGCGCGAGCGCCGCGAAGGCGCCGAGCAGGAAGGTGTAAAAACGCGGCCCTGCTACCGACTCCGTGATGAGCTGCTCCATGGTGCGGAAATTCGTCGGCTCCAAAGCCGGGTTCGCTGACTTTACGGCCTGGCGCACGCTCGGCACCAGGGAGTGCGGCGGCACCGAGGTGCGAATCATGAGGTTGCTCCACAAAAACGGCGCCTGAGCGAATGGCGTGTAAATGGCCGCCGCACCCGGGTCATCAAGGCCGGAATAACGCACATCGGCGACGACACCGACGATCTCGCGCCACTCGTCCGATTGTTCGGAGTTGATGATTTGCAGCCGCTTGCCCAGGGCACTCTCGTTCGGAAACAGGTGGCGCGCCATCGTCTGATTGACGATCACAGTTTTGCCGGCCTTCTCGTCATCGCCTCCGGTGAACTCGCGGCCTTCGCGCAAAGGCGTCCCGAGCGCGCGAAAATAGTCGGGGCTGATGGCGATGAAATAGGCGGTTCTCGAACTGTTGTCATTGGTCGGCATGCCCTGCACCGCGAAGCGAGTGGTGCGTTGTGCGCTGACGGGCGGCAACGCGCTGCCTCCGCTGACGGCCTCAACGCCTGGGAGCCCGGCGACACGAGCGATGGCTTCGCGGACCACGCCCGCGCGCCGCTGCGGGTCCCTGAATTCGATCAGCGTCAAACCGACTGTCAGCAGGTTTTCAGCCCTGAACCCGGTCTCGACATTCAGCAGACGATTGAAGCTCTTGAGCAACAATCCCGCGCCGACCAGGACGATCAGCGAGAGCGCGATTTCGGCGACCACCAGCGCGCCGCGCAACCGATTGCCTCTGACATTCCCGAACGCGCCGCGACTGCCGTCGCGCAGGGTCTGATTCAGATTGCCGCGCGCGGCCTGCCACGCCGGAACGAGACCGAAGATCAACACGGTCAAAGTCACGGCGCCCAGCGTGAAGCAGAGCACGGGCCCGTTGAGGCGGACTTCGGTCAGGCGGGGGAGCTCGTCTGGGTCGACATGGAGGAGCGCATCCACTCCCCAGACCGCCAGCAGTAAGCCCGCCACGCCGCCGAGGACGGCGAGCAATGAGCTTTCCGTCATCAACTGGCGCAGGACACGCCCGTGCCCCGCGCCCAGTGCAGCGCGGATGGCAATCTCGCGTTCCCGGACAGCCATGCGCGAGAGCGTCAGATTGGCGACGTTGGCGCAGGCAATCAGGAGCACGAATCCGACCGTCGCCAGGAGCACCCACAACGCCCGGCTGACGTCGCCAACAATACGTTCGTAAAGTGGCGTAAAATTGATCCGCACGCCTGAATTCGTCTCGGGATATTGTTGCTGCAAGCGCTGCGAGATGGTCTCGATCTCACTCTCCATCTGCGCCAGGCTGACGCCGGGTTTGAGGTGAGCGACGGCGCGGAAGATGCGGAACTGGCGGTTCTCCATCTGCTGCGGCGTTTCGGCCATGGCCGCGCCTGAGGTGGCCCAGATTTTGAAATCGCGGCTGGGGTACTGAAACTCCGGCGGTGTCACGCCGACGATGGTGTGCGGTTTGCGGTAGAGCCTGATCGTCCGGCCGATAACGTCGGCATCGCCGCCGAAACTGCTTTGCCAGAAATCATGGCTGATGACGGCCAGCGGCTGCAAATCCTCTTCGGGTCGCCAGAACCGGCCCCGTGCGGGCTGCGCAAGCATGGGCAACAGGTCCGGCGTCACGATGGCGCCTCTGACCTGCGTCGTCTCGCCGCCCAGCGTGACGTCGTAAAGATTCGATGCCCAGAGCGCCATCCGATCAAAGCTCTGACTCGCCGCCTGCACGTCGCGGAAATCAGGCGGCGAGATGCCTGCGACGACAATGCGCTCTGCGTCTCGGTAAGGCAGCGGTTTCAACAAGACACCGTAGACCACGCTGAAGATCGCCGTCGTCGCCCCGATCCCCAAAGCCAGCGTCAACACCGCGATCATGGTAAAGCTGGGCTGCTTGATCAACATCCGCGCGCCGTAGCGCAGGTCTTGCCACATAAGCTCTCCGGGGTGGTCAGCCTTTCTTAGTTAATACCCTCCGCGCAGGGGAAAGATCGTGCCAGTGCCCGGCCGGGCTAAGTATTGCGATTATTGAGCTTACGTGGGCCCTCGTGAGGACCGTCGGTGGCGGGTGTGCGCTTCTGGGAATAGACGTTCCCATTATCGGGATAATCCCTGGGGAGCGGATGAGCAGAGGTGCCCATGGAGCATGAGCATCGACCTCTCGTCCGCGCCGCCGCCCTCGCTGCTCGACGATTATCTGTATTCGACCATTGGCGACCCGCGCGTGAGAGTCACCTCGGCGATCGCCGCTTGGCTGCTGAAAGCGGTCGGCTTTCAGCTCTGACAAACCAAGAGATTGCCTCTGGCTGACCGCTGAATGCTGATCGCTGACCGCTATTCGTAGCGCAAGGCAACCATCGGATCCACTCTCGTCGCCCGCCGCGCCGGCAGGTAGCTGGCGACGATGAGGACGGCCGTGAGCGTGGCGGCCACGCCCGCAAAGGTCAGCGGGTCGGTCGCGCCTACGCCGTAAAGCATGCCCGCCACGAGGCGGGTCAGGGCAACCGCCGCAGCCAGCCCCGTAGCGATCCCCCAGCCGGCCAGCTTGAGACTCTCCCACATGACGAGCCGCAAGACGTCGCGCCGCTGCGCCCCGAGCGCCATGCGCACCCCGATCTCGTGCCTCCGCTGCGCCACGTTGTAAGACATCAAACCGTAAAGGCCGACCGCCGCGAGCAGCAGCGCGAGCAAGGCGAAGCCGCCGATCAGCCAGGCGTTGGTCCGCTCGGGCGCCAGCGCCACCGCCAGGTGCTCGTCGAAGCTGCGCACCTCGAAGAGCGGTAAATTCTGATCCAACCCCCGGACGGCGGCCCGCACCGCCTCGGGGAGTCCGGCCGCACCACCCGCCGCGCGGACGAAGAGCGTCATCCGCGGCCGGTAATTCTGGCCGAGGGGCAGATACATGTACGGCAGCGGCTCTTCGCGCAAGTTGCGGTACTTGCCCGTCTTGGCCACGCCGATGACTTCGTGGCCCGGCCCGGGCCGGAAGCTGATCCGCTTACCGAGCGGGTTCTCCCCCGGCCAGAACCGCCGCGCCAGCGCCTCGTTGATGATCACGACCTGCCCCGCCGACCCGGTGTCCTGCGGGCCGAATTCGCGCCCGAGCGCGAGCGGCATGCCGAGAGCCTCGAAGTATCCCTCCCCGACGACGTTGACGTTCAGCTCCAGGTCCTCGTTTGGCCGCGGCGTGTAGCCTTCGAGCGAGACGGTCGTCCGGCTGCCGCCGGCATTGATCGGGACGTACTGCGCGAGGGCCGCGGAGCGCGCGCCTGGCAGGGCCGCGACCCACTCCGTCACTTGCCGGTAAAACTGGCGCCCTTGTGCCTCGCTGTACCCCTGCCGCGCCAGGTCCACCGAGGCGAGCATCGCGTCTCCGGTCGCGAAGCCGAGGTCGGCGGCGTAAGCCTTCTGGAGGCTGCGGAGGAAGAGGCCCGCCGCGGCGAGCAACACCAATGAGAGCGCGACCTGGGAGACGACGAGCAGGTTGCGGAGGCCGAAGCGGCGCGCGACCGGGCCGCCGCCGGGCTCCGCGTCTTTGAGCGCCGGTACCAGGTCGGGCCGCGACGCCTGCAACGCCGGCGCGAGCCCGAAGACCATCCCGGTCAGAACTGAGACGAGTGCGGTGAAGCCGAGGACGCGCGCGTCGAGGCTCACGCGCAGCGCCGCAAAAGCAGCGAAGGCTTCGAAGGAGAGGAGCAACTCGGCGAGCCAGGCGGCGAGCAGCAACCCGACGCCCGCGCCGAGGAGCGAGAGCAGCAAGCTTTCGGCGAGCATCTGCCGGACGAGCCGCCGGCGGCTCGCGCCCAGCGCCGACCGCACGGCGATCTCTCTCTGCCGCCCGCGCGCCTGCGCCAGCAGCAGGTTGGCCACGTTGGCGCACGCGATCAAGAGGACCAGTCCGACGACCGCCATGAGCAGTCGCGCGACTCTGGCGGTCGCGTCTCGGGCCGCGGGGCCGACCAGCGCCTGGTTGACCGGGACCAGGGTCACCGGCCTCGGCCGGCCGGGATCGTTGAGGGTGCCGAGGTTGGTCTCCGGGTGAGCCTCAGCGAGCCGTGCGGCAATGGTGTCGAACTGGGCCTGGGCTTGCTCGAGCGTCGCCCCGGGCTTGAGGCGGCCGACGACGAAGATGCCGCGCGAACCGCGGCGCTCGAAAGGCACCGCCTGGGCCGCCGGGTTGACCTGCCGGTACATCATCATCGGGACCCACGCCTCGAGCGCAGATTGCAGTCCCGTGCCCCTGAAATCTTCGGCGGCGACCCCGACGACGGTAAATGGGAAGCCGTTGAGGCTGACGCTACGGCCCACCACCCTCGGGTCGGAGCCAAAGCGCCGCCGCCAAAGGTCGTGGCTGATGACGGCGACCGGATGCGCCCCCGGAGATTGGTCGTCCTCGGGCAGCAGCGTCCGCCCCAGCGCGGCGTTGACCCCGAGCACGGCGAAGTACTCGCCGCTGACGAGACCGCCGCGGATGCGCTCGGCCTCGCCGCCCGTGCTCAGGTGCATGGCCTGATTGTCGGCGAACGCCGCGAGCCCCGAGAAGGCCTGGTTCTGCTCCCGGAAGTCGCGGTAGTCGGGGTAAGAAGACGTGCTGAAGCGGCCGCTGCTGAAGTCGCTCGTGTAGACCATGACTAACTGCTCGGCGTGCGCGACCCCGGGCAGCGGCCGCAGCAGGAGCGCGTCAATCAGCGTAAAGATCGCCGTGTTCGCGCCGATCCCGAGCGCCAGCGTGACGATTGCCACGAGGGCGAAACCGGGCTGCGTGCGTAGCCGCCGCAGAGCGTAACGCAGGTCCTGCCACATAAACCCTCCGGGAGCGGTCAGCGATCAGCTTTCAGCCACACCAGGAGCTCCCCTCCGGCTGAGAGCTGAAAGCTGATCGCTATTCGTTGCGCAGCGCGACCACCGGGTCGACTCTCGTCGCCCGCCGCGCCGGCACGTAACAAGCCAGCAGCGCCACGCCCGCGAGCAGGAGCGCGACCCCGGCGAAGGTCAGCGGGTCGGTCGCCCCGACGCTGTAGAGCAAGCTCGCCATGAGCCGCGTCAGCAGGAGCGCCCCGCCGAGCCCGATGCCAATCCCGACGAGCGCCGGAAGCATGCCCTGCCGCACGACCAGCGAGACCACGTCGCGCGGCCGCGCGCCGAGCGCGAGGCGGATGCCGATCTCGTGCGTCCGCTGCTCGACCGCGTACGAGATGACGCCGTAAATTCCGCCCGCGGCCAGGATCACGGCGACGGCGGCGAAGACGCCGAAGAGCGCCGTGTAGAGCCGCGGCTGCCAGACCGACCGGGCGACGACCTGCTCCATGCTCCTGACGTTGGTCAGCGGGACCTGGCGGTCGAGTCCGAGCACTTTGGCCCTCACCGCCGGGACGAGGCTCGACGGATCCACCGCCGCGCGCAGGACGAGTGTCATCCCGCCGACCGGCTTCTGCGGGTGCGCGACGTAGATGCCCCGCCGCGTCCCGGCGTCCAGCCCGTCGTGCCGGACGTCTTTGGCCACGCCGACGATCGTGTGCCACGGCTCGTTGTCCTCGGGCGGGCCGAAGCGGACGCGTTTGCCGAGCGGGTCCTCGTTCGGGAAGAACTCGCGGGCGAGCGTCTCGTTGATGATCGTCACCAGGACGGCGCCGTCGGCATCGGCGTCGGTGAAGTCGCGCCCGGCCAGCAGCGGGATACCCATGGCGCGGAAATAATCCGTCCCGATGACACAGTGGTTGATCATCGGCGCCTGTCCGACCGAAAGCACCGGGCGTCCTTCGACCGTCAAACTGCGGCCCCAGCCCGACCCGCTGAGGGGCAGGTTCGAGATGGCGCTCGCCGACTCGACACCGGGGAGCGCGCGCAGCTCGGCGAGCAACTCGCGGTAGAATGCGCCGCGCCGCGCGGGCTCGGGGTACTGGGACTGCTGCAAGGCGACCTGTGCGGTGAGCACTCCCTCGGGCCTCAGCCCGGGGTCAACCTGCCGGAGGTGGAGGAAGCTTCGCATCATGAGCCCTGCCCCGACGAGCAGCACCAGCGCCAGCGCGACCTCGGCGACGATCAGCAGGCGGCGCAGACGGGAGCGCCCGCCCGCCTCCGTCCCGCGCCCTCCCTCCTTGAGCGCGTCATTGAGGTCGGGGCGCGCCGACTGGAGCGCGGGCGCGAGGCCGAAGACGAGCCCCGTGAGCAGCGCCACCCCGGCGGTGAAGCCGAGGACGCGGCCGTCCATGGCGAAGTTCATCCAGAAAGGCAATTCGTCCGGGATCGCGGCGAGCAAGAGGTCCAGACCCCACCAGGCGAAGACCAGGCCGAGCGCGCCGCCCGCGACCGCGAGCATGACGGACTCGGTCAACAGCTGGCGGAAGATGCGCCGCGGCCCGGCGCCGAGCGCAACGCGGATCGCAATCTCGCGCTGTCGCGCCGAGGCGCGCGCGAGTAGCAAGTTGGCGACGTTGACGCAACTGATCAGGAGGACGAAGCCGACAACCCCGAGCAGCACGAGCAGCGCCTGGCGGTAATCGCCCGCCAGCCCTTGGCGCAGCCCGGTGAGGACGACGCCCATCCCCTCGTTGGTCACCGGGTGCCCGGCCTCGATGCGCCTGGCAATGACGTCAATCTCGGCCTGCGCCTGCGCGAGCGCGACGCCCGGCCGGAGGCGCGCGATCGCGCCGAGCCCGTGGTCGTTGCGCGTCCACCGCTTCTCGTCGAGCGCGAGCGGAACCCAGAGCTCGGCGACCTCCGGGAACTTAAAGCCCGGCGGCATGACCCCGATCACCGTGCGCGCCCGGCCGTTGACGGTCAGCGTCCGGCCGAGGACGCCGCGGTCGCCGCCGAACCGCCGCTGCCACAACCCGTGGCCGAGGATGACGACCGTGTCCTGGTCGGGCCGGTCCTCGTCCGGGCTGAAATTCCGGCCGAGCGCCGGCGGCACGCCGAGGACCTCAAACGTGCCGTGCGAAATCCCCGACCCCGCCACCCGCTCCGGCTCGCCCTCGGCCGCGAGCGTGAAGCCTCCCCCGCCGAACGCGGCGACGCCGGTGAAGACCGTGTTCTGCTCGCGCCAGTCGGCGAAGTTCGGGAACGAGACCCCCATCCGCGGAATCCCGCGCTTCGGCGCCGTCTCGTCGAGCAGCACCAACTCTTCGGGACGCTCGTACGGCAGCGGCCGCAGCAAAATTCCGTTGACGAAGCTGAAGATCGTGCTGTTCGCCCCGATCCCGAGTGCGAGCGTGACCAAGGCCAGCGCGATGAAACCCGGCCGCGCCCGCCAGCTCCTCAGACCGTAACGCAAATCGTGCCACATGACTGATCTCCGAACTTAGAGCAGATTGGGATTGAGTGTAGGGGGCAGAGCTGGTCCCTGCCCGGGTCTCGCGGCCCGCGACCCCGGGCAGGGACCAGCCCTGCCCCTACTGCCTGACCCGGAAACGCAATTGAAAACCGAATTTAAATTTGAAATTCATTCGCTCCTCAGGGCGATCATCGGATCCACCTTCGTCGCCCGTCGCGCCGGCAGGTAGCAGGCGACGAGCGCCACACCCGTGAGCAGCAGCGCCGCCAGCGTCAGCGTCAGCGGGTCGGTCGCCCCAATGCCGTAGAGCAAACTCGCCATGAGCCGCGTCAGTGCCAGCGCCCCGCACAGGCCGATGCCGACGCCGAGCAGGGCGAGGCTCATCCCCTTCTTGAGCACCAAGCCGAGTACGTCGCGCGGCCGCGCGCCCAAGGCCATGCGGACGCCAATCTCCGGCCGGCGCTGGACGACGAAGTAGGCGAGGACGCCATAAATTCCCAGCGACGCGAGGAGCAGCGCCAGCGCCGCGAAGGCCACCAGCAAGACCGCGCCGACGCGTCGCGTCGAGCTCTCCTCGCCGAGAATCTCTTCCATCGTCCGGATGTTCGACACCGGCTGATCCGGGTCGACTGCGCGCACCACGCCCCGCACGGCCGCGACGAGGCCCTGCGGGTCGCCGGCAGTGCGGATGACGAGGTGGCTCGGGGTGAACCACTCTTGATAGTTAGTCTGCGGGTGCGGCAGATACATCTCGGCCTTGACCGGGGCGTCGAGCCCCATCTGCCGGACGTCGCTGACGACGCCGACCACCGTCAGCCAGGGGCGGGCAGAGTCCGGATCCCCGATCTTGAACCGCTTCCCCAGCACCTCCGTACCCGGCCAGTACTGCCGCGCCATCGTCTCGTTGACGATCGCCACCGGCATCGCCTGCTCGCGGTCGTGCTCGTCGAAGTAACGCCCCTGTCGCAGCGACACGCCCAGCGCCTTGAGGTAGTCGGCGCTCACCTGCCGGTGAATAGCATCGTAGGAGAGGCCCGGCTCGGGCACCCGCCCCTCGACCGAGAAGCCGCTCGTCCCGCCCTTCCACTCCAGCGGCACGCTGGTGGTGTAGCCCGCGGCGATGACGCCAGGGAGGGCTGTGACGCGCCCGAGCACCTGGTCGTAGAAGGCCACGCGCTGGGAGTGTTCCTTGTATTTGCCGCGCGGCAGGTTGGTCCGGAGCGTGAGGAGGTTCTCCGGGCGCAGCCCCGAATACTCTCCCCGCAGCCGGAAGAGGGTCTGCATGAGCAGCCCCGCGCCGACCAGCAGCACCAGCGCCAGGGCGACCTGAGCGACGACCATCGCCCCGCGCAGCCGGCTGCCGCCCGCGCCGGAGCCAGAGCGTCCACCGCCCTGCTTGAGCGCTTCGTTGAGGTCGGCCTTCGACGCTTGCAGCGCCGGGGCGAGGCCGAAGACCAGCCCGGTGACGACCGAGAGGGCCAGCGTGTAGCCGAGCGCCTGCGGGTCGATCCGCAGCCCGGCCGAGAGCGCCAGACCGTCCGGGATCAATTGCTTGAGGAAAGCGAAGCTCCAGACTGCGAGCAGCAGCCCGAGCGCGCCACCGGTCGCTGCCAGAAGCAAGCTCTCGGTCAGTAATTGCCGCACGAGCCGGCCCTGGGTCGCGCCGAGCGCCGTGCGCACGGCGATCTCTTTGCTCCGGCTGGCGGCGCGCGCGAGCAGCAAGTTGGCGACGTTGGCGCATGCGATCAGCAGGACGAAGCCAACCGCGACCAGCAGCATCATGAGCGGCCGGCGGACCTCCCCCGCCACTTCCTCGCGCAGCGGCAGCACCAGGGCCCCGAGTCGCGCGGCGTCGTCCGGGTGGTCACGCGCGATCCGCGCCATAATCGTCTGGATGTCGGCGTTGGCCTGCGCCACTGTCACCCCGGGTTTCATCCGCGCCACGACCGTCAGGTAATGGCCGCCGCGATTGGCGATCTCTTCGCCGAGCGCCAGCGGGACCCAGAGATTGATGTAACGCTCGAGAAACTGAAACCCCGCCGGCATGACGCCGATGACCGTGTGCTTCTCGCCGTTGAGCAGGATGTCGCGGCCGACGATCCCGGACTCGCCGCCGTAGCGCCGCTGCCATAGCCCGTGGCTGAGGATCGCTACTTTATTCGCCCCGGGCCGGTCCTCCTCCGGGAGGAAGGCCCGGCCGAGCGCCGGCTTGACCCCGAGCAGCGGGAAGAAGTCGGCGGTCACGCTCTTGGCGGAAACCTTCTCCGGCTCGCCGTCGCCCGTCAGGTTAAAGCTCCCGTCCCCGAGCGCCGCCATCCCTTCAAAGACCCCGTTCTGCGCCTTCCAGTCGGCGTAGTTGGCCGGGGCCGGCGTGTTGCGTGGGAACCCGGCGAACGACGCCTCCTCCCAGACCATGACCAGCCGCTCCGGGTCAGCGAAAGGCAGCGGCCGGAGCAGCACCGCGTCGACCAGGCTGAAGATCGCCGCATTCGCCCCGATCCCCAACGCCAGCGAGAGCACCGCGACCAGCGTGAACCCTGGGTTCCGCCACAGCCCCCTGAGCCCGTACCTGGCATCTCTTAAAATTTCCATGTCAAATCTCAAGCTTCAGACTCCGAGTTCATTCGCTCCTGAGGGCGACCATCGGGTCGACCTTCGTCGCCCGCCGCGCCGGCAGATAACAGGCGAGCCAGACAACTGATGCCAGCAGCAGCGTCACCCCGGCAAACGTCACCGCATCGGTCGCGCTGACGCCGACCAGCACACTCGTCATCAGCCGCGTCAGAACCAGGGCGCCGGCCAGCCCGAGCGCCAGCCCGACCAACGCCACCACCATCCCTTGCCGGACGACCAGGCGACGCACGTCGCCCACCTGCGCCCCGAGCGCCATGCGGATGCCGACCTCGCGCGTCCGCTGACTGACCGCATGGCTCATGACGCCGTAAATGCCCAGCCCCGCCAGCCCGAGCGCCAGCAGCGCGAAGCCGCCCGCCACCCACGCGCCCGTGCGCAGCGGAAAGAGCGACAGCCGCATGTGCTCATTCATAGTCTTGACGTCAAAGACGGGCAAATTCTCGTCAAGCTGCCGCGCCTCACGGCGGATCGCGCCGATCAGACTCTGCGGGTCCCCGGTCGTGCGCACGAGGAGCGCCGCGTCCCCGTCGTAATTGCGCACCATCGGGAAGTAGACGAACGGCTGCGGCTCTTCGCC
>Ga0209382_10008876_pt1 | contig 12624 bp, 12 predicted proteins | sample SoiMetdeltSBSDD5_FD_187599 | JGI IMG/M metagenome (GOLD analysis project Ga0209382, IMG submission 187599) | Bulk soil microbial communities from a Populus tree surrounding site in Tennessee, USA - Soil MetaG P. deltoides SBSDD5 (SPAdes) (version 2) | ecosystem: Environmental > Terrestrial >... | reverse complement strand
CACTGCACCACAAAGGCTTTTTTGCGTATGAGTGTGGGGCCGCGGCTGTTGGCGCCAACGGTGGGTAGTTAATCGAGCGATCAACTACAGCATGTCGGCAAGGGAGTTCACGGGCTAGAAGGGGTCTTGTCTGTCTGCAACCGATGAACTACAAGATCTCTGGCGCGATGTGTCGTCAGACTGTGCTGGCGCTCAGCGCTACATATCCCGGCTTATCAGAAGTCGAAAGAACTCCATCAGATAGCTCTATCACTGTAAGGTTAGAGAGCACTTTGCTTTCCTGATATGTTTAGGCAACGCGGTATCAGACGACGATGCTTTTGGCAGAGTGTTTCGGATATCTCTTGAGCGTTAGGCTTCCATGCCTCAGGGGGGCAGAAAGGAGAGCACGATGAAGTGTAGCGTGTTTCACCCTGGGGATAGAGTGGGCTTCTTCGCCCCATGTGTCACATTTATCTTCACCCTCACTCTCGGTATGCTCGTGGCACAGTGCACCGCCAACGCACGCCAGCCGGGGGAAGTCCACCGCATCGGGGTACTGATGTTCACCTCCTCACCCTCGGCTATTGAGGAATTGCGGCAGGGACTGCACGAGCTGAGCTATGTGGAGGGACAAAACCTCACCCTAGAGGTCCGCTCGGCTGAAGGGAAAGCGGAGCACCTGGCCGACTTGGCGGCCGAGCTTGTCCATCTCCCGGTGGACCTCATTGTGGCGCATACGACGGTAGGGGTGCTGGCAGCCCAGCGCGCCACCACGACGCTCCCGATTGTGGCGGCGGTTATGACCGACCCGGCACAGGCGGGGAGCGCGGAAAGCCTGGCGCACCCGGCCGGGAACGTCACGGGATCGTTCGTCCCGAGGTTGGAGCTGCAGGCGAAGCGCTTGGAGCTCCTCAAGGAGGCCTTGCCAGGCGTCACACGGGTGGGGATGTTCCTCGCTGAGAGCAAATCTGGAAACCAGAAATGGCGCACAGCGCTGGAGCGTACCGCCCGGGAATTGGGCGTGGAACTACAGACAGTGGAGGTGGTCGCACCCGACGACGTTGAGCGCGCCTTGAGCGCGATCGCACACGGGCAGGCCGAGGCCCTCGTGGTGTCTGACGCGTCGCAGCTCGCTAGGCAGACCGAACGGATTGAGGACTTCGCTCAATTTCTCACTATTTGTAGGAGCATAAAAAACGGCATGCATATGTGAGAATCTCCGACCTGTTGCAGACCCAGTTTCCTGACGCGAGGAGATTCTCAGCTATGCCGGTGCTCTCCCATTTACACCACCTCTTCAGCGCTCAACAGTGCCAAGCGTACATTCATAGGCTGCGGTGGAAAGACCGCTCGCTGCAATGTCCACGGTGCCAGAGCCACCACATGGGCCGCTGGGGCACGTACCAATACCGACCCGGATGCAAACGCTACTGGTGCCATAGTTGTAGGCGTACTTTCAACGACCTCACCGAGACCCTCTTGCACCGGAGTAAGAGGCCCCTGTCGTACTGCATACTTGCCACCTTCCTGTTATGCCTGTCGTGTGCGTCTCGTCGCATTGCCAGGGAATTGGGCGTACACGTCCGCACCAGCTATCGGTGGTGCTGGGGGCTGCGCAATGCTGCGCTATCCTATGAGATGGAGCGCCAAGTGGAGGGCACGGTCGAAGCCGATGACCTTTATCATACCGCGGGCTACAAGGGGCAAGCCAAGCAGGGGGGAAAGCAGTCCTTGGGGCGCCGCGCGCGTGGTCGCCGCAAGAAACGCGAACCCGGTCGGGGCCATTATGATAAAGATCGGCCGGCGATTATTACCTGGGTCAGTCGTCAGGGGGCGGTCGTCATCCAGGCGACCCGCGATTTCACGGTACAGACGGTGCAGAAGGCAGCCGAGATGGCCGTGCGAACGGGGAGTCGGCTCTCCACGGACTCGGCCAGCAGCTATCGGGCAGTGAAGGGCTACGTCCATGAGTTCGTTAACCCTACGCAGAAGGAATACGCGCGTGGGGACGTCCACGAGAATCGGGCAGAGTGTTTGTTCTCCTTGCTGAAGCCCTACTTGCGGGTGTTCCGTGGCGTGAGCACATGCAACCTGCCGGGGTATGTGAGCTTCTTGCAGTTTCTGCGGAACTTTCGTCAACAAAACGCCTGCGAACAGGCGGAGCTGATCTTGCGGGCGGCGCTAGACCCTGCTATTGCCAGCAAGGCCAAGAGGGGGGAATTTGTGAAATGTTTAGATCATTTTGATCTCCTACAAATTGCGAGAAATTGAGCGAACCTACGGTGCGCAGGAAGCACCTCGGGGCCTTACCGTAGGTTTTCGGTGCGCCACGAAGCGCTCCACTGCTTGTCGCTGCAAGTGGTGAGTGAACACGGGCATGATCCCTGGCATCCCAATGTCAAAGGGCATGCGATTATTGCGGAGTATCTCTACGAGAAGCTCATGCAAGAATTTTTCGTCACCGAGACGCCACAGCAACCGCGGTGAAGCGTAGATTACAATATCACACTATACGGAAACCACCTGATTGGTGGACAGGAAGAAAAGGCATGTTCTATCGAGACGGCATCGCCAGGTACCCGGCGGAGACCTCCGGCAACGACACGCAACGCCCAAGCCAGCGGTCAGGGCATCATGGCCTGCGAGCGTGGGTGTAAAGGCAGCACATAAAGCGGTAAGCCCTCGTCGATTTGGAGTGTGAGGAGCCGGTCCATATAGGCATCCATGACCAGCTCCGTATCCTCGACATCCACCGTGGCCAGGACATAGGTCCCCGTCGGGTCCTCCCCGGGAACGACCTGGAAAGTCGCCAGGGGGTCGACCCGGCGAATCAGGTGCTGCAGTTCGTCGACGGCACGCTGGAGCCGTGGGGTGAGGGCATCGTAGTCTTCAGCAGGCATGGGGCGTCACCTCCGCACGAATCACGGCCAGAAAATCATGCGCCCGTTGGACCGCACGGCTGGCATGCAGGTACGTCATCATCTCTGGTGCATAGTCCGCCAGGTGGCGGAGCGTGAGATGCCGGGCTAACACCTGACGGAGCCGCTCGGGATACTGCTTCCGCTGGTGGATGAGCCGCCCGACAAATTCCGCCTGGACGTACGCATGCGCCCAGCCATTCTGCCCACCACGCGGACCGATGCTGGCATGTTGCAAGGCCGCAATGGCGGCCTGGAAGCAGGCATAATAGGCGCGGTTGATACTGTTGTTATACCGGCCTTGTGCCAGTTCGCTCGCAGCGCCCAACAGACTTTCCTCGGCTTTCGCCAGATACACCGATGGTTCACTCATAGCCATCAGAAGTATACGCCAAGGAACAGGACAACGGGTAGGAGTTTGCACATTCCCTCTGATTGCGTGGTAGACCATGGGACCACCGCCGTTGAGGACAGCTCACCCTTTGATTTCCCGCCGCTCCATGGCATGTGGACGCCGTCTTGCCCCTTGATAAGATCTAAAATAGCGTCGATACTCTCAGTCGCTTGTGGATGTTACCACGCCATGCGGGGGAATCTGAAAAATTGCGGGGCGCGCCTGTGACCTTCAGAGATACCTGGTGCTCCTCATCCATCGAGAGGCATAGGGCCTATCCCTCTCCGCGGAGAGCACCACCTGTGCAATACCTTCCGGTCCCGGTCTGTCCCCGGTACCGCCACGGACCTGTGTGCCGTATACTCCCGCTGGGCGCGTCTAGCGGCGCTGCGCGGATGGAGCGCGGCCGCCGGGCGCGGCCGGCGCCCGCGCCCCCACACGTCGGTGTGGGCGTCACAACACCCCGCCATGCGAGAGGAGACTGAGCGCGATGCCGAAACCACGCTCGACATCCCCCCGGCGCCGCACGCGCGGCGTCCGATCGGGCTCGCCGCCCCCCCCGTGGAGCGTGTTGCTGCAGCATGCGCTTCGAGCGCGCGAGGCGGGCGCCTGGCAGGAGCTCGGGCGGCTCCTCACGCTGTTGGACACGGCCCCGGATCGGCCGCCGCCGGACTCGCCGTCACCTGGGGGCCAGACCTGGTGCGCACTGCAGGCGCACTACTGGGAACACCGGGCGCAGTACTGGGAGGCGCGGGCGTGCACGGCCGAGGACGCCGCGGTGCCCCTCGCGCTCGTGGCGGTGGTGGCGCGCGAGGCGCTCCAGACCCTCGTGCGTCGGGTCCTGGACGCGCTGGATGCATCTGGCGCGCCGAATCCGAGCGTGCCCGAGGTCTGTCGCGAGCTGCTCAAGGACATAGAGGCCGTGCCCTGGGACATCCTGGTCGACGAGGCGGCGCGCGCCCGCGCCGCCCGACGTGCGGGCGGGGATGACGCCGACACGCCTGGAGAGCCTCGCTGAAAGAAAATGGGGCACAGGCTTGCATTGCTGGCCGGCCTCGTGCTTGCTACGGCCGTGCTCATGCACAATAGCGCACGCCCTCTCCTGCAGGCCGTCTACCACTGGCCACCATGCAGGGCCGTGTACCTGACCCTGCGGCTAATTGTCTCGTCTCGAACACTGACTCAAATGCCCCATTACACCATCGTGTCAGGGGGCGCTGCCATGATTCCTCATCATGTTTGCTACCAGCTGGCGATCCTGGGATGGCTGTGGCTCTGCATCATGCTGCACTCCGGTTGGCCCAGCCGATCCACGGCGTCACACCCAAAGCCATCCCAACCTGTAGCCAGCAAGGGCAAGCGCACACGTGCCAACGAGCCCAAAACCTTTGCGCTCAATTTCTCGCGGTTTGTAGCAGGTCGAAGTGGTCCAGGCACCTGACAAAATCACCCCTGTGGTCCGCAAAATTATCGCTGCCTTCTCCCTCTAGGAGATGTGAGGTTTTGGAGCGCGCTGTTGACTTCGTCCAGATCAAAGGCCTCTGGATCAAATTCGCCACCGACCCAGTCCACCATCTCCTCATGCTCGGGGTGCTGCGGGTCTTGGATAGCCTCCAGAAAGCTCGCGTACCCCCAGATACCACCGCAATCCTCGGGTGGACAGGCGCGTTTGCCTGTGAGGCACACCGGGTAGCGCTTCCCCGCTTCGTAGGGGAGCACCTTTTCAATGAGCAGCTCGTGGTCCCAGCTATCGCCAAAGTCATACTCATAGAGGAACTTGGCCTTTGCGCCCCGCACGAGGGTCGCCAGGGTCACCCTGCGAGCGTCTTCGCCCTCCATCTCCTCCAGCATGCGCGGGTCGCCATACTCCATACCACTGACTTCAAATCGGTACAGATGGTAGCCTTCCCACCCCATGACGCATTGCACAATATGATGGAGCTGCGCTAAGGTGGTCGCACTGGTGACCTGAATGCGGCGCCAGATCGGTGGTTTGCTCCCCTTCAGGGTCACTTTGATTTGATAGACGACTGGCGTTATGGACTGTTTTGCTCGAGCCATCTCCGCTCCTCCTCCTGCTCCACCAAAACGATGCGTCACTGTCACGCACCCTGCTCTTCCAGCCAATATTCATGGTGCAATCCCCCAAGAATCGGACGCGCCACTACACGGCCATGTGCCGGCAATCGATGTCGCTGCTCCTGCAGGGGAGCCAGCAGCGCCACGAGCGGCTGGGGAATACCCGGCCCCAAGGCCATGTGCGGACGGCCGTGGTTATAATGCTGCACCCATTCCGACAGAAGCCGTCGCAGGTGGTTTTCCGTCAAGGGGATCACGAAATCCACGCATTCCTGCCGGAGCGTGCCCAGCAGCCGCTCACACAGTGCGTTGGCTTGGGGACTCTGGGGAGGCGTTTTGAGAACCTTGAGCCCCAGATGGCGGATGTGCTGGTCGAGCTGCGGAGAGAAAATGCTGTCGCGGTCATGCAGCAGGAAACGATAGCCGTGGTCCGCTGGTATGGCTTCGCGCAGCTGCTGGAGCGTCCATGAGGCTGTGGGATAGGCCGTCACATTGCAGTGGAGAATGCGACGCGTGGCGTGCTCCATCATGACAAACACGTAGAGCAGGCGAAAGGTGGCAGTAACAACGACGCAGAAGTCACACGCGACGATCGCCTGGGCATGATTGCGCACAAAGGTCTGCCAGCGTTGGGAAGTCGCGCGTTTCCCTCGACCATAGTCCACGCGTTTGGGCATGTACTTCCGGACCGTCCGTGGCGAGACCCGCAGGCCCAGCTTCAGTAAGAGTTCATTGGCAATGCGCTCCTCACCCCACGTGGGATTCTCCCGGGCCATACGACGAATCAACGTTTGGAGTTCTGGTGGTAGTGGAGGGCGTCCAGGCCGGGACTTCCACCGCCAGAACAACCGGAATCCCTGCCGATGCCAGCGGAGAAACGTCTCAGGTTGGACCACAGCGAGGGCCTGTCGCCAGTCGAACCAGCGCGCGAGCCAGACCAAGGTGATCCGCGTCGCGTTGGTGGCACGTCTGGGTTTGATGTTACGCTCGTGATACAGGGCAAGCTGTTTGCGCAGGAAGAGGTTTTCCGCCGCGAGAACAGGAGCCGGGCGTAGGCAGAGAAGCAGGTAGTACGAGGCATCGTATACTTGGTAATCAAGTTTTTTGTTCTTGACGTTTTGCCCAACTGAGTGGTAGCTGTGTCAACCGGTCTAGCTCCAGATAGCGCGTTGCCCCATCCTTCTGCGGTAGACCGGCTGGCCAGCTACCATTACCCGATTGTACGATGTCCTACCTGTTTCGTCAGGCTAAAATTATCCCTTCATCTCTCTCGGCTTGTGAAGCACCGATCGCCTGGAGACGCGGATGATTATTGGAAAGCCAGCACCCTTTGTGCGCGCCTTTATTGAAGCCGTTGACACCGCCATTCGCGCGTATCAGCCACCCCACGCGATGTCTGCCACGCAGCGGGCCTGGCTGGCCTTTTGTGTCACCGCCGTGCTGGTGACCAACTCCATTTGCTGGGCCCGTTTCGAGCGTGCCAGCCTCGGTACGTATTCGCTGGCGGCCCTGTCGTGGATGTTTCGACACAGCAAGATACCATGGGACCACCTCCTCATGGCTAGTGTGCGAGTCATCCTGCGGCACCATGGCATCACCTCGGGCAGCCTCGTCATCGACGACACCGACAACCAACGCTCAAAAGCGGCCAAGGCGCTCGCCCATCTGTATAAACTGCGCGATAAAGAAAGTGGGGGCTATATTTGGGGGCAAAGTCTGGTTTTTCTCTTGTTGGTGACCCCCAAAATCTCCATCCCCGTGGGCTTTGTCTTCTATCAGCCCGCCCCTGAGCTCAGTGCATGGTATAAGAAGGAAAAGACCCTCAAGAAACAAGACGTCCCCCCAAAACAGCGGCCGCCCAAACCGGCCCCCAATCCCCAGTATCCCACCAAGCAACAACTTGCGCTGCGCTTGCTTGAGGAGTTCAAGGGCCATCATCCCGACATACGGATTCACTGCATCATGGCGGATGCCCTCTATGGCACGGCACCTTTTGTCGATAGCGCCTCGGCCCTGTTCGGTGGTGTACAAGTCCTCTCGCAAATCCGCAGCAATCAAAACATTCGGGTCGGCAAACGCGCACAGCACGTCGCCGACTACTTTGCCACCCATCCCGGGACGCCGCACCGCATCCGCATCCGAGGCGGTGCGGAGCGCGTGGCGATGGTCGGCAGTGCCCGGTTATACGTCTGCTCCCACCACACCAAACGGTTTATCGTGGCCATCAAATATACCGAGGAAGAGACCCCGCGCTACCTGATCGCCTCCGACCTGAGTTGGCGGACGCTTGATGTGGTCCAAGGCCATACGCTGCGTTGGCTCGTTGAGGTTTTTATTGAGGACTGGAAGTCGCATGAAGGATGGGCGCAGTTGACCAAACAGCCTGGCGCAGAGGGCGCACGCCAAAGCGTGATCCTGAGCCTCCTCGTTGATCACAGTCTATTCGTGCATCCCGACCAACAGCACCAGCTTAAAAACAATCTGCCTGCATACACTGTAGGGAGTCTAAGAGCCCACGTGCAAGTGGAGTGCCTCGTCGATGTCATTGACGAGCTGGTATCGTCCGACGATCCTCAGGATAAACTCAAGCGTTTTACCAAAGCCTTACATGAGGTGTTTGTCTTCGGCCGTTCCACAAAGCACATGATCCAGCGCCAATTGGGACGACTGGAGCCGACCCCTGCCTTGAAGTACCGAGCGCATGAGGTCATGCGGAACATGCCGGTGATGTCAACCTGAAAAAACTTGAGAATCGAGCGGATAGATACTACACCTCCTGGTAAGCGATCACAGGGGGTCAAATTCATAAGCCCTTGATTTTGAAAGGGTAGAAATTTACCCCATTTTTACAGCGAAAATAGAAAACACTGAGAAATCAAATACTTAGCAAAATATATGGGCAAAACCTAAGAAATTAACCCATTGATTTTCAACGAGTTTACCCCGTGATCGCTTACACCTCCTGTATCTTCGCTCATAATTCCGCTCTTGTACTGGTATATCCATGGCTTCCAACGAGCCTCCAGTGCGGAGAAGCCATAGCCAGGCGGCGACACGAGGAGAGGCCGGCGGGCAGCGCTTCCCGTGGCATGGTGAGGCGCTGGGGTCGTGTCTTCTCCCGTGTGCGCCACCGGGGTGTCCGTGCTCGCACGAGGGTGCCTGAGCGGTGCGACGCCTCGGGGGCAGCCGTGGACGGCTGCAGTGCTGCTCCTGCCTGGGCGCAACGAGCTGCACGCGCGGCGCATGGCGGTGTGGTAGACGTGTCGCGCGCCCTCACGCTGTCGCCACGTGCACCGTGCATGCTTGCGCAGCATGTTGCGCGATGTGACCTCCTCTCATAACCGCAACTGCTGGCCACCACAGCAATGACGTCGAGAGATACCGTCGGTCTATACGGCAGCAGGTGTTGCCCATCCAGGCCTTCTCCCCCGCAGCGTTTCCCGTCCATAGTGCCGGTGCGTCTCTGTGAGAGGGGAGCAGAAGACAAGCCAACGTGAAGGCGATGGGAGGAGAGGGAACCTCCTGTGGACAGACGAGTGCGCATATGGTGGCCATGCGGGGGCTTGCAGCAACGTGAGCGAGGGTGGCACGCGGACCCCGCCGTACAGACCGACAGGGTCCGTGATGGAAACGCTGCACCTCCGGCAGGGCGCGCGGCATTTCTCTCCCGACAGCCGTATGCTACGATCTGTGGGGGAGGGCGCTGGGTCACCACGCCCTCTCCCCGGCGGGTACCGGGCCACTGGTATCCTTACTGCGCTAACTCTAGCCTCAACACGCAGGAGCGACCATGCACTTTGGCCTTTTCACCCACCTACCCTGGCCGGAACATACCGTGCCGCGGCGCCTCATCGACGAGATCACCGAGCAGGTCCAGTACGGCGAAGCCCTGGGGTTCCAGGGCGCCTGGTTGGCGGAGCACCATTTCTCGCGCTATGGCCTGGGCTCCGCGTCTCTGGTGCTGCTGGGGGCCCTGGCCGCGCACACCACGACCATACGGCTGGGGACCGCCGTCCTGGTGCCGACGCTCCACAACCCGATTCGACTGGCGGAAGACATTGCCATGGTCGATGTCGTCAGCAACGGGCGCCTCGATGTCGGGTTTGGGCGCGGCAGCGCCGAGTACGAGTACCACGGCTATGGCCTCGACCGCACCGAGAGTCAGCAACGCTTTCAGGAAAGTATTCGCATGATCCTGGGGTTGTGGACCACCCCGGAATACTCACAGCAGGGGCACTTCTACACCATTAACCAGGCCACTCTGGTCCCGCCCGTCGTGCAGCAGCCGCATCCGCCCGTCTATATTGCCGCGACGCGCACCCCGGCCACGCTGGAGTTCGTGGTCGCGACCGGCCAGCCCCTGCTCGTGGGGATGGTGCTCGACACGGTCGAGGCGCTGGACCTCTGCCGCCGCTTCGTCCGGCTATCGGCCGCGGCCGGCTTTCACATCCCGATGTCCCGGATCCCCTTCTTACGGTATTTTTACGTCGCGGAGACGGACGCACAAGCGCTGGAAGACACACGGCAGAGCCTGGAATGGACCATCGATATGATCCAGTGGCGCGGCACGTTCCGCAGTGGCAGTGAAGTGCATCACCGGTTAGAGGACTGGCGACGCCAGCGCACCGCACGCCCGACGAGTTTTGCGCACCTGGCCCAGCACCGCGCTATCTTTGGTAGCCCCGAAACCTGCGTGGCTCAGATCAAAGCGTTGCAACAGGAAGGGATCGCCTACTTTGGGTGCAACTTTGCCTTTGGGGGCCTGGCGCATGACAAAGTGATGCGCTCCATGCACCTCTGTGCGGAAGCCGTGATGCCACACTTCCGTGCATAGGCGGTACGCTCCTGGACCTGCGCGGGCGCGGCATGGTCCACGTATGGAAACTCGCGCCCAGATGTCTTTCCCTGGAGAACCTCTGAGGGTGTGTGAGCGGTGAAAATCCAGGGGTTCGTGCAAGCACAAAACTCTGTAGAGTCCTCTCTTTCCCGCACAGTCGTGCCATTGTTTGCATGAAGTTGCCAATGCCCGTGGGGTCGCGAGAGGCGGGGGCATGCGTCAAGCATCACCCTCGTGCGGCGCCTGTCCCGTCTCGTCGGTGTCGTCCCAGAGCCGCCCGGGCGTGGATGCCCCCGTCATGCTGCGCGGCGTCCCCAGGGACGCTCGTGGCGTGGGCCACACGAGTGGGAGACCGCGCGCTGTCACCGCCCCTACGACCATCGTCCCCCCCAGGAGGGCCCAGCCACTCGGGACCTCCCCGACCAGCAGCCAGACCCAGAGAGGATTCAGCACGGGTTCAATGATGGGAATCATGATCGCCTCGATCGCCCGTACGTGCGGCATCGCCTTGCCGTAGAGCACGGTCGAGACCCCGAGTTGCCCCACACCCGCGACGAGGAGGAGCCCCCAGTGCCGGGGAGCCAGCTTGGCGACATCGAGGAACGGGAGCCCCGCGATGGCGACTAGGAGATTGGCGAGCACCAGGAGAGGTAGCGGCGCCGCCGCGGCCTGGCGTAAGCATACCACGAGCCACGCCGTGGCCAGCCCACTCCCCAGGGCGCAGAGATTCCCGACCCACCCCGCCAAGGTCACCTGCTCCACACAGAAACAGCCCAGCCCGAGCAGGGCGAGCAGGAGGGTCAGCCAATCCCCGCGGCGGATCGGCTCGTGGAGCACCCGGGGGCTCAGCAGAGCGACGTACAGCGGCGCGGTATACACGAGGAAGATCGCGTTCGCGGCGGTGGTCAGCGTGGTGGCGACGACAAAACCTAGCATCGAGGCAGCGCCCGCCAGTGCACCGCTCCCCAGCCACCAGGACCAGCGGCCGGGCCACTCTCGGAGCGCCAGGAGGAGGACCACAGCAGCGATGGCGCTGCGCACGCCGGCAATGGCGAACGCCGGCCCGGGCAGCGACTTGATCAGGAGGCCCCCCGTGCTCCAGAGGACCGCGCAGAGCACGAGAAGCCCCACCGCGTGGCGACGGGTAGCCATACAGGGATTGCTCCTCTGACCACGGCGAGGTCAGTCGGTCCGCCGTGGCCACGGCAGGGATGCCCGATAGAGGACGCCTGAGAGACGGTGCCTCAGGAGAGTGTAGCGCGTGGCGCAGGGCTGTGGCCACCAGCAGGCAGGTCCCGGCCATTACCTCTGGTAGGCCCGGCTCTGCTCACAAACGTCGGTGTATCGTCACCAAGGCGGGAAAGCGCGCCCACCACCTTTGTCCGGGGGGCTGTTGCCATTGGCTATAACTCTCCATTATGGCTGATGCCCGGTGGACCAACTGGCTTCTCACGCCAACCGGTATACGGTAATAACTCCGGTATGCTATGCGGAATACACCGGCCAACTTGAGCGCGGTACGTTTCTGGTGGTGACCCCCGGCCGGATGCGCGTTGCCGGTCGTCCTCGACCCGAGAACGCATGATATACTGGGGCGAAAAAGCGGAGGGAATACCATGGATCATGTGAAAAATCTAGCGGGGAATGCTGTGTCTCTCTTTTTGTTTCGCTTTGAATTATGCGGCAATGGCATTGACTTTGTCTTGAATCAGGCCATTGCTGCTGATATGTATCACGATATAGATGAGCAACTCAAACCGCTTGCGCATGCCTGCTGTGAAACCCTCTTGCGCTACAGACACCTGAGTGTGAGTAACACCATTATGGATGGCAATATTCTGGCGACGGGAGCATTTGAAGTCATGCTGAGCAAGGGGTTAGGCAGACACTTTGCGGAGGATGAAAAGCAGCAGTTATTTCAGGATGCCAAAAATATTGCAGACCTCTTGGTCGAGGTCATGGACAGAAAAACCCAGGAGTCGAAGGACGGGAAACATCAAAGCTCATCCCACACGCGTTCTTCCCAGCGTCCGAAGCGCATCAAAAAAGGGCTTGAGGAATTAGGAGAAGCAAAACGTCTGCAAGCAGAGTTGCAATGGCTCGCAGAAGGAAAACGACTCAGACTAGGTTTACAACAGTTGCGGCCAAAGGATTTACCTTCTGGTGTCACTGCATCACGAGGATATGACCACCGGGGGCATTGTCTCCTATTTGAGCACACCACCCTTGGAGCATTGGGGAAAATCGTGTTGATCGCCATGCGTGAAGGACGCATGATGATACAAGCAGAGCTATACATGGGACAAGGGAATGTGGAAGCTCAGCTCGTACAAAAGAAAAAGAAAGTATTTAAGAAAGTTGTCGCAACCGTCAACAAATGTTTTAACGAAAATTTCCCAGACAGGCTTCCGACA
>Ga0209382_10008875_pt1 | contig 12627 bp, 13 predicted proteins | sample SoiMetdeltSBSDD5_FD_187599 | JGI IMG/M metagenome (GOLD analysis project Ga0209382, IMG submission 187599) | Bulk soil microbial communities from a Populus tree surrounding site in Tennessee, USA - Soil MetaG P. deltoides SBSDD5 (SPAdes) (version 2) | ecosystem: Environmental > Terrestrial >... | reverse complement strand
GGCGAGATCTCGCCTCGACCATGGGCCGCCATGGCCTCGATCAGCTCCAGGGGTCGCGGGATGCTGCCAATCGGCTCGGTAGGAATCACCTACGCCTCCTCCCGGTCGCCTCCGCCGTCACTGAGCCGGCGCATGTTACCGGCACCAGGGCGGTCGGTCCGTGCGGGGTTCGTGTAGTCCTGTTCGGGCGCAGCCTCGACATCAAGTTGAGCTGCACCGGCTGACTTCGAAACCGAAGCTCACTCCGTCGGGAGTTCGCTGAGGAAGTCGCGACACGCATCCACACACCGACGGCACGCTTCGGCGCAGGCCTTGCAGTGCCGGTATTCGTGTGACTCGCACTCGCTTGCGCAGGCCGAGCACGACGCGATGCAGGCCTCGACCGCCGCCCGCAGGATCACGACGTTCGCAGCGGCTTGGCGGGAGAGGATACGGCCGGTTGCATCGCAGAGGTCGGCACAGGCATTGCATGAGGTCACGCAGCAGCTCAGCGATCGCTCACCCTCAGCCACACAGGCGTCGGCACACGAGGTGCACGCCTGGGCGCAGCTCGTGCAGCTGTCGATGGCGGTGACGAGGATGTTCCGGTCGAACCCGATCTCGGTGGGGTTGCTCTCGATCATCTTCTGAGCAAGCGTCATGTCCCCTCTCCTTCGGTTCTTGTCGCTATATCTCCTGGTTGCGGCACGATGATGGCAGTGGCAAGGATGCCACTGTTGAAGTCGAAGCGCCCCCCTAGGCCGGTGAAGTCACGACCATCAACCACCAGCCGCGTACTCAGTAGTTCGGCACTGAAGACACGATTCTTTGGGTCTATGCGCACGCATACGTCCTCAAAGCCCAACCACCTGTGCATCAGTGGATACCAGGCCTTGTAGACGCTCTCCTTGGCACTGAAGAGCAGTCGGTCCCAACAGATGCCCGGTGGCGCCGCACCCAGCCACTCCCGCTCGTCGCTGATCAGGACGAGATCGATGACCTCGTCGGGGAGCGGTTCATCAATCTCCACGTCGACCCCTATGGACGCCACAAGAGCCGTGGGTGCCGCGGCGGCTGCACACCAGAGGGCACAATGCGAGATGCTCCCGGCTACTCCAGCGGGCCAGAGTGGTTCGCGTGTCCGCCCGGGAAGGATCGGCACCAACGGAACACCAAGGCGCTCAAGAGCTAGCCGCGCACAATGGCGTCCAAGAGTGAATTCTCGGCGTCGGCTCTCGACGACACGCCCGAGGACAGCGTCCTCGTCTGGGTGGAGCGGTTCCGCCGTCGCACCGGTCGGTACCTCGACGACGACGACCGGCGGGTCGACCAAGCGACTGACAAGGGTCACCAGAGTCGCGGCTGCATGTAGCCGTTGATCGCGTACGCGAAAGCCACCACGTCGCTGGCCGGCAGGGACACGCCGCAGCGATTGCGGGTGACATCAAGCCCCGCGTCGCGGCCGATGCGTATGAGCTCCGGCAGGTCGCTTTCCGGCACGCCCACGTGGGCAGGCTGAACGAGCGGTCGGCGGAAGCCATTGTGAAGGCGGTCCCCGCCTTGGCATGACAGGTCGGTGGGGATGCCGGCGTCCCACAGAGCACGCACAAGGGGGACGATGCCTCTGTCGATGTGCAGGAGCTCCCTCGGGCCGCCGCTGGCGAGCATGAACGCGGGCGGCTGGACGGCGACGGTCGGGTGGAAGCTGTCGCTGGACGACCGTTCGTCGTCGACGCGGAGCAATCCGACGTCGGCCAGGCGCGCCGAGAAACCGACGCTGTCTGCGCTCACGACTGGCGAGTGCAGCCCGTTGTCCTCGCTCCAGCTGATCGCCAGGTCGAGGACTCCGGCTTCGAGGTCATCCCGCATCGCCTGGTAGCCGCGACGCCTGCGGAGGAAGGACGAGCTGCCGTCCGTGTAGATCCGTGCCACACGCCAGCCGTGCCGAGCGGCTGCGGCGCGAGCTTCGGCCTCCCAGCGTCGAACGCCTCGCCGCGTCGTCTCGTACCTGTCGCCCCTACGACCGTTGCCCTTCGAGACGCTGAGGTACAGCCCGACCCGCGGCCTGCCTGACCTGGACGTACCCAACGCCACCTAGAGTACTCCGCACACTTGCCGTCGTTGGCTGCGGTCTGTGCGCGGCGCCGAGCCCGGACCGTTTCTGCAGGTGATCACCTACACTTCGGCCATGGCGACGGCGCTGGTCGAACAGAACGAACTGGCCTCGGCCATGGCTCGTTTCTTCCGAGTCCTCGGCGACCCGACTCGGCTGAAGATCATCGAGCTCCTTCTGCAGCGAGAGCACAGCGTCACCGAGTTGGCCGAGGCGACGGGCTTGAGCCAGAGCCGAATCTCGAACCACCTCGCCTGCCTGCGGTGGTGCAAGTTCGTGGAGACGGAGAGGCAGAGTCGTCGGATCCTCTATCGAGTGGCCGATCCAGGTATCCGCACCCTCCTCAACGAGGTCGGGCAACTGTCACGCGAACATTGCGAACATCTGGCGTCGTGTCGGCGGATCGGCCCGGACTGGATGTAGGGGAGCGACCTTCAGAGGGGGGTTCGTGAGCGAACAGATCCTGGAGGCAGTCCGCGGCTTCGTCTCCGAGATGGATCGGTCGACAACATCCAGGGAATTGGACGAGTCGCTGCCGTTGCTGGATCACGGCGTGCTGGACTCCCTCTCCATCTATCGGCTCGTCACCTTTCTGGAGTCACGGTTCGGTATCCAGGTCTTGGACGAGGACCTGGTGCCGGACAACTTCGTCACCCTCTCGAGCATCACGCAATACGTCGAGCGACGTGTTGCCTCGACCCCATGAGTCGGTAACGGCACGGGTGGATGGCTGAGCAGCGCTTCGCCGATATGGCTCGCATGCTCGCTCCCCAGTTCCTGTGCCAGAGCTGTGGCCGGACCGATGGTGCGTCCGCCGCGTGGCGCTGCTCATGCGGCGAGCCCCTCGAGGTCGTTGCTGGTGGGGCAGGCCTGGACCTCGACGCTGCGGGCCCCTCGCTCCGGAGCATCTGGCGTTACCACGGTATGTTCCCTCCCGGACTGGACCGTGAGACGTGGCAGGCCGTCTCGCTTGGCGAAGGCTGGACGCCGCTGGTACCGATCGATCCTGGCCGCCCCGGCTTGTTGGCGAAGCTGGACTATTGCCTCCCCACCGGATCGTTCAAGGACCGAGGCGCGGTCGTGATGGTCGCCTTCGCACGGGAGATGGGCGTGACGACTGTGGTGACGGACAGCAGCGGCAACGGCGCAGTCTCCCTGGCCGCCTACGCGCGGCGGGCCGGACTCCACAGCCGGGTGTACGTGCCTCGCGCCATCGACGGAGGGAAGCTGCGCCAACTGGAGGCCTATGGGGCATCGATCCACATCGTGGACACGCGCTCGGCTGCGTCGAATGCAGCCCAGGAAGCCGTGGCTGGTGCAGGTGGCTGGTATGCGAATCACGTCATGAACCCCTTCGCCGTGCACGGGACCAAGACCCTCGCGTTCGAGGTGTGGGAGCAGTTCGGCGGGCGGATCCCCGACGTGTTCGTGGCCCCCATGGGCAATGGCACGCTCCTTCTCGGCGCGTACATGGGGTTTCGCGAGCTGGTCGAGCTCGGCTTGGCGACAGGGATGCCGCGGCTGGTCGGTGTTCAGGCGGCCGCGTGTGCACCCATAGCCGAGGCGTTCTGCAAGGCTGCGAGCACCATCGAGTCGGCGCGGGACTGGGGTCCGACCATCGCGACAGGGGTCGCCATCCCCCAACCGTCGCTGGGGCAGCGGGTCCTCCGAGCGCTGCGGCGCACCGACGGATGGGCGGTCGCTGTCAGCGAGGAACAGATTCGGGGTGCCATGCATGCTCTCGCTGCGAGGGGGTTCTTCGTCGAACCAAGCGGTGCAGTGGGCTTCGCCGGCATAGCCGGGCCGGCAGAGCCCGCAGGCCTCGGCTTGCAGCGAGCGGAGAGCTTCACGTTGACCGATCTGACGGAAGAGGACGTGATCGTTGTGGTGCTGACCGGCGGGGGATTGAAGGCCTGATGCCCTTCCTGTCGTGCAACGGTGTTCGTCTCGCCTACGAGATCGCTGGCGAGGGGGACCCTGTCCTTCTCGTCATGGGTTCGGCGGCACGAGGCCGCGTCTGGAGCGCTCACCAGGTGCCGGCCCTGGTCGCGGCGGGATATCGGGTGGTCACCTTCGACAATCGGGGCGTCGAGCCCTCGGATGTGCCGCCCGGCCCGTATCGCCTCGACGATCTCGTCGACGACACGGTCGCGCTGGTCGAGGGCCTCGGTCTTGCCCCGTGCCGGATCGCCGGAGTCTCCATGGGCGCATTCGTGGTCCAGGAGCTGGTGCTCAAGCGACCGGACCTCGTCCGCAGCGCCGTTCTCATGGCGACCAAAGCCCGCTCCGACGTCGCTCGGGCTGCCCACTCGCGGGCGGCTCGCGACCTTGTCTCGGCACAGGTCCGATTGCCCGCCTCCTACAGGGCGGCAACCCTGGCGTTCCAGGTCCTGTCGCCGCGGACGCTCAACGACGACCGCGAGGCCCGTCAGTGGCTCGACCTCTTCGAGCATTTCCCGGTCGACGAGCAGCTCTCGGCGGTGCACAGCGGATTGGACGAGTTCCCTGATCGGCGAACAGCCCTGCAGGGTGTGCAATCCCCCTGTCTGGTCGTCGCCTTCGAGGACGACGTGATGGTTCCGCCACACCTGGGCCGGGAGGTGGCCGATGCCATCCCACAGGCCCGTTACCACGAGATTCCCGGGTGTGGGCACTTGGGCTACCTGGAGAAGCCCGACGAGGTCAACCGCGTCCTACTCGAGTTCTTCAGCGAGATCTGAGTCGAGCGAGCTCGGACGGGCGCCGTCGACGTAGGAGCCGGCCTGGAGCGTGAACAGCTCCGCGTAGAGATCAGCGTTCGCCATCAGCTCCTCGTGGGAGCCGTGTTCGACGATCCTGCCTTCACGGAGAACGAAGATGCGGTCCGCCGAACGGACGGTCGAGAAGCGGTGCGAGATCAACAGGACAGTCCGACCGACGCACAGAGTCCTAATGCTCTCGAACAGCTCGTGCTCGGCTCTGGCGTCGAGTGAGGCCGTGGGCTCGTCGAGTATGACGAAGCGAGCGTCGCGGAAGAACGCTCGCGCGAGCGCGATCCGCTGCCATTGGCCGATGGACAGGTCGACGCCCCCTTCGAACTGGGGTCCCAGGATCGTGTCGTATCCCTCCGGCAGGCTGTCGATGAACGTGTCCGCACCGGCTTGACGAGCAGCAGCGCGAACGGCGTCGGCCTCGACGTCCTCGCCGTCGTGGCCCAGAGCGATGTTGTCCGCGGCGGAGAACAGATAGCGGATGAAGTCCTGGAAGAGCACGGCGACTCGGCGCCGGTACTCGTCGGGATCCACCGTCGCGGCGTCGACGCCGTTCCACAGGATCCGGCCTGCGCTCGGGCTGTAGAGGTCGCACAGCAGTTTGGCCAGTGTCGTCTTGCCCGAACCGTTCTCGCCGACGAGCGCGACCACCTCACCACCCTCGATAGCCATCGAGACGTTCCGGAGAGCGGGCCTGTCGGCGTTGGGATAGAAGAACGTGACGTCCTCAACGACGAGCCTCTCGAGGTCCCCGGGAGGTTCGTCCGCCGTTGGTCGGGGCTTGACCATCGAGCTCATCGCCAGGAACTCCGACAGGTCCTGAACCAGAGGCGCCGCCTCGAAGAACTGGTTCGTGCTGTTGATCGCGTTGACCACGTTCTGGCTGAGGACGAAGACGGCGGCCGCCACGGTCGCCGTCGCGGCCAGGCTCAACACGTCGTTGCGATTGAGCACGAAAAGGATGACCAGGACGACCATCAGCATCAACAGACTTCCGAAGCTGCTCAGGAGCGTCAGGCGCAGCCGTTGGTGAAGGGTGCTGCGCAGGTCGACGAAGCGCTCCTCGGTCTGCTCGTGCCAGCGACGGCGGAGGTACGAGCTGAGGCTGAAGGCCCGCACCTCCTTGGCCACCTGACGCTGGGTCAGCAGATCGAAGATGTAGTCGCGCTCCCTGTCGATCGGCGCCGAGCGCCAGACGAACTTGAAGTGCTGCTCGCCGCCACGAACCGACGACATCCACACCGGGATGATGGCGCCCAGGGCGAGGACGGCCAGCACCGGTTGGATGACGAAGATGGCCGCCGTCACCCCGACGACGGTGAAGCCCGCCTGCAGCATGCTGATCAGGCTCTGCACCAGCTGGATAGGGCGGATCTGGCTGCTGGAGACAGAACGCTCCAGCCGGTCGTGGAACTCGGGTGTGTCGTAGGCGGCCAGCTCGACCGCCGCGGCGATGTCGAGGATCCTGCTGCTGACGTGCCAGGACACGAGCTCACCGAGGATGGCGTTGCGGTTCTGCGAGAAGGCCTGCGTGGTCGCGACGAGCAGGTTGGCGCCGACGAACAGCGCCGCATTCCGGGCGATACCCGACGCGCTCCCGCCGCTGTCGGACGCGATGACCTTCGACAGCACTTCCTGCACCTGGTAGAGCACGCCGAAGACACCGAACGCGCTGAGCAACTGGAGCCCGAGGATGATCAGCAGGTCTCGTCGGCTCGCTTCCCACACCAGGCCGAATCCCTGCCGTACCAGCCCGGGAAGATGCCGAACGGTGAGTCGTCGTCGATTCCCCTGTGCCGAGCGGCGCATCTCCTCCTGGAATCTCCGCTTGACGTCGGCCATCGAATCGCCACGGCCCAGCCGCGGGCCCGACTGCTCAGTGCCCGAGTCACTCATCTCGACAGCCCACCTCTGTGTGTGTGTCATCCTTGGTTGACACCTTAGAGGTTGTCATCTAAGGTTGACAAGATGGACATGGTCAGTGAAATTGCCGACGAGGTCACCGATATGGATCCGGGAACGGGCCTTGCGGCGGTGGCTGCCATTCGTCGCCTGGCTGACCGTCTGGAGGTTCTGCACGTCGAGCGGGCCCGTGCGTTGAACTGGTCGTGGCAGCAGATCGCCGACGCGCTAGGGGTGAGCAGGCAAGCGGTCCACAAGAAGCATGTCGGGCGACGCCTGCTGGGGGGCCGCAAGTGACGTTCTTCGAGGCGTTCGACGACGATGCTCGCGCCGCCGTCGTGCGCGGGCAGGACGAGGCCCGAACATCGGGGCGGTCGCATCTCGGAAGCGATCACGTCTTGCTCGGGCTGGTGCAGACGGAGAGAGGGCCCGTCGCCGACCTGTTCCGCGACTACGGCCTGACCGTCGCAGCCGCCCGTGAGGCCGCGGCCGAGCTGGCGGGCTCGCAACCGCTGATCACTGCCTCGGAGGAGCAGGCCCTACGTCGACTCGGCATCGACATCGATCGCATCCGGACGCGGGCCGAGGCACTGTTCGGGCCCGGCGCGCTCGATCGCGAACCGCCGCCCACGCGGTCGTCTCGCCAGCGGCGAGGACGAGCAGACGAACCGGCATGCCGAAATGGGGAGACCGGGCCGGGTTTCCTCGTCACCCCGGAGCTCAAGGCCGCGTTCGAGCGTGCGGCCCGCCTGGCGAGCAGCCGTGGTGCCTCGGCCGTCGGGCCCGAGCACCTCCTCGCCGCAGTCGCAGAGGGTGACGACAATGCGGGAGCCGCGGTTCTGATGAGGTTGGGGATCGACATCGGCACGCTGCGAGAGCGCCTCGAGGCCTTGGTGCGCCACGTCGCTTGACTGCCGCCCCGGCTCGCGGCGCCGTGTCAAGACCTCAGGAGAACCTGTTGTGTCCCATTGGTCGCAGGGTAATGTGCCGCGACAGGCGACCGAAGGCGGGGACCTGTGGACGGCATCCACGTTGCTGAGGGCGAGCTGGATTGTCTGGTCATCGGAGCCGGTCCCGCCGGGCTGCAGCTGGGGTACTTCCTCGAGTCGTCCCGCCGCTCGTACGTGATCCTGGAAGCGACGGCCGCGGTCGCGTCGTTCTTCCGACGGTTCCCGCGGCAGCGTGAGCTGATCTCGTTCAACAAGGTCCAGTCCGTCTACACCGACCCCGAGATTCGACTGCGGTGGGATTGGAACTCGCTGCTGACCGAGGGGTACGAGCTCGAGTTCCGCGAGTTCAGCGACGACCTCTATCCGCATGCGGACGACCTGGCGCGGTACCTAGAGGCCTTCGCCGAGAAGTACGTGCTGAAGATCTCCTACAACGCCAGGGTCGAGAACGTGCATCGTGAGCCCGATGGCCGCTTCAGGGTCCGGCTGACCGATGGCCGGACGCTCCGGGCGCGATCCGTCGTCGTCGCGACCGGGCTGAGCGATGCCTACCTGCCGGATATCCCCGGCGTGGAGCTCGCCGAGGGGTACGAGACGGCCTCGCTCGACCCGGAGGACTACCGGGGCAAGAAGTTGCTGATCATCGGCAAGGGCAACTCGGCTTTCGAGCTCGCGGACACCGTGCTGAACGTTGCGGCTCTCGTCCACCTCGCCAGTCCGCATCCCGTGCGACTGGCCTGGAACACGAAGCACCCCGGCCACGTGCGGGCTCACGCGGTGCGCATGCTGGACATGTACCAGCTCAAGCTCCTCAACAGCGCGCTCGACTGCACGATCGAGTCGATCGAGCCGAGATCCGACGGCTTCGCGGTGTCGGTGGCGTACGTGCACGCTGCCGGCGAACGGGAGACGATCCTGTACGACGTCGTCGTTCGCTGCACCGGGTTCCGCCACGACGGCAGCATCTTCGACGACACCTGTTGCCCGACCCCTGTGTTCGACGGGCGGTTGCCGGAGATGACCTCGCAGTGGGAGTCCACGACGGCCGAGGGCATCTTCTACGCGGGGACGTTGATGCAGGCCCGCGATTTCAAGCGGGCGTCGTCAGCCTTCATCGACGGCTTCCGGTACAACATCCGAACCTTGCACCGGTTCCTCGAGCAGCGCTTCCACGGGGGAAGCCTGTTGGACGAGACCCTTGACGCAACGCCCGAGGTCCTCACCGATTGGATCCTGCACCGGGTGAGCCGTACGTCCGCGCTGTGGGCGCAGTTCGGGTTCCTGTGCGATGCCGTCGTGATCGACAAGGCCACGGGGAAGGCGCGCATCTACAGCGAGCTCCCCATCGACTACGTCCACGAGAGCGACATCGGAAGGACGGACCACTACTACACGATCACCTTCGAGTGGGGCTCGTGGGTTGGCGATGTCTTTGCCATCGAACGCCATCCGGCGGGGGAGACAGCTGACAAGAGCGCCTTCCTGCATCCCATCCTTCGGCGCTTCTCCAACGGGCGGGAGTTGGCGGCGCACCATGTCCTGGAGGATCTGTTCGGGACCTATCGGGCCGAAGGGGAGAGCGGAGCGGTCCTGAAGCGGCAGACACTCGGTCTCGGCCGCTATCACGCGTCGGCTCACCTGGAACCCATGCGGCAGTTCTTCGAAACCGAGCTCGGAGGGCGGGCCGACTCACCCTTCGGACGGAAGGCAGAAGTCGACGATTCGCTGGACAACGACCGCCTGGGCGTCGAGGCTCGGAAGGCTGTGGATCGCGACGGGCAGGACGCGGAGCTTCAACCTGGGGCCGAAGCGCTCGCCAAGCCTCGCTAGCTCTCCGGCGACGGCCGGTTCCTGCAGGGTCTCCAGGCTCTCGTCCGGTGCGCCGTAGACAAGCTCGACACAGGTCCCGGATTGGAGGCAGCGTTCGATCGTGCGCAAGGCCTCGAGCGTCGGCCGATCCCGCTGGAGGTCCTCGCCGAAGGTCCCTTCGCACAGGGGAACGTCGAAGAGCAACACCTCGTCAGCCCGGATCGTGCGCAGGGCTCCCAGCGTGCTGTGGCCCCCGAAGCAGGTCCCGACCAGGATCAATCTGCCGATGCCTTGCGCTTGGACGAAGTCGACAGCGGCGAGGACATCTTCGACGAACGGCTCGCAGATCCTGATGACGCCGATGTCTCCGGGGCTCTCGCCGACCCCGTGATAGTCGAGGCGGAGAACGGCGACTCCCCGCTCGACGAGCGCTCGCGCCGCTCGAACCCACGTCTGTCCGTGGTTCGTCGACGGGACACCTCCGCCTGGGAGGACGATGACCGCCTTCTGGGCGCCCTGGGGTGGACACGAGAAGATCCCGAAGAGGTCACCCCACGGGCCAGGAAGGCGTACGGCCCGCTCGCAGGACGGTCCCGCCGAGGTCAGATCCAGCTGTCCGCTCGTTCGTACAGCCATCTTGTGGTCCCTTCGATCAGTTGGCGGCTCACCGGATCATGCCTATGGCGCACCCAGCTGTCGCCGACGAACCAGAAGCCCTCCTCCCGCGGGATGTGCAGGGCGCGCACGTCGGCTCCCGCCCCGCGCCAGAGGTCGAGGGCCTGGGCCGCCTGGGGTGTGAGGTCTGGCTCCGGCGTGGCCTCGACCACGAGGACGGCGGCACGCGATGGCCACTCCGTCTGCCGCAGGTCGACGGCGGCGATCTCGTCCCGCAGCCCGGCGTTCATCGGGTAGCCGATGACGTCGGTGACCTCTCCCGCCGCGGGTCGATGCGTCGCCGTGTTGGCTCCCCGCCGCCCCACGTCGGACGCCGCGAGGCGGGCGATGGCGACCCACCGGGACTGCTCCTGCAGGTACTGCTGCCCATCGACTACGGGATCCCACAGGACGATCGCCGGCGACTCCCGCATGACCGCGAGCTCCGTGGCGATGGCGGCGCCGAGGCGGGTCCCCACGACGACAGCCGTCGAGGCACCGGTCGTCATGACGAGCCGGTCGAGGAGCTCGACGCTGTCCTCGACGGCCGCAGACAACGAGAGGGACGCGGCGGCCCCGTCGCTGTGGCCGGTGCCGGCGTAGTGGAACCGCAGGGTGGCGATGCCCATGCAAGCGAGCGATCGGGCGAGCCACACCTCGTTGCGATAGTTGCGCATGCCCTCGCCGAAGAGGGGACTGCACACAATGGTGCTCGCTCGGATGTCCGATCTGGGCAGGTGCACGCATGCGAAGAGCTGGTGGTCGCCGCACTGCAACCAGCCCCGATCCTCTGTCTGGTCCGAGTGACTTGCCGCCACAACCGTCCCTCCGACAGATCAAGCAAACCTGTTGAACTGGGACGCTAGCGGACTTATTGTCGGCGTGAGGCAGGTCTGGGAGCGCCTCGACAGGCTGTGAGGTGGTGAGGCTGGCAAAGGCGGCCCGATGAGAGAGACCGAACTCTCCGATGCTGGTGCCGCATCCCACCCGACCGAACCGATCGCATCGCATCACATGGTGATCTCGGTCGCGACTGCATCTGCCGGGCCGGTCTTCTTTCCCGCATCCTTCGCCCAGTGGCGGCTCTTCTTCCTGCAGGAATGGGAACCCGCCAGCTCCAGCTACAACCTTTTGGTTTGCCTGCGCCTGCACGGTGACCTCGACGCCGACGCGCTTGCACGGGCGATCGAGGCCGTCGTCGAGCGCCATGAGAGCCTCCGCACGACCTTCGAGTTCCGGGACGGACAGCTGTGGCAAGCCATCGGGAGCGGTCTCGAGCTGGACCTGCGGACGGCCGACGTGTCGAGCGCGGTGCACCCGGCGGACGCCGCACGCCAACTGATCGGAGCAGATCGCGACCGTCCATTCGACCTGAGGCGCGGCCCGCTGCTTCGTCCGCTGCTCGTCCGGCTTGCGCCCGACGACCACGTCCTCGCCCTGACGGTGCACCACATCGTCTCCGACGGGTGGTCGGCCGGCATCCTTCGCCGGGACCTGTCCGCCTTCTACGAGCTCGCCACGTCTGGGACAGCGCCGGCGCTGCCGGCGCTGCCGGTGCAGTACGCCGACTACTCGGTCTGGCAGCGCGGACTCCTGACCGGCGAGGTCCTCGAACGCACCTTCAGCTACTGGCGTTCCCGCCTTGACGGTCTGTCGCCTCTCTCCCTGCCGGCGGATCGGCCGCGGCCTCCGGTCCAGACGGCCGCGGGCGCGTCGGTGCCGGTCGTGCTCGGTCCGGAGCTCACGGCGAGCCTCCGCGCGGTCGCCCGAGCGCAGGGCGCCAGCGTGTTCATGGTGCTCCTGGCGGGGTTCCAGGCGTTGCTCGGACGTTGGGCAGGCACCGACGACGTGGTGGTCGGCACTCCAGTGGGGAACCGGGCGCGGCCTGAGGTCGAGGACCTGGTGGGGTTCTTCGTCAACACTCTGGTGTTGCGCACCGACTTGAGCGGTGACCCGAGCTTCGCCGAGTTGATCGCCCGGGTCCGGGAGGTGGCGCTGGGCGCCTACGCCCACGAGGACCTGCCATTCGAGCGGCTGGTGGAGGAGCTCGACCCCGAGCGGGACCTGTCGCGCCACCCGCTGTTCCAGGTCATGCTGGCCTACGAGCGGCGAGGTGAGAACGAACCGACGGTCTGCGATACACCGTTGATGTCCGGGGTGTCGACGGTGGCGTGGGGTGGGGAGCTGCTGCTCGAGCACTTCCCGGTCGAGCGCACGACCAGCCTGTTCGACCTGCGCCTGGCTCTGGTCGACGAAGGCGAACTGATGACCGGCGAGCTCGAGTTCGCCACGGAGCTGTTCGATCGGGCCAGCGTGGAACGTCTGGCGGCGGGCCTGGTGGGCCTCCTGGAGCAGGTGTGTGGGGATCCGCGGCGGCCGGTGGGGTCGGTGGTGTTGGTGTCTGGGGTGGAGCGGGTGCGGTTGTTGGAGGAGTGGGGGCGGGGTGGGGTGGCGCCGCTGGCGGGTGCTT
>Ga0209382_10008873_pt1 | contig 12628 bp, 11 predicted proteins | sample SoiMetdeltSBSDD5_FD_187599 | JGI IMG/M metagenome (GOLD analysis project Ga0209382, IMG submission 187599) | Bulk soil microbial communities from a Populus tree surrounding site in Tennessee, USA - Soil MetaG P. deltoides SBSDD5 (SPAdes) (version 2) | ecosystem: Environmental > Terrestrial >... | reverse complement strand
AGAACCGCTCCCGATTGATCCTTAACCGTACCGGATATCTGCGAAACGCCTACCGTTTGAGCTCCCAATAGGGTCGTGCACAGGAGCAGCGAAATCGCACAGCCGATTAGTTTTCTCATCTCATCTCTCTCCAAATGGGTGGTTTGAATTGGGGAGAACCGCTAGGCAAAGGGGGGTGGGGGACCTTTTTGTATATGTTCTCTTGACGGCTACGATGCCGGATCGAGGTTCTCACGTTGAGCCCTCCACGTTCACGACGGCGCTGTCGGTCCGTGGGTTGATTTGTCGTCCGTATGTTGAACGGCGCGAGTATTTAAGATTCGGATACGTGAGTCAAGGCAATTCTGGTTGTTGTATGGATGACAATACAGGAACTTGCTGGCAGGCGGCCGTACTCGTGATGGAACAAAAATGAGTTATTATTGTCCGCCATGCTTAAACGCGAACAGCGTGTTGTTCCTCTTTATTATCAGGTTCAACACACGATTGCTCAGCGCATTAGTCGAGGTGAATACCCTCCGGGTTCGCAGCTTCCAGCCGAGAGCGAACTGAGCCGCGAGCTCGGCGTAAGCCGCGTCACGGTTCGGGAAGCGTTGCGCGTCCTCGCCCAGGAAAATGTTCTCGTAAAAGTACAAGGACGCGGCACGTTCGTAGCGGACAATCCCTTGATTGTTCAGCCGTCCCGCAACTTCACGGGTTTTCTGGAAGATCTCTACGATCAACTCGAGCGCGTCTCCGTTAAGAAAATCGATATCGCGCGGATCCCTCTGACTGACGAGCTGCGCTCCTTGCTCCGGCTCGGCGGGGACGCGAAGGAAGTCGTTCGAATAAAGCGGACGCGCTACGTGGACGACGCCCCCTACGCATTCACCATCAACACGCTTCCCGTCGAAATCGGCGAGCACTTCAACAAAGAAAATCTTCAGACTTCACCCTTGGTCCGCATCCTGGAGGAAGATCTCAAAATCCAGATTACGGATGCGCATGAGACGATCACGGCGGCCGCTGCCGATTCGGAGATTGCGCAGTCACTCGACGTGCCGTTCCTTGCGGCGGTGATGCACGTAAGACGTGTTCTGTTCACGGTAGAAGAAAAACCGTTACAGATCGTCGACAGCTACTATCGAGCGGACAAGTTCCACTATTCAGTTCATCTTGTGCGCGTCCAGGACAAAGGTAAGTGGTCCTGGTCGCAAAAAGCGGTCAACGAACCCGCGTTGCGTTAGTTTGCTCGTTTCGATTTTTCTTTCGGACATTCTTCCGATCTTCCTTATCGCGTCCGTCGGCTTCGTCCTGTCGAGATGGATGCACGCCAACGTGAAAACTGCGGCACATATCGTCTTCTACGCGTTGCTTCCGTGCCTGGTTTTCAATCTGCTCGTCAAATCCAGTATCAATGCAACGCAGTTTGGACAGATGGCGCTGTTGGCTGTGCTGTGCGTCTGCTCGATGGGCGGAATTGGATACCTGGTTTCGAGACCCATCGGACTCAGCAGGCCGGAGCTGAGCGCGTTCTTACTGGTGGTCATGATCTCGAATGGAGGCAATTACGGGCTGCCCGTCGTGCTCTTCGCCTTCGGGACGGAAGCCCTGAATTATGCCGTCGTGTTTTTCGTCGTCAGTTCAATTCTCACCAACACGCTTGGAGTGTTTATCGCGGCGGCGGGTCATAAAAGCGTTCGCGGTGCGATTGCCGGGATTTTCAGAACTCCCGTAATTTACTCCGTAGCGGCGGCAGCTCTCGTTCGCAGCGCGGCAATAGCGCTTCCAGATGGCGTGGCAAGGCCGGTTGATCTTTTGAGCGACGCGGCCCTCCCGGTGATGATCCTTGTTCTCGGGATGCAGTTGGAACGTGCGGCACGGCCGAAGCGGCTTGCGCCGGTCGCGTTGGCGGTCGCTCTGTCGTTACTTGTCGCTCCGATTGTGGCGTACGAATTGACGACGGTTCTTGGAATTGCCGGTGCGGCACGCCAGGCCGGAGTTTTGCTGGCCTCCATGCCGGTGGCTGTGATCACCACTGTCCTTGCACTTGAATTCGAACTGGAACCAACCTTTGTAACCGCGACTGTGTTCGCGTCGACAGTCTTGAGCCCATTCACGCTAACACTGCTGATTGCATACCTGAAACAGGCTAGTTGACTTGAAATTGGCTCGGCGCAATCCCGAGGAAAGTGTGCCGGTGAACAAGTTTCGATCTGTCCCAATTACGAAACACGATTCGGTCGAGCGTATACCCCTCCCTCGCGAAGGAGGGGTGGCTGCGCCATCAAGAAATGGCCCCATTCCTATAAGGGCGCAGACGGGGTGGTTGTTTCAAGCCACCGATTATCCACACTCGTTCGGAATGAGTAAGTGGTAGCTGGAAACAACCACCCCGTCCGCTCCAAAAAGGATGCTTCGCAGCATTTTCTTTAGGTCGCGTCCACCCCTCCTTCGCGAAGGAGGGGTATCCGCTCGCCCGAATAATGTTTCGTAATTTGGTCAGCTCTACCTGGACAGGAGGGCAAAGTGCGCGCGACGGCTTGACAGGGTTCGAGTTCAGAATAAATACTCCGCACTCTCGGAGGATTATGGCCATCTCGGACGCAGCATGGCGGGCCCTCGAAGGAGCCTACGACCTGCAGTTGCACGTCGCTCCAGACGTTATCGAACGGCGCATCGACGACATCGATTGTGCGAAGGAGTTCCTTGCGCACCGGATGCGCGGATTCGTTCTGAAGTCGCATTACATTCAGACGGGTGAACGGGCACAGGTAGTCACAAAAGCCGTCCCCGGCATTCAGGCTTATGGCGCCGTTACGCTGAATCATAGCGTCGGCGGTTTAAATCCGGTGGCAGTTGAGATCGCGGGACGTTCAGGATGCAGAATCGTATGGATGCCGACGGTCGACGCCGAAAACGAAACCGCTGGACGCCTGGACGGCGGCAATTCGAAACTGCCGTTCTGGGCAAAGATCCAGCGCGAGCTGGCGGCCGATGGAATCGCGCCTCCACCTCTGACGGTGATCGATCGCGACGGCAATGTTTCCGACGCGACGAAACGCTGCATCGACCGAATTGCAAAGCACAACATGATCCTTGCTACCGGCCATCTCGGACGCCACGAGATCTTCCCTCTTGTCCGCCAGGCACGCGGGCAGGGAGTAAAGAAGATCGTGGTCACCCACGCGGAGTTTCCCTCGCAGAATCTGACTGCCGAGGAACAGTTCGAACTTGCGGAGATGGGCGCCTACATCGAACATTGCTTTACGACAACGCATACCGGTAAGGCGACGTGGGAGCAAACGTTCGCAAATATTCGTCGTACCGGGGTTGAGCGGACGATTATCTCAACGGACTTGGGACAAACTATCAATCCGCCTGTGGCGGAGGGTTTTGCCGAATTCGCACAGCGGCTGCTGGACGCGGGCTTTACAACTGCCGACGTTCGCACGATGGCGGTTCAAAACCCGGCAGCCCTGGTGGAAAAGTAGGACGAAATGAGTTCATCAAATTCCTGCCTGCTCGTGGTCAGCGCTCACACGGCGGATTTTGTCTGGCGTTCCGCCGGCGCCATCGCTTTATATGCCAGCCGTGGCGGCCGGGCGCGCGTGCTGGTTTTGTCGTTCGGCGAACGCGGCGAGTCCGAACGTTTATGGCGCGAGCCCGGAATGACGGTCGAACGCGTGAAGCAAACACGCCGCGCCGAGGCTGCAAGGGCGGCTGAAATCCTGGGAGCGGAAATCCGGTTCTTTGATGCCGGAGATTATCCGCTCAAGCCGACGGACGACTTGATGCGCGATCTCGTGGACGAGTTTCGCCGCAACCAGCCGAGCGTCGTGCTCACGCATACGCTTTCGGATCCTTACAATGCGGATCATCCGGAAGCCGGCCGCATGGCAATGAACGCTCGCATCTACGCGCAGGCGGCAGGATTTCCCAGCGAACACAAAAAGCTCGGAGCGCCGCCGCTGTTTTTCTTCGAACCTCATCAGTCGGAGATGTGCGACTTCAAGCCCCAGGTCCTGCTCGACATTACAGGCGTGTTCGAAAAGAAGCGCAAAGCCATGGAATGCATGGAAGCCCAGGAGCATCTTTGGAATTACTACACGGAGCTCGCAAAACGGCGCGGTACACAGGCAGTTCGCAACTCCGGCAAAAAAGACATTCAATATGCGGAAGCGTTTCAGCGCTTCTATCCGCAGGTCGCGTCGGAGCTCGCATGAACCCTCGAATCGTCCGCGCCATCAAACGTGCCGACCGCGAGATCGCGCGGCAACTTGGTTTATTTGGAGTGGCAACCGTCCACGAAGCGCAGGGACGAACGGGATTGATGCGGCCGTATATGCGGCCGATTTATCCCACCGCTCGAGTCGGCGGAACGGCTGTGACTGTTCTCTGTCCTGCCGGTGACAACCTCATGCTGCACGCCGCCATTGAAATCGTTAAACCGGGTGATGTGCTGGTCGTGGGGACCACATCGGAATCGACGGATGGGATGTTCGGCGATCTGCTCGCGGTGTCCTGCCGCGCCCATGGCGTGGAAGGCCTGGTGATCGATGCGGGTGTTCGGGATACAGCGGACATCGCCGCAATGCAGTTCCCCGTCTGGTCGAAAGCAATCTCGGCGCAGGGAACCGTTAAGAACACAGCAGGCCACGTGAACGTTCCCATTATCTGCGGTGGCACGACCGTCAATCCGGGAGACGTCATCGTTGGAGACGCAGATGGTGTCGTGGTAGTGCAACGCGAGGCTGCTGTCGAAGTCGTGCGTCTGGCCGGTGAGCGAGTCAAGAAGGAAGAAACCACACGTGAACGGCTTCGCGCCGGCGAACTCGGACTCGATTTTTACGGCCTTCGCGCGAAGCTCAAGGAACTCGGCGTCGAGTACATTGACGAGTAGTTTATGGGCGAGATCGTTGCCGCTTTCGGAACATGTCACGCACCGCAACTGTTCACACGGCCACCGGACGAAGACCCAGCACAGCTGGATAGTTCGATCGCAGGCATGCGTGCCCTAGGCAAGCTGCTTGACGACACGCGGCCCGACGTTGTGATCTTTCTCGGCAGCGATCATCTCGAAACATTCTCCATGAGCTGCATCCCGTCTTTTGCAATCGTCGCCGGCAACCGAGCGATCGCGACGTTTGCCGGCAGGAATTACGATCGGCCAATTCACCGGGCAATGGCTGAGGATCTGCTCGAGAAACTGGTTCAAAACGAATTCGACGTCGCTTACTCGGAAGACGCGATTCTCGGGCACACTTTTGCAGTTCCCTTCGAATTCGTTCTGGAAAACCGCGACATTCCGATCGTTCCTTTTTTTACGAACGTCTACCTGCCGCCGCTTCCAAGCCCCCGCCGCTGCGCCGCTCTAGGCAGAGCAGTCGCGCAGATTGTCGCCGCACGACGCGAGAGAGTGGCGATTCTTGCAAGTGGAGGGATGTCGCACTTTCCTGGAACGTGGAAGTATCCACATCCGGAGTTCGATTTCGATCGATGGCTTATCGCGGAGCTCGAAAACGGACGGGCAGAGGCGCTGCTCGATCTTACCGCTCAGCAGCTCGATGAGGTCGGGAACACGGAATTGCTCACGTGGAGCATTATGCTTGGCGCGATCGGCAATCAGCCCGGAGAGTTGATTCAATACACGCCGACGTGGCACCACGGCCATGGCATGATGCAGTTCCTTCCGGCTCGCAGTAAAACGGCGCCGACCGAGAGACTTGAACCCTACAAATTCCGAAATCAGGGTTTTGAATTCTATAAACATCCGCCTGCGTCGGCCTATCGCCTGAACAGGCTTCTTTTCGATATTCGTCATAGTCACGATCTGCGGCTTCGTTTGCTCAATGACCTTGACGGTGTCGCTGCTGACTACGGCCTGACTGTCATCGAAAAGGAAGCCGCTCGGGCTATACCGGCGGTGGCGACGGCACAACGTGTCAGCGATCACACCGAGCCTTTGGTCAAAGCGGGCGCCCATCCATTGCAGGCGCTCATGTCGCTTCATGCTGTGGCGGGTGAGTATCGAAAGCTTCAACGAAACAACAGCCAGACGGAGAATCAACCATGAAGAACCGGTTGGATGGGCGGATCGCCGTCATCACGGGTGGAGCTACCGGCATTGGAAAGGCGGCTGCGGTTCGGTTGGCGACGGAAGGAGCAGCGGTTGAAGTCCTGGATCTAAGCGATTCCTCAAGCGTATGTGCGGAGATCAACTCGCAAAATGGGAAAGCCAACGGACAAGTGTGTGATGTCACCAATGAGGAGCAGCTCAAGAAAGCGGTGGCCAACATCGAGAGCCGTCACGGCCAAGTAGACATCCTGGTAAACAACGCCGGCATTCTCTCGGGAAGGCAGCCCTGGCACACGCTGTCGAAAGATGAAGTGAACCGCTTCATTCAAGTCAATTACGTCGGGTACTTCCTTGTTACCCAGGCGTTTTACCCACTGATCAAGAAAAGTAAAACCGGCCGGATCATCAACGTCGCTTCGCGGACTTACTTCCTCGCCAATCCTGGACAGATGGCCTACGTCGCCAGCAAAGGAGCGGTGATGGGAATGACCCGCGTTCTGGCAAAGGAGCTTGGTGAAGAAGGCATCACGGTCAACGCGGTGGCGCCGGGCATGGTCGCGACACCGGGAACACGGGCGCACTCCCCGGAAGAAGCGTTCGATCGGGTGATGATGAATCAGGCAATCAAGAAGCGAGTTCAACCCGAACATCTCGCTGGACTGATCGCCTTCATCGCGAGCGATGACGCAGAGATGATCACCGGCCAGATGATTCTTTGCGACGGAGGCGGGTATTTACATTAGGCCCGTACACGTGTTGCAAACCCGAAACACTACGGGAACCGAGGTGGCCACGGATTACACGGACGGACCAGCAGTGTCCGTGTAATCCGTGGCCCAACTTCGGTTCCCGTACTGATAACATGGCAGGTCGCGTTCACAAGTATTTTTAGGAGAACTCAAACGGCTACTCTGGATATCGGTCGCATTCTCGACGAGGGGCGTTGGAGCGCTTATCAGCGTTTCCTCGTCTTTCTGACCGCCCTCGCAATTATCTTCGACGGTGTCGACATTCAACTGCTGGCGATTTCCATTCCCAGCATCATGAAGGACTGGTCTGTTCAGCGCAGTGCCTTCGCACCAATTCTCGCGCTTGGCCTCTTCGGAATGATGATCGGAGGCGCGCTGGCCGGAATTGCAGGTGATAAGCTCGGCCGTAAAGTTGCGCTGACCGGCAGCGTTCTGCTGTTCGGAATCATGACCATCGCCATCTCGATGGTCTCCAGCCTCACAGCGTTGGGCGTAATTCGATTCATCGCCGGGCTCGGGCTCGGCGGCGCGCTGCCAAACGCTGCTGCGCTCGCATCAGAATTCGTGCCGAAGCGTCATCGTCCATTCGCGGTCACACTGACGATCGTGTGTATTCCTCTGGGCGGAACACTTGCCGGCTCTGTGGCGATCCAAATTCTGCCGACGCTTGGATGGCGCACCCTTTTTCTAATCGGAGGGATCCTTCCGGTTGCGACCGCTGTTCTGCTGCTGGCCCTGCTTCCCGAATCCCCACGTTTTCTGGCGCAACGGCGCGAGCGATGGTCCGAACTGGCGAAGATACTGAAACGCACTGGTCATTCCGTACCTCCGGCCGCTCAATTCACGGATGTACACGAGCAGACTCGAGGCAGCATCGGAACACTGTTCACGCCGGAGTTTCGCCGTGACACTGTGGCGTTGTGGGGATCATTCTTTTCGTGCCTCCTCGCCGTCTATCTCGGTCTGAATTGGGTGCCTTCCATGTTGACCGGTGCCGGCCTGAGTCCGACTGTGGGCAGCGCGGGAATCACAGCATTCAATATGGGCGGAGTTGTCGGCGCGATATTTGGGGCTCTCGCGTTTGCGCGACTGGGTTCGAAACCGACGATGCTGACGATGTCGGCAGGCGCCATTCTCGGAGCGTTCATTCTGCGAGGTATGGTTATCGCGCCGGAAAGCGATACCGGGCCAATTATCGCAATGCTCGGCATAACCGGTGGCTTGATCAACGCGGTGCAGACGACGATGTATGCATTGGCCGCGCAGGTTTATCCGACGGTGGTTCGAGCAACGGGAGTCGGTTCGGCGATGTCCATCGGCCGTAGTGGCGCGATCCTGAGCAGCTACACAGGCTCGTGGGCGCTCGGCGTCGGCGGCACATCCCTATTCTTCCTGTTGATCGGCGCGTCGATGACAGTCTGTTTCATCGCGTTAGCATTGATACGGCGTCACATTTCAGGGGACGCACACCTCAAAACCGCAATCCGTGCGAAAACGGAAACCCTCTGATGGGTTTGCCTTTCAGGTTCTGAATGTCTTTACGGCGCGCGCTTATTCGGCGCTGACGGCCTCCGTTTATCGTCCGCTATTCGAACGGCCTGCTCTCCCGTTCACGGCTACCGGCGCATCCTTCAACGGAGAAGCGGTTGGACTGGCGCTAGCAACCCACACCGATCAAGCCGCACACATCCTTTCGATATACGTACGGCCGCAGTATCGCCGCCAGCGCGTCGGCCTCCGATTGCTGGAAATGCTGGAGGCGAATTTGACCCCAAAATGTGCGCGCGCTGAGTTGACCTATGCGTTGGGGAAGGACGCCCTGCACTTCGAGGAGTTTCTGCACGCCTGTCATTGGCCGCTCGAAGGACCGCACCTCGACGTCTTTTCCGTCAGTGCGGAAATTGTCTCTGCCCCCTGGGTCGTTCGCGCGACCCTGCCGGACATTTACACCATCGAAGACTGGAGCACGATCACGCAGCAGGAACGCGAAACTTTAACGACCTCACAGGAGACGGAACGGTGGATTCCAGAACATCTCGTTCCGTTTGGCTTTGAGTTGCGACTCGAACGGGTCAATAGCCTGATCCTTCGCCGCTCAGGCACCATCATCGGCTGGCTGCTCACTCAGGCATACGGCGACGGCCATATCCGGTATGTCAATCTTTACGTCCGGCCCTCCCTGAATCGAGTGGGACACACGTTCTGCACGCTCGCTCTCATTGCTGAAGCTGCCCGGCGACACATACATGCATACGGAGCGCATTCACGCGGTTTCTTCGAAGTGCAACCGGCCAACACGGATTTCCTGCGATTCATCGAGCGCCATCTTGGCAACCACCTGGTATCCAGAACTGAATTGAAGAAGCTGACGAAGAAGCTTCGCTGACAGTATGGGGAAACGTTCAATGTTCAATGGTCAATTGTCATTTGTCAGTTGAGGTGCGCGCTTCGCGCGGATTTATTTCTTTATAAAGTAAATGCCCGCGCGAAGCGCGCACCTCAACTGACAAATGACAATTGACCATTGAACATTGACCATTTCTCCCGTTCCCCGTTTTTCCCTCGTATGGCAGTCGACCTGCTCAGAAAACCGCGTCATGTGGGAAGCGATTGCGATTCTTATCATCCTGGCTGTTCCCCTATTTGCCGGAACGGCCTTGATTGTGGACGCGGTTAGGCGCGCGGTAGCCGAAGCCCGGCCGGTGTCGCACCCTGATTACCACCTGAGGAGCCCCGTGAATCCGTCGCGATTTCGCGACCACGGTCGCGAATTCACGATCGGGGTTTGCAGCGGACGGACGGGATTTTGAAGAAAGGAAATTGTCCATGTTTATTAAAGTTCAATACGACGCCATCAACCGGACTTTCAAGTTAGTGGACCCGGAGTTCAAAACTCTGCTCGAAGGCGACGCGCTGTACGACCTGGCGCTCCCGTTGTTCGAAATTACCGATGACGATGACATCATCGCCATCGGTAACGGCATGCTGGCGCACGCGTGAGTCTGCGTTACTGCTGGACAAGATTTGCCTTCACGATGCGTTGATCGAAGAGGAAGGCACGCGCGTAGAATTCTCCACACTCCGTCCACTGGCTGTTCCGACCGGCTTATCAATTAGAAAACAATCTGCGAACACGAACCTTGCGCAAGGTCGTCGGTACGCTCTATGCTCTGAACCACCATGGATAACTCAATCGGACGGCGGGAGTTTGTCAAACTCGCGGGCGGCGCAAGCGCAGCCCTGATCTTCGGTGGATACGAACAGGCGCTTGCGTGGCAGGCTCGCAACGCACCCGGACCGGATGCGGCGGAAAAGGATCTGGTGTTACTCGCGCTTGACGCAGTCAAAGCGGCCGGCGCGAACTACGCCGATGTTCGCATCACCCGGGGGCAATCGGAATCCATCAGCACGCGAGAGCGGCAGATCACCGGAGTTGGCAAAAGCGAAACGTATGGGATCGGGATCCGAGCGCTTGTCGGCGGTTCGTGGGGATTCGCGGCGACGCGAGATCTTCGAAAGGACGCGGTGACCAAGACCGCAAAGGAAGCCGCTGCGATCGCCGCAGGCAACAACAACATCAATCCGAACAAGACGACGTTGGCTCCAGTCAAAAAAGTTCCGGACGGTCGCTGGATCACGCCGCACGAAATTGACCCGTTCACCATTCCCATCGAGGAAAAAGCGGCACTGTTGTTCAAGACCAACGAAGAAGCACTGCGGGTGAAGGGCGTCCGGTTCGTTACCTCGAGCATCAATTCGATCAAAGAGAGCCGGCTGCTCGGAACGACCGATGGTTCGATGATCCAGCAAACGTTCATGCGGCTCGGACCTAACGTGACGGTCACAGCTGTGCCAGCCGACAATTCGGACTTCCAGACGCGATCCGCCACTCTAGCTCCGATGGGCAAAGGTTGGGAGTACATCGTCAGCTTGCAGCTGTCTGAAAACGTACTGCGTTGGGCAGAGGAAGCCGTGATGAAGCTATCCGCGCCACCGGTTGAGCCCGGCGTTTGGGACCTGGTGCTGCATCCGTCACATCTCTGGCTCACCATTCACGAATCGATCGCGCATCCCACCGAACTCGATCGGGCGATGAATTACGAAGCGAATTACGCGGGCACCACTTTCCTTGCCCCACCTGAGAAGGTGCTGAAGAAATTCAAAGTCGGACCCGAGTTCATGACCATCATGGGAAGTCGCTCCGAACCTGGGGGCTGCGCGACGTGTGGATGGGACGACGAAGCCGTACCTGCGCAATCCTGGCCGATTATCGATAAGGGAATCTTCGTGAATTACCAGTCCACACGCGAAATGGTCGACTGGATTTCCAGTATCACGAAGGTCCGCGAAAGCCAGGGTTGCTCGTACGGACAGGATTGGGCGTCTATTCCGTTCCAGCGAATGCCGAACGTGAGCTTGATGCCGAACAGCAAGGACATCAGTGAAGACGAAGTGATTGCGGCGACGAAGCACGGCATCTATATCGAAGGCGATGGTTCGTATTCGATCGATCAGCAGCGCTACAACTTCCAGTTCGGCGGTCAGGTGTTCTATGAAATCAAGGATGGAAAGCGAGTCCGCATGCTGCGCGACGTTGCGTACCAGGCGCGAACCCCCGATTTCTGGAACTCGTTATCGATGATAGGCGGAAAGAGCACCTACAAGCTGGGCTCATCGTTCAGCGATGCAAAAGGTCAGCCGATGCAGCTGAACGCGGTGTCGCACGGATGTCCCGTCTCGCTGTTCCGCAACGTGAACGTCATTTCAACCGCCTGAGAGGAGAATATGCAAGGCAACCCGGCCCCACGGAAAGGCCTGTCCGCTGAGGAGTCCAGAGCGCTGACGCGCAAAGTTCTAAGCTTCGCGAAAGCCGACAACACGCGTGTGAACATCGATTCCGGCATTCACGGTTTCACCCGAACCGCTATCAACCGTGTGACTACGGCTGGAGTCACCGAGGACGTGAACATCCGGATCACCAGCGTTTTCGGCAAACGCATCGCCTCAATCGACACAAACCGCCTGGACGATGCCTCGCTCGAACGCGCCGTGCGCGAATGCGAAACGCTGGCAAAAATCTCGCCGGAGAATCCGGAATACATGCCGGAGCTGGGTGAACAAAAATTCGGTGAAGTGAACGGTTATTACACCAGTACCGGAGATGTCACGACCGAATCGCGCGCACGCGCCGCGTCGTTCGCAGTCAAAGCCGCGGATGCTGCCAAACTCGTAGCCTCCGGATTCATCGATGTGAACGCGGGCTCGTCCGCGATTGCAACCTCAAACGGCTTGTTCGGATACGCTGCAGGCACCGGTGTTTCGTCCACACTGACGATCCGCACGCCTGACGGCGCTTCTTCCGGATGGGCTGGTGACGAAGGCGCCGACTGGACCACGATCGAATCGGAACGAGTCGCACAAGACGCTGTTCGAAAGTGTCAGGATTGGCGTGGAAAGACTGCCCTCGAACCTGGAAAGTACGAAGCCATTCTCGAACCTACCGCCGTCGGAATGCTGATGCTGCGGATGATGAATGTCTTCGACGCTCGTCAAGCCGAGGAAGGCCGGTCGTTTCTATCGAAGCGCGGCGGCGGCACGCTTCTCGGCGAAAAGCTTTTCGACGAACGGGTCAACATCATCAGCGATCCGGTGGAGAAGAATGCTGAAACTGCTCCGTTCACGAACGCCGGTCTGCCGCTTTCGCGTGAGGCGTGGGTGGAAAAAGGCGTCCTGAAAACGCTCTCGTACTCGCGCTTCTGGGCCGACCGCAAAGGGGTTCCAGCCAAGCCGGCCGGCTCCAATTTCGTCATGAGCGGCGGCA
>Ga0209382_10008872_pt1 | contig 12629 bp, 9 predicted proteins | sample SoiMetdeltSBSDD5_FD_187599 | JGI IMG/M metagenome (GOLD analysis project Ga0209382, IMG submission 187599) | Bulk soil microbial communities from a Populus tree surrounding site in Tennessee, USA - Soil MetaG P. deltoides SBSDD5 (SPAdes) (version 2) | ecosystem: Environmental > Terrestrial >... | reverse complement strand
GAGTTTCCGGAAAAGTTGTTGGCGAACGCCGTGAATCCTGGAAAGAACCACGCCTTGATCAGGAAGGACGCTGCGCTGGCCGCCAGACCGGCAATCGCGAGCACGGCCAATAGCCGGGCGGACGCGTCAATCTCGCGCCCGCGGTCGTACTGCACGGCGACCGACGCCAGGCAGACGAGAGCAACATAGAAGCCGCCGTCTTCCCGAATCAGCGGAAGCCACACCAGGCAGACTCCGAACAGCCAGCGATAGCCGGCTAGCCACGCGGCGATCGCCAGCGACGCGATCGCGATCAAAGCGATTTCGTCATGAGGATACGCGGCGGCCTGGAACAGCGCGTTGCTCAGCGCACCAAGTAACAGCGCCGACGCCGCTGCGACAACCCAGTCGCGTCGCCGGATGTCCGAGCGAGCGACGATCAGGCAGAACGAAAGAAAAAACAGTCCGAAGAAAAAGCCTTGGTGGAGGGCGAATATCTCGACGCCGTTCAAGCCAAACAGCTTGGCCAGTGGAGCGCCGACCAGGAATATGTGCGGCGACAGATGATGCGCGTAAAAACTCAGATCGTTGACGCCGGATGGATTGCGCAGCAGAGGATCCGCAGATTCGAACAGATACGCGAGCCAGCCGCTGTCCTCGAGGTACGCGTCGTTCGAGAAGTGCGTGAGAACCCATCGGCTGTGTGTCGTGAAGATCAGCGCGAACACGAGCAGCACAAAAACCACGCGCGCGATCGTTTCCAGTCGCACTGACTTCATAGAGGAAGTTACTCGAGCCGGTACAGGATAGCCTTCCCCCGTCCGTCGTTCAGAAGTCCCTGGACTACGAGTTCCGGATGAGTGTGAAGCTGCAGTAAGAGCTCCTTCTCCGATTCGTACTCCGACAGGTGGACGATGACGTAGTTCACGCCGGCCCCGCGAAGAACGTCGAGCGACGATCGGTCAGGGAACGATTGCAAGTGATCGAGTCGCCGCAGGTATGACGGCGGATGATAGCCGCTGTATCCGTTGACGAGCCGGTTCCAGTGAAATGTCGACATGTACGTGTAACGCGCGTCCGGTCCTGGAACCGTGTTGACCGAAGGCATTGGAAACTCGGCCAGCACACCTGGCGGAAGCCGCGCCAGGAACGCATAGACCTGCGGCGCAAAGTTGTCATAGGACACGAGCTGGCGTGGAAAGACCGAGTATTCGATGAGCAGGGCGCACGGAATCATGACCGCCAACACGCGACGAGTTGTGGACGATACCGCGTCGTGCAACGCAGCATAGCCGAGAGCCGCGAGGACGGCGAGGAAGAACACCACGAAGATGCCCAAGCGCGCCGCTGCGCGCAGCCCCGCGAGCACGGGCACGTGATCGTGCAGGAATCGATACGTGTATCCATGGAGTCCCAATGACATCTCGAATGCGATGACGAGGCCAATCAGATAAGCCACCGCAACCATCGTCGGACGACGAAGGAGAAGTCCGGTTATCGCCAGCAGCACCGGAACGATCCCGGGGAACAGGCGCCGTTCAGAGGGAGCGGCGACCAAGCCGCCATAGATTCTGTTATCTGGTGTCGCGACGAGGTAGTCGGACGGCCTCGCGCTGAATTTGCTGATCTCCTCTATCGATCGCCCACCCACCTGCCTGCCTGCAGCCAGATATGGCACCGCGTAGAGGCTGCAGATGATCGCCGCCGCCGCAGCGCCAAGCGCGAGCGCTCTGAACGCACGAAGCGCCTGAGGGCGCGGCACTGACAGCAGCAACAGCCCGCCAACGAGCGGCAGGATCGCCGCCAGGAAGACGCCGTAGTAAACGCTCGAAAGTGTCTGCAGTGCGACAAATACGCCGGCCTGCAACCCGTGCTGCCAACGGCCGGAGTCGATCGTGCGGTGAACGGCCCAGAGTGCCCACGGCATCCAGACCGTCCACTGCAATTCCATGTGCATGTAGTGCTCGAAGCGGTACGGGACGAAGGCGAAGATGATGCCGGCGATGACCGCGGCTGCCCGGTTCCTGGTCAACCGTTCGACGAGCACGAACATTCCCACGGCGGACGCGATGACCGCACCGAGCAGGAGTGAATTGTGAACGACGACTGGAGGCACGCCGGCCCACAGAAGCGGTGCGGCGACCAGCCCTTCCACCAGCATCGCGTCCGAAAATGCGAGCGTGTTTGGTTCCGGATAGTAAATGTTGCCGTCGAAGAGGCTCGAGGGACCGGATCTCAGCGCGTGCGCAACCCAGCCGAGCCGCCACATGTTGAAGTAGACATCGGTGTGGTCGGCGGCATGCGTCGTGAAAAGAGCGACCTGTGGCCACGTCATGATTGCGGCGATCGCCGTGAAAAAGGCCGTCGCAGCAATTAAAAGATGACGCTGTCGAAATTGCTTCCTTTCGAACGCCATAAGAGTGAGGGCGGTAAGGCCGCTGCGGTGACAACTCAACGGGCGGCATTAACCCCAACCGAGCGAACAAAGCTCTACGGTACCAACAAATGTACTTATGAAGGATGAGGACATGAACACTACCAAGGAGAGAGCGCGTCTCGCAAATCACCCGCCGGTCGTGTCACCGGAACAATGGGAGGCTGCGCGCCAGCAACTTCTTATCAAGGAGAAGGCTCTGACCCACGCGCATGATTCGCTGGCCGCTGAGCGCCGGCGGATGCCGTGGCTGGCGGTCGAAAAGGCGTATGAGTTCGACGGGCCGCGCGGCAAGGCGAGCCTGGTCGACCTCTTCGAAGGCCGTCGTCAACTGATCGTCTACCGCGCCTTTTTCGAGCCCGGCGTGTACGGCTGGCCGGAACATGCGTGCCGCGGCTGCTCTTTCCTGGCGGATCAGGTCGCGCATCTGGCTCATCTCAACGCGCGCGACACGACGCTCGCGTTCGTCTCGCGAGCACCGCTGACGAACATCAAGGACCTGAAGGCACGAATGGGTTGGACGATGCCGTGGTACAGCATCACGGACCGGTTCGACTTCGATTTCGGCGTGGACGAGTGGCACGGCACGAACGCGTTCATCCGCGAGGATGACAAGGTGTTCCGCACCTATTTCGTCAACAATCGTGGCGACGAGCAGATGGGAAACACTTGGAACTATCTCGACATCACGGCGCTCGGGCGGCAAGAGGAGTGGGAGGACTCGCCGAAGGGCTATCCGCAGACGCCGCCGTACAAGTGGTGGAACTGGCACGACGAGTACGGCAACACGGCCTCGGCTCAGTGGTCGAACGTCGTCGATCGCAGCCTCGAGCTGCTCGGTGAGCCGGTGGAGCGCAACGCGAAGGATTGATCAGTCAGGGAGCGGCGGCTGTTCTACAATCCATCTGGCGCCGCTCTTAACTTCAGGAACCGACCGTGAAAGACTGGTTTGGCGTGGCAGCCTTTGTGCCGATGCTCCTGGTGTGCGCGGTCGGCCTAGCCGCGTGCGGCGGCGGCGGCGGTACATCCGGCCCGAGCCCCTCGGCTCCGGCGCTCAGCGAGACCACCAACTCAGGTCATTACATCATTCGCTCGTCGCCAGGCGACACCGTTGACGCGGCGTGGCAGGACGCGTACTACGAGTGGCTCGTCGGCACACTGCAGCTCCAGTCGCCGCCGCGGCTCGAGTACCACAAATACCGCGATCGCGGGCACCTTCGCGCGCTGACCGGGCGCGATACGAACGGCTTCGCGGAGCCAATGACGACTCGCTTCCACACGATCTGGACTATCGACAACCATGAAGGGGTGCATTCGCTGGTCATTCTGCAGATGGGCCATCCGCCGGCGCTCTTCAACGAAGGCGTGGCGGTCGCCCACCAGATGGATCCGGCGCGCGGCGTTCTGACGCCGCGATGGAACGGGACCGACCTGCACGTCCTCGCCAGGCAGTACGATGCCGCCGGGCGCCTTCCGGCGATCTCGTCGCTCCTCAGCAGTCCGGACTTCTTCAACGTCGACCCGAACGTGATGTATCCGTGCGCGGGCTCGTTCGTCCGCTACCTGATCGACCACCACGGACTGGCGACGCTGAAGCAGTATTTCGGATCGGCGACGTTCAACGACGCGGCGTCGGTCACCGAATCGCGCGTCCTCGCGGCGTACGGCCGCTCGATTGCGTCGCTGTGGAACGAGTGGCTGACCTGGGTGCGATCGGCGTCGTAACGCCCGGCGATCTCGAATGTAGAATTGCAGTCGCTAGCGGGTCCGCCGATGATCGATGTTCCAGGGATTCGGGATCTCTTCCGCTACAACCGCTGGGCCAATGCCCGCTTCTTCGAGGCGGTCGCGCGCTTGAGCCCGGAGGAGTTCGTCAGGGATCTCGGCAGCAGTTATCCCTCGGTCCGCGATACGCTGCTCCACATCGTCTGGGCCGAGTGGATCTGGTTGCAGCGCTGGAACGGCGCCTCGCCGCGCACGGTCTTCCCTGCGTCGGACTTTCCTGATGCGCGCGTCCTGCGATCCCGCTGGTCGGAGATCGACGATGGGCAGCAGGCCTTCCTGGAGACGGTGACGGACGAACGTCTGATCGCCGTCGTCAGTTACGTGAATCTTCAGGGACAGGTCTGGCGATATCCGCTCTGGCGACAGATGTGCCACGTCGTCAACCACTCCACGTATCACCGCGGGCAGTTGACAACGATGCTTCGGCAGCTCGGCGCGCGGGCTGTCGCAACGGACTTGCTGGTGTTCGACGACGACCTCGAGGCCAGCGCGCAGCCGGAAATCCAGTAACCGGCTGCAACCGGAACGGTGCGGTCTCCGTCATGCGTGCGTTCGCCGCAATCCCGGAGGCGAAAGTCAGCATCGCGATCGCCCACACGGACGCGTTCAACCCGAACGCGTCCGCCGTCGCACCGGCAACGAGCGCGCCGAGCGCGTAGCCGAGGTCGCGCCAGAGCCGGTACACGCCGACGGCCGAGGCCCGCCACGCCGGATGCGCGACATCGCCGACCGCTGCGAGCAGAGTCGGGTAGACCATCGCCGTGCCGAGGCCCAGCAACACGGACGCGGACGCGAATCCAACGACGCCATCCGACATCGCGATGAGGCCGATGCCGAACGCTTGGACCCACATTCCCCCGACGATCAGCCGCTTGCGTCCAATCCGGTCCGAGAGTGCGCCGGTCGCCAGCTGCCCGAGACCCCAGGTCGCGGGATAGATGGCCGTCAGCACACCGATGGTCTCAAGGCCGAGCCCCGCCGTCGCGAACACCAGCGGAAAGAGCCCCCACGCCATCCCGTCGTTCAGGTTGTTGACCAGCCCCGCTTGAGTCACGCTCGAGAGGTTGCGATCCTGCCAGGTGGTGCGCCAGAAGACTTCTCGAGGCGTCGGCATGCGCTCCTGGGGCGCGCCGCCTTCGATCGCGGACTCGTGAGCGACATGGTGCGCTGTGTCGCGCACGAGGAACGCGGAGAGCGCGAGCCCGGCGATCGCGAACACCACGCCGGGATAGAACGGCTCGGGCCGCAGACCGTACGCGCCGGCGATCCAACCCGTGGCCAGCGCGCTCGCCGCGACCGCGAGGTAGCCGGCGAACTCGTTGAAGCCCATGGCGAGCCCACGCCGCGCCTGACCCACGAGGTCGATCTTCATGATCACCGTCGTCGACCAGGTCAGGCCCTGGCTGACGCCGAGCAGCACGTTGGCGAACAGGATCCAGTTCCAGCTCGGCGCCCACATCAGCACGAAGGGCACCGGGACGGCGACGAGCCAACCGGCAACGAGAATCCGCTTCCGCCCAAGTCGATCGGAGAGGCGGCCCGCGCCGTAGTTCGTCACCGCCTTGGCGAGCCCGAACACGACGATGAACGAGAGGATGGCGCTGCGCGCGGCGAGCTGGAAGTCGTGCTCGGCAATCGCCGGGAGGATGCTGCGCTCGATGCCGACCATGGCGCCGACGAAGGCGTTGACCAGGACGAGGAGCGCGAACTGCGGCCAGTTCGATCGCAGCCCGAGTCGGACGCCGTCAACAGACGCGGACGGCGTGAACCTGCTCATGCCCGCCTCCGCGGCGCAGCACCCACCGCGACGCGCCCGCCGCGTGCCCGCCACTCGACGACGCCGTGCTCCATCCGGTGCGCGCGAAAGCCTTTCTCGCGCAGGAAGGCGACGGCGTCGAGCGCCATTACGCAATAAGGTCCGCGGCAGTACGCCACGATGTCGCGCGACTTCGGCAGCTCGCGCAAGCGCTTCTTCAGGTCGACGAGAGGCACGGAGATCGCCTTGGGAATATGGCCGGCTTCGTACTCCTCTTCCGGCCGGACGTCGATGACGGTGACGGCTCCGGACCGAACCCGCCGGAGCAGCTCGTCGTCGTCGACCGCCTCCATGGCGCCGCGCCGCTCGAGATAGTCGTGGGTCACGCGCTCCAGCTCGGCGAGCCGGGCGCGAGCCAGCGTCCGCAGTTGCAGGACGAAGTCGGCGATCTGGAGATCGGCGAGGCGGTATGTGACATAGGTACCGGCCTTCTCGGTCTCGACGAGCCGCGCCGCACGCAGCACCTGCAGGTGATGGGAGGTGTTGGCGACGCTCTGGCCGATCTGTGTCGCCAGGGCCTCGACGGTGCGGGGCCCCTGGCTGAGGAGATCGAGGATCTCGAGTCGGCCGGGGCTGGCGGTGGCCTTGGCGATGCGGGCGATCTGCTCGTAGACGGCGGTCTTGAATCGGGTGTCGGTGGTCATGCGCAAATATTCAAATGTATATTTGAATATTAGCCCTGCCGGGCGGCGTGGTCAAGCTCGGCAATGCCGTCGCGGCGCGCAGTGTCTCCGGGCCCTGGCGCCGGGGCGGCCTGTCCATGATATTGTGATTATCCACATATGGAATCACGAACATTCTCGAAGGAGCAGAAGAAGGGATCGGCCGACCTGCTCATCCTCGCCCTCGTCGAGGACCGCCCGCGCCACGGCTACGAGATCGGGCGCTTGATCATCGAGCGATCGCAGGGGGCACTCAGCTACCACATCGCGTCCCTCTACCCGACGCTCTACCGCCTCGAAGACGAGGGGTTCGTCGAGGGCCGATGGGTCGAGAAGGCCGGCCAGCGGCGTCGCCGGTACTACCGCCTCACGCCGACGGGCCGCAAGCGGCTCGCGCGCGAGCGCTCCGTCTGGCAGAACTTCTTCCTGGCCTTGGACCGCGTCGCCGGGCTGCAACGGCCATGACGTGGACGACGGCGGTCCGGACCGAGTTCGCCAGGCTCGGCAAAGACGCCGACGAGACCGTCGTCGAAGAATTGGCCCAGCACGCGGCGGCTGCGTTCGAGGCTGCGCGCGCGGATGGTGATTCACCGGAAGATGCCGCGGCTCGGGTCGAGTTACTGATCGCGTCCTGGTGCGCCGGTACGTCTGGTCCGCGACGTCTTGCACGCACGCCGCTGCCCGAGTCGGCTTTCGGCGGCAAGGCCACCTCCTTAGAGTTCTGGCTCGACGTGCTGCGGCACGACCTGCGCCATGCCTTGCGGCAGATCCGCCACGCGCCGGCCTTCTCGATCGTTGTCGTCGCGACGCTCGCGATCGGTATCGGCGGCACGACGGCGGTGTTCAGCGTCGTCGAAGGCGTGCTGCTCGCGCCGTTGCCGTTCGAGGAGCCGGGGCGGCTCGTTCGCCTCTATCAGCAGGAACCGGGCAAGCCGGACACGCGGACCCAGATCAGCGGCGTCCACTTCGGCGCGGTGCGGGACGAGGCGGCGTCGTTCGAAGACGTGGCGGTGATGAACACCTATTCCGAACACTCCCTGGATCTCGTGACCGGAGGACAGCCGCGCCGGATTCGCGTCCTGCAGATCACGAGCGGATATTTCAGAACGCTTCGAATCGGACTGGAAGGCCCGGGCTTTACGCCCGAAGACGAATCGGGAAGCCGCCGCGTGGTGTTGAGCCATTCGTTGTGGCGAACCGCGTTTCAGAACGATCCGCCGGCTGTGGGATCGACGATTCGGCTGAACGGTCACGCCTACGAAGTCGCGGGCATCGGGCCGCCGGGTTTCGTCGATCCGATGGTTGGCGAAATCGACGCATGGGTGCCCTACAACCTTGCGCGCGACGTCGAGCCCGAGAACTACTCTGTCACCATGATCGGGCGGCTGCGCCCGGGCGCGACAATCGAACAAGCAGCAGCTGAACTGGCGGCGATGGGGACGTCGATGAAGGCGCGGTGGCCGACGGCCCGGCGCAGCCAGCTCGTGCCGCAGCCGATGAAGGACGACCTCGTCGCCGCTTCGCGCCGTCCGCTGCAGCTGTTTCTCTCCGCAGTCGTGCTGATGCTGCTCGTGGCGTGTGTGAACGTCGCCAACCTCGTGCTCGTACGCGCCACCGGACGCGTCCAGGAATTTGCCGTTCGCGCGGCGCTCGGCTCGAGCCGCGCACGTCTCGCCTGCCAGCTTCTGATAGAGAGCGGCCTCCTCGCGGCGCTGGGTGGCGCGTTTGGCCTTGCCGTTGCCCACTTCGGGATTCGCACTCTGCGCCGCCTTGCCGACGGCACCATGCCGCGGCTGCAGGACGTCGCCCTCAACGCTCCCGTGCTGGCATTCGCAGCGGTGGTGACGGCGACCACCGCAATCACGTTCGCTATCGTGCCGGCGCTGCGCCTGGCGCGAATCGCGCCGAACGACGCGCTGCGGCGCCAGTCCCGATCGGCGACCGGCACAAGGGCGCAAGGCCGCCTGCGCAGCGCGCTGGCGGCGGTGCAGCTTGCGATCGCGCTGACGCTGCTCGTCGGAGCCGCTGCGCTCGTCGAAAGCTTCGTGCGTCTGCAACGCGTGAACCTGGGTTTCCGCACCGACGGCGTCCTGACGTTCGAAGTCGGCCTGCCCTCGGCGCGATACGACGAGCACAAGCGGGCGGCGTTCCAGGAGGCACTGGCGCGCAAGCTCACCGCGATTCCTGGCGTGACGGCCGCCGGCGGTACGTCGCGTCTGCCCGCCACCGGCAGCTACCATCCCTGGACGGCACGCATCCTGACCGGCCCGCGCGCGGGCGCTGTGTTGAACCGCTCGCGCGGCGTCAATCTGCAGAACCGCACGATCAGCGGCAGCTTCCTGGAGGCTCTTGCGATTCCGGTTCTCGCCGGCCGCGTGTTCGACGACGGTGACGACGCGAAAGCGCCCGGGCGGGTTGTTGTGAGCGCAGATTTCGCGCGCGAAGCATTTCCCGGAATGCCGCTCGACGCCGTCGTCGGCCAGCGCATCGCGCCGCTCGGTCAACCGCGCGACATCATCGGCGTGGTCGGCGACGTCACACTGGATGTCTACGGCGCGCCGTCGCACGTGGTCTACCACGCGCACCGTCAATTCGCCGCCAATCGGAACTGGACGCTCACGCAGGCCGTCGCGACGCCGCTGCCTGCAGAGCGGGTCCTGCCGTCAATCCGCACCGTTGTCGCGGCGATGGATCCCGAGCTTGTCGTCCACCGGCCGATACCGCTGGCCGAGGTCGTCGGACGCGGCGTTGCCCGGGAGCGGTTCGCGCTCATCGTGGTGGGGAGCTTCGCATCGGTCGCGCTGCTGCTAGCGGTGCTCGGCCTGTACGGCGTGCTGACCTATACCGTCCGTCAGCGGACGCAGGAGATCGGCATCCGCATCGCGCTCGGCGCGACGGCGGCGCAGGTGCGAGCGCTGGTGCTCAAGCAGGCCGCCGCGGTCGTCACCCTCGGGCTGGCCGGAGGTCTCGCCGGCGCGCTGGCGGCGGGCCGCTCTGTCTCGTCGCTCTTGTTCCAGGTGAACGCTACTGACGGCCGCATCCTTTTGGCGACCGCCGGCATTCTCACCGCCGCGAGCCTCGTCTCCGCGTGGCTGCCTGCGCGCCGCGCGGCCCGTCTCCCGCCGCGCGTGACTTTACAAGAACTGTAGGTGCGCAGGTTGCATGTCGAGTTGATCGCGAAGGTTTTAAATGAATTGGCATACCGAAGTCCGCGCCGAATTCACGCGTCTCAATAAATCCATCGACGACACCGTCGTCGAAGAACTCGCGCAACACGCGTCGGCTGCATTTGAAGCCGCGCGCGCCGACGGCGCGTCGATATCAGACGCTGAAGCCACGGTCCGCGCACTCATTGCAGGCTGGTGCGCGAACACCACTGGCCCGCGGCGCATCGAACGCGCTCCCCTTCTCGCGTCCACACCTGCGAGTGGCTCCTGGTTCGCCGGCCTCGGTCTCGACCTTCGGCTCGCATGCCGCATGTTTTGGCGCGAGCCGGGATTCACGGTCATTGCCGTTGCCATGATTGCGCTCGGCATAGCGGCGGCCACATCGATCTTCAGCGTCGTCAACGGCGTCGTCATGAAGCCATTGCCGCGCGTGAACATGGACGGACTCGTCCGGATCTTCGAGACCAGCCACATCGCGCCGGCCGGCACGAGAATCACCAACGTCACCTACTACGCGTGGCGCGACGCGCCGGCGACGATCGAGGGCATCGGCGCCTGGGAAGACGAAATCCTGTCGCATGACGGGCCGTCGGGGCTCGAGCTCGTGCGCGCCGCCACTATCACCGCGAACCTCTTCCCGTTGATCGGCGTCGCGCCGGCGCTGGGCCGTCACTTCACCGAGGATCAGGAAATCAGCAAGGACGCCGTGATCCTCTCGCACGGCTTCTGGCGCGAACGCTTCGGCGGCGCGTCGGACGTCATCGGCCAACCGCTGACGCTTGGCGGCACGCCGCGCACGATCGCCGGCGTCATGCCGAACGGCTTCGCCTTCCCCGATCGCGATACGCGTGTGTGGTTGCCGGAGCGTCCGCCGACGGTCGTGAAGCGCGAAGGGCCCAGAGCCTTTGCCATCACGTGGAGCATCCACAACGGCCTGGCGCGGCTCAAGCCGGGCGTGACCCCGGAGCAGGCGTCGGCGGAAGCGGCGGCGCGGTTCATGTCGTCGCAGAAGCCACGTCCGGGCGCTCCCCGACGGGAGCCGCCAAGGATCGTCCTGACGCCGATGCTCGACTGGATGATCAAGGACGTCAAGCCGGCGCTCTGGATCCTGTCGGCGGCAGTGGCGCTGCTCTTCGTCGCCGCCATCGGCAACGTCGTCAACATGCAGCTCGCGCGCGCGGCGACGCGGCAGCGCGACGTCGCGATCCACCTGGCGATTGGCGCCAGCGGCGGCCGTCTGATCCGCCAGTTGTTGATGGAGACGTCGTTGATCGCGGCGATCGGCGGCGCGGCTGGACTGGGGATCGCCGTATCTCTGTTGCGCGGGCTGCCGGCCATGATGCCCGAGGACTTCCCGCGACTCGACGACATCGCGCTCGACGGACGCGTGCTCGCCGTCGCCATCGGATTAACGGCCGCGGTGGCTCTGCTGACGTGCCTGCTGCCGGCGCGGCTCGCACGGCGCGTCAAACTCACCAGCGCGCTCGCTGAGGATGGGCCAGCGCCTGTCGGCCACAGTCTACGAACGCCGTCAGCCCGTTCGCGCGCGTTGATCATCACCGGCCAGGTCGCGATTGCCGCGCTCCTGCTCGTCGGCGCAGGTCTCCTCGCGCAGAGTCTTTACAGGCTCATCAACGTCGATCGCGGCTACGAGCCCGCCAACCTCCTGACCGCGCGTCTCACGCATGTGTCGCCCGACCGCCTCACCGCGGAACGAACCCGGTTCTACGAGGATGTCGTCACGGGCATGCGCGCGAAACCCGGTGTCACTCACGTGGCGCTGGCCGATTTGCTGCCGCTGACGCCGCCGAACTCTTTCCAGGGACAGATTGCCGGGAGCCACCCGACCGATCCGACGCTACCCATGGAGGGCGAACTCCTCACCGTCGACGTCGATTACTTCCGGGCGATGGGCATGCGGGTCGTGCGCGGCCGTGGATTCGCGAGCGACGACGTGCCCACGTCGGACATCGTCATCGTCGTGAACGAGACGTTCGCGCAGCGGTATCTGCCGAGCGAGCCGCTGGGCACACCGATCTGGCTCGAGCTCGACGCGAAGCGGCCTTGCAAGGGCAGGGGGTCGCCGTCGGCGTGCGCCAACTACTGGACCGTCGTCGGGATCGTCGCCGACGTCCGGCAATCGGGGATCGATGCACCGGTGCGACCGGAGATCTACGCCGCGCGGAGCCAGATGATGAGCCCTATCCCGGCGACGCAGTACATCGTGGTGAGGACGACCGGCGATCCGACCGTCCTCGCCGCGGATCTTCGCGCTCTCGTCAGGGGCGCCAGCGCCAATGGCGTGCTCGAGCAGGTGATGACGATGGAGGCGCGGCTGATGACGAGCCTGGCGCGGCCGCACCTGTATGCGGCGCTCGTCGCCGGCTTTGCGTCGTTTTCGCTCCTAATCGCGGTGATTGGATTATTCGGCGGCCTGTCGTACAGCGTGGCGCAGCGCACGCGCGAGATCGGCGTGCGGTCCGCGCTCGGTGCAACGCCGCACCACATCATGAGCATGGTGCTGAAGCAAGGCGGCGGCATGACCATCGTCGGGCTGGTCATCGGTCTCGGCACCGCCGCGGCGACGGTGCGGTCCGTCGGGACCTACTTGTTCGGTATCCAGCCGCTCGACGTGCAAACATTCGCGGTCGTTGCTGGCGCGTTGTTCGTCGTCGCTCTCGTCGCGTGCGCGATTCCAGCCCGGCGCGCCGCACGGATCGACGCGATGACGGCGCTCAGACACTGAATTGGTCCGGCTGAAGCCGGACGCTACAACCGACGGTGTA
>Ga0209382_10008868_pt1 | contig 12631 bp, 11 predicted proteins | sample SoiMetdeltSBSDD5_FD_187599 | JGI IMG/M metagenome (GOLD analysis project Ga0209382, IMG submission 187599) | Bulk soil microbial communities from a Populus tree surrounding site in Tennessee, USA - Soil MetaG P. deltoides SBSDD5 (SPAdes) (version 2) | ecosystem: Environmental > Terrestrial >... | reverse complement strand
ACGAGGCGGCCCTGCTGGACGCGGTCGCCGCGGACCTGTTCGGCATCGGCCGGCTCGAGCAACTGCTCGGCGACCCGCACGTGGTACAGGTCCACGTCCTGGGCTATGACCGGGTCCGGGTCGCCCATGACGACGGCACCCTGCACGAAGGCCCGGCGCTGGCCGACAGCGACACCGAACTGGTTGCCATGCTGCAGAGCCTGGCCATGCGGGCCGCCGCGACAGAACGGTCGATGTCGGCGACCAAACCGTGGGTGGACATGCAACTGCCCGACGGCACCCGGCTGACCGCGCTGTTCCAGGTGGCCGCCCGGCCCACGGTGACGCTTCGCCGGCACACCCTGCTGGATGCCACCCTCGACGAGCTGCGCGACGACTACCGGCTAATGGACGAGCTGATCTGCGACCTGCTCAAGGCGGCCATGCGGGCCGGCGCCAACATCATGGTCGCCGCGTTGGCGTTCGCCGGTAAGACGACGCTGCTGCGGGCCCTTACCCGGGAGATCCCCGCCGGGGAGGCGTTCGTCACCCTGGAGGAGTCCCGCGAGCTTGGCCTGCACGCCGACCCGGAGCGGTGGTGCATCAGCCTGGAGGCTCGCGAAGGCCACGGCAGCCGCGGCCCCGACGGCCGGCCTGCCGGGGAGGTCACCATCGCCGACCTCATCCCGTTGACCCTGCGCATGTCGGTACAGCGGATCATCGTCGGTGAGGTCCGCTCCCGCGAGATCGTGCCCATGCTGCAGGCGATGGCCACCTCCCGCGGATCGCTGTGCACCATCCACGCCCGACACCCCCGCGCGGTGATGGACCGCATCGTCGAACTCGCCCTCTCGCACGGCCGGGAAATGACCGCCGACCTGGCCCGGCGGATGGCCGCCGGCGCCATCGACCTGATCGTCTACATCACCATCGAGGACGAGACCGCCATCGGCGGCTCCGTGCACCGCTACATCTCCGACATCGTCGAGATCGGCGGCATGGCCGGCGACCAGCTCGTCACCACCACGGTGTTCGGATCCGGCCCGGACGGCCGCGCCGTCCCCCGGCACCTACCCGAACGGCTGCGCGACCCGCTGCTGCGGGCAGGCTACGACCCCCGGGTGCTGTCCGACTACATCCAGGCCGGCGACGCCAACCGGGGCGCCTGGACCACCCCACTGTCCACCATCCTGGGCGGCCGCCGATGATCAGCCTGGTTGATGTCCTCGCCGCCGTGGCCGGGATCCTGGCCACCGCCGGGATCGTCGTCGGGCTGGTCGGCGTCGTCGGCACCACCAGGCCACCCCGCCCCCCGTCGGCCGTCGCGCGGCTGCGCCAGTGGTGGACCGGCACCGCCCGCGACCGGACCGCCCGCCGGCTACGCCAAACCGGGCTGATCGCCGCCGCGCTCGCCGGCGCGGTGACCTGGCTGGCCTCCGCCTGGCCGATCGCCGGCATCATCGTCGCCCTGGCCATCCCCGGCGTGCCGTGGCTGTTCGCCTCCGGCGCCGCCGAACGCCACGCCATCGCCCGGCTGCAAGCCGTCGAGGCCTGGACCCGGCGGCTGGCCGACATCGTCGCCAGCGGCATCGGCCTACAGGCCGCGATCGTCGCCACCGCCGCCACCGCCCCCGCGTTGATCGCCGACCAGGTCCGCGACCTGGCCGCCCGGCTGCAGGCCGGCACCCGCGCCGAAGCATCCCTGCGCACCTTCGCCGACGACCTGGGCGACTACACCGCCGACCAGGTCGTCGCCCCACTGATCCTGCACGCGGCCGACCGCGGCGAAGGCCTCGCCACCGTGCTCACCGACGTGGCCCGGTCGATGGCCGCCGAGATCGAGATGCGGTCCACCGTCAACGCCAAACGCGCCGGCCCCCGCTTCGCGGTGCGGTTCCTCACCGGCATGACCGTCGCCCTGATCGGCTACGCCGCACTGAACCCCACCTACCTGCGCCCCTATAGCACCCCGCTCGGACAGCTCATCCTGGCCCTGCTGGCCGGCTTCTACGTCGCGCTGATGATCTGGGTACGCACGCTAAGCCTGCCCCCGCGGCTGCCCCGCCTGCTCGGCCCCGCCGCCATCCCACCCACCCCGGCCGGCGGGCTGCGATGAGCACCCCGCTGGTGCTGGCCGTGCTCGGCGGAGCCACCGCCGCGTTCGGGATGTTCCTGCTCGTCGCCGAACTCCTGCCAGCACCGCCCGCGCTCGGCCCGGCCCTGGCCCGGCTGCACCCCACCGAACACCCCACCGGCCATGGGCTGCGGGACTGGCTGCGCCAGCGCATCCGCATCCCGCACACCGACCTGGCCATCCTCGGCCGCACCGCCGACCGGTACCTGCTCACCCTCGGCCTGTCCGCCCTGTTCGCCACGCTGGTACCGGCGCTCCTCACGATCGCGGTGCTCGCCGCCCGCGCGCCGATCTCGCTGTTGATCCCGGCCGGCGCCACCCTGGCCGCCGCCGCCGGCGCGGCCTTTCTGGCCCACCGCGACACCATCGCAAAAGCTGCCGCCGCGCGGGCCGAGTTCACCCGCGGCATCTGCACCTACCTCGACCTGGCCGCCCACCAGGTCCTCGGCGGTCACGGCCCGATGGAATCCCTGGAACGGGCCGCCGGCATCTGCCACGGCTGGGTCTACAACCACCTACGCGGCGCGCTGCTGCGCGCCCAGCTGCAACTGTCCCCACCCTGGCAGGAACTCAAGACCCTGTCCTTGCAACTCGGCGTGGTCGAGCTGGGCGACCTGGCCGACATCATGCAAACCGCCGGCACCGAAGGCGCCCACGTCTACACCACGCTGCGGGCCCGCGCCGACTCGCTGCGCGACCAGATCCGCACCGCCGCGCTCGAGGTCGCCGAAGTACGCACCAACAAGCTCGACATCCCCGCCGCCGCGCTGATCCTCGTCCTGCTGGTCCTGATCGGCTACCCATTCCTGGCCCGGCTGTTCACCCCGTGACCGACAACCCACGAAAGGAGGAACGTCCACATGAGACACACCCTGCGCCGGGCCGGCCAGTGGCTGGCGGCCAGATGGCACACCCTGAACACACCCGGCGAACGCGACCGCGGCGACAGCCCCGTCTCCACCGCCGTCATCGTCGCCATCGTCGCCGCCGGAGCAGCCGCGGTGGCGGTGACCGTAATCGCGGTGGCCAACGGCTGGGTCGATATCATCCCCACCTCCACCGACCCGCGACCCCCGGCCCGGCCATGACCCGGAACACCCCGGCCGGTGCCCGCCGGTGGCAGCGGGCTCGCCACGACCGCGGCAGCTCCCCGGTCGAGTTCGCCATCGTCGCCGCCGCGATGATCCTGGTCGGGTTCGCCGTCATCCAGGTCGGCCTGGTCTGGCACGCCCGCTCCATCGCCCTGGGCGCGGCCACCCAAGGCGTGGGCGCCGGCCGCGGCTACCTCGCCCCACTCGACGCGGCCGACACCACCGCCCGCCACTTCCTCGACCATGCCGGCGACGGCCTCGCCGAGCAGAACGTCACCGTCACCACCACCGCCACCGAGGTCCGGGTCACCGTCACCGGCACCGCCATCACCATCCTGCCCGGGGTGCGGTTCACCATCAGCCAGACCGCCCACGGCAGCATCGAACAACCATCCTGAGTACGGCATCGTCCACAGTGGAGAAAAGGAGGTTTCGAGTGGTCGTCCGGTGTCGCCGGCCAGGCCACGGCGAACGCGGGTCCGCATCCATCGAGATGGCGGTGCTGACGCCCGCGCTGATCGCCCTGTTCGTCACCCTGATGATCGCCGGCCGGACCAACACCGCTAGGCAGGCCATCGAGGCCGCCGCGTTCGACGCCGCCCGCACCGCCTCCCTGGCCCGCGACGGCGAGGCGGCCCGCGCCCGGGCCACCACCGCCGCGGCCAGCACCCTGGCCGCGCAGGGACTGGACTGTGCACAACTGACCGTCACCGTGGACACCAGCGGTTTCGCCGTGCCGGTCGGCCAACCCGCCGTCGTGACCGCCACCATCGTCTGCCTGGTCCGCTACGACGACATCGCCCTGCCCGGGATGCCTGGTAACGCCCGCCTGCAAGCCTCGTTCGTGTCCCCGCTCGACCAGTACCGGAGCCGCAGCCCATGACCTCGCCGCTGGCGACCCTGCGTCGGATGGCCCGCCACGACGATGGCCGGGTCGCGGTGTTCTACGCCATCCTCGCGCCCTGCCTCATCGCCATGCTCGGGCTGGTCATCGACGGCGGCGGGAAGATCCGTGCGCTGCAGCGGGCCGACAACATTGCCGCCGAGGCCGCCCGCGCCGGTGGGCAAGCCATCAACGCGCCCGAGGCCATCCTCGGCGGACGCAAGGAGGTCGACCCGGACCTCGCGGTGGCCGCCGCGCACGCGTACATCGCCGCCGCCGGCGCGACCTGCTCACCGGGCTGCGTCACTATCGACGCCGACCTGCAACACCTGACCGTCCGGGTGCAGATCCATTACCAAACGGTGGTCCTCGGCGCGTTCGGCGTGGACCAAATGGAGGTCACCGGCACCGCGACCGCCACCCTGCTGTCCGGATAAGGGGACACCGGCATTGGCCCGCACCGCGCACCGCTCCGGCTCCGGCCGCCTCGCCCGGGCCGCCATCGGGCTGCTCGCCGTGCTCGTACTGGCCGCCTTGGTCGCCGGACTGCCCGCTCTGCTCATCCAGGTGGCCGGCAACCCGCTGACCGCACTGCCCGACGGCGACCGGTGGACCGTGCTGACCAGCCGCGACAACGGGCAGCTGTTCCTCACCGCGCTGGCCATCATCGGCTGGCTCGCCTGGGCCACCTTCACCCTCGCCGTCCTGGTCGAGATCCCCGCCCAGATCCGCGGCCGGCGCACCCTGCGCATCCCCGGCCTAAGCCTGCAACAGCGGCTGGCCGCCGCCCTCGTCGCCGCGATCGCCGCCGCGGTGGCCACCCCCTCGCTGTCCGCCGCCGCCCTACCCGCCACCTCCTACGCCACACCCCCGGCCGCGGTCAGCACCCACCAACCCACGACGTTCGCGCCGACCGCACCTGCCGCCGAATACCTGCAGCACGAGGTCCAGCGCGGCGAATCCCTGACCGGCCTCGCCGAACGCTACGGCGTCTCCCGCACCGCCCTCGCCCAGGCCAACCACGGCCAGCCGCAACCCGACGGCCGATCACTACAACCCGGGCACACCCGCATCTACACCGGCTGGACCCTGCGCATCCCGCTGCCCACGCCCCGCGCCATCGCCGCCCCCACCATGGCAGCCCGGGCCCCCACCGCTGGGCGGATCGCCGCCAGCACACCCGCACCTGCGCCGCCCGTGTACCAGGTACACCGCGGTGACTGGCTCGGCGCCATCGCCGAACGCTTCCTCGGCAGCTTCGACCGCTACCCCGAGATCGCCGCCCTCAACCCCCAGATGGAGGCCCGCGACCACCGCTTCCCCGACCATATCGAAGCCACCTGGCGCATCGTCCTGCCCGCCGACGTCCACGACTACGGCCCCCGCCGCCACGCCACCGGACAGGTCATTCCGGCCAGCCCCGCTACCGCCGGCGACCGGCAGCCCCAGCCACCCGGCCCCCCAGCGGCCGACCCCACCACCCCGGCACCCAGCGCCGAGCCAACGCTGGCCCCCAGCACGACACCCAGCCCCACCCCCAGCCCGCCAGCGGCCTCGGCACCGGCAGCCCCGCCCGCGACCACCGCCGTCGCCCCCACCGGGCAGCCCACATCCACGACCGCCGCGCCCGCGGCACCCGAGGCCAGCGACGACGGAGACACCGAACGTGCCATCATCGTCGGCACCCTGGCCGGCGCCGGCCTGCTCGCCGCCCTTATGCTGCGCGCCGTCGCCCGTCGCCGTCGCCGCCAACGCCAATACCGACGGCCCGGCCGGCGCGCACCGAACCCGCGCGGCGGCACCACCGAACGGGACCTGCGGGTCGTGGAACAGCCCGCCGACATCGACCGGCTCGACACCGCGCTGCGTCACCTCGCCGCCGGCCTGACCGACCGCGACCAGGCCCAGCTTCCCGACATTATCGGAGCCTGGATCATCGGTGCCGACATCCACGTGCTGCTCGCCGAGCGGTGCCCGAACCCGCCACCGCCGTGGCTTGACGACGGTCCACAATGGAGCCTGCCCGGGCAGGTCGCGTTGCCAGACAGCTCCGGGCAGGCACCGCCACTACCCACCCTGACCGCTGTGGGATCCCAAGCCGGCCGGCACCTGCTGCTCGACCTGGAACGCCTGGGCACCCTCAGCGTCGGCGGCGACCCCGACCAGGCGATGGACCTGCTGCGGTACATGGCCAGCGAACTGGCCTGCAACAGCTGGTCCGAAGAGGTCGACGTGCTGCTGGCCGGGTTCAGCGTCGCCGAAGCCGAACTTCTCGTTACCGTCAACCCCAACCGGGTCAAGGCCGTCTCCTCCGTACCCGAGGCCGCCGCCCGGCTCCGCCAACGCGTCGCCACCTCCACCGCCACCCTCGGCCACGTCGGCGCCGCCGACGCCCTCGCTGGCCGCATCACCGACGTGGCCGCCGACACCTGGATGCCGCAGGTCCTGCTCGTCGCACACCTCGACGATGCCGGCCGCACCGCCCTCACCGACCTGGCCGCCGACCTGGTCGCCGCCGGCCGCTGCGCCGTTGCGGTAGTCGCCGCCACCAGCCGCCCCATCGCAGCGGCCACGGTCGACGTCACCGCCGACGGCATCCTGCACGTTGACCTGCCCACCCTGCATACCTCCACCGCCGCCGCCGGCCTACCCACGCACGAACTCGCGCCCCTCGCCGACCTCATGCGCCAGGCCCGCGCCACCGCCGACGTGCCCACCCCACCGGCCGCCGAACCCGAACCCTGGGCCGCCGACACCGACGCCGCCGGCGCCCTCCTCAGCCTCTACGACCCTGAACCGGCCGAGCAGACTCGACCCGCCAACGCGACCCCACCGACCACCGCGTCCGCCGAGGAAACGCCACACGAGCCCGCCGCTGCGGTGGCAGCCACGGCCGTACCAACCCGGCGTCAGGTCACCGCCGCGGTACGCCAACGCCGCCGCCAAGTCGACCCCCACCTCGACGATGACGTACGCGCATGGACCCAGCCCGACCCCACCCGGCCCCGCATCGCCATCCTCGGCCCCGTCGCCATCGACGCCCCCGGCACCACCCCGGACGAGCGGCAACGCTTCCACGCCGAAATTATCGTCCTGCTCGCCGCCCGCGGCGCCCGCGGCGCCGACCGAGCCTTCCTCGAGGACGCCCTCTGGCCCGACCGCAAAGTCCAAGAAGTCTCCCTGCGTGTCGCGATGACCCGTGCCCGCGCATGGCTCGGCCAGCAACCCCAGGGCCAACCCTGGCTACCTCCCGTCGGCTCCGACCGCATCTACCGCCTCGCCGACGGCGTCCTGCTCGACTGGCACCTGTTCCGTCGCCTCCGCGCTCGCGGCCAAGCCCACGGTCCCGCCGGTATCAAAGACCTTCGCACCGCCCTCGAGCTTGTCCGCGGCGTCCCTCTCGACGGCGCCGACCGCGCCTACGCCACCGGCACCCGCAACCCCTACACCTGGCTCCCCGAATCCGACATCTACCCACCCCACATCACCGCCGCCATCGTCGACACCGCCCACGAACTCGCCCAGACCTACCTCGATGCCGGCGACACCGCCGGCGCCCGCTGGGCCGTGCACCGGGGATGGCTCGCCGACCCCGACCGCGGCGACGACACACTCTGGCACGACCTCATGCGCGCCGAACACGCTGACGGACACAGCGCCGAACTCCACCACCTCATGGGCGAACTCATCCGCACCCGCGACGCCGAAGTCGCCGAAGACCTCCAACCCGCCACCTACGAACTACTCCGCACACTGCTACCCGATCTCTTTCGAGCCAGCACGATGTGATGGCGGGATAGGTGAGGCACCGCCCGACCGCTGCCTGAAGGGGGTGCGGCTTGTTTCGTGAACCAATGTCGCAACGCCGAGTCTTCGGTCTGCGCGTGCCGGTCGGGGTGACCGGGTTCGCAGGGCGTCGGGCGACTGCGCGCGGCGCTACAGGCTCGGTCCGCCTACGGGCCGTCGGAGCGGCTCCGTTCCTCTTAGCTCCTCCATGGCGCGGAGAATGGTCTGGCGGCAGTCCTCGTCGTGGTGCGCCTCGTCGGCGAGACTATCCAATGTGGACGAATAGGTTGCCGCCTCGGTGTCGTGGTGCATGGTTTCGCCGACGAAGGTCTCCACCACAGCGAGATCGTCGAACAGGATGAAGCTGTTCTGTGGCGCGGTGGGCAGCTCGACACCGAACGGGATGACGCCGAGGTTGATGTGCGCGAGGCCGGTGATGGCGAGGAGCCGGTCGAGCTGGGCGAGCATCGCGGCGCGCGGGCAGAGCAGGAGACGTAGCGCCGCTTCGGTGATGACGAACTCGAACCGCTTGGACGTGTTGTAAAGGACCTGCTGCCGTTGCATCCGCAAGGCCGTGGCAGCCTCGACCTCGCGCCTACGCCACCGAACTCACCCACACCGGCGACTCCGACGAGCTGCGACGCGCCGCGACGCACCGCATCCTCGACCACTACCTGCACACCGCGCACACCGCCGCTCGGCTGCTAAACCCGGCCCGAGACCCGGTCGCCCCAACCGCAGCCCGGCCCGGGGTCATCCCTGAACATCCCACCGACCACCGGCAGGCCCTGGACTGGTTCACCGTCGAGCATCCGGTTCTGCTTGCCGCCATCGACCACGCCTCCGTCACCGGTTTCGATACCCACACCTGGCAGCTGACCTGGACCGTGTGGGTCTTCCTCGACCGGCAGGGCAATGGCACCACTTCGCCGCCGCCGGGCGCGGCGCGGTGGCCGCCGCCCAACGGCTAGCCGACCCGACCGCGCAGGCCCGCGACCTCGCCATCGCCTATACCCAGGTTCGTCGCTTCGACGACGCTCACGCCCAGCTGAGCCACGCCCTCGACCTGGCCACCCAGGCCGGTGACCAGGTCGGGCAAGCCCACACCCACCAGAACCTGAGCCACCTGTGGGGGCGTCGGGACCGCCCGGCACAGGCCATCGACCACGCCCGCCACGCCCTTGGCCTGTACCGGGCCGCCGGCCACCATCACGGGCAGGCCAACGCCCTCAACCATGTCGGCTGGTTTCAGGCCCTGCTCGGTGACCACCAGCAGGCGCTCGCATGCTGCGAGGAGGCGCTCATCCTGTTCCAAAAGCTCGGCCACCGTGCCGGGCAGGCCGACACCTGGCACAGCCTCGGCTACGCCCGCCACCACCTTGGCCAGCACACCCAGGCCCTCACCTGTTACCAGCACGCCCTAACCCTGCTCCGCGACCTTGGCGATCGCCACGGAGAAGCCGCCACCCTTGCCCACATCGGGCGACACCTACTTCGACGCCGGCAACCCCCAAGCGGCCCGCGATGCCTGGCAGCAGGCACTCGCCATCCTCGACGACCTCGAACATCCCGAGGCCGACCAGCTACGCGCCAAGCTCGCCACCGTCAGCGAATAGTGGGTTCCGGTGGCACTCGACAGTACTGGCGGTGGAGGGGATAGACGGGAACGATAACTGCATGTCCCGGTCCCGTAACATTGCGCGTTCTTTGCGGCGTCCCTGGTTGGGGCGACTGGTATTCGTCGCGCTACTCGTGGCGGTGCTCGGGTACCTCGCCGGGGGTCCACCGGACCGGCTGGACACCGGTGACAAGCTGGCCAGCGTCGGCGCATTGATCCTTGGCGCGGCCGCGCTGGTGCTCAGCGTCAGTCCGGTACGCGCAGTGTTGCTCAATTCACACGTCGGCGATCAGCAGGCGGCCGATCTCGCGGAGTTGGTGCGGCGCCAGTGGGCGCGCGAGGCGGCCATGCGGTTGTTGCGCCGCCCGGAGCCATTGGCGGTGCGCTGGTCCACGGCGGCGGGTCGAGTCGTCGGGGACGGCGGGGACGAGCGGGCGAGTGGTGACGCCGGGTACCTGGCGGAGTTGTTCCGCCGGCTCCCGGCCCGACGGCTGGTGATCGTCGGCGTGCCCGGCTCCGGCAAATCGGTGTCGGCACTCCTGCTCACTCTGGACATCATCGCCGCACGTCGCTCTGACGAGCCGGTACCGGTGCTGCTGCCGGTGTCGTCGTGGGATCCGCACGAGGACCTGGATCGGTGGCTGGTCTGCCGGCTCGTCGAGGAGTACCCGATGCTCGCCGATCGACACCGGTACGGCGACGATGCGGTGCTACGGCTGGTTCGTGCGGGGCGGGTACTGCCGATCCTGGACGGGCTGGACGAACTGCCGGGCCACCGGCGGCCGGCCGCTATCGCCGCCCTCAACACGGCGTCGGCGGGCCGCCCGATCGTGCTGACCTGCCGGGACGACACGTACGCCGCAGCCGTTGCCGCGGCCGGCATGCCGTTGGACGGCGCGGTCGTCGTCGCGCTCGAGCCGGTCACGGTCGAGGCGGCCGCGGCGTACCTACCGGCCGGGCAGGTCGATGGGGAGAGCCGGTGGGCGAAGCCGATCGCCGAGCTGCGGGCTCATCCCGGAGGGCCCTTGGCGCGGGCGCTCGCCACACCGTTGATGATCTATCTCGCCCGCACGGTCTACGCGGCACCGGGCACCGATCCGGCGGGCCTTGCCGACCGGGCGCAGCTGCCTACCGCAGCACACATCGAGGACCACCTGCTCGACCGCTACCTGCCCGCGGTGTACGCGGCAGCGGACCTGCGTGTCCCCCGCTACCACGCCGAGCAGGCGCGTACCTGGCTGTCGTTCCTCGCCACCCGGCTGCCGGACCCGACCACCGGCGATCTTGCTTGGTGGAACCTGCCCCGCTGTGTCTCCCGGTGGCGGCAGGTCGCCGGCCTGATCACCGGCAGCGTGGCTGGGCTCGCCTGCGGTGCCACCGCCGCACTGACCACCACGCTCGTCGCCGGGCCCGGCTGGGGTCTGTTGTCCGGGCTCGTCGCCGGCGGGTACATCGGGTTGATGTGCGGTTTGGGGTACGGGTCCGAGGATCCGGTGTCACGCACCGGCCGGCCGCGCCAGCTGCGGTTGCGGCTCCGCACGCTGCTGTCGCCCACCCGGGCCAGCATGCAACGCGCGGCGCAATGCACGCTGGTCATCGGTCTCCAGGTGGGCTCGTTCGTCGGCATCGGAATAGGCCTTAGCCGCGGGGTCGGTCCCGGGATCGTCTACGGGGCCGGGATGGCGCTTCTTGTGGGTCTGTGCGCCGGCATCATCGAGTACCTCGCCCAGAACCTCACCCGACTCACCGACGAGCCGGACCTGCTCAGCCCGCGTACCAGCCTCGCCAGCGACCGCGCCGCCTGCCTGCTGCACGCCAGCGTCGGGGTCCTGGTGCTAGGGCCGTCTCTCGGGCTGGTCGTAGCCGCCTTCACCGATCCGCTGTCCGGGCTCGCCGCCGGTCTGGCGCTCACCATCAGCAGCGCGCTCCTGGGCGTCCTCATTGCCGGCCTACCCACGAGCTGGCTGCCCGGCGCCGGCCTCCAGTGGGTGCCCTTCACCATCGCACGGACCTGGCTCGCCGTTCGCCGGCAGACGCCGCTACGACTGCTCCGCTTCCTCCACGACGCGCACACCCGCGGCGTCCTGCGCCAGGAAGGCGCCGTTTACCAGTTCCGCCACGCCCGGGTCCTCGAACATCTGCTGGCGGCGTCCGCGACGGAGCCGAAGGCGCCGGCGGACAGCGGCAGCCGCGACAGTGCGGCCGTGGCCGCCTGACAACGGGGAACCGCCGAGGCCGCGGAACTCACCGTTGGCGATCTGCTCAGGAACCGCGGCGCAACGATTGGGCGCGCCGGCGCCCGCCGGCGCGCCTGCCGCCGCGGACGCACCGGCCCCGGCCCTGCGCGGCGTCCCGCTGACCCGACCGACCAGGCTGAGCCTGCTGGTCGAAGGCCAGCGCTACGACATCGACGCCGCCTCGGCACGGGCCGCCGGGATCACGTCCTGGCTGCGGCCGGTGACCGGCCCGTCGATCTTCCTGGCCGAGACCGGGCTGGCCGACGAGGTCGGCCGGATCCGCCTGAGCATCGGGTCCTGGCAGCACGTACCCGGCTTCCCCGTGTACGGAGCCTGATCCTCGCCGACGACGCCGTCGTGATCCGCCGGGGCCCGGCCCGGCTGCTCATCGACGAGGGGATCGACGTGTGTGCGCAGACGGATACCGCCGATGAACCCTCCGGCTCGTCGGGCTGCACCGACCGGATGTGGCGATCGTGGACATTAGGATGCCGCCGACGCACACCATCGAGGGCTGCTCGCCGCGGCCGACATCCGACAACGGTTCCTTGACGTCGGCGTCCTGGTGCTGTCGCAGTACATCGAGGTCAGTTACGCGCTGCGCCTGCTTGAAGAGGGCCCCGACGCCGTCGGGTACCTGTTAAGGGACCGCGTTGCCGATGTCGGTGAGCTCCTTGACGCGCTGCAGCGTATCGCCGCAGGGGAGACCGTTATCGACCCGGGACTGGTCCGAGCTCACGACCGCGCCCGGTCGGCGGCCGTTGCATAGGTGACCGCCCGAGAGCGTTAGGTCCTCGCTCTCCTGGCCGAAGGCCGCACCGACCGAGGGATCGCCAACCCGACCAGGGCGGCCCGGATTTGCGGGCGCATCATCCGGGGCCGGCAACGGTATCCGCTAATGGC
>Ga0209382_10008867_pt1 | contig 12632 bp, 14 predicted proteins | sample SoiMetdeltSBSDD5_FD_187599 | JGI IMG/M metagenome (GOLD analysis project Ga0209382, IMG submission 187599) | Bulk soil microbial communities from a Populus tree surrounding site in Tennessee, USA - Soil MetaG P. deltoides SBSDD5 (SPAdes) (version 2) | ecosystem: Environmental > Terrestrial >... | reverse complement strand
CGCGCTGCGGCCGAGCCACTCGAACCACGGAAGCGGGCGCGCCGGCGGGGCCACCAGGACACCGAGCCCGCTGCCGAGAATCAGCTCGTAGAGCTTCAGCGCCACCTCGTCGCCGGCCGCCAGAAACAGGTTCAGCCGGTCCATCGCGATCTGCTGGAAGACGTGCGGCGTTGCCGCGCGCAGCTTGAGCCGGAGCACCGCCTGAACCGGCTCGGTGAGCCCGAGCGAGTTCAGCGGTAGATCGGGCGCGAACGGCACGTATCGCGCCTCGGCGATCTCGATCGGCCAGAGCGTCAGCTCGTGCGCGGTTCGGAACTGGGCGGCGGTGACCTCGCCGCGCGGGATCTGGCCGCGGAGCAGCGTGCCGCGCGGGATCGCGAACCCCGCGGCGAGCGAGCCCTCGGTCATGGCAGGCGTGAACTGGACGATCGCCATGGACGGCGTCGGCGCCAGATAGTGCGGATAGACGCACTCGAGCAGATGCTGCGTGAAGCGCGGGAACTCGGCGTCGAGCTTCAGACGCACGCGGGCCGACAGAAAGCTGAAGCCCTCCAGCAGCCGCTCGACGTACGGGTCGGCCACCTCGGTCGCGTCGAGGGCCAGACGCGCGGCGATCTTCGGAAACGCGGCGGCGAACTCCGCGCCCATCTCGCGCATGTACGCGAGCTCCTGGTTGTAGTAGCGGAGCATGCGGGCGTCCATCAGCGCCCCTCCACCACGCGGATCTCCCCGCTCTCCAGATCCATGTCGGTCTTGATCAGAAACTCGAGCGGGTACGGCTGAGACCAGAGCTCGCCCATGATCTCGAGCGACAGCACGTTGTGGTGGCCCATCGCGTCCTTGGCTGGAGTCCCGCGGACCGTGAGCGATTGCGGGAGGATCCGCGGCTCGAATCTCAGGATGGCGTCCCGGAGGATCCGCTCCACCTCGGAGAGCTCGAGACCGGCGACCGGGCTACCGGCGAGCGCCTTCAGTCCGTAGTTCAGGGTGGACTCGGCGACGTACGGATGAGCCGAGAGATCGACGGAGCTGGCCAGATTCGTCGAGTTGAACAGCCACGTGAGATCGCGTAACACGGACGCTCTCAGCTGCGAGCGGCTGAGAACGCGCTCGTCCCGGCCTTCGACCTTCCGCGTTGGGTCGTGGTCGGTCAGTCGGTCGAGTAGGGCGGGCTGCAGCGCATCCCGCGCGCCGACCTCGACCATCTCACGCCTCCGGGCCTCCGAGCTCGATGCGCCGCACGCTCAGGAGTGCATACTCACCCGCCGGGGTGGCGAACATCCGCTGGCCGCGGCCGTGGAAGGTGTCCGGCGCCACCTCGTCCCACTCGGTCTTGCGACTGAGCCGAATGAGACCGTCGCGGTCCGCGTCGGAGCCGGGATACCGCGCGGGGATCAGCGCGGCGGTCTCGCCGCCGTTGACCAGCCGGAGCTGAGCGGGCATCCACACGACGTCGCGCAAATCCGATGGCGCTTCGAGCGAAATGGAGCGCAGGCGCTCGAACGGCACCCAGTAATAGCGACCGTCGACCACCGCCTCGCACACGGGCCCCAGACGCGAGTCGGCGTCCGCGATCCAATCGAACTTCTCCCCGTCGATCGAGCCCGACACTGCGTTGGCCTTCTCGAGAGCTTCCGCGCGCAGCGCAGCGGCCGCGGCGCCACGGCCTTGCGCTGCCTCGGTCAGGCCCTGCAGAAGGAGCGCCACCCAGTGAAGCGGCTCACCCAGGATCAATGGCGTGCGGGCTCCGGCAAAGACTTCAGCGCGAAGCAGCTCGCAGGTGATCGCCGTCCCGTACACGTGGACCAGAGGAAGCGATCCTGGGCTGAGCTCGCCCAGGACCTTGAGCTGCGCGCCGGCCCGCTCCCAGTCTCCGAGCACACACAGGAGCTGGAACAGGAACACGCGATACTCCGCGTTGTCAGGGGCCTTCCGAACCTGGTTCTGCAGCTCGGCCAGGGCTTCTTCGAGGCGCCCCTCGCGCACACTCTGCTCGGCCAGCATGGTCGGTGTCGCTTGTCCGCCTAGATCTTCTTGTTGGCGGCGATGTCCCAGCCCATCTTCGGCTTGGCGCCCGCCCCGCCCTTGTTGTCCTGCGCGGCGTAATCGACCTTGACCTTGCCGAAGTTCAACGTCACGTTCTCGGTCAGCCGGTCCTCGCCGCCCGAGCCGCCGTTCGACACCGAGCTGATGATGACGTCTTCCATCGTGACGATAAGGTACTCGAGCGGATTCTCGCCCGCCTTGCGCACGACGAGCTTCGCGTCCTTCAGATGCTTACCGTTGCAGCAGGACAGATACAGGTCCGGCGACGAGACGTCGATGTACTTGGTGAACGACAGGTCGTGGACGTTGACCTTCCCCGCGCCGGCGCCGCCGCCCATGTGGGCGGAGCCCGACTGGTTCATGCCCCAGCTCCACGACAACACGTCGATTTCGTCTTTGTGCTTGTCGTCGACCGACTCGCCCTTAATTCCATCCATTTTGATGAACATGTCAACGGCCATGGATCGTCTCCTCTTCCACTCGCGCCACGTTCCCCGCTAGTGAATCCAGCTTCGCTCGAATCAAAACAGCACTGCGTTACTTCCCGCCCTTGGCCGACGGCAGCTTGGACACGAGCCGCAGCGACACCGTCAGGCCCTCCAGCTGATAGTGCGGCCGGAGATAGAACTTCGACGTGTAGTAGCCCGGATTGCCTTCGACTTCTTCGACCGTGACCTCGGCCGCCGAGAGCGGATACTTGGCCTTGGTCTCCTCGCCCGCCGACGCGGGATTGCTGAGGACGTAGTTCGAGATCCACTTGTTGAGCCACGCCTCCATCTCGTTGCGCTCCTTGAAGGAGCCGATCTTGTCGCGCACGATGCACTTCAAATAGTGCGCGAACCGGCAGGCCGCGAAGAGGTACGGCAGCCGGGCTGAGAGGTTGGCGTTGGCGGTCGCGTCCGGATCCGTGTACTCGAACGGCTTCTGGAGCGACTGGGCGCCGATGAACGCCGCGACGTCCGTGTTCTTCCTGTGGAGCAGCGGCATGAAGCCGTTCTTGGCCAGCTCGGCCTCGCGCCGGTCGCTGATGGCGATCTCGGTCGGGCACTTCATGTCCACGCCGCCGTCGTCGGTCGGGAACGTGTGCACCGGCAGCCCTTCGAGCGACCCGCCGGACTCCACGCCGCGGATCCGCGAGCACCAGCCGTAGAGCTTGAAGGACCGCGTGATGTTCACGCCCATCGCATAAGCCGAGTTCACCCACGAGAACTTGTCGTGCCGGGCGCCCTCGGTGTCCTCCTGGAAGTCGAACTCGTCGACCGGGTTCGCCTTGCCGTAGGGATACCGGCCCAGGAACCGCGGCATCGCCAGCCCGATGTAGCGCGAGTCTTCCGACTCGCGCAGCGACCGCCACGGGGCGTACTCTGCCGTCCCGAAGATCTTCGTGAGGTCGCGCGGGTTGGCCAGCTCCTGCCAGCTCTCCATCTGCATGGACGACGGCGAGAGGCCCGCGATGAAGGGGCAGTGCGCGGCCGCGGAGACCTGCGCGATCTGACCCAGGAGCTCGACGTCGGGCGGCGTGTGGTCGAAGAAGTAGTCGCCGACGAGGGCGCCGAAGGGCTCGCCGCCGAACTGGCCGTACTCGGCCTCGTAGAGCTTCTTGAAGATCGGACTCTGGTCCCACGCGACGCCCTTGTAGCGCTTGAGCGTCCGGCCGAGATCGGCCTTCGAGATGTTCATCACGCGGATCTTCAGCATCTCGTCGGTCTCGGTGTTCGTGACCAGATAGTTGAGGCCGCGCCAGGCGCTCTCGACTTCCTGGAACGCCTTGTGGTGCATGATGAGATTCACCTGCTCGCTCAGCTTCCTGTCGAGCGCGGCGATCATGGCCTCGATCGTGCCGATCGTGTCCGACGAGATGATCGACGTCGATGCGAGCGCCTGCTCGGCCAGCGTCCGCACGGCGGTCTCGACCGCTTCCTTGGCCGCGTCCGACCGCGGCTTGAACTCCTTGTTCAGCAGCCCCTGAAGATCAGAAGCCTCGAACCCTGCGCCCTGCCCCTCGGCCTGTTGCTGAGTCGCCATAGTGTGTCCTCGTCAATAATGGTTTAGGACTTGGGAGCGTCCGCCGCGGCCTCGTCGGCCTTCGGCAATGCCGCCACGGCTTTGAGCAGCGTCGGATCTTGCAGCAGCTTCTTGATGAGCTGCTCGGCGCCGCTCTTCCCGTCCATGTAGGTCACCAGGCTCGCCAGCTGCTGTCTCGCCTCGAGGAGCTTGCTGAGCGCGTCGACCTTGCGGGCGACCGCCGCGGGCGAGAAATCGTCCATGCTCTCGAAGGTGATGTCGACCATGATGTTGCCGTCGCCGGTCAGGGTGTTCGGCACCTGGAACGCCGCCCGAGGCTTCATCGCCTTGAGCCGCTGGTCGAAGTTGTCGATGTCGATGTCGAGGAACTTCCGGTCTGCGACGTCGGGAAGCGGCTCCGCGGGATTGCCCGACAGGTTCGCCATCACGCCCATGACGAACGGCAGCTGGATCTTCTTCTCGGCGCCGTAGAGCTCCACGTCGTACTCGATCTGGACGCGCGGCGCGCGGTTTCTGGCAATGAACTTCTGGCTGCTGGCTTTCGCCATGTCGGGCCTCCTCTACGTCGTCTTGTCGACGTCGCCGGCCAGCTTCTCGAGCTGCGAGAGGCTGTCGGGCATCAGATCTCGAACGATTTCCAAGAAGCTCTTCTTGATCAAGCGTTGCGCGCGCCGGATGAACAGCGGCGCCGGATTACTGGGCTCGTTCCGCTCGAGATAATTGCAGACCAGCTCGAGCATATGGACCGCGTCGTCGCGGCTGCGGATCTCGCCCACTGCTGCCGGGCGCGCCGCCTCGCCGGACTCCGTGTGACTGTCCTTGTCCGCCTCGACCTTGAGGCCGAGCGCCGCGTCGCAGACCTCGAGCAGCGACTGGAGCGGCTGCGCCAGCGGCGCGAAATCGGGGGCATACGACCCGCCGACCCGCTCCGTGATCAGACGCTGAATCGCCGCGGTGAGATCGCGCGCCTCGCGGAGGGCCGACGGCACCGAACGGTCGTTGCCGAACGCCGCCGCGATCTGCGAGTGGATCTGGCTGATCGGCTTGAGCGTCCCCGGATCGACGTTTTGCGGGGCCGGCAGCCGGCCGAGCGCCACTTCGACGTCGCGCGCCCGCAGCTGGCCTTGCTCGCGCGAGCTGATCAGGTAGGTCCCGCGAAGATCCTTCACGATCACTTCCGGATCGATGAGAGGCGCCAGCGCGTTCAGCCGCTCGGTCGGATCGTTGTCGCGGTCCGCCTCGAGCACGGGATGGATGCCGTCCCAGTAGCGCTCTAGCAGCCCGTGGATCAGGCTCAAGCCGGTGGCCAGCCCTGGGAAGCCCTCGGTGCAGACCAGCGCGCGGGTCAGGTGGACGGCCACCCGGAGGTCCTTGCTCCGGTTGAGAAGCGCCTGGGCGCGGTCGATGACCTTTGGCCAGCTCGGGTCTTCGGCCGGCTTGACCGCGTCACCGGTCCGCTGCTCGGGCTTACCGCGGGCTGCTTCCTCGAGCTCGAAGAACGACAGATCGTGTTCGAGATTGGGGCCGCAGGGAGGATTCTCTCTGGTCTCCGCAAGCACGGTTCCGACGTCGAGCATCAGCGCTCCCAAATGAATGAGATCAACTGCACTTTCACTCGACCTCTCCGCTTTCTGTTTGCGACCCGAGGCGTCTCGGAATGCAGATCCCAGGCCAGAACGCCGAGGCGCCTTTGCGGCGTCAGATCAGCCGACGGGAAAATGCGATGAAACTATGCCTTAGGACCATATCTGTCAACGACGAAAAACGCTTTTCAGGCCTCGCCGATCGCCGAACGATAGAGGGCGGTACGGGGCCCGGCGGGGTCGGGCGTTCCGGAAGTCGTCTAATCTATGCAAGAAAACACCGAGTATATGAACGGCGGCACCCTCTGGCGGCGCCGACCTGTGAACGCCGAGTCATCGCTCACCGGGCATCGGCCGATTCCGGAACGGCGCGGTGGACGCCGCGCGGGCCACCGCCGAGGCGGCGGGCGCGCCTGGTCAGGGTGGTCAGTCGCCTGTTCAACTTTCGGGCGGTTCACCGCCACTTTCTCGGGCCCTCTGCCCGCCCGCTGGAGGGCGTCCGGCGTGGACGAGCCCGAGGATCTGGTAGCCGCCACTATCGGCACACGACCCCGGCCCGGCGCGTTGCGGTCGGTCCGAAGCACGAGGGGTCTCTGCTCGCGCTAGCGGAGACGCCGCGCTGGCTGAGTGGGTCAGGCGGTGACGCGAACTCGCCCTCATCCTCGGGACCCCGGAACTGCCGATCGCTCGGATCCGGCGACTGCACCCGGGCCCAGCCGCGCGCCTTCATACACGCGCGATAGATCCCTTCGGAGGCGACGCCGTACTTTCCGGTCGCTTCTTTGATGCACTCGGTGCTGTCGAGCGAGAATTCATTGACTCCTCGCCCGGGTGCTTCCCAGTAGTGCTTGCCGCATCCGGAGAACACACCGAGGAGCACCAGGAGTCCGAGCAGTTGCCACGCCATTCGTGTCCTCCCACAGCTCCGAGAATCGTCTCGAGGCCGTTTTCTGGCGCGGAACGCGCTCATCCGGCCGACGAGTCGAGGAGACTAAGCGGCGTCGTGGTGAGGTGCGGCGGGAGGCGGGAGCCGCGAGCGCCATTCGTCGCGCACCGCCCGCCACAGAAAAACTAGCGACACAGCCGTGAAGAACAGCACGGCGCAGTCGCGCATGAGCTCGAGATACCACGGCCACAGCGGGTGTCCGTTGAAGTCCCACGGCCCGAGCAGGAACGGGCTCTCACACACGAACGCGTACACCGCGTAGACATAGGCGCCGGCAGTCACGGTCGCCCCAAGCGCGAATGCGCCGCCCGCGAGAAACCACAGCGGCACCGACCAGGCCAGATATTGGAAGGACCAGAAGTTCGAGAGCGCGTAGACGATCGAGTAGCAGCCGGCGAGTGTAGTACCCACCTCGACCGCCTCGCGGTTTCGTCTCCGAAGCCACGCGAAGATCACGAGCGGAACCAGGACGACAAGCGTGCCGTGGCCGAACCACCACTCCACCGCGGAAGCGATGCGCTCCTGCCACGTGTCTGGCAGCACTCCGGTGAGATACAGAAAATTCTGTAGACCCCAGATGCGCACTCCGGCCGAAGTCAGGATGACCAGTCCCTGATAGCTGAGGACACGCCGGAACAGGATTTCCGGGTCTACGACGAGCAACGGCGCGTAGGTCAGGACGCCGGTCACGAGCAAAGAGACTCCGAACGCGAGACGGTCACGCCACCGGGGGAAAACGAACCCGAGCGCGGGCGCCGCAAGGAGCCCGGGCAGCTTGATCCAGAGACTCATGCCGAGCAGACAACCCGTGATCAGCGGTCGACCCGTCGAGGCCGACCACACACAGAGCAAGAGAAAGAACGCGATCACCGAGTCCGTATTCCCGTGATACGCGGAGAAGATCAGCGCGACCGGATGAACGGCGTAGAGGCCGGTCGCCACCCATCGATAGCGATTTCCGCGAAGGATGCGGCAGAGCAATGCGGCGCTTCCGAGATCGACGAGCGCCGTCGGCGCGCGGAAGAGAATGCGGAACGGTATGCCGCTTCCGATGCTCAGTTCCAGGAACCGCGTCGCGATCCAGGCCGCGAGTGGTGGATGATTCAGCGCCGCGGACAAGCGGTATTGCTCGAGAAGACCGTGGGTATGGATGCCGTCAGCGAGCGCTCTCCAGATCAGTGCATCGTAGGTGCCTTGGGAGAAGACTACGAGCAGCGCCCGAAGCACGACGCCGAGCGCGACCAGGAGCCACAGCCAGAGTCCGGGACGCTGGAGGAATTCGCACAAGCCCTCGAGCGCGAGGGCCCGAGCCAACGGATCGCCCGTGGGCTGCGCCATCGAGCGTCCCACTGGGCCGATTATTGGTCAGAAGGCCCGGCGCCACCAAGGATTTACTCGCGGCACACTCGCGATCTCCCACAGCAACTTCGTCCGCAATCGTGCCTTCTTTCCCGGCGGCGGGATCTTCAACAGTGGGATGCTCACCGTCCGCAAGAGCGTTTTCGAGGGAAACTCCACCGCCTTTGACGGCGGCGGAATCGCTGGAAGCGTCACCGTCGACGACAGCACATTCGTCGGCAACGACGCCTCGGATGGCACCGGCGGCGCAATCGCCGGTAGCGGCAAAATCACTAAGAGCACATTCTCTGAGAATCTGGCCTTCTCTGGCGGCGCGATCTTCGGCACGGCTACGCTTACCGTCGACCGGAGCAGGTTCTCCGACAACCGCGCCGCAGGTGGTTGGGGCGGCGGTATCTACCATATCGCAGGCGCGCTCACCGTCCGCAAGAGCACGTTCGCCGGCAACGGTTCCTTTGCGGGAGGCGTCCTTTTGACGTTACCCGATTCCGTTGCTTCGCTCACCGACAGCACGTTCTCCGGGAACGCCGGGGGCTTCTCAAGTGGCGGGATCGTCAACTTTGGCACCCTGACCATCGACGACAGCACGCTCTCCGGCAGCACTGCCAATCTGGGCGGCGGCATCTTCAATGCGGGCACGCTCGCAGTCGACGACAGCATCATCACCCAAAACACCGCGAACAGCGCCGGCGGTGGTATCTATGTCTGTATCGAGGGCAAGTACCTCCCCAAGCGGCCCCTCACTTGCCCTGCCGCGGCACCTTGAGCCTCAAGCGCACGTCCGTCTCGGAGAATACGCCGGGCGATATCTACCCCTAGCAAAGGTCAAGGAATCAGAGGTGGGAACGGCGGGTTGCATCTTTCAGCGCTCGAACGGTTCCGGTCAACACCGGCAACCGCGCCAGGGTTTCGTGACGAGGCGAATGGCGGTGGTGACCCCGGCGGGATTCGAACCCGCGATCTCGACCTTGAAAGGGTCGCGTCCTGGGCCAGGCTAGACGACGGGGTCAACGACCGTTCGTAAGTATACCTGAGCTAGGGCTGCACTCTCAGATTCGGATGGCGCAGCCAGAAGTAGCAGCCCATCGTCGCCGCCGCCAGCAGATTGGCGACGAGGATCGCAGGCCACGCGAGCGCCCGCAGCACGGGCGCGGCGAACACCATCGCAGCCGCGATGAAGCCGAACTCGAAAAACACGAAGAGCATCAGGATGCCGAAGCCCATACTGGATTGCCGCTCGGCGAACGCCAGCAGGCGCGCGACGATGCCGCCGATGACGACGAACGCGAGGCCGTGGACCCAGGTGAACATCAGCACCATCTCGAAATTCGGCACCGAGTCGAGCCACGGCGCGGCGCCGCGATGGAAGAGCGCGGCGCCGAGAACCGTCGGCGTGTAGAGCGGCCGGCCCTGGATCGTATCGATGATCAAGAACCAGATGGCCACGGTGGCTGCGCCGACGAGGCCCGCGATGAGGCCCTCCTGATAGAGCCTCGTGACGTCGCGCGAACCTTGGGAAGACTCCTCGATGTGGGAAGGATGCTCGGTGGTCGCGCCGGTCTGAGCGGTCATCACCCTCTCCTTTCTGGGTGGCGAACCGACCCGTTCGACGGATAACCGATTATAGCGCCTGGTCGCTATCCCCTGCGCGCGTCATGGCGCGTCGCGTCCGAGCGCGAAGCGGAAGCTGTTGATGCCGACCTTGTAGCCGGCAGTACCAGCGACGACGGGCACGCGAGCCTTGAAAGGCGCGCTGCCGCGCGCCGGTATCGCACCGACGTACGGGATGCCCTGCGCGAGCACCTTGCCCGACTGATCGACGGCCGCCGCGTTCACGTAGACGTCGATGACGTCGACGGATCCGTCGTTGTAGACGCGGCCCGAAATCTCGGCCGTGGGCGCCGCCGTCTTGTCGACGTTGTGTACGACGCGGAGAGATGATGGAGCCTGCGCCGTCGCGGGAGTCACAAAAGCGGCGACGACGAGCGAGCAGAGCAGAACGCGGCGCCACGCTGCGCTCGACACGATGGAAAGCATCTTACGTCAGGCTCGTCCCTTTCAGCGCGCACGATCGCGCTCGAGGCATCATAGCGCAGGTCGCCCCGCGATCGCCGTGGTACGCTTGGGCCGATCGCATCGCGCCGAGCCGTCCTGCGAGGAGAACGCAATGAGCAACGGAGAGCCCGAAATCCTGATGCCGTCTGGTGAGCGTGCGAGCGGGGAGTTCGTGTCTCAACCCGCGAAGCTCTTGCGCATCGCCGCGATGATCCGCGAGCTCCTGGAAGAAGTTCGCAAGTCCTCCCCGGATGAAGGCGGGCGTCGGCGTCTGCGCGCGATCTACGAGAAGGCGCTCGCCACGTTGAAGGAAGGCTTGTCGGAGGATCTGCAGAAAGAGCTCGAGACCCTCACCTTGCCGCTCGACGGCACGCCGAGCGAATCCGAGATCCGCCTCGCGCAGGCGCAGCTCGTGGGGTGGCTCGAGGGATTGTTCCACGGCATCCAGGCCGCGCTCTGGGCGCAATCGGCGCAGGCGCGCTCGCAGCTGGACGAGATGCGGCGTCGGGGCCTCCCGCCGGGGCCGCCGGACGGTCCAGACGAGCGGCGCGGGCACGGGCAGTATCTGTAGTTTCTAGTAGACGAGCAGATCTGCTCTGCTGTGTGGCGCTGTCCGGTGAACGCTTGCCGAGAACGGCGGCCTTTCTCGGCGTGCCCTCCTCTGCTAGAATCCCCAAGGTTTGCGACCGCGGTGTCAATTTCGCGGCCGTGGCTTTGGTCTTACGCCAGTGGTTCGCAGTGCAGAGCCAGGCGCCAGACCAAAGCGCAGAGAATTCCCGGGGAAGTGAGTCATGCTGTCCTGGAAGCGCCGCCGTGTGCCGCTGTTACTTCGACCGCGCCTACCTTGCGACATAGAAGATTTCGTCGCCAGATACTTCCCGAGCGGGCCGCGCCGCGATGCGGCGCGAGGGCTGTGGCGGTTTATCGAACGCTTCGGCATCAACTTATCGGGGCTTCATCCGGATGATGACCTAGCCTCGCTTCTAAGTGCTGCCCACTTGGATCGCCTGGATGCACTCGAGCTATTTGCGGCGCTGAGAGGAGAGGTATTCATGGGGCCATCGCTTCACGATGCCCGCGTGCCGACTTTCCGAGACTGTGTCGACGCGATCTGCGTAGCGATGGGCGGCCATCCGGAGCGCGGCCAGGAACCCGTGGAGTGGAAGGTACAAGCGTAGATCTCGAGACGGTCGCGGGGATTGCTCGTCGCTCGTTCGCCGATACCCTGGCCCGCTCGCTCGGTGACTCGCGCCAGCAGGCGCATCGCAGTTCCCTTGGCCATCAGCGCGAGTCGTTTTCTCGGCGCAGCGACGACGCGACACAATCGTGAAGGGCGTGAACTCACTCGAACTTACCTGTCGTGGCTCGTCAGAAGAGACGCCTACGCCTTGTCCGTCCGCCGTTGCACGACGACCCAGCCGATCTGCCGCAGGAGAGCGTCGATGTCCGCGACCCGCCGTTCCCTCTGTCGGCGATTGCGCTCAATTGGGACAGCCTGCCAACGCCGCTCCCGGCGTCGACGATCGAAAACTACTTCGACGTCCGCATGACCAGCAAAACTGCGCTTTAAGGTCTCGTACATTAGAGACTCACGACGCGCAACGATAAGCAGATGTCGACGCATAGCCTAAAGCCCCAATGCCTCCTATAGAAATCCGCCCGACGAGTCGCTCTGCCAATGAGGCTAACTTTAACGACTTCGCGTCTAAGGCACCAAGCTTTGGGATCATGTGATCGCCCGCAGGGCGACGTTTGCGGAATGCTTCGCGTCCCGCAGAATCTTGTCCGCGTACGCCGCCGCGCGACTCCAAGTCTCCGGAAGGCTTGCGCGATACACAATAAAAAATGACGCCTGCCTGCAGGGTCGGCTCTTCGACAGAAAACGCGACCGCGATCAACGGGAGCGCGGTCGCACGCCGCGGTGAACCGCCTCGCAGCCCAATAGTCGAGCGTGGACGATGCAGATAGCTCGAGTCCTCTTTCATGCTAGCCGGGCGATAACCGTACTGCTCCTTGCCGGATGCGCGACCGGAGGTGTTTTGGAAGTTTCGTTCGTGGCTCCGAGCACCAATACCGATGGCAGCCCGCTAACGGACCTCACGACGTATCGGATTTACTACGGCACTTCGGATTCTCCTTGTCGCGGGCAACGTGTGATTATGGCCGCCGTCCCGAAGGTGCCACTGCCTGCCGATCAACGGCTCACCGTCAAGCTGACCGGCCTGACGGTGGGCCAGCTGTATTTCGTGGCGGTTAGCGCAATGAATTCGCGGGGCATCGAAAGCGAATGCACGAAGGCGCTGAGCGCTCGAGCTCGGCGTCCTTGACCGATCGTCGTCCTGACGAGTAGTTCTAAAGCCTTGAGAGACCGAGAAGTGCTGTGGTGAGTAGGAGCGCAAGAATCGTCAGCTGCGACTGTCTCGACAAACTTTCCGAAGGGGACCTGCAATCCAGGTCAGTCAGCAAACCCGGATAAATTCTGGTGAGCCGTCCGGGACTCGAACCCGGGACCCCCTGATTAAAAGACGAGGGCCGGTGATGAGCCGGCCCCAGTCTTTCTGCGTAGTTCCGTAACGCCACTGCTCGAGTTCTCGTTGCCAGCCTTGGGGACTGAGCAG
>Ga0209382_10008866_pt1 | contig 12633 bp, 15 predicted proteins | sample SoiMetdeltSBSDD5_FD_187599 | JGI IMG/M metagenome (GOLD analysis project Ga0209382, IMG submission 187599) | Bulk soil microbial communities from a Populus tree surrounding site in Tennessee, USA - Soil MetaG P. deltoides SBSDD5 (SPAdes) (version 2) | ecosystem: Environmental > Terrestrial >... | reverse complement strand
GCGAACGCCGCGGCGTAGAGGCCGTCGGCCACCTTGGCCGCGTCGGCGTCGTCGAGCACGATCGCTGCGTCGTTGCCGCCGAGCTCCAGCGTGACCCGCTTGAGGTCGGGCGCGGCGGAGGCGGCGACGTGCTTCCCGGTGGCCACCGAGCCGGTGAAGCTGATCTTGCGGGGCACCGGGTGCGAGGTCATCCAGGCGCCCAGCTCGTTGCCCCCGCTGACCACGTTGATGACGCCGGGCGGGAGGACGGCGTCGATGACCTCGGCCATGGCCAGCGTGGCCAGCGGCGTGAACGGCGACGGCTTCAGGACCACGGTGTTGCCGGCCCGCAGCGCCGGGGCCAGCTTCCACGACGCCAGCACCAGCGGGAAGTTCCACGGCGTGATGGCGGCGACCACCCCGACCGGCTTGCGGACGACCTCGGCGAACGCCCGCTCGTCGTCCTGGATGACCTCCCGGGGCACCTCGAGATCGGCGAAGTACTGGAACCACACACCGGCCCCGAAGACCTCCTCGGTGGCGCGGGCCAGGGGCTTGCCCTGCTCCCGGGTGAGGATCGGGGCGAGGTCGTTGGCGGCGGCGAACAGCGCGCCGGCCGCGGCCCGCAGGGCCTCGCGGCGGGCGTCCTCGTCGCGCTGCCAGTCGACCTGGGCCTTGGCGGCGGCCTCGAAGGCCTGGTCGAGCTGCTCCCGCGAGCACTCGGGCGCTTGGGCGTGGACCTCGCCGGTGGCGGGGTTGACCACGCCGAACGTGGTCGCAGCCTGCTGACGGGCGCCCCCGATGGTCATCGCTTGGTCGGTCATGACCGTGATTCCCCCCGTGTCCGTTCGCTTGTCGGGCACCATACCTGAAGGTACGGTTTCGTAGAAAGGGCCAGGTTCTGGGGCACAAGGGGGTACGGGACGTGAGTCAGATTCCGTTGGTGGACTACCTGGTGCTGGGCGACGACCCGCACCTCGTGGCGAACGAGTGCACGGCCTGCGGGGCGCGCTTCTTCGACCGGCGCAACGCCTGCGCGGCGTGCAGCGGCACCGACTTCCGCCAGGTGCGGGTCGCCACCGAGGGCGAGGTGCAGGCGTTCACGATCGTGTCGTTCGCGGCGCCCGGCGTGCCCGTGCCGTTCGTGGCATCGGTCGTCGACTGCGACGGCACCAGCGTCCGGGGCAACGTCGTCAACACACCGGCCGACCCCGAGCACGTGCACCTCGGCATGAAGGTGCGCCTGACCACCGTGCCGGTGGGCACGGACAGCGCCGGCACCGAGGCCGTCGGCTTCGGCTTCGAACCCATCTCATCGAGTGAAGGGGGCAACTGATGGCTGTGAACGGCGATGACATCTGGATCCTCGGGATCCACATGACCAAGTTCGGCAAGCACCCTGAGCTCGACACCGTCGACCTCGCCGCCGAGGCCGCCATGGCCGCGCTGGCCGACGCCCAGGTGTCGATCAAGGACGTCGGGGTGTTGGCCGCCGGGAACCTGATGGCCGCCAACGCCGGCATCGGCCAGCAGCTGCAGAAGCAGATCGGCCAGACCGGCATCCCCGTCTACAACGTGGCCAACGCCTGCGCCACCGGTGCTACCGCGCTGCGCACGGCGATCATGGCCGTGAAAGCCGGCGAGACGCCCGTCGGTCTCGCCGTCGGGGTCGAGAAGCTGGCCGGCGCCGGCCTGCTGGGCGGCGGTGGTCGCCCCAAGAGCGACGACGACACGTGGCAGCCCAAGGGCCGTTACGGCGCGGTCGCCACGGTCGATGGGCGCATCGGGACGGAGACCATGCCGGGCGTGTTCGCCCAGATCGGCATGCAGTACGTCCACGAGCACCCCTACGAGGGCGCCGAGTTCGAGCTGTTCGCCCGCATCTCGGAGAAGAACCACTCCCACTCCACGCTCAACCCGCTGGCCGCCTACACGAAGAAGATGAGCCTCGAGCAGATCATGGGCGACGTCATGATCGCCTACCCCAACACCCGGCCGATGTGCTCGGCCAACTGCGACGGCGCCGCCGCCGCGGTGGTGGTGTCGGGCGAGAAGCTGCGGACCCTGTCCCCCGACCAGCAGCGCCGGGCCGTCCGGGTGCGAGCGTCGGTGCTCACCACCGACCCGTGGGAGGAGGCCTGCCAGGTCCTCCCCAACGTCAACACGCTCACCCGCAACGCCGCGGCGCAGGCCTACGAGCAGGCGGGCGTCGGCCCGGAGGACCTCGACCTGGTCGAGCTGCACGACTGCTTCGCCACCGCCGAGCTCGTCCACTACGACAACCTGCAGCTCTGCAAGCCGGGCGAGGCGATCCCGTTCTTCGAGTCGGGCGCCACCTGGCGCGACGGCCAGACGCCCGTGAACGTCTCGGGCGGGCTTCAGTCCAAGGGCCACCCCATCGCCGCCACCGGCATCGCCAACATCTGGGAGATCTGCCACCACCTCCGGGGCGAGGCCGGCGACCGCCAGATCGAGGGCGCCCGCATCGGCCTGGCCCACGTCATCGGGCTCGGGTCGGCCTGCGGGGTCCACATCCTCGAAGCCGCCGCGTAACGGCCGAGACCTAGCGAGCGAGCCATGTCGCCGAAGGCCCCGGCCTCCACCCGCACGACCCGAGCCCAGTACTTCGAGCTGGGCCTGGACCTGCTGGCCGAGGGCGGGGCCCCGGCGGTGACCATCGACGCCCTCTGCACCCGGCTGACGGTGACGAAGGGCAGCTTCTACCACCACTTCCAGGGCATCCGGGACTTCATGGCCCAGCTCCTCCTCTACTGGGAGGACCGCTACGGCCACCGCCTGGCCCGCGAGGCCATGGAGACCACCAGCGTGCGGGTCATGATCCCGTCGCTGAAGCGCGCGGCGGCGTACCACACGCGCCACGAAGCCGAGAGTGCGATCCGGGCGCTGGCCCGGTCGAACCCGTTCGCCGCCGAGGTGCAGCGGCGGGTCGACCAGGGCCGGGAGGACGTCCTGGTCGACACCTACCTGGCCGCGGGGATGCCGCTCGACCGGGCCCGGACCTACGCCCGGATCGGCATGGCGATCCTCATCGGCATGCAGCAACGAGAGCTCCCGGTCGACCGCGACCGGGTGTACGAGCTGTTCGACGAGTACCAGCACTGGATCGAGGGGGCGTTGCAGTGACCGATGTGACCGAGCTGACCGATGTGGCCGAGGCCGGCCAGGTCTTCGTCGACCCGGCCGCCTACGCGGACGACACCCGCTTCCACGCGGCCTGCGGCCTGCTGCGGCGGGAGGACCCGGTCCACCGGGTGGAGCACCCGCTGTTCCCCACGTTCTGGGCCGTCACCAAGCACGCCGACGTCCACGAGATCGAGCTGCACAACAACGCCTTCCACAACCAGCCGCTCGCGGTCCTGGCCCAGCGGGGCGCCATCGAGCAGGCCCAGCAGTCCGGCCTCGCGCTGAAGACCCTGGTGCACATCGACGATCCCGAGCACAAGGCCCTCCGGGGCCTGACCGTCGACTGGTTCAAGCCCTCCAGCCTGGCCCGGCTGGACGACCGGCTGGCCGAGCTGGCCCGTCAGGCGGTCGACAAGATGGCGGCGCTGGGCGGCGAGTGCGACTTCGCGCGCGACATCGCCGTCCACTACCCGCTCCAAGTCATCCTCACGATCCTCGGGCTGCCCGAGTCGGACTTCGACCGCATGCTGACGCTCACCCAGGAGCTGTTCGGCAACGAGGACCCCGAGATGTCGCGCAGCACCAGGCCCGAGGACCTGATGCTGGTGCTGCAGGACTTCTTCCACTACTTCCGGGAGCTGACCGAGAGCCGCCAGGCCTGCCCGGCCGAGGACCTGGCGTCGGTCATCGCCAACGGCCAGATCGACGGCTCCCCGATCGGGCCGATCGAGACCGTGTCGTACTACATGATCATCGCCACCGCCGGGCACGACACCACGTCGTCGGCCATGGCCGGCGGCGTCCGGGCGCTGGTCGAGCACCCGGACCAGCTGCAGCGCCTGCGGGACGACCCCGGGCTGCTCGACAGCACGGCCGACGAGATCATCCGCTGGACGACGCCGGTGAAGCACTTCATGCGGACTGCCGTGGAGCGGTACTCGCTGGCCTCCGGGAACCACACCTTCGAGCCGGGCGACCTGATGCTGCTGTCGTACCCGTCGGCCAACCGGGACGAGGACGTGTTCGAGGACCCGTTCCGCTTCGACATCGGCCGGTCGCCGAACCCGCACCTGGCGTTCGGGTTCGGCGCCCACTACTGCCTCGGCGCCCGCCTGGCGAAGATGGAGATCAAGGCCCTGCTGAAGGAGCTGATCCCCCGGCTGCGGTCAGTCGAGCTCGCCGCCGACCCCGCCCTGGTCCAGTCGACGTTCGTCAGCGGCCTGAAGCGGCTCCCGCTCCGCTACGAGATCGTGTAGCTCGCAGGCGCGCCCGCTCCCGCTCGTTCTCGCGCTGGCGGGCGGTGACCCACCAGAGGCCGACGGTCGCGCCGGCGGCGAACATGGCGGCGCGCATGGGGACGCCGACGTGGGTGCGGCTCAGGGCCAGCTCGGGGGCCAGGATGGTCGACGTGAACATCGGGAAGCCGTCGAAGATGGTCCCGAGCCGGATCATCGGCATCGGGGCCCGGGCGCCCCGCGACTTCACGTTGACGTAGGTGCAGGTCACCGTGTCGCCGGGAGCGAGCCGGACGGTGGCGCTGGGGCCGACGACTGCGATGGAGCTGCCCCCGGCCGAGCGGCAGTTGAGCGAGGTCTGCATCCAGTCGGCGGGGAACCGGTCCTCGGTGAGCTTCCAGGTGCCGGCCGGGCGGGTGAAGCTGGCGCCGGCCGGGCGGCCCTGCTCGACGGTCAGGTCGAAGCGGCCGTCCGGGGCCTCGACCAGGTTGCTGCTGAACCCGAAGGTGGCAGTCTCGTGGGTCCCGCCGGGGACCTCGACCCGCACCAGGATCGTCCCCTCCCCGGCCCCGGGGAGCTGAGCACTCACGGGGCTGGCCCCGCCCAACACGACTGCGGCTCCGGCCACACAGGCCGCCATCACTGCAAGGAATCTCGACACGCCGCACGTCTAGTCGCGATGCCACGGAGAGTGGTGGATCCGCTGCGATCCGGAGCGGACTACTAGTTGAACAGCAAGTAAATAGCCTTGAGGGCGGCGGGTCGACGATGGCGACAACCACGTGGGCCAACGAGACCGATTCGACGGGCGGTTCGACTCGATCCTGTTCGACGCGCGCCACGGGGAGCCCCGGGCGCTGGAGGAGATCTTCGAGGCGCTGTCGCCGGTAGTCGTCGGCTACCTGCGGGTCCAGGGGTGCGAGGAGCCCGAGGACCTCACCAGCGAGGTGTTCGTCGGCGTCCTCCGCAACCTCGGGTCCTTCGACGGTGACGAGCAGGCCTTCCGCTCGTGGGTCTTCACCATCGCCCAGCGACGGCTCATGGACGAGCGCCGCCGGCGGGCCCGACGCCCCACGCCTGCGCCGCTGTCGGAGGTCCGAGACCCCGTCGCCCGTGACAACGTCGAGGCCTCGGTCGACCGCAACCTGGAGGTCGACCGGATCCGGGCGATGGCGGCCGAGCTCCCGCCCGACCAGCGCGACGTCATCCTCCTGCGACTGCTGGGCCGGCTGACGATCCACGACATCGCACGGGCGTTGGGCAAGACCCAGGGCGGCGTCAAGGCCCTGCAACGACGGGGGCTCCACACCCTCGGCCGGATGCTGGAACGGGAGGGGACGTCCCGATGACCACGCCCGACGAGCTCGCCGACGCCCTCGTCGAGGGCGGTGAGGTTCCCCCTCCGTTCGCCTCGCTCGCGGCCTTCGCGCGCCGGGTCGAGGCGCTCGGCGACGGCCCGGCCCCGGCGCCCACCGGCGAACTGGCCGAGCTGCTCGCGGGTCGGGTGCCGCTGTTCCCGGTGCCGCCGCCGACATCGCTCACCCGGGCGCGGCTGCGCCTGGCCGTGCGGGTGGGCGCCGGGGTTGCGGTCGGCGCGGTCGCCCTGGCCGGCGCGGCGGCGGCCAACGTCCTGCCGGAGCCGGTCAGCGACGCCGTCCGGCACGTCGTCGAGGAGGTGACGCCGTTCGACCTCGAGGACGACGCCCACACCCCCCACCCGATCGACGACGACCACCGGGCCACGACGTCGACCACGTCGGTCGGGTCGGCCGGGACGACAACCCTGCCGGACGGGCCCGAGGGCACCTCGCCCGACTTGCCGACGACTGCACCGAGCGTGCCCGGGATCGGGCCGTCGACATCGGCGAGCCCCGATCCCCCGACCTCGACCCAACAGACCCCGCCTGAGCAGGGCATTCCCCATCCGACCTCGCCGCCCCACCCGACCGATCCGACGCATCCTCCGACGCCGACGCGCCCGCCGCATCCGACGCAGCCGCCCCACACCACCCGTTCGGTGCCGACGACCCGCCTGCACCCCCCGTATCCGACGAAACCGCAGGTCAGCGGCCTGCCGGAGGTCACGCACCCGCCGTATCCGACCCTCCCGGCAGAGCGCTGAGTACCCCTTTCCGGCCTCTTGGCGATTGCGGGTGTTGCCTCAGCAGCACGGCGGGCGGCGAGGGGAAACGGAACCATGCTTCGGAACCAGGCAGTACGTCTGGCGGCGGTGGCGGGACTGGCCTTCTTGGTTGCCAGCGCCACGCCGGCGGCATTGGCCCAGCAGAACCCGCCGGGCAACAACGGCTTCATCAAGGTGGACGACGAGCCGTTGGACGACATCCCGAACAACAACCCCCACGTGGGCTGCGTGTTCAGGATCGACTTCTACAACTACGACCTGAACAACAGCAACGCCACCGTCGCGTTCACGGGCATTCCGCCCACCGGCGGCGGTTCGCTGGGGGGCGGGGTCGTGTTCATCGGCGGTGACGCCGCGGGTGGCGGCAACGACTTCGACGGGTCGGGGACCTTCGACCTGAGCGCCGCGCTCGCCAACGTGACGCCGCATCCGCAGCAGGGCCACCACGTCCGCGTGGACATCAACGCGCCCGGCTCGAACGGCCCGGACAACAAGTCCAAGGTCTTCTGGGTGGAAGGCTGCGGCGGACCGCCGCCGACGACCACCACCACGTCGACGACGACGTCCACGACGCAGCCGACCACGACGACGACCAAGCCGACGACCACCACGACGGCTCCGTCGACGACGACAACGGCACCCAAGACCACCACCACGGCGCCGGCGACCACGACGACCGCTCCGAAGGTGACCACCACTGCACCGCATCAGAGCACCACGACTGCGCCGGCCGTGGTCGTGCCGTCGACGTCGCCACCCAAGCCGACGGTCCCGCCGACCACGGCACCGCCGACCGCCTCGCCCGGCCAGCTGGCGAGGACCGGTAGCGAGACCGGCCCCTACCTGGCGATCGGCCTCGGCCTCCTGGTGGGTGGCGCAGCGATGGCCCTGGCGGCGCACAAGCGGCTGAGGAACGCGTCGTAGCGGGGCGCGACACGCGGCCAGTCGAACTGGTCGACATGCTTGCGGGCGGTCGCTGCAGCGGCGCAGCGACCGCCCGGGTCGGACAAGGCCCAACGCAAGCGGTCGACCAGTTCGGCATTGTCGCGGTAGAGGTAGGTGTCGACCGGCTCGGGCACCAGCTCGGGATAGCTGAGGCGGTGCGGGAGCACCGGTAGCGCCCCGGCGGCGATGGCCTCGACCACGGCGACGCCGAAGAACTCGTGGTGGGCGGTGCTGACGACGACGTCGGCCTCTCGGAGGAGCTGGGGGTACTCGTCGTCGGAGGCGGTGCCGAACCAGATGATCTGCTCGGCGAAGGTGACCCGGGCCCGCTCGAAGACTGCGGGGACGGTCTGGTAGCTCTCCCCGGCGACCACCAGGCGGAAGTCGACCCCGGCCTCGGCCACGGCCTCGAGCGCGGTGAAGCAGTCGGCCGGGGCCTTGTCGTACTCCCAGCGGTGGTTCCAGAGGACCACCGGGGGGCGGCGGTCCTCGGTCTTCGCCGACACGCAGTCGGGCGGGCGGAAGCGCTCCACGTCGATGCCGACCGGGAGCACCAGGGTGCGCTGGGCGACGGCGTCGACGAGCCCGGTGTGGCGGTGGTCGGGGAACCGGCGCAGCAGCTTCGGCAGGGCTGCCAGCACGTCCTGGCGGTGGTACTCGGAGTTGAACACCACGCCGTCGGCCGCGGCCATGCTCAGCCAGTTGATCATGGCGTAGGTCTCGTCGGCAGCCGTGCCCCCCTGGGGCGGGTAGGTCAGCTGGTTCTCGTGGAAGTAGACGGCCACCGCCGTGTCGGCCAGCGCGTCCCGGGCCAGGCCCAGCAGGGCCGGGAGGTGCACCATGTCGCTGGCGAGCAGCGCGTCGGGTCGTCCCCATTCCTCGACCAGCTGCTCGACCTGCCGGGCCAGCGTGAGGGCCGAGCCCTGCATGCGCCACTTCCAGAAGCCGCCCGTGTGGGTGACGAGGCGCACGTCGTGGGCGCTGTGGGCGGCCAGGCCCTCGGCCCAGGCGCGGTGCGAGCCCGTGAAGTACGGCTCGCACACGACGACCTTGAGGCGCTCGGGCACGGGATCGGGCACGGCGCCAGGTTGCCCGGTACCGGGCCGAGGGTGGTAAACGCAGGACCCATGATCAAGCTCGAGAACGTCGAGGGCGTCCAGGTGGTGCGGATGGACGCCGAAGAGAACCGCTTCAACCTGGCGTTCACCAGCGAGCTCGCCGAGGCGGTGGGCATGGCGACCGCCGCGGCGGCGACCACCGGGGCGCCGTTGGCGCTGACCGGCACCGGCAAGTTCTTCAGCAACGGGCTCGACCTCGGCTGGCTGCAGGGGGCGTCGTCGGACGAGGCCAAGCGGCTGTTCGAGCGGCTCTACGACGTGCTCGCCCAGCTCCTCGAGTACCCCGGCGCCACGATCGCCGCTCTCAACGGCCACGCGTTCGGGGCGGGCGCGGTGCTGGCGGCCGCGGTCGACATGCGGGCGATGCGGGAGGACCGGGGGTTCTTCTGCTTCCCCGAGGTCGACCTCGGCATGACGTTCTCGCCCGAGTTCCTCGCCGTGCTGCAGGCGGCGTTCCCGGCCCCGGTGCTGCGGACCGCCGTCCTCAGCGGGCGGCGCTACGGCGGGCCGGCCGCCCGGGACTTGGGGCTGGTCGACGCCGTGGCCGACGAGGCGTCGCTGCTGGCCACAGCCATCGAGCTGGTGCGGGACCTGGTCGGCAAGCCGGGGCCGTCGGTCGCGGCACTGCGAGCCCAGCTGGTCGGCCCGGCGCTGGCGGTCCTCAGACGAGACTGAGACCGGAGTGGTCGCTAGGCGACCACCCCGGTCTCGATCCCGAAGGGGTGCTCACGCCCGGGCGATGCGCCGGGTCATGGCCGGGATGGCGATTGCGCCGACGATCACGTGGCTGGCGGCGAGCACGACCTTGGTGGCGGTGTCGGGGATGTCGGCGGTGGCCGGGAGGGCCAGCGAGACGAGGGTGGCCGTCGTGGCGAGGATCGCGAACGTGCGGGCCGGGTGGGACGCCTTGCGGATCAGCACCGCGGCGACGATCGTCCCGACCAGCATCCAGATCGCCGTGTCGAAGATGAAGCTGCCGACCGGGATCTCGTCGCCTTTGAAGACCATCGGGACGTCGAGCGCCTTGGCGGCGGCGCCGAAGGCCTCGGCGGCGAGTCCGGCGACGACTGTGGTGACGGCCGCGACCTGCCACAGCGGGCGGACGGCGGGCTTGCTGTCGGTGTAGCTGACCTGGTCGATCGTGGTTGCAGTCATCGGTCCTTCTCCTGATGTCGTTCCTGTCGTTCGTGGTGAGCTCGAACAGGTAGACCCCAGGTGGCGCGGCAACTGATCGTTGCCGTTCGAAAAACCTCTACGGTGACTCCATGAGCCCGGTCGTCGTGGTGCTCATGGGGGTGTCGGGGAGCGGCAAGACCACGGTCGGTCGCGCCCTGGGGACCCGGCTGGGATGGGACTTCTTCGACGCCGACGACTTCCACCCGGCCGCCAACGTCGCCAAGATGCGGCGCGGCGTGCCGCTGGACGACGCCGACCGGCTGCCGTGGCTCGACACGGTGCACCAGCTGCTCTGGGTGCGGACCGAGACCGAGGACCCGGCGGTGGTGGCGTGCTCCGCGCTGCGGCGGGTCTACCGCGACCGGCTGCGGTCCGGGCTCGACCCGGGTTCGCTGCTGTTCGCGTACCTGGCGGCGGACCGGGACACGCTGCTGGCGCGGCTACGGCGCCGGCCCGGCCACTACATGCCGGCGTCGCTGCTCGACTCCCAGCTGACGATCCTGGAGCCGCCGCCGGCGGGGCCGGACGACGAGGCGCTGGTCGTCGACGCGACCGGGACGGCGGCGGCCGCGGTCGATGCGATCGCCGAGCGTGCGATCGTCTCCGGATGATCAACGTCAAGCTCAACACCGCGCTGGCGTTCGCGGCGGGCGCGTGCGCCATGGCCAGCGTCGGGCTCCTCGGCGGGTGCTCCCAGTTCAACGACGAGCGCGGCATCGGCGACGCCCCGGTCGACCAGCAGCCCGACCGGCCGGTGAAGGTGTGGCCGTCGCCGGACCGGTTCATGAACGTCGGGGCGTACTGCATCGGCGAGAACGGGATCTACATCCACACCCGCGAAGCCCCGCCCGTGGTGCTCCCCGACGACCCCAACTGCGACGAAGGCGGCGTCCTGACCAAGGACTGATCGGTTGCGATGCCGTCCCGCAGCGGCGCTAGGCTGTGCCGCTGCCTCGAGCCCCCATCGTCTAGCGGCCTAGGACACCACCCTCTCAAGGTGGCGACACGGGTTCAAATCCCGTTGGGGGTGCCAACCGGTTGCGACCCTGCTCATGCGGGGTCCTGGTGATGTAGTGGCACGACCGTCCCGTCGTCGCGATTCGCCTCCGTGCCATCCACGTGCCACACGTCGGCCGCCTTGATGGCGTCGGAAAGCCGTTGGGCCCATCTCTTTCTCCCGCTCTCATCTCGCGCAGGCTGGCGCCGGGTGACCGCAGCTCGTTCCCGGTGTGGCGCAGGTCTCACCCCCGACACACTCATCGTTCGCTACCGGCGCCGACCTCCGACGATGTCCGTATCAATGAGAGGGCTGCTTAGCTCCGGTTTCGGGGCGCCATCGATGATCGCCTCGATCGTCCACTGATCCCCGCGCCGCAGCAGAACAGGGCGGATCTCTATCAGGCCTGGACCGCCGAGCGACTGCGTCATCGTCGAGCCAGCGGGATGCCCGGTTCCCAGCAGCCCGAAGAAGCGTTGGCAGTGCAGGTCGATCACGAGCGGCGTACCCGCATCGAAGTGATCGCTTGCGATATCCGTCGGGCCCACGTTCTTCAGAGTGAGCCTGACCAGGTGTGGGTCGGTGATCTCGATGTCGCGGAAGGTCAGCTTCAGGCAGCCCTGTACGTCCGATGTCTCTGGCATCAAGCAGGTGTCGGTCCACGTGAAGAGCAAACGTCGGCGCCTTGTACCCCACCGCCGAGTTCCGAGGATGGCGAGCACGGCGAGGACAAGACCCGCCAACGCAAACCAGTCGCCCCGTTGCACAGGCCCGAGCGTAGATGTCGCCACGACGGTGCCGACTGCCAACGTGGGCCCAGCTCTTTGAGCTGGGCCTTTTCGGTTTTTCCGGCCGCCGTACCAGGGTTCGACGGAAGTCGGTACCGTGCGTTGTCCATGGCCGAGCGAACGATCACCGTGGGCGGAGTCGAGCTGTGCACGGAGCCGTTCGGTGACCCGGCCGACCCACCGGTCCTGCTCGTCATGGGCCTCGGGGCATCGATGCTGTGGTGGGACGAGGGGTTCTGCCGCCTGCTCGCCGACGGCGGCCGCTACGTCATCCGCTACGACCACCGCGACACGGGTCGATCGGCCACCGATGAGCCCGGCCACCCCGGCTACAGCGGCGACGCCCTGGCGGACGATGCCGTCCGCGTGCTCGACGGCTACGGCCTCCCCGACGCGCACCTGGTCGGCGTCTCGGCCGGAGGCGGCATCGCCCAGACCGTCGCCCTCACCCACCCCGACCGGGTCCTCTCGCTCGTGCTCATCAGCACATCGCCGGCGACCCCGGGCGACCGCTCCCTGCCGTCACCGACCGACGCGTTCGGCCGGTTCGTGTCGACCGCCGAGGTGGACTGGTCCGACGCCGACTCCGTGATCCGGTACCTGCTCGACTACTCGCGGGTGATCGCCGGCGACCAGCGGCCCTTCGACGAGGCGTCGTTCCACGATCTCATCAGCTCGGACATCCACCGGGCCCGGGACTTCGCCGCCCTGCAGAACCACGACCTCGTCGCCGGCGGCGGCCCGGCGCTCCCCCCGCTGTCCTCGATCGCCGTTCCGACCCTGGTCATCCACGGCACCGCCGACCCGATGTTCCCGCCGGAGCACGGCCGGGCGCTCGCCGACGAGATCCCAGGCGCAACCCTGGTCATCCTCGACGGCGCCGGGCATGGCGTCTATCGCGAGGACTGGGCGGCCATCGTCCCCGCCGTCCTCCAGCACACAGCCGCGGCCTGAACGAAGATGGGGGCATGGGCGCCCCGGACGGTGGGCGGGTTCGGCTGACCGAGCTGACCGAATGTGGGGGCTGCGCGGCGAAGTGGGGGGCGGCGCTGCTCCCCGAGCTCGTCGGCGCAGTCGGCGCACTCGGGGTCGAGGGCAACAGCGACCT
>Ga0209382_10008863_pt1 | contig 12638 bp, 6 predicted proteins | sample SoiMetdeltSBSDD5_FD_187599 | JGI IMG/M metagenome (GOLD analysis project Ga0209382, IMG submission 187599) | Bulk soil microbial communities from a Populus tree surrounding site in Tennessee, USA - Soil MetaG P. deltoides SBSDD5 (SPAdes) (version 2) | ecosystem: Environmental > Terrestrial >... | reverse complement strand
CGCTCCCAACGCTGCAGCGCTGGTTTGAGCTCCTCGACATCGATCCGCCCTTCGTTGTCGGTCGGCACGTGCTCGACCGCATCGGTCCCGATACCGAGCAGCCGCACGGAACGCATGATCGATTCGTGCCGGTTCTCAGTCGTCAGAATCCTGACTTGCGGCGCGCCTGCAAGGCCCAGTTTTTCAACGTCCCAGCCGCGATCTCGAAGCAGTTTGTGCCTCGCTGAGGCGAGAGCCGTCGTGTGCGCCATTTGGCATCCTGTCACAAATGCGAATGACGCCGACTTGGGAATCCCAAGGAGAGCTTTCGCCCATTCGGCGCAAATCTCCTCAACGACGGCTTCTGCCGGCGCTGTGAGATTGGACGCGGCGTTTTGATCCCAAGTGGAGGTGAGCCAATCTGCCGCAAGCGCAACCGGAAGAGTGCCACCAATAACCCAGCCAAAGAACCGACCGCTGCCGGATCGAAGAATCCCATCGTCGATATCGCGAACGAGCTCATCAATAACTTTGTCCGGCGCCATGCCGGTTTCAGGGAGGGGCTTCGCCAAACGAAGCCGCAGTTCTTCCAGTGTGATTTTAGGGGCAACCGGCTGGTGTGGCAGCGTTTCAAGGTAATTGGCTGCATGAGTCGCAGCAACTTCCAGAACGCTTATGGCGCTCCGAGGCGTATCGCAAATGGATTGGTCGTTCCCGACTGTCTCTGATCCGCTTTTTTCCATGACATGCAAGTTATCGTGACGGCGATGTGTAATGTTTCAGGCATGTATGAACAATGAATGTTCTGCGCAGCAAGAAGGGCATCTTCCAGCCGAAAGGAAATCCTTTCAAGCGAGGAGGCCCTGCAGGCGGCCTTCTCACTATGCGAGAAGGCGAGCAAACTCGCGTTCTCCATTCCCTGTTACATAGACCGCGCGCGTCAGCTTGTCTCGAGTAATCCAGCGGTATTCGATCAGCTTCTGGTAAATCGCCGCCCCGACAGCTCCCGCCAGGTGGTCCTCCCGCTCTGTCCAATCGAGGCATCGGCGCGCAAAGACTCTTCGGGATTGACGAAGCTCATTTGCATCTATACCCCACCGCCGCAAGAAGCGCTCGCCGTCTTCCGTCAGTTCGTAATCACGCTCTCCCGTGATTGCGATGAACCCGTTCCGCTCCAAGGCCATCCTAAGACGCACGGCCAAGTTACCGGCGAGGTGGTCATAGCAGGCGCGCGCATAACAGAGAGCCTGGCCGGCGCCGGCGGGGCGATATCGGTGGGGAGTGGAAATAGAGCCTAGGGCTTCGATTGCGCGTGCTATATCCGCCCCCGCTAAGCAGTAGTAGCGGCGCCGGCCTGCTCGCCACGCCCTCAAGAATCCGCCATGAAGCAATTGCGCGAGATGCATGCTTGCTGACTGCGCCGAGACCCCGCCGACAATCGCGAGTTCGCCGGCCGATCGCGCCCTGCCATCAAGCAAGGTCGTCAACATTGCCGCCCGCGCAGGGTCAGCAATGAGAGCGGCTGTAAACGCCAATGGAAATTTCGTATTCACAGTCAAATAATAGCCGCCGGCGCCTCAAAATATTTCAGCAGAAACTGAAATATGAATGTCGAGAATTATTCGCATTCTGGCGCTGGATCTTTTGCAAAAAATATTTTGACCACATTCAACAGTAGTGAAAGACAAAAGCTACCACAATATCCTGTATTGTCGGTGAATTTTTGCAACAGACCTCCGCTTGTTGGGTTTTGAGAATGACAGCGCAACAACAGACGCGAAAAATCAATATGACGCCGGCGCCTGCTCTGCGTGTCAAAGCGGTGATTGAAAGCGAAATCATCGGTAAGACCGTCTATCAGCCTCAAATAACCGTTTAGTAAACCAAGTAAAAAGGGGCTTGAAAAAACAATCTATCTTCTGCATTTTAAGTTTGAACGCGAGCGACTCTTGGTTAGATTTAACAGCGTCATCGATGAATAGACATCGAATGAAATTTACATTCGCTCTGGCAGGCTTACTGTTGATTGCCGTCGGCAGCGGCGGCCGTCCATCGACGTCTCGCGCGGCGTGGCGCGTTTCGCAATTTGAAAATGTGCTCGGCACTTCGCTCGAATTGAAGTTCGCCGGCGCCTCCGATAATCAAGCCGCGCGCGCCGAAGCCGCCGCGCTGGCCGAGATCGAACGCCTCGACCACATCTTGAGCGGCTACGAGCGCGAGAGCGAATTCAGCAGATGGCTCAGCGCGCCGAGGCGGCCGACGCCCGTGTCGCCGGAACTGTTTGAAGCGCTGAGCCTGTTCGATCAGTGGCGCGCGCGCACGAACGGCGCGCTCGACCCGGCGGCGCAGGTCGTGTCCGAGCTCTGGCGCCGCGCCGCGGCGGAGCGGCGCACGCCGAGCGCCGATGAATTACAAGCCGCCGTCGCGACGGTTGCGCGGCCGCATTACCGGCTTGACGCGGCCTCGCGAACCGCGACGCGCCTTGACGACGCGCCGCTGATTCTCAATTCCTTCGTCAAAAGCTACATCGCCAATCGCGCCGCCGACGCCGCGATGCGAGCCGCGCGGCTCGACGGTCTGGTCATCAACATTGGCGGCGATCTGGTGGTGCGCGGCGCGCTGGCCGAAGAAGTGCTCATCGCAGACCCGAAGGCCGACGCCGAAAACGACGAGCCGCTCGCGCGCTTATCGATCCGCAACCGCGCCGTCGCCACCAGCGGCAATTATCGGCGTGGCGTTGAAATCAACGGGCGCTGGTATTCGCACATCGTTGACCCGCGCACGGCCCTGCCGGTTGACCGCATCATCAGCGCCACGGTCGTTGCGCCGCAGGCGGATGAGGCCGGCGCGCTGGCGACGGCCTTCTGTGTGCTGACGCCGGAAGAAAGCCTGCGCCTGGCCGCATCACTGCCGGAAGTCGAATGCCTGCTGATTACAAAAAATGGCGAGCGCGTCGAAAGCAAAGGCTGGCTGGCGCTGGAAGCGCAGCCTGCGCCGAGCGCCGGCCTGATTGCCGAGCTGACGCCGACGCAAGCCTTGTATCAATCCTTTGAGTTGGTCATCAACCTTGAGTTGGCGCGGATCGAAGGCCATGGCTATCGGCGGCCTTACGTCGCCGTGTGGGTTGAGGACAAAGACCACATTCCGGTGCGCACGCTCGCGCTGTGGTATCAGAAGCCGCGCTGGCTGCCCGACTTGAAAGCCTGGTCTCGCGCTAACCGCCTGCGCGCGATGGCCGGAACAGGTGGCCTGACCAGCTCCGTTTCGAGCGCCACGCGCCCAGCGGGCAAATACACGCTCAAATGGGATGGCAAGGACAGCCAAGGCAAGCCGGCGCCCCCAGGCAAATACACTGTATTCATAGAGGCTGCGCGCGAACACGGGACTTATCAACTGATACGCCAGGAAATTGATTTCAACGGGGAGCCTAAACATTTCAATCTGCCCGGCAACGTCGAAATCGTTTCCGCGTCGCTTGATTACCGTAAAAAGGGTGGTTGAGCCGCCATCTATCATTCATGCCCCTTATCTGAACCAGGTTCATAGGGCTTCCGAAGGCTCCAGCGGGGTGGGAGAGTCCACTCTAGAATTTTTCGACAAATACCTGCAGTAACGCCTGATTACGCAAGGGCCATCAAGACAAAGGCGCAATGCAGTCATTGCGCTTTTATGTATTATGTCTAGAGCGCGATAGTTCGATCTATCAAGCACGATTTTCTACAGACAAACACGATCTTTGAAAACTTCGATGAAATCGCAACAACCTCCGTTGATGAACGCAACCTTTCCGGCTGACAACGTCAGCGCCACGGCGGCGCAGAGGCGACTGCATCTCAAGCGTCGCATGGCGTCGTTATCACGCTGGCTGCACATTTACCTTTCGATGGCGAGCTTCGCCATTCTGCTTTTCTTCGCCGTGACGGGGCTGACGCTCAATCACGCGGAACGCTTCAGCGCGCAACCGCGCATCAAGCAGATCAAAGGCAAGGTCGAACTCAACTGGATTAAGGTCGAAGACTCCACCGTTGACAAGCTCGCCATCGTCGAACACTTGCGTCAGACACACGGCATCAAAGGCGCGCTGAGCGATTTTCGCCTAGACGAATCGGAGGCGGCGGTTTCGTTCAAAGGGCCCGGATACGCGGCCGACGCCTTCATCAACCGCCAGACGGGCGAATACGAACTGACCGAAATGCGCAGCGGCCTGGTCGCCGCGCTCAACGATCTGCATAAAGGGCGTGACACCGGGCGCGAGTGGTCGTGGCTGATTGATGCGTCGGCAGTCTTGATGACACTGGTGTCGCTGACCGGGCTGGTCTTGATCTGGTTCGTCAAACGGCGCCGGCTGAGTGGCTTGATGCTGGCGGGCGCGTGCGGCATGGTTTGCTATTTGATCTATCTCTTTCTGATTCCTTGACATTCTCCCGCCGCCAAACGCTGTCGCGTCATGGCGGGGGATTCCTACGCTGAGCGCCGTCGCTCATCTCTCGTAGGCGTTACTTTCCGGGTGTCCGACCCGATAGCTTTTAGCCTGTCCCTATCGAAAATCCGTCTTTCTTTCTTTTCATACACTTACCGACATCCAGTGTTAACAGTTAACTTTCCGTTGTTAACGATCCCTCTACGCTAGGGTCGAATTTTGATCTAAAAAACAGCAGTTGGGAGAATGACGAGCAAAGTTGTTGAAAATACAAGTGAATCGAGTTTTGGCGAAGGACAGGTGGACGGCGGCGGCGCAGAAACGTGTCGCCGAATTCAGGCCGACTCCGGAACTCGTCCACGGCGTCACCGCGAGCAATCCTCAACTCGTGGCTGCCAGCAGGAAGGCAGGCTGGTTTTCCGGGAAGCGGGCGGTTCCCCTAGACGACGAACACGGCGAGGTTCGCGTTTATCGCGACTTACAGGGCTTCGTTCTCGGCGTGGAGAGTGAAGATGAGACTTGACGATCAACACGCCAGGCCTCATTCTACCGTCAGCTCTGAAATAGCTAAGTGGTAGAGCGGCCGGCTCTTGGACCGGCTGGACGCAGGTTCGAACCCTGCTTTCAGAGCTTTCCTGCCTCACAAGCTTGGTAGACAATTAAGAAGCCCGCCGCAGGTTGTACAACCTACGGTACATTTTCCGAGGGACGCCCCAAATGAACGGCAAAATTATGAACGGCCTGATACTGAAACTTTCAGTATTACTGCTCTTCTGCCTTTTTCTCTCTCAGGCAAAGTGTGGCGGAGTTGTCAGGGCTGTTCAAGGCGGCGCTCCCGCCCGCCTGCCCACTCGGCAGATCGATTTCAATCGCGACGTCCGCCCGATACTCGCCGACAAATGCTGGGGCTGTCACGGCCCTGACGCGGCGGCGAAGAAGATCAAACTTCGACTGGATTCAGAAGAGGCCGCGACCGCCGACCTTGGCGGCGGCCGCCGCGCGATCGTTCCCGGCGCCGTTGAGCGGAGCCAACTCGCGCGCCGTATAACGGCGAGCGATGAGGCGATGCGCATGCCGCCGGTTGATTCGGGCCACAGCCTGTCGCGGGCGGAGATCGATCTGCTTCTCGAATGGATCAAACAGGGCGCAAAGTGGCGGAAACACTGGTCGTTCATCGCGCCGGAGAGACCTTCATTGCCGCGTATCAAAAATAGAAATTGGCCGAAGAACGCAATCGATTATTTTGTGCTGGAGCGGCTTGAACGCGAAGGGATGGAGCCCGCGCCTGAGGCGGATCGCGCAACCTTGATTCGCCGAGTGTCCTTTGATTTGACGGGACTGCCGCCCACGCCGCGTGAGATTGATGATTTCCTCAACGACAAGTCGCCGAAAGCTTACGAAAAAGTCCTTGACCGCCTGCTCGCAAGCCCGCGTTACGGCGAGCGAATGGCTTCGCGATGGCTGGACGCCGCGCGGTACGCCGACACGAACGGCTATCAAGTCGACGGCGACCGCACCGCATGGCCCTGGCGCGACTGGGTGATTGAGGCGTTCAACCGGAACAAGCCGTTCGATCAATTCATCGTCGAACAACTGGCGGGCGATCTTCTGCCGAACGCGAAGCTCGATCAACGCATCGCCACGGCCTTCAACCGCAATCATCGCATCAACGCCGAGGGCGGCATCGTGCCGGAAGAGTACCGGATCGAATATGTCGACGACCGCGTGGACACGACCTCAACTGTTTTCATGGGCCTGACGATGGCCTGCGCGCGCTGCCACAACCACAAATATGATCCGTTCACGCAGAAGGAGTATTATCAGCTCACGGCCTATTTCAACAGCATTGACGAAGACGGGCATTCGTTCGACCAGGGCAACTCTCCGCCGGTGATCGCCGCGCCGACTAAAGAGCAGCGGCTGCGGTTGCGGCGCATGGATCGGGAGATCGCGGAGGCTGAAGCGAAATATAACGCGCTGGCCCGGCGGTCGGCCGGATCGCGGCGCCGTTGGGAGAAATCGCTGCTCGCTTCTGGCAAAGATAATGCCAATCGGCATTGGTTCCCGGACGACAAGTTGATCGCGCGTCTGGCGATGGACGAAAACGTCGCGCCCGTCTTTAACAAATCCGACCGCGCGCATCACGATCAAGATGACGGGCGGAAGGAGGGGGCCGAGCGTAAGTTCGAGATCGATTTCAAAGACGGAACGCCGCGCTATGTCGAGTCTCCGGCGGGCCAGGGCGCGGCGTTCGACGGCAAGCTCTATTTCGACGCCGGCTTTCATGCCGACTTCCGCTACAAATCAACCTCCAGGGATTATCGCGAACGTTTCACCATCGCTGCATGGGTCTTTCCCGAATCGGAGCAGAGCGGCTCAATCATCACCAAAGTCAGCGACAGCCCGGTCGAAGTCGAGAACAACGTCCCGCGCGCCGAAGGCTACGGGCTGTATTTCATCAACGGCAAAATCCATTTCAACATGGTTTTTCGCTGGGGAGAGGATGCGCTGCGCGTTGAGACCGAAGAAGCGCTGCCGCTCCGGCAATGGCGTCATGTCGCGGTGGTCTTTGACGGTTTGAAGTCGTGGGAAGATCGCCTGCGAATCTTCGTCAACGGGCGTGAAGCGAAGTTGAAATTCAATCAGCGAAACTTCTTCCTGCTCATGGGCGGCGCCGGGAACACGCTGAAGATCGGCGCCGGCGGCGGGCCGCAATTCCGATTCAAAGGCGCGATTGACGAAGTGAGGATCTACAGCCGGGCGCTGGAGGATGATGAGATAGCCGCGCTGGCCTGCGCCGATCCGCTGGAAAAGATCGCGGCGATTCCGGCGCCCGACCGCACGCGCGCTCAGGCGTTGAAGCTTCACGGCGCTTTTATGACGCAAGCCGCGCCGAATGAATTGAAACAGGCGCGCGACAGGCTTATCGAACTGAAGCGACAAAGACAGAGCTTCGAGGACGATTTTCCGACTCTGATGGTGATGGAGGAGACGGCGCAGCCGCGCCCAGCGTTCCTGCTCAAACGAGGGGCTTACGACGCGCTGACCGAAAAAGTAGCGCGCGGCGTCCCGGCGGAGTTGCCGCCAATGCCTGAAGGCTATCCGAACAACCGCCTCGGCTTTGCGAAATGGCTGGTCGGCGCGGAACATCCGTTGACATCCCGCGTCGCCGTCAATCGCTTCTGGCAGATGCTGTTCGGCGAAGGGCTGGTCAAAACGGGCGAGGATTTCGGTTCGCAAGGCGAATTGCCTTCGCATCCAGAGCTGCTCGACTGGCTGGCAGTCACGTTCAGAGACGGAGAGCCGGGGAGGCGCGGAAGCTGGGACGTGAAAGCGCTGCTCAAAACAATCGTCATGAGCGCGACCTATCGCCAGTCATCGAAGCTATCGCCACAGATACAACAGCGTGATCCCGACAACCGGTTGCTTGCGCGCGGGCCGCGTTTCAGACTGCCGGCGGAGATGATCCGCGACCAGGCGCTCTTTGTCTCGGGATTGCTGGCCGAGAAGATCGGCGGGCCTTCGGTAAAACCTTATCAGCCCGACGGTTTGTATAAAGACATGGCCTTTTCGGGACTCACCGGTTACGACCGCGACAAAGGCGAAGGCTTGTGGAGGCGCAGTCTTTATACATTCTGGAAACGCACAGCGCTTTCGCCGGCGATGCGGATCTTTGACGCTTCGGCGCGCGAATTCTGCACGGTGCGCGACACCCGCACCAATACGCCCCTGCAATCGCTTAACCTGATGAACGATGTGACCTACATCGAAGCGGCGCGGATGCTGGCGCAGAGAATGTTGACCGAAGGCGGCCCGACGCCACAGGAACGTCTCGCGTGGGCGTTCCGCCTGGTCACATCTCGCCCGCCCAGCGATCGGGAGTTACAAGCGCTGCTGCGGAATATGGAGAAGCAAAAAGCGAGCTTCAGTCAGCGCCCGCAGGAAGCCGCCAAACTCCTGGCCGTGGGCGAGAAACGAAGCGATGAGAAATTGAACCCGGCTGAGCTGGCGGCGTACACGACAACTGCGAGTTTGATCCTCAACCTGGATGAAGTAATTACCAGGCAATAATGCGAGGGCACTGGATGAATCCGAGAATTGAAAATCAGCTTATGATGACGCGCAGGTATTTCTTCGGCCGATTCGGTCTTGGCGTCGGCGCGGCCGCGCTCGCCTCTTTGTTGAAAAAGAGCGGTTTCGCGCAAAGCGATGACACGAAACCCGGCTTGCCTGGCCTGCCACATTTCGCTCCGAAGGCGAAGCGCGTGATTTATTTGTACCAGGCCGGCGGCCCGTCGCAGATCGATTTGTTCGACTCGAAACCGCAGCTTGAAAAATATCGCGCGCAAAACCTGCCCGAATCAATCCGAATGGGACAGCGGTTGACCGGAATGACCGCGTATCAGTCGAGCTGGCCGGTCGCGCCTTCGGCGTTCAAATTTGCGCGACACGGGAGTTCCGGCGCTAGTTTGAGCGAGTTGTTGCCCCACACGGCAAAGATCGTTGACGAGATCAGCTTCATCAAATCGATGCGCACGGAGCAGATCAACCACGACCCGGCGATAACATTTTCGCTTACTGGATTTCAGCTTGCCGGAAGACCGAGTCTGGGTTCGTGGATCGCTTACGGCCTGGGCAGCGAGAACAGAGATCTGCCCGCCTTCGTCGTGATGATCTCCATCGGGCGAACGGGAGGCGACCAGCCGCTCTACGACCGTCTGTGGGGCAGCGGCTTTCTGGCTTCGCGTTATCAGGGCGTGAAATTCAACAACGGCCCCGACCCTGTGCTCTATCTGTCGAATCCGCCGGGCATCGACAAAGAAGATCGCCGCCGCTTCCTGGACGACCTGGCCGAGTTGAATCAGATCAATGCGAAGGAATACGGCGACCCTGAAATTCTGTCGCGCGTCGCGCAATATGAAATGGCTTATCGAATGCAATCTTCCGTGCCCGAACTGACCGACCTGTCGAAAGAGTCTGAAAAGACCTTTGAGCGTTATGGGCCGGACGCGCGCACGCCGGGCACGTTCGCATTCAACTGCGTCCTGGCGAGACGGATGGCAGAACGTGGAGTCCGATTCATTCAACTCTTCCACCGCGGCTGGGACCAGCATGGGGATTTACCCAGGAACATAGCGAAACAGGCGCAGGACACCGATCAGCCTTCCGCCGCGCTGATTATGGATTTGAAAGATCGCGGAATGCTCGACGACACGCTGGTCGTCTGGGGCGGAGAATTCGGCCGCACCGTCTATTCACAGGGCAAGCTGACCGAGACCAATTACGGCCGCGACCATCACCCGCGCTGTTTTACCGTGTGGCTCGCCGGCGGAGGAATCAAACCCGGAGTCACGATGGGCGAGACTGACGATTTCAGCTACAACATCACGCGCGATCCGGTTCACGTACACGACCTGAACGCGACGATTCTCCATTGCCTGGGTATTGATCACACGCGGCTGACTTACAAATTCCAGGGCAGATATTTCCGTCTGACCGACGTCGAGGGAAATGTCGTGAAGCCTATACTCGCGTAGACGGAGAGGATGAGGCCACTCAACAATAAGATCGCCTTGTCCTTCGCCAAAACCTCATCCCGACGCCAAATGCCTCACATTGGTCTCGTATAACTCCAGTTAACGTGTTATATCCGGTTTTCCCGAGTTATTGAAACTAAAGGCGGACGAGGTTTCGGCGAAGTACGCCCAGAAATTTAATCGTCCGCGCGCACCCAGCCTTGCGCATTGTGAGCCGGATAAGCTCCGATCTTTTCATCCGCATACTCGCGCTTCTTGAAGCGTTCGACCGCGTCATCCGGCAGCGGGGAAAACTTCGACTTCGGATTGAGCTTATAGAGCTTTGCCGCGTTCAGGCCGAAGATGTTCGCCTTATCCTCCTTCGTCAACTTCTTGTAGCCGAACTTCTCACACAGCTCATCGCTGATCTGGAAACGCTTCATCAGATCAATCGCCCACTGCGGCGAGCCCCACCACAGGCAGTCAGTGCCCCAGATGACGTGGTCGGAACCGTAGAGCATGACGTTCTTGCCGATCAGGTGCTGGCACATCAGCGGATTATCAACTGCGAGGAGGCCGAACGACGAGCCGATCTCGCAGTAGACGTTATTGATCTTCGGGTTGCGCTTCTTGATGTCCATTAACACGTTATGCCAAAGGAAATCTCCGGTCGTCGGATCGAACTCATTGTTCTTGATGTAATCCTGTTCGTTCGTTCCATGCTTAAGCGCCGAGTGATAGACCACAAAAGTGAGATCAGGATTCTGTAAGGCGGCCTTTTCGACGTCCTTGGGATTGGCCAGATGCCCGAGCGTGCGCGATTGGTAGGAGAAGCCTTTGTGCACGCTGAAGAGTTTGACGCCGAGCTGGCGCGCCTTCTCGTAAAACTTCGCCGACATCTCATCGTCAAGCTGGAAGCCGCCGCCGCTCAAGCCCGGATCGGTGTGGCAGTACCACTTCCACGAATCGATCTTGTAAAGCTTCGCCTCGCGTTCCATCTGCTCGTGAAGCGCGGGCCAGTCGGGCTGGTTCTTGACCTTATCCCAGTAATGATTCGGGGCGACATTGCCCTGACACAACGCGCGCAATCCGCCGGCCATTTGGTTGATGTCCTGTTTGCGTTTAGACATCAGCCAGCTCGGCAATCCGGAGCGACTGCGGGCGGGGCCTTCCAAAACTTTGCCCTGGCCGTCTCGTTGCTTCTCTTTGGAAGGCACGCCGCTGATCACGGCGATGCTCGTTTCGCTGTCAAAGAAGATCTCCTTGATGAAATTGTGGAAGCTGTAGGCCTCGGCGTCCGCTTTGAGATTGAAGCCCATGTTCTTGAGGAATTCATATTGACGAAACCCACCTCCGCCGTCGCGTCGTTCGTTCCCCAGGTCGTAGGTGTTGGTGAAGTGCGTCTGCACGTCAATGATGAAGTATTCCCCCTTCGGAAACTTTTCCGCCGTCGCGGCAGGCTCGAAGGCTTCGACAGGATCGACCTCCCAGTGATTGCCGAAGACCTTGTTCATCGCCAACAACGCCGTCGCAAACCCCATTGTCGTACGCATAAAGTCGCGCCGCTTCAGGCCGAGCTTTTTCGCGTTCGCGTCGCCCATCTCGTGGATGAGGCGCTCGACCTGCTTCTGCTCCTCGCTTTGCGGGCGAGGGAGAATCTCTTCGTTGGAAACGACCTGAGTCGGGATGGGTGATTCCACCCCTTTCAATTCATCGCGCTTATATTTTGGAATCCACACAATCGCCTCCTCAACAGAAAATGGTAGGGCAAACTGGCAGTTTGCCCGGTTTCGCCGAAAGATCGCATTGAAGGGGGCAAGGCAAACTGGCAGTTTGCCCTCCCCTTGCGCCGCTATTTTCATTCTTTCAGGGCGTCTCAATGCGACATGAAAGCTCCCGCGGAGAATCAACCACGAAGAAACGAAGAGCACGAAGTTCTCTTGTTCTTCTTCGTGTCCTTCGTTTCTTCGTGGTTGATTCTCATTGTTTCTCACACGTCGATCGTTGCGACATGAACGACTCCCTCAACTCATTTGAGCGAAGCTGTCTCGTTGCGCAAATCCTGACTATCCACCGTATAGTCGAACCAGCCGATCATCCGATGTCCACGACAAACCCTTTTATCCGATTCCTTCTGATCGAAAACTCGGCGCAGGGAAATCGGCGCTGGCAATTCCCTTCCGGGTCGTCATCGATCGGCTGTGCAACAACCTGCTTTCTCACCAACCCCGCGCCAATCGAAGCCTGCCGAACTCTATACTGCGGGCGGTTCATTTGGTAGTCCTTCTAGTCCTTCATGGATGCCTCGATTGGAAGCCTTTGAAATTGCTGAATTTGGAAGGAGAGTAGCCCATGGGAATCTCACCCACAGGCTCTCGCAGAACCGTACGTGAACCTCTCAGCTCATACGGCTCCCATTACTCAAGCCGCTGATCGTAAACCCAATCGCCAGTGGGCAAACAGCCCTGGTTCCCGTCTCGCAACGCGACCCAGCCAGCCCCTCGCCCAAGGCTTATTGTGCTTAAATCGCTTATCGAATGGCTTTGTTTTATCCAAAGGCTCCTCCCATTTCTGGTTGACCATCAAATAAAACTGAGTAATTCAACCCCTTCGCTCCATCCGCATTACCGGACTTCATCACTACTACGGGTTGATCCGCCCCTGTGCTCCGCCTCGGTACTCTCACCCTCACGGGACTTCCGCTGGAGTTTCTCCCTTTACAT
>Ga0209382_10008862_pt1 | contig 12640 bp, 7 predicted proteins | sample SoiMetdeltSBSDD5_FD_187599 | JGI IMG/M metagenome (GOLD analysis project Ga0209382, IMG submission 187599) | Bulk soil microbial communities from a Populus tree surrounding site in Tennessee, USA - Soil MetaG P. deltoides SBSDD5 (SPAdes) (version 2) | ecosystem: Environmental > Terrestrial >... | reverse complement strand
TGTCAGTGGCCCGGAAGAACCCACTGCCCGGCTGGGTGCGGGCGCCCAGCTCGCGCACATATGAGGTCGTCGGTCGAACGTGGACCCCAGCGGCGACGGCCAGCAGGAACGAGCTGGACGCGAGCGCGGCCACCAGCCCAGCCACGCCACCGATGGCCTCCAATCGTCGAGCCGGTGCTGCCGCTTCCGGCTTCGGCGCAGGGGCTCCGTCGAGCTCGCTCCAACCCGTCGCCACCGGCCGCGCGGGAGCCTGCGGGGTTGGCTTCTCAGCTCGCGGTGCTGCTGTCGTCGGCTGGCGACGCCGGCGCCGCCTTCTCGACGTCATCACCTTGCGCGCCTTCGGCGATGCCCTTCCTGAACTCCCGGATCCCCTGGCCGACGTTGCGGCCGAGCGACGGTAGGCGGCTGGCTCCAAACAGGATCGCCAGCACCAGGATCACGATCAGGTACTTGTCGTCCACAGCAATGCCTTCGTCGTCGAAGTACCCGCAAGCATCTCACCCGCCGCATGAGACGCCGGTGAGATTGGCGAGTCAGGGTTGATGTACGGGCCTCGTAGACGCGCCCGCCGATAGCCTCCAAGCTCGGCCAAGCCGGGAGGCGGGCGCACACCTACGTAGCCAAGCGGGGCGGCCCTCCCGACGCCCGGTTCGTGCAAGGGATGATCAACGAGGCAAGCAGGGCCATCGGCGGGAGGACCGTATATACCCTCTGATGCGATGAAGGAGTGGGGCCTCGCTCCTGATGTGGGCTCTCGAGCGATGCTCGGGGTGCTCACATCCCAACCGTGAAGAAGGCCCTGGTGAGCGCAGCATACGATGGCAGGCAGTTCGTCGGAATCGACCTGCATCGACGTCGGTCGGTGTCAGCCGGACCGACTACACGGCCAGGTGGTGGAGGCGGTGCGGTGAAGCAACGACCCGCACATGCTGGCCGAGGTCATGGGCCGCGCCGGTGAGCAGCCCGGGGTCGTGTGGAGGCGACGTATGGCTGGTCCTGGGCGGCGGACCTGCTGGCCACGATCGGTGCCAACGTGCACCTGGCCCACCCGTTGGGGTGAAGGCGTTCGCCTACCGTCGGGTGAACAACGACGTCCGCGACGCGGCCGATCTGGCCGACCTGCTGCGCATGGGTCGGCTGCCTGAGGCCCGGATCGCCCACCCCAGGTCCGCGACCTGCGGCAGCTGGTGCGCCATCGCGCCAAGCTGGTCGCGGTCCGCACCGGCTGGACGTGCCAAGTGCATGCGGTCCTGGCCGCCTGCGGGGTTCCGGTGCGGATGAGCGACCTATTGGGCCCGGCGGGCACCGAGCTGCTGGACCACCTGCAGCTCCCGACCGCCTTCGCCGGCCGCCCCAAGACCGACAAGCCCGATGCGGTGTGGCTGGCCAAGCTCAACGAGCGGGGCATGCTGCGCCCCTGGTTCATCCCACCCGCCGAGATCCGCCAGTTGCGCGACTACACCCGGCTGCGGTCCGACCTGACCCAAGAACGCGCCCGGCACGTGCAACGGCTGGAGCAGGCTGCTCGAGGACGCCCTGATCAAGCTGTCCACCGTGGCCACCGACATCATGGGCGTCTCGGGTCGGCCATGCTGGAGACCCTGATCGTCGGGCAACGCGACCCCAAGGTGCTTGCCGAGCTCGCCAAAGGACGGATGCGCGGCAAGCGCGCCGCCCTGGTGCAGGCGTTGACCGGCCGCTTCAACGACCACCACGCGGAACTGGCCCGGCTGCTGCTGGACCAGATCGACGCGCTGACCACCCAGACAGACCACCTCACGGCCCGGATCGAGGAGCTGATCGGCGCCGTCCCCGCCGCCCAGCCACCCCAGGACCAGTCCGGGCTCAGCCACGGGCTGGTCGGTGGCGGCACCACCGACCAGAGCGCTCGCACGCAAGCGGCGCCGGTCCTGCTCCCCACGCCCGATCGCCTGGATGAGGTCCCCGGCATCGGCAGCAAGGCCGCCCAGGTGATCATCGCCGAGATCGGGCTGGACATGGGCCAGTTCCCCACCCCGCGCACCTGATGTCCTGGGCCAAGCTGTCCCCCGCACCATCCAGTCCGGCGCCACCCACCGCGCCTGGTCAAACGCCGCGGCAAGCTCAAAGCCCTGGTCGCCGTCGCCCGATCCATCCTGGTCATCGTCTGGCACCTGCTCGCCGATCCCACCGCACGGTTCCACGACCTGGGCGCGGACTTCTACACCAACCGCACCGACACCGATCGCAAGACCCGCAACCACATCCGCCAGCTGCAGGCGCTCGGGTTCACCGTCACCCTGACCCCGGCCGCCTGACCGCCACCAACCACAACCCCAGCTGTTGACCGCGACGCCGGGTCGCCGCCGGCCGCCCGCCACAGGTGATCATTTTCCGATCAGCCGCGCAGCGTCCACCGTGTGCTGGCGGGTGCTCTCCTGCAGGTCACGTCCGGTGGACGGTCCGGCCGTGCTGTCCTGTCCGGTCAGGCAGTGGCTGGTGGAATGTCCAACAGAATGACCGGTCCGGTTCCCACTCGACCGCATCGTCCGGAGGTCTAGGCAGAGGCGAAACGACCCGATACGCTCCCTTTCCGGCGTTCCAACGACGGAAGGAGCCGCGATGGCCGGTCCTCGCCGCGTGCTGGTGCTGCTGGTCGCCGTGACAGCAGCCCTGGTCCTGCCCACCCTGGCCCACGCCCAGACCCCCGAGGCCAAGGTCTCGGTGGCCGGCCCCACCACCCCGTATCTGCCCAATGCCGTCAACGAACCCGCTGTGGCGATCGACGCCAACCACCCCACGGTGCTGGCCGCCGGAGCCAACGACCTGGTCGACAGCGCCCCCTGTAACGGCAGCAGCTGTGACCTGACCCCCGACATCGGTATCTCGGGCACCTACTTCTCCCTTGATGAGGGCGCGACCTGGGTGCAGCCGACCTACACCGGGCTGACCGCCCGCAGCGGCACCGCCCAGGCTGGGCCGATCAACACCCTGCCCTGGTACTTCGAGAACGGCATGAGCTCGCACGGCGACCCGGCGTTGGCGTTCGGCCCCCGGCCCGGGCCGGGCGGGTTCTCCTGGGCGAATGGGTCGCGGCTGTACTACGCCAACCTGGCCTTCCCGATCCCGGGTCGGGCGCCATTCAGGGGCGCCTCGGCGGTGGCGGTGTCACGCACCGACAACGCCACGGCCGCGGCCGCGGGTGGTCCGAGCGGCAAGGCGGCCTGGATGGCGCCGGTGGTGGTGTCCAAGCAGTCGTCGGCGACCTTGAGCGACAAGGAAGACATCTGGGCCGACAGTGCCGCCTCCAGCGCGCATTTCGGCAACGTCTATGTCTGCAACGTGGCCTTCCGCAGCATCGGCGGGGCACCTGAGCCGGTGGTGGTCTCGGCCTCCAGCGACGGCGGCACCACCTGGCGGCAGCGGCAGCTGAGTGCGGCGACCAACAACGCCCAGACCGGCGGCCGCCAGGGCTGCGCGGTCCGCTCCGACAGCACCGGCACCGTCTATGTGGTCTGGGAGGGCGCCGCCGCTGGCCAGAGCGTGTTCTACCTGGCCCGCTCCTTTGACGGTGGCAACAACTTCGAGAAGCCCCGGGCGGTCACCAACGTGGTCGACGTCGGGTTGCCCGACCCGGTGTCGGGCCGGATCGTGTTCGACGGCCTGGCCGGGACCCGCACCGACAGCTTCCCCAGCCTGGGCATCGCCAACGGCGCCCCCACCGGCACCGGGGCCACCAACACCCTGGTGCTGGCCTGGACCGATGCCCGGGCCGGGCTCAACCACGAACAAGCCCTGGTCCAGACCTCCACCAACCAGGGGCTGAGCTGGTCGGCCCCGGCCAACGCCGCCGAAGCAGCCGACCGGCCCGACAACCCGGCGGTGGCCATCTCACCCACCGGCAGCGACCTGTACCTGGTCTATGACGCCTTCCTGCAACCATTCCAGACCACCACCGCCAACCCTCGGCGTATGCAGGGGGTGGTCCGCCACGCCGACCTGGGCGCCAGCGGCACGGTCGGGTCCTTCACGACCCTGCACCGCGCGGCCGTCGGGGACGCCCGGGGCACGACCCGGACCCTGAACCGCGAGGCGGTCTATGACTACAACTACGCCGCCGCCACCCGCACCTACGGGGCGGTGGTGTGGATGGACGTGCGCGACGCCGCCTCGTGCCCGGCGGTGAATGCCTACCGCCAGTCGCTGATCGACGGCACCCCGATCACTGCCCCGGCCCCGTTGACCGATTGTCCGGCCCAGTTCGGCAACAACGACATCTACGGCGGCACCTACCTGGACCCCACGCCATAACGACGCGGCGACAGCGTGAGGGGCGCCTCCGGGCGCCCCTCACGGTTGGCCGCCCAAACCACAGCCAGGGCAACGCCGGGCCGGTGTCGTGGGGTTCAGGGAGGGATCAACCGCCAGATCCGCAGCCTGGTGCTCTGCGTCGATCTGGTCGGCTCCAGACGGATCTGGCCTGCTCACGTTGGATGCCTCGTCGGTCCAGACGGATCCAGACGGATCCAGACGGATCGTCTGGATGATCAAACGGATGATCAAGCAAGCCAAGCAGCTCGACGAGCCGAAGTCGCTCTCTCGGCCACGCAGACGAGAGCAGTCGAAGGTTCCCTGTCCGCTCGGTGACGTCGCCGTGATCGGCCAGTGACCGATCGTGCAACCACCCCGGCAGATGCTCCTTCCAGGAAGCCCAAGCTGGGCCCGGACGGAAGGAGACCAACGTGTACGAGACGGAGACGGTGCTTCGCGCCGCTGTCGCCGCACTGGTCGGGGGCGACGTGGAGACACTGAAGACGCTGTTCGCCGACGACGTCGTCAACCACATGCCGGGGTCGAACAAGATCTCCGGGGACTTCAAGGGCACGGAGCGTTTCTTCGGCGACTTCCTCGGAACGCTCATGTCCCTGACGGACGGACAGATCAGCGTCAAGCCGCACGACGTCCTTGGCAACGCCGACCACGCCATCGGGGTCTACGAGTGGACGGCCACCCGCGAGGGCAGGACGATCGAGTGGCGCCAGGTGAACGTCTACCACGTCCGTGACGGCCAGATCGTGGAGCTGTGGCAGCATCCATTCGACTTCGAACGCTGGAACGAGTTCTGGTCCTAGCTCGGGAGCTCGTGACCCTTGTGCCGTGAGCGCCCGAGCAGCGCTGTCGCCCCCCGTTCGACGCCCGCCAGCCCCAGCCGGCGGGCGTCGTCCAATGCCTGCTCCAGCAGGTGCTCGGCCTGTTCAGCGTCGCCGGGGGCACGGCGGGTCAGGAGCGCCCGGGCCCAGCCCACCCGGGTCCGTGCCAGCCACGTCGGGGCGCCGACGCGCTGCTCGATCGTGGCCGCGGCCGCGAAACGTTCCAGGGCCTCGTCCAGGGCACCCATGCAGAGCGCCAGCAGGCCGAGATAGTAGGACACGCACCCGATGCCCAGGCCGACCGCCCAGACGGCGATCTGGTCCGGATACGGCGCGAGGAGCTGGTGCAGCTGGGCGGCCCGGCCAGGGTCGTCCAGCGCGGCGGCGAGTCGCGCGCAGAAGCAGTAGGCCACGACGGTGCTCGCCTCGACCGGCAGCTGGGCGAAGTCGGCCTGGCCGATCGCTTCGAAGATGTCCCGCGCCTCGTCCAACCGGCCCACCTCCGCGTGCACCAGCCCGAGCGCGGCGCGGATGGCTGGCAGCTCGGGCGCCGACGCGACGACCCGGGCCACCGTCTCCTCGGCCTCACCCAGGCGCCCCCGCTCGTCGCGGAGCTGGAAGAGCTGGATCGCGAAGTACAGCAGCGCGTCCGGCTGCCCGGCGTCTCGGCCCTGCTCCAGGGCAGCCGGGATCAAGCGGTCGGCGTCGGTGAGGTCGCCAGCGAGCAGGACGCGGGCCACGCGCTGGAGCGCCGTCATCCATTCGAGGCTGGGCTGACCGAGGTCGGCGGTCATCCGGGCCTCGATGGCGAGGCAGCGGTCCGCCTCCGGGAGGTCCCCCACCTCGACGGCGACCCGGTACCGCAGCCACCAGGCACGGTGGGCGGTCACCGGGTCGGCCAGGCGCTCGGCCACCTCGAGCAGCTCGGCGGTGTCGGCCAGCCGTGCCGCCAGGGTGTCCGGCCCACCGATGGCGAAGGGACGGGCGACCATGACATGGGAGAGGGTGGCCGGGTCGTCGAGCCGGCGGGCGATGGCCAGGGCTTCGTCGCTCAGGGCCAGGCGCCGGGCGCGTTCGCCGGTGTGGAAGAGCTCGAGCGCCAGGATCGCGAGCAGGCGCGCCCGCAACGGGCTGTCGCTCGCCCCCAACGCCTCGATCGCCGCCTCGAGGGTCTCCACCCGCTTATGGTCGGTGATGCCGAAGGCGGACGGCTTGCTTCCGGGGCTGTTGGCGACGGCGGCGAGCGCCAGGGCGTGGGCGTCACCCAGCTCCCGGGCCAGGCGAGCGGCCTCGAGCAGGGTCTCGCGATGGCCGGCGTCGCCGGCGCGGCGTTGCGCCTCACCCAGGGCGATCAGCAGCTCCACGCGCCGAGGTCCCTCCCGCGGGCCGTGGGCCACCGTGAGCAGTGCGAGGGCCTGCCGGTAGTAGGTCACCGCCTCGTCGTTGGCGAGCAGGGTCAGCGCCCTCGCGCCGGCGCGGGCAGCGTAGTCCACCGCTCGTGTGGCATCGTCCGGACCCGTTGCGGCACGCGCCCAGTGATGGGCCAGCGCCGGCAGGTACTCGTCGTGGACCCCGGCGTGGAGGAGCTCGATGGCCGAGGCGACCCGACGGTGGAGGACCGTCCGGCGGGCGGCGGTGAGCTCGTCATGAAGCGTAGCCCGGACGATGGCGTGGGCGAACCGGTACCTCAGCGCGGCGCCGGGCACCTCGAGCACCAGACGCGCCGCGGTCGCCTCGTCCAGCGCCGCAAGCAGCGTCTCCTCGCCGAACCCTCCTGCCTCCTGCACCACCGGTGGCTCGAACTCCGTCCCGACGACCGCCGCCACCTGCAGGACCGTCTCGGTCTCCTCGCTCAGGCGGCCGAGCCGCATGGCCACGACCTCCCGGACACCCTGGGTGATCTCGAGCTCGGCGGCGGGCAGCCGGGCACGCCAGCGGCCCTCCTGCCGTTGGAGCTTCTCCGTCTCGGTGAGGTGGCGGATGACCTCGCGGACGAAGAAGGGGTTGCCCTCCGTCCCCTCGTGGATCGCCTTGGCCATGGCCAGGTTGTCCGCGTCGAGGTCGTGACCGCCGACCTTCTCCAGGAAGGTGATGACCGCCGCCTCGTCCAGCCCGGACAGCGCGAGTCGCTCCACCCCGCCTTGCCGGCGCAGGTCGGCCAGCAGGTCGACCAGGGGGTGGTGGTGCCCGAGCTCGGTGTCGCGATAGGTGCACACCACGAGGAGCCCTGGCGCCTCGGGGGAGCGGGAGACGTGGCGCAGGAGCAGCAAGGTCGGCTTGGCCGCCCAGTGCAGATCGTCGAGCACCAGCAGCAGGGGCTGACCAGCGGATGCGGCACCGAGCCAGGCGGCGACCGCGTCGAAGAGCCGGTAGCGCTCGGTCTCGGGATCGGACCGCCACGCCGGGGGCAGATCGGGCCGCCGCTGGGCGATCTCGGGAACCAGGCGGACGAGCTCCCCGCCATGCCGGCCAAGCCCCTGGTCGAGCAGCGCCGCCGGGGTGTGGTCGACGAACTGGCGGAGGGCCTCGACGAAGGGCTGGTAAGGGACCCCGAGATCCTCGTCGCAGCGCCCGGCCAGCACCATCTGCCCCTCGGCGTGCACCTGGCGTGCGAACTCGGCGGCCAGGCGCGTCTTCCCGACGCCGGGCTCACCGGACAGCACGACCATCCGGGGCGTTCGCCGCCCCACGTCCGCCCACAGCTCCGTCAGGCGCCCGAGCTCGGCGGTCCGTCCCACGAAGACACGGCCGATCTCGGTGAGCAGCGGCGGCATCGGCACCTGTCGCGCGGCGGCCGGTGACGCCTCCCAGACCTCGGCGACCTCCGGCAGCTGGCGGTCGAGCAGGTCGCGGACCGCCTGCGTGCACAGGATCCGGCCCGCCGCCGCCTGCTCGCAGAGGTGCTGGGCGACGATGACCTGCTCGCGGGGGCTCGGGCCGGCGTCCAGCCCGGTCCGCACGGCGACCTGCTGGCCGCCCAGGGGCCGCGGCGCGTCCGCCTGGATACCGAGGGCGGCCTCCAGCGCCTCGGCCGCCGTGGGAAACGCGGCGGCGATCCCGCGCCCTGGGGACTGCAGCTCGTACCCGCCGTGTTCGGTGGCCGTGTCGGCGACCAGGTTGCGGAAGGCATGGAAGATCCACCGCGCCTGCTCGTCCCCGGCGGTGTCCAGGTCGGTGACGAGGACCGTGACCAGGTCGGCGGCCGGCTCGGTCGCCGCTGCGGTCGGCTCGACGCGCGGCAGCGCCAGCTCGGGATCCTGGCGCAGGATGGCCGTCTGCAACCGGTTGAGGGCCTCGCTCGGCGCGATGCCCAGCTCGTCGTCCAGCAGGTGTCTGAGGTCCTGATAGGCCGCCAACGCTTCGGCCTGGCGCCCGGCCCGGTACAGCGCGAGCATGCGCAGGTACCACAGGTGCTCACGGAGGGGGTGGACCTGGGTCAATCCCTCCAGCTCGCCTACCAACTCGGCCTGGCGGCCGCACGCGAGGTCCGCGTCGATGCGCTCCTCGAGCGCGACCAGGCGAGCCTCCTCGAGACGGACGGCCTCGGCCCGTGCGACCGGCGCCTCGGGGAGGTCGGCGAGCGGGGGTCCCCGCCACAGCGCGAGCGCCTCGCGCAGCAGCTCGGCCGCCGCCCGGTGGTCGCCTCCTGTGGCCGCTTCCCGCCCGCGGCCCAGGAGATCCTCGAAGCGGGCAGCGTCCAGCGCCCCCGGCGGGACGCGCGCCACGTAGCCTGGGGACTGGGTCACCAGGACCTCCTCGGCGCCCGCCTCGCGCAGAGCGCGGCGCAACCGGGACACGTGGACCCGCAGGGCGTGCGCGGCCCCCTCCGGAGCATGGTCACCCCATAGGTCGGCGGCCAGGCGCTCGGACGGGACCACCCGGTTGGTCGACAGCAGCAGCAGGGCCAAGACCCCGCGCTCCCGGCTCCCCCCGACGGCCACGCTGGTGCCGTCATCGCCGATGACCTCGAGCGGACCCAGGATGCGGAACTCCATCGACACCGCCTCGTCCCTGCCGAGCGCCCCCTCGGGCGGCGGATCAGCTGACAGAGTATTGCTCAGTTTCCGGTGATCGCCCAGTAACGCGCCGGTGACCGCCTGGCTACCGCGTCGCCGGATCCTACCGGCAGCATCAGCACGCTGAGGAGCAGGCGAGGGAGCCCCATGGACACCGACGGTGAGGAACTTCGCGTCGCCCAGCTGATCCAGCAGCAGTTCCTACCCAGACGCCTGCCGGCGCTTCCCGGCTGGACGTTCGCCGCGCACTACCAGCCCGCCCGGGAGGTCGGTGGCGACTTCTACGACGTGACCGCCCTGCCCGGCGGCCTGATCGGTCTGGCCGTGGGCGATGTGGCCGGCAAGGGCATCCCCGCGGCCCTGCTCATGGCCACTACCCACAGCGTGCTCCGCGCGGAGGCGTATCGCCTGATCTCGCCTGGCTCCGTCCTGGCACGCGTGAACGCACAGCTCGTCCAGGAGATGCCGCCGGCCATGTTCGTGACCTGCTTCTATCTCGTGCTCGATCCCTCGAATGGCCAACTGCGCTACGCGAACGCCGGCCATTGCCTCCCGTACCAGCGCACACGCCTAGGCGTCGTCGAGCTCAATGCCCGCGGCATGCCGCTGGGCCTCATGCCGGGCATGGTCTACGAGGAGCACGACACCCGCCTTGCGCCCGGCGACACGCTGCTGATGCACAGCGACGGGCTGGCCGAGGCGCACAACGCCGACCGCGAGATGTTCGGCTTCCCACGGCTGCAACGCCTGGTGGCACGCCCTGGTACGGGCGAGACAATGATTGCGAGCCTGCTCACCGAGCTCGATCAGTTCATGAGCGGCGAGCACGCCGACGACATCACCCTGCTCGGCCTCACCCGGGCCACGGCACCCGCCGGCGACGACCGACCTCAGGTGTGAGCGGCGCCCCTGCTCAGAGGTGTTCGAATCGCGCTCCGAACCAAGGGAGCCCACCAAAGCCAGAATTCGAGCAAGGATTCTCTTGGGCGGTCAGGGTGGCGCCCGGGCTGCTTGCCCGCCGAACTGAGCAGCGGCCGGTGCCTATGGTGGGCACGCCGGTGCCGGCCAACGTGGTCGCAGTTCGACGGCCCCGGGTACAGTCAGCAACCCTATCAGTGGGCCGCTGAGCTGCGGAAATGGCGCGCCGCGAGGGATTCGAACCCCCCACCGCCAGATTCGTAGTCTGGGGGCGGCCGGAAATCTAGCGTCGTCCTGGTAAGGCAGCGCAGCTCAGGAAAGCCGGCCGTTAAGGTCGGCGCAGGTAGAACAAGGTAGAACGTTGACCGCGCCGTTGACCGAGCAGAGCAAGTAAGCAGCCGAGAGCACCAGACGGAAATCTGGTGCTCTCCTGATCGACTACCGACTCAGGGTCGCTGGCCGAGCGCGAGCGCGTTCCTGCTTGGCCCGGCGCCTGATCGCGCCGATCGGGTCCTGCGTGCCAGGGGCATACCGCCACTTCTGCCAGGCAGCTTGTCCGGTCATTCCTGTCGCCTGACCGATCTGCTCCCAGGTGAGACCGGCATAGAGATCGGCCTCAGCAGCTTGGATCCACCTATGGCGGCGCTCATTCGCGTGGGCGGCGCGCAGTCGCCGTGTCCACCCGGCTACGGTAGCCCGTGGATGCGCAAGGAAGGGGCGTTCTTCGGTGGCGACGCGGCCGACCGTCCTTCGGTTCGCGTTGGCAGCACGTGGTGATGGCCTGCGCCTGGAGCCGGGAGTCGGACGTGACCGAGGTCCCAGGAATGCTGATCTTCCGGGAGTAGCTTTCGGTCGGCCCACGGCTGCCAACTGCGGCCCTGGGGCGGCCGGTAGGTTCGGTGGGAAGGCATGCGCAAGGTTCTCGGCGCATGCGGTGTAGCAGCGCTGTTTGCGGCCCTGGCTGCAGGTCCGGCAGGTGCGGGGCCGCTGACGGTCACCGCGCCCAAGTCGATCAGCATCGCCACACCGTTCGCGCCCGGCTGTGGCGGTACGACCGAGGGCAGCTTCCCCGGCGCCAACTTCAACTACCCCAACAGCGAGACCGAGCCCTGGCTGGCGGTCAGCCCCACCAACCCCAACGATGTGGCGGGGTTCTGGCAGCAGGACCGTTGGTCGGACGGAGGCGCACACGGCCTGGTGGCGGCGGTCAGTCACGACGGCGGCGCCAGCTTCGCCTACTCCACGCCGCACTTCAGCCGCTGCGCCGGCGGCACCCCGGCCAACGGCGGCGACTTCGGACGCTCGTCGGACCCATGGGTGTCGTGGGCGCCCAACGGCGATCTGTGGTCGATCAGCCTGTCGGTCGACAGGACGACGACGCGCAACGCGGTCCTGGCCGCCAAGCTGCCCCACGGCTCGGCGACCTGGAGCGAGCCGTTCACGCTGAAGTTCGACACTTCGCGCGCGGGGGTCCCGATCGGCAACAACTTCAACGACAAGGAGTCGCTCACCGCCGACCGGACCGACCCGAGCGGCAACCTGGTGTACGGCGTGTGGGACCGGTTCGTCTCGCCGAACGAGAACGCTCCACTGACGGCGTTCGAGAACGCGCACGCGTTCCACCAGCCGGTCTGGTTCGCGCGCACGACCAATGGCGCCTCCTCGAGCCCCAGCTGGGAGCCCGCGCGGGAAATCTTCGACCCGGGGACACAGAACGGGACGATCTCCAACCAGATCATCCCGCTGCCCGACGGGACGCTGGTGGACGGGTTCTACCTGTTCAAGATCCACCAAAACAACCAGGACACGCGCGGGAACAGCGTCGCGGTCATCCGCTCCACCGACAAGGGGGCGACCTGGTCCAGACGGGCGATCGTCGTCGCCCCGGACAACGCCATCGGCGAGACCGACCCCGAGCCGATCCACTGCCGCCCGTTCATCACCGGCAACCCCCCGTGCACGCTGGTTCGCTCCGACGGCGTCATCATCGACCTGGCGGTCGACCACAGCAGCGGCCCGCACCACGGGCGGCTCTACGTCACCTGGCAGGACCACGCCGACAACCCGTTCGGTGACGACCTGATCATGCTGTCCCACTCCGACGACGGCGGGCTGACCTGGTCGACGCCGGCCAAGGTCAACCAGACCCCGAGCGGGACCTTCACCGACCAGGCCTTCGAGCCGGCCGTCCACGTCAACGCGAGCGGCGTCGTGGCGGTGTCCTACTACGACTTCCGCAACGACGTCTCCGGCGACGGGGCGCTGACCACCGACCACTGGATCACGCACTCGCACGACGGCGGGGCGACCTGGACCGAGAACCACCTCGGCGGCCCGTTCGACCTGCACCAGGCGCCCTACGCCCGCGGCTACTTCGTGGGCGACTACCAGGGCCTCGACGCCCAAGGCGCCGTCTTCGGGCCGCTGTTCACGCTCGCCAGCCCGAGCGTCGGCAGCTTCCCCAACCCAAACCCAACCGACGTGTTCATTAACAGCGCGGGCTGAACCGCCTCGCCCGCCGGCAACAGCGAGAGGGCCCCAGACCGGGGCCCTCTCCGTGCCTTCGCCTATCCGCGG
>Ga0209382_10008861_pt1 | contig 12641 bp, 10 predicted proteins | sample SoiMetdeltSBSDD5_FD_187599 | JGI IMG/M metagenome (GOLD analysis project Ga0209382, IMG submission 187599) | Bulk soil microbial communities from a Populus tree surrounding site in Tennessee, USA - Soil MetaG P. deltoides SBSDD5 (SPAdes) (version 2) | ecosystem: Environmental > Terrestrial >... | reverse complement strand
GTCGGTGTCATCCGGCTTGTTGCCGTATGCGCCCCAGTGGCGTTTGACCTTCCCGGTATCGGCGTCGATGATCGCGACGCGCTTGTTCAAGTAACCGTCCGCGAGATAGGCCTCGTTGGCCGACGGGTCGACAAAGATCTTCGCGACGCGGCCGAAGGAGATCGGGTCGTTGCTGCCGCCCGCATAGGTCGGCTTGCCGTCCTTCATCGCGCCCAGGCGCGCATTCGCCTTGCCCACCTGCAGCAGGAACTTGCCGGCGCGGCTGAACTTCAGCACCTGCGAGTCGCCGGGTCCGTTGCCGCCGATCCACACGTTGCCTTTGTGATCGACGGTGATGCCGTGATTGGACGTCGGCCACTCGTAGCCGGTGCCCGGACCACCCCAATGGCCCACCAGCTTCCCGTCCGGATCGAACTCGAGCACTGGAGGCGCCGCACCACAGCACTCATCAGAGAGTTTCGTTTCGAGCGCCTTCTCCTTGTCGGCGAGCGTCGCTGACCCGCGATGGATCATCCAGACGTGGTCGCGCTCGTCGACCGACACGCCGATTGACGAGCCGAGCACCCAGTGGTTGGGCAGCGGCTTCGGCCAATAGGGATCGACCTCGAAGTACGGCGCTTGCACGGTGTGCCGGTTTTGCCCAGCCAGCTCGCGTGCGACAAGAAGACCGGCAGTGGTGAAAACCGCCAGCAGCAGAATGACCCGACCACGAAGACGCCTGGTGTGCACAGGAAGCCTCCCTGAAATGTGGCCGGATTATATCGATGAAGTGGAAAAGTGGAAAAAGTGGAAAAGTGGAAAAGTGTACTTTCGATTTACTTTTCCACTTTTCCACTTTTCAACTTTTCCACTTTTCCACTTAGCTGATCCGCCGTGACGAAGCGCGGCTCGATGTCGACCGGCACGTCCTTCAGCCTGTCCAGCACGGCCTGGACCTGCGGCCGGACGACTCCCAGCTTCTCGAGCATCTGTTTCCCCGCCTGCGCATCGCCGGTCGCCTGCATCGTCATGATGTCGCGCGTGAGGTCGGCGACGTTCTTCCTGATGCGTTCGGCGTTGACGGCGAACGTCCCGTCCTGGGCGACGGTCACGCCGCCGTTGTCGAGGAAGTAATTGAGCTGGATGGCCACGCCGCGCCCGTGCGCCTCGGTGATCCCGAAGCGGATGGAGCGGAACATCGACGCGAGGTAGGTGGTGTACATCGTGTCGTTGAACGACTTGTCGAGCTTCTCGCGATCGACGAGGAACTGCAGCGCGAACAGTCCCGAGACGTCGGCCTTGGCCTCTTCGATCGTGCTGTAGGTCTCCTTGAACTCCTGACGAACGTTGGTGGCGCGGCCGCCGACGGTGATGTTGTGCGGCCCGAGGCCGTGCATCAGCTCGTGCATCAGGATGTGGGTGAAGAAGGCATCGAACGCGACGCGCTTGCGGTCGTCGGCCGACAGCGCCACGTTGCTGATCGGCTGAAGCACCATTCGGAACTTGGCCTCCTGGTTGTTCTTCAGCATCACGCGCTTGGAGCCCTTCTCGGTGATCACGCGCTCGTCGTTGGGCAGATTGAAGGCCGCGGTCTGCACGCCGCGATTGGCGTCGCCGGACGAGAAGACGGTGTTGACCACCCTGATCGGCGCCATCGCGCCAAGCTTGGGGTTCCGGTACTTCGGGTCGATCGGCAGGTTGTCCTCGATCTCCTGCAGCTCCGTTCCGAAGCGCGCCAGCTTCTGCGTCTCGACATCGTCACGGAGCGTGATGAACGCCTCGAACGCAGCCTTGTAGTTGAACCACTCGTCCTCGTAGGTCTCGTACGGACCGATGGTCGGCTCGATGCTGGCATCGAGCTCCATCCAGGCGATGTCGCTGGTGTAATAGTCGTTGCTCAGGAGCGCGGCCGCGCGGGTGTCGAGATAGCGCTTCAGCGTCGGCTGCGTGGTGAGCGCCGCCGCCTCGCGCAGCAGCTTCGTCACCAGCGCGAGCTCGCCTTGATACTCCAGCGAGTACGGAACGGCGATGAATTTGCCGTCGGCGCCGCGACGAATGGTGGTGAAGAACCCCATTGCCCGCGTCCGCTCGGCAGCGGGCAGCGTCTTCAGCCACGCTTCGACGTCCTCCTTCGTCGCACCTGCGGGATAGAAGTTGCCCTCGGGCGGCTTGGCCGGCACACCCGCGATGAACGGCTCGTTGTGATCGAGCCGCGACCATGGCCCCTTGTTGATCAGGAAATAGTGCAGACGCGCCTGGCCGAGCGGCGAACGGTCGCCGACAATGTCGGTCAGCAGCGTCTCGTTGCCATTCCAGACCTGACGCAGGAACAGGGCGTCGAACACCTTCGCGGCCTCGACCAGCTTGGCGAGCGCCTGCCGCTCGTTGTCCGGGAGCTTCGAGAGGTCAGCGGTGAGATCGACTGGCGCAAATCGTCGCGCCATCGCCTCGAGTTTCGTGGTTTCAGGCTCGCCGGCCGTCGCGGCCTGAGTGGTTGGAGAGGTTTGCGTCTGCACGGGTGATTGCGTGGCCTCGCGACTGCATGCGGTGACGAGTGCGAGACTCCAAACGAGAATCGTGAGAAGTCTCAATCAATGGACTCCTGAGCTGACCTGCAGTTTCGCCGGATCGGTCCCAAGACGGCGAATCGCCGTCTCCCACATCTGTTCGGGCGGCACGCCGAAGATGAGCGACGGGTCGACATCGATCGTCAGCCATGACGATTCGGCTATCTCGGCGTCGAGCTGACCCGGCCCCCACACCGCGCAGCCGACGACCACGCGTGCGCGGTTGCTGGGCGGCGACTGCAGCAGTTCGAGCGTCAGTCGCCGCGAGACCGACAGCAGCACGCCGGGACACACCTCGCGCTGTTCATCGTCGGGTCCCTGCGATTCGGCCATCACGATCCACGTGCTGTGCGCATCCACCGGGCCGCCGATGAAGAGGCGCAGATCGGGATCGACGCGCACCTTCGGATCGGTCTTGACGACCGCATGGGCGAACTCGTCCATCTGCCGGTTGACGATCAGTCCGAAAGCGCCTCGCTCGGTGTAGTCACAGAGCAGGACGACACTTCTCGCGAAGTTCGGATCGGCCATCTGGGGCATCGACAGCAGGAGGATCGGCGCTGGACCAGACATCGCGTGCTCAGTTGACCCGAATCTTCTGCAGTCCTTTGTCGTCCGCGTACTCGCGATTGTCTTCACAGACATATTCGAGCAGCGTGTAATCCGGCATGCGCCGATACGCCACTGTATACGTGTGCGGCTTCTCGAGTACGACAGGGTCCTCGATAGTGATCTCGTTCCAGATTACGGTCGGCGAGACCAGCTTCATCCGCTCCTTGATGCGCATCTGCGGGGAGTGCGGCATGTTCTGAAAGCGGACGTTTTCCTTGATGCCGATCGTATCCACGACCAGGGTGTCGCCCTCCCACCGCCCCACGGAATGGCCGTAGAAGCCCGGCTCGACGTCCTCGAATGACTTCTGCGGCTTGTCCATCAGGATGCGGCGCACCTGCGTGAATGCCTCCTCGATGATGGTGACCTGGCCACGGCTCTGCAGAATCTCCATCGGAAACATCGCGCCCATCATCGTCGGCATGCCGTCGGGCAGACAGTCGGTGTAGTTGTTGGCCAGCGGCTCGCCTTTCGCGTCGGCGGCCCGCCCCGCCATGATGCGGTCCTGCCACTGCTTCGCGTACTGCGGCTTCAGCTGCGGCTGCGGCGCCGGCGGAGGAATCGTCGCGTCGCGTGCGCCGCCGCCGCGGGCGCCCGGACCGGCGCCATGACGCTCCCACGATCCGGTGATGTCGGGCACGGCGGCGGGCTTGCTTTGCGCACCGGCCCCAGCCTGCATCGAGACCAGGACGACGAGCGCGATCAACGGCAGCAACCAGATGAGATTTCGCGCCTTCATGATGGCCTCACTGCCCCTCTGCTGTCCGCTTGAAGCTGCCGATATTGGGCACCGGCAGCGCCTTGGTCGTGCCATCGGCCATCGTCACCTCGAGTCCAAGGCCGACGGGTTCACCACTCAGCAGCGGCGCGACGATCGCCGTCACCTTGTCGCCGGCTTTGATCATGTTCGATCGCCAGCCGTTGCGCTGCATCATGTTGATGCTGGTGAGCTCGATGCTGTAGTGCTTCACCGTTCCATCCGACTGGGGAATGTCCACCTCGAGGAACCCATGCGGGTTCGTCCACTGAAACTTCGTGACCGTCCCGCGGATCGTCAGAGTCCGCGTGTGGTCGAACACGGCAAAAGAGTGATGCGCAGCGACCGACGCGGCCATCGCCATCACCAGACCCAGAACCCCTCCTACCCAGGTGGTTCCTCGTGACGTCATGGTCACCTCCGACGCGACGATCATAACCGAGGGTGCGAGGGTGCTAAACCTTCGGATTTGGGCGTTGGGCGTTGGAAGTGGGGCGTTGAGCTAAGGCCCAGTCGACGTGCTCGCGAACCATCGTGTCGGCGAGTGAGGGTTTGTCGGTATCGCCGCCGTCGAGCACGGCGATGGCGTCGGCATCGCGGCTGTTTCCTATTGCCACCGCGATATTGCGGCGTAGACCAGCGACCTTGGCGCGGGTCATCGGGCCGCCTTTCGTCATCCGGCGAAGCTCGGCATCGGGCATCCGCCACAGATCGACCAGACGCGGCAGGTCCAGGCCGGCTCGTGGCTGCCACTCGTCAGCGCCGGATCGCGGCGCCGGGCGATTGTAGGGACAGACTTCCTGGCAGATATCGCAGCCGTAGATGTGACTGCCCATCGCCGGACGATGCTCATCGGGGATCTCCGACCGCAGTTCGATGGTCAGGTACGACAGACACCGGTTCGAATCCAGCACCCCTGACTCGACGAGCGCCCCGGTGGGACATGCTTCGAGACAGCGCGTGCAACTGCCGCACTGCTCCAGACCCTGCGTATCCGGCTCCAGGGCGAGCGTGCAGATGATCTCGGCGAGGAACAGCCAGGAGCCCAGCTCCGCGTTGATGAGGCACGTGTTCTTTCCGATCCAGCCGATCCCGGCGTACTGCGCATAGACGCGTTCCTGCACGGGCCCGGTGTCGACATAGGCGCGCGCATCGAACGGCATGTCCGATTGCTCGCGCATCCAGGCCAGCAGTACCTCGAGCCGATCCTTCAGCACGTCGTGATAGTCATCGCCCCAGGCATACCGCGAGATTCGCGCGACATCGGGCGACAGTGCGTCCGAGTACGGTCTGTCAGTGTTGTACAGAGTACCCGTGACGACCACGCTCTGCGCGCCTGGCACGACCTGACGCACGTCGGCGCGCCGTTCCGCCGTCCGTGTCATCCACCCCATCGTTCCCGCATAGCCCTTGCCCAGCCATTCCTGCAGGAACGAGAGCTCAGGAAAGCCATCGACTGGCGCGATGCCACAGAGGTCGAATCCGATCGAGCGGGCTTTGTCCTTGATCGCCGCGGCGCTCAGCATCGATTCGATCTTAGTCCGCCTGACTCCTCATTCCGCTTGGCGCGGATCACGATTCTGGTGAGAAGCCGCGCCAATTGCTGGCCTTCGCCGACGAGCGGCACGCACTTCTCCTGCGACCCGAGCCGCCGCGCCGCACACGCGCGCAGCCAGCGCACCGATTCGCTGGCGCCGCGCAATGAGATCTCGTTGAAGTGGATGATTTCGCGTGGCGAGACGCGGCCGAGCGCCTCCTCACGATTGGTCCCGATCGATCCCGCCGCGTCAACCAGCTGGCCGATGATGCGGCTCGTCGTCGGTCCGATGGGAACCGTTTCGACAAACGCCACGACATCGCAGAAGAAGCGGTAGGCACGTTCGTCGATACCGTCTGGATCGTCTCGTTTCATGAAGACGATCGAAGCAGGCGAAGTGCCAGCGCGACCGCGCGAGGAATCGCGCCGTCTTTCAATCGGGACGGCGCGAGCCATGTCGGATTCTGCCGCGTCGACGCGACGCGAAGTACGAACGTTATGCGACGCTGGCGACGTCGATCTTGCGGGCGTCGTCGATGCCGTAACGAAGCATCGCGATGCGCTCGAGCCCGTAGCCGACGCCGACGGCGATGTGCTTCTTCGGATCGCCGCCGAGGTGACTGACGATGCGATCGGTGAAGACGCCCCAGGCCAGCACCTCGGACCAGTGACCCTCGTCGTCGACCTCGAGATCCCACGCCTGGCTGCACATCGAGTACTCGGTCGGTACGATCTTCACGGTGCGGCCGGGCAGCGCGCGGTCGACTGACTGGAGGACGCGTCCGGTCATCTGCCATTGGTCGAGTCGCGACCGCTCGTCGATCCACAGTACTTCGGCCTGGTGGAATGCCTCGAGGTGCATCGCGTCGACCTGACACGACCGATACGCCTTGCCGGCGGTCCAGATGCGCAGCGGCTGTCCGGTGTAGCGCACCGTCAGTAGCAGGGGCAGCGTCAGGTCGTAACGCAGAATGCGGCTGTCATCGACACGATGGAGCTCCACGGGATCGATGTACATCGCGTCGTTGGCGATCGTCTGTTTCGCCGCGGCAAGATCGACGAGCTCAGGGATCTCCTGCTCGACGAACTCGGGAAACGCCGAACGCAGGGCGTCGCGCACCTTTCCGACCGGGTTCTCCGGCAGATCGGTGAGCTTCGGGCGTGCCAGAAGCTCCACCACCTTGGTGGGCAGGTCGGTCCGAATCTCGTCGGGTCGGATTGCGCGCTGTTCAGCCACTTCCATCTCCTTGCGCAGTTTGTCGCGAATGCGCTGCAGGCGCTTGCGCATCGCACCGTCATCCACTCCGGCATTGGCCGCGAGGCGGGCGGTGCTCCAACCACCGTGATACCGCCGATCGCAGAGCTGCCGCTCCTCCGGGGTCAGCGTCAGCAGCGCATTCGACAGACGCAGCCGCTGCGCCTCGGACCACCACGTCTCCGCCTCGTCGAGGATCGGAACCTCCGGCACGTCGTCCAGACGCAGGAAGGTCCGCCGGCGCGACCGCCGCATGTTGAGCGCCGTCGTAACCACGATGCGGCGCAGCCATCCGGCAAACGTCGCCGCATCCTGCAGGTCGCCCAGGCGGCGGAACGCTCGCAGGTACGCCTGCTGCACCGCGTCCTGTGCAGCTGTCCGGTCCCTCAGCACGCTGACCGCGACGGCGTACGCCATCGTCTGCGTGGCCTGGACCAATTGGCCATAGGCCTCGACGTTGCCGCGCTGTGCGGCGGCGACCAGATCAGCCAGCGCGTTCATCGGTTGCTCTCTCTGGCAAGAAGACACCCTGAGTCCGTGAATGTGACGCTTCATCTTACGTTCGCGCCGGCCCGCCCGGCGCTGGCCGCCGGCTCACGGCGGTTACTCACCGGGGCGGGGCCGCCGTTCGCCGAAAGCCTCTGCCACGCCGCCATCTGCTCTCGTAGCCTCACTCATCGCATGACGAGATCCGACTCTGAACGCCTGCACGCTCTTGACGCAGTACGCGCGTTTGCGCTGCTCGCCGGAGTCGTCCTGCACGCGGCGATGTCCTACTTGCCAGGATTCACTATCTGGCCGCTCCTCGATCGCTCGACGAGCGTGCCGCTGGCACTGACGTTCTATGTCATTCACATCTTTCGAATGACCGCGTTCTTCGTCATTGCCGGCTTCTTCGGGCGCCTGCTGCTGCACCGTCACGGCGTGCGCGAGTTCGTCCGAAACCGCAGCGTCCGGATCCTGGTGCCGCTCGTCGCTGGCTGGATCGTCGTCTTTCCCGCGGTAGTGGCTACCTTGGCGTCTGCACGCAACGAGGGCCCACCACCCGCACTACCGGCCGGATTGGAGCGTCCGGCTCTGGCCTTTCCGCTGCTCCATCTCTGGTTTCTGTACCTGCTCACGCTCCTCTATGCACTACTGCTGACCGTCCGGCAGGGAATCGTCACTCGGATCGATCGCGGCGAACGGCTTCGTGGGGTGCTCGACCGAGGCGTCAGCCTCGCCATGAAGAGCTCCATGATGCCCGTGGTGCTGGCGACACCGCTCGCGGCGGCGTTGCTCGCGCTGCCGATATGGCCGCAGTACGGCGGCATCCCGACGCCGGACCAATCACTGATCCCGAATCTTCCAGCCTTCGTGGGATATGGGACGGCGTTCGCCTTCGGCTGGCTGCTCCATCGCCAGCAGACGCTACTCGGCCTGCTGCGGCGTCGATGGATGCTGCATCTTCCTGTGGCGATCGCGCTCACTGTTGCATGTGTGCTGATGATCGGCATATCGCCATCGGCCGCCGCGTCTCCAGAGCCTCTGAGCGGACTGCCGGTGACGGTCTATGCCGCGTGTTATGCACTGGCCGCGTGGTACTGGACGTTCTCTCTGCTCGGAATCGGCCTGCGGTTCTTCGCCCGGGAAAGCCTCTTGTGGCGATACATCGCCGATGCGTCGTACTGGATCTACCTGGCTCACCTGCCGCTCGTGTTCCTCCTCCAGCTGATGCTGAAGAACCTGCCGTGGCACTGGGCCGTGAAGTTCCCGATTGTCGTGAGCACAGCCCTGATCCTGCTGTTTGTCAGCTACCACTTCCTCGTCCGGTTTACCTTTGTCGGCGAAACCCTGAATGGCCGGCGCCGCCGGCGTGACGGCGATGGCACGCGAGGCGAAACCCCGGCGACACCCCATGACGTCGTCGCCGCTCTTTCGGCGGTCACGAAACGATACGGAACGACGCTCGCGCTCGACGGGCTGAGCCTGGATGTCCGGCGCGGCGAGCTGCTCGCCGTGCTCGGCCCGAATGGGGCGGGCAAGTCCACCGCCATCTCCTTGCTCCTCGGTCTGCAGGAAGCTGACAGCGGATCGGCGGAGCTCTTTGGTCTGACGCCGGATCGACTCGAGGCGCGGATGATGGTGGGAGTCATGATGCAGGAGGTCGGCCTCGCGCCGGAGCTCAAGGTGCGCGAGCTGATCGACCTCACGTCGAGCTACTACCCGTCGCCACTGACGGTCGAACAGACGCTGACGCTGACCCACACGACGGCCATCGCCGATCGTCCGTTCGCCAAACTCTCGGCCGGGCAGAAGCGGCAGGTCCAGTTTGCACTCGCGGTATGCGGCCGCCCGTCGCTGCTCTTCCTCGACGAGCCAACGGTCGGTCTCGATGTACAAGCGCGGGAGATGTTATGGGCCGTTCTGCGGCAGCTGGTGGCACAGGGCTCGTCCATCGTTCTGACGACCCACTACCTCGAGGAGGCTGAAGCGCTTGCCGACCGCGTGGTCGTGCTCGCCAGGGGACGCATGATCGCATCGGGCACAGTGGACGAGATGCGTTCGCTCGTGACCCGACGCCGCATCCGCTGCATCACGAGCATCGCCGCCGAGCGCGCACGCGAATGGCCCGGCGTCGTCAGCGCCGCGATGGATGGAGTCTACCTGCAGATCGTGGCCGCGGACGCCGATGCCGTCGTGCGCCGGATCCTGATGACCGACGCCGAAGCGCACGACCTCGAAGTCCACCGCGCCGGGCTCGCCGAGGCGTTCACCGAGTTGACTCAGGAGGCTGCGTGATTCGCGCCTACATCGCCGAAGCGAAGTACGAAACCCTCCGAATGCTTCGCGCGCCGGCGTTCGCCGGCCCGTTTCTCGTCATCCCGATCGCGATGTATCTGTTCTTCGGGATGATGGGCGGGAGCGGGACCAGCGCACGGGCCGAGAGTATGCCTCCCGGCCCCTTTCTCCTCACCGGCTTCCTCGTGATGGGAATCATGGGTCCGCCTCTCTTCAGCTTCGGCATGAGCATGGCGCTCGAGCGCGAGCAGGGACTGCTGCAGCTGAAACGCGCGCAGCCGATGCCCAAGGGCGCCTATCTGCTGGCGAAGCTTCTGATGTCGATCATCTTCGCGGCACTCGTGGCCACCGAGCTCGCCGTCGCGGCCGCGTTCAGGAGCCGTGTGCCGCTGACCGCCGGACAGCTGGCGAGCGTCGGCGCGGTAGCGATCGCCGGCACGCTTCCGTTCGGCGCAATCGGCCTCTTCATCGGCGCTCGCGTCAGCGGCCGCACGGCGCCGGCATTCGTGAATCTCGCCTATATCCCGATGATGTATCTGTCAGGGCTGTTCTTTCCGATCCCGGAAGGCATCCGGTGGATCGCCCTGTTCTCGCCGGCGTTCCATCTGAATCAGCTCGCGTTGCACGTGGCGGGAACGCCGAGCCTTCTCGGTCCGGCGATCAATGTCGCGGCGATGGCGGGAGTCACCGTGATGTTCGCCGGTCTGACTGTTCGCAGACTGGTCAGGGCCTAGCTACGACTGTCGTACGGCCTCGGCGAGCACACGCCGCACGAACGGGGCTTTCGCGTTGGTGTACTCCTCACGGTCATGCCGATGCGCCTCGGCAAGCCGGCGCTTCAGCGCGGCGTATTCCAAGGCCACGTCCGGGTGGGTTCGCAAGTAATCGCGAAACGCCAACTGCTCGATCCAGAGTCGGCTCCCAAGCGGGACCAGATGCAGGTGGTGCGTGCGCTGCGCCGGCGAGGGTTTGCACAACCAATGCATCACCTCACTTCGATAAGGCGCGTAGCAGTACTGGTGACGCTCGAGAACGGGCAGAGCCGCACGAGAGCCGTCGAGACTCTCCACGCCAGCCATTATGTCGATCACGGGTTTGGCATCCAGGCCCGGAATCGCTGTGCTCCCGATGTGTTCGATCGAGCCGGCCACCAGCCACGCGCCGATCGCATCAGCAAGAAGCTGGCGCTCAGCCTCGAATCTCTTCGGCCAATCCTGATCGTAGGGCGCGATATATACCGGCGCATCTTCAGACATAGCGCCTTGTACCTAGTACCTCGTACCTAGTACCTACACCTAACCTTTGCCCTTTGCCCTTTGCCTTAGGATTTCCCGACCAACTGCCTCACAACATACGGAAGAATTCCTCCGTGCTTGAAGGCGATCAGTTCCTCCGGCGTGTCGATGCGAACGGTCACCGTGAACTCGCGCGTCGAGCCGTCGGTCTCGGTGGCGATGACGAGGACGTCGCCGCGCGGCTTCAGGCCGTCGGCTACGCCCTTGATGCGGAACGACTCGGTGCCGTTGATGTTGAGCGCGGCGGCGGTGTCGCCCATCTTGAATTGCAGCGGCAGCACGCCCATGTTGACGAGATTGCTGCGATGGATCCGCTCGAACGATTCAGCAATGACCGCCTTGACACCGAGCAGGAACGTCCCCTTCGCCGCCCAGTCGCGCGATGATCCGGATCCGTACTCTTTGCCGGCACACACCAGCAGCGGAACGCCGGCGCGTTGATAGGCCACCGACGCGTCGTAGATCGTCATCTGCTCGCCGCTCGGTTGATAGAGCGTCCAGCCGCCCTCGGTACCGGGCGCCATCAGATTGCGCAGACGGACGTTGGCGAACGTGCCGCGCATCATGACTTCGTGATTTCCACGACGCGCGCCGTAGGAATTGAAGTCGGACGGCTTCACGCCCTTCTCGATCAGATACTGCCCTGCCGGGCTGTCGGCCTTGATCGATCCGGCCGGTGAAATGTGATCCGTCGTGACACTGTCGCCGAGTACCGCCAGCACACGCGCGCCGGAGATGTCCTTCAGCGGCGCCGGCTCCATGGTCATGCCTTCGAGAAACGTCGGCTTGCGGACGTATGTCGAGTCACCATCCCACGCGAAGACGCTGCCTTCGGGCACCTGCAGACCCTGCCAGCGCTCGTCGCCGCGGAACACGTCGCTGTAGCTGCGGCGGAACATGTCGGCGGTCACCGCCTTGAGCATCGTCTCCTGCAGCTCGTGCTCGGTGGGCCAGATGTCCTTGAGATACACCGGACGGCCGGACGGATCGTGACCGAGCGGCTCGGTCGTGATGTCGGTGGTAATCCAGCCCGCCAGTGCGTAGGCGACGACGAGCGGAGGTGAGGCCAGATAGTTGGCCCGCACGTCCTGCTGAATACGGCCCTCGAAGTTGCGATTGCCGCTCAGCACCGAGCACACCACGAGTGCCTTCTCACGAACAGTGGCGGCAATCTCTTCGGGCAGCGGACCGCTGTTGCCGATGCACGTCGTGCATCCGTAGCCGACGAGATTGAACCCGAGCTGATCGAGATACGGCGTCAGGCCCGCGGCGTCGAGATACTCGGTCACCACTTTCGAGCCGGGCGCCAGACTGCTCTTCACCCACGGGCGGCGCGTCAGTCCATGTTCGACGGCCTTCTTCGCCACCAGACCGGCGCCAATCATCACGCTGGGGTTCGAGGTGTTGGTGCAGCTGGTAATCGCGGCAATCACGACCGCGCCGTGATCCAGCGTGGCGACCGCGGGCTCCGCGACGGCGACTGCCGCCCGCGTCGTTGCCGCCGCGGCGGCACCGGACCCCTTGGCCGGCATCTGCATCGACGGCAGTGCCGCTTGAAACGCCGTCTTTGCCCTGGACAAGGACACTCGGTCCTGCGGCCGCTTCGGACCGGCGAGACTCGGCTCGATCGACCCCAGATCGAGCTCGATGACCTCCGAATAGATCGCGTCGGGACTGCCCGACGTGCGGAAGAGCCCTTGCGCCATTGCGTACTGCTCGACGAGCGCAACCTGCGACTGGTCGCGGCCGGTCAGACGCAGGTAGTCCAGCGTCATGTGATCGATCGGGAAGATGGCAACGGTTGCGCCGTATTCGGGGCACATGTTGCCGAGCGTCGCGCGATCGGCGATGGTCAGCG